>MWVV01000832.1_pt1 | contig 11223 bp, 7 predicted proteins | sample 1047281 | NCBI WGS metagenome assembly MWVV01 (sample SAMN06349986, study PRJNA376086) | soil metagenome | isolation source: PT-2 sample Antarctic (ecotone) soil | place: Antarctica | collected 2015-01-13 | reverse complement strand
CGTAGAGATCGACAAAGACCTGCTGCACGGCGCGCGTGTAATCGGCATCGAACGTGAAGCGCTCGCGCAAGATGAGCAAGTCGTTAGGCAACTCGCCGGATCCACTCGAGCTGATTGCAAAGTACGGCGCGGACGGGCTGCGCTTCGGCTTGCTCCGGATCGCGCCGAGCGGGCAGGACATTCGCTTCGACGAAAAGCAGATCGAAGAAGGCCGCAATTTCGCGACGAAGCTCTGGAACGCAGCGCGCTTTCGCCGCATGCATGGGCCGAGTGAGGCGAGGCCCCATTTGAGAAAGAACTCGCTCTCGATTTATGCCCTCGAGGTTCTCTCGCGCCTCGATGATTCGATCTATGAAATCGATCAAGCCTATCGGGAGCACCGCTTCAATGAAGTGGCACAGCGGCTCTACGTTTTTTTCTGGAGCGACTACTGCGACTGGTTCATCGAGGCGGCCAAGACCGATATCTTCAGCGAGGACGAACGGCGGAAGCGATCCGTCCTCGCGGTCATGGATCACGTTCTCTCCGCGGTCTTACGTTTGCTGCATCCGTTCATGCCCCACATCACGGAGGAGCTTTGGGCGCTGCTCGCGCTGGATCGTTCCGGCAATGCGGACGCGACTATTCAATTCACCGCGCCGCCGAAAGCCGGCGCGCTGGGATTTGGCAATCCAGGCGTACGTGAGGCCCGGGAACGCGTCGCCTCCGTTTACGAGATGGTGCAGTCGGGACGCAATCTCCGGGCGGAGGCGGGCGTGCAATCGAAGGAGAAAGGCCGTTTCGTTCTGCGGAGTTCGGAGGATTGGATCGCTGAAGAGCTGCCGACGATTTCACGGCTCCTGAATGCGGAGGACGTCGCGCTCGATCCCGATTACCATCCGCCCGCGGGAGTTCCGGTTTCGGTGACTCGGTTGGGCGAACTGCATCTGATCATGACGGGCGGCGATAAAGAAGCGGAACGCGCGCGGCTCGAGAAGGAAATCTCGAAATGTGAGGAGGACCTGCGGACGGTCGACGCGAAGTTGTCGAATTCTTCCTTCGTCGATCGTGCGCCCGCACCGGTGGTGGAGGAACACCGACGCCGTCAGACTGAGTTCGCGGAGCGCCGCGTCCAACTGACCCGCGCACGTGATGCGCTGAGTTAAAGCGTGATGATTGCTCTGACCCTCCTGCCTCGGCTAATTTCCTGAACTCGAACAGGCATGAGTCTCTGGAAGAAACTGCTTTGGATCGCGGTCGCCGCACTGGGGTTGACCGCCGTTGCCGTTTTGGCGCTGGCGCGCGGGGAGCAGATCAGCGCGCTCTGGATCATCGTCGCGGGAACGTGCAGCCTTGCGATCAGTTATCGCTTCTACAGCAGGTGGCTCGCGTTTCGCGTGCTCGAGCTGAATGACAGGCGCGCCACGCCAGCCTTCGTGCAGGAAGACGGGAAGGACTTTGTCCCGACAAATCGCTGGATGGTTTTCGGTCATCACTTCGCCGCGATCGCCGGGCCCGGCCCACTCGTCGGACCCGTGCTGGCCGCGCAATTCGGGTTCCTCCCGGGCACGCTCTGGATTCTGATCGGCGCCACGCTGGGCGGCGGTGTGCACGACATGATCGTGCTCTTCGCCTCGGTTCGCCGGCGAGGGAAGACGCTCGGCCAGATGGTAAAGGAAGAGATCGGCCGCGGGGTCGGTGCGCTCGCACTCATCAGCGTGCTTGCGATCATGATCATCCTCATGGCCGTGCTCGCGCTCGTCGTAGTACAGGCGCTCGCGCAGAGCCCATGGGGCGTGTTCACAATTGCGACCACCATTCCCATCGCAGTGATCATGGGGATCGGGCTCCGCAGTGGAAGAATCGGGGTTGGCTGGATCACCGCCTTCGGAGTTGCCGGCCTGATCTTCGGTGTGTGGGGCGGACAATTTCTTGGGCATTTTCCGGCAATCCAAAGTTGGTTTTTACGGGACGAAAAATGGCTCGCCTGGTCACTGATGATTTACGCTTTTGCGGCCTCGACGTTACCGGTATGGCTGCTGCTTACGCCACGAGATTATCTTAGCACCTTTTTGAAACTCGGAACTGTCGCCGCGATGGCCATTGCAGTGGTCGTGCTGCGCCCCACCATGCTGATGCCGTCGATCTCGCGCTTTATCGATGGGTCGGGACCGGTCTTCGCCGGGCCGGTGTTTCCATTCGTCTGCATCACGATCGCGTGCGGCGCGGTCTCGGGGTTCCATTCCCTGATCGCCTCAGGCACGACGCCGAAGATGCTGGCGCGAGAAGCACGCATCCGCGACATCGGATATGGCGCAATGGTAGTGGAAATGATGGTGGCGCTCATGGCCATGATTGCGGCCTGCGTGATTGAGCCCGGTGAATACTTCGCGATTAACACCAAGGGAGCGCCCGCCGAGGTGGTCACGCGACTTAGCGCCGCGGGTTTCCCGGTCACGGAGGAGGGGATGCATGAGCTGGCGACAAATCTGGGGGAGACAACAATGTTCGGCCGCGCCGGCGGAGCGCCCACTTTTGCGGTCGGAATGGCGCACATGTTCGCGCGCATTTCCTCAAACCCGACGGCCCTCGCGCTTTGGTATCATTTCGCGATCATGTTCGAAGCGCTCTTCATCCTCACGACGCTGGATGCGGGAACGCGCGTGGGCCGCTTTCTCCTCCAGGACTTGTTAGGCAATATTTGGCGACCGCTTGGCGATACGACCTCGCTGGCCGCGAATGTCTTCTCGAGCGTGCTGCTCGTCGCGGCCTGGGGCTGGTTTCTGTATCAGGGCGTCCTCGACCCGTTAGGCGGCATCAACAGTCTCTGGCCCCTGTTTGGTCTCGCGAACCAACTCCTTAGCGTAATAGCGCTTTGTCTCGGCACGACCCTCCTCATCAAAATGGGCAAGGCGCGTTACCTCTGGGTCACGCTCGTTCCGCTGGTCTTCATGTGCGCGGTCACTTTCACGGCTGGTTACATGAAGATATTCTCGACCGATCCGAAGATCGGCTTCCTGAGCGGGGCTGAAAATCTGACGCAGCGCGCGGCGCTTGGCGCGCCGGAGAAAGCCGCCGAAATGATACGGCAGGCCGGCGTCTGGCGCTTCGACGCGCTCGTCGCGTTCGGCTTTCTCGCGCTCGTTATCCTGATCGTGGCGGGCAGCGCGCTGGATTGGTGGCGACTCCTTAGCCGCAGCAAGGAATCGGTCCTGCACGAGAGCGAGTTCGTTCCGCTGGGCCAAGTGCCGTCGACCGCGGGCTGAGCTGCGGCGTCCGCGTCGCCGGGGTCAACGCCCCCGGCTACAACTTCGTCCGCGCGAACGGCGGTTCTCAACCACGGATCACTCTTAGCGCCAGCAGAGGAGGATGGGCGGAAGATCGCGACCGCTCTGGCTCAGAATAACCTAGCGGTCCGGATGGCCTTGACCCTGATTTAGTCGGATCTGATTCGCGATTTGCATGCCAAACATCTGGCCTTCGGTATTCACTTTGCCATGGTGCTGCGACTTTCTGTAGCGGAAGCGTGCCCGCACCTCTCGTTTCCCGCCTTTGTCGATTGCGGCGAGCAGCTATTAAATGGGACGGAAACGTTTGTCGTTCAGCTATGCGGCCACGGGCGGACGATATCCAAAGAACTGCCGCTGCTTGATGATCTCCACCACTTCCGGCGGAACCATCCTCTCCCAGCCATCATCGCCGGACTGCAATTTCTGCAGCGCGTCGGGCGGGAGAATCCGCAGATATTCAGGATTGTAGTGTTCGATCTCCTGAATGTATTCGTTGTCGATCAGATACTGGAAGAGCGAACGGAGATTCGGGGCGACGTCGAGTTTTCTCGCGGTCACCAGTTCGCCCGTTTGCTCGCTGATCATTGGATACACGTAGAGTTTCAAGCCAGTCTTAAACATGCGGCCGAGGGCTTCCAGGATTCCGCCTTCCAGGTTCAGGTAGTACTTCTCTTCGAAAATTTCCATCAAGCTCGGCACGCCCATGACGAGTCCGATCATCCGGTTGGTGTAGCGCGCGAGATACGTGGCCAACCGATAGTATTCGCCGAACTTCGAAATCAGCACGGTCCGGCCCAGAGCGCCCAGAATATCGACGCGCGCCAGGAAATCGGCGTGGTTCAATTGGCCCTCCGAGAGCAGGTTCTCGAGCGTCATCTCCATCAGGACAACGAGATCGTTCTCCGAGTATTCGCATTGATTGAGGAAGACAGCCCGCGCGCCGTTCAGCATGTCGTTCGTCGCGTAGGTGACAGGGCGAAAACTGCCCCGCTCGACCAAAATTGCTTTCTTGTAAAAGACCTCCGCGGGCTGCACGGACTCGCCGTCGGCGGTGAACATCACTGCGTTCGTTAGGCCCTGACTCACGAGTTGGAGGCTCATGAGACGGTTGTCGACGTTTGCATACGCTGGGCCGGAGAACTTGACCATGTCCACTTGGATGCGCTCGTCCGCGAGGTTCTCCTGGAGAGAGGCGATCAGCTTCTCCGGCTGGTGGTAGTAGAAAGCACCGTAGAGCAGGTTCACGCCCACTACGCCAAGCGCCTCCTGCTGGTCGACGTTCGCTTCATCCAGCATCCTCACGTGAATGATGATTTCGCTCGGCGCGCTGCGAGTCTCGCTTTGGAAGCGAACACCGAGCCAGCCGTGCGACTCGTTATGCTGCTTAAAGCTGCGCGCCGCGACCGTGTCGGCGAAGACGAAGAACGTGCGTTCACCGCCGAACTTCGCATCCAGCCGTTCGACCAGAAGCTTGTATTCGTGATCGAGCATTGTGCGCAAGCGGTTCCGGCTGACGTAACGATCGGCCGTGCCGTAGATGGCGTCGCTGAACGTCATGTCATAGGCCGACATGGTCTTCGCCACTGTGCCCGCGGCGCCGCCGACGTGGAAAAATCGTCGTGCGACCTCCTGCCCGGCCCCGATCTCAGCAAACGTGCCGTACTTCTTCTGGTCGAGATTTATCTGAAACGCTTTCTTGTTTGTCCCGACATCCATCTCCGCGTTCATGCGCTGCAAGATGTGGACAAATCAGTCCTTCTCAACCCCGCAACCCCGTGCCGGGCCCCCTAGAGCTCGTCGGCGGGCGCGGCGATCTCGATCGTCGCAGGCTCTTCGCGCAGCTCTTTGGCCGGTTCCAAACCGAAACGTTTCGCGACGTCCGGCGCGTAGCGCTGTAGATCACGCTCGAGTCGCAGCAACGCCAGGTCCTTCGATTTTGCCTCGAGCATGACATCGAACTTTAAGCCGTCGAGCAGCCGCATCATGCCGATGAATTCAAACGGCTGACAGAAATCTGCGTGACCGGTCCAGACCGGCGGCTGCAGGACGACCATCTTTTTCTTCGTCTTTCGATTCTTGCGCTTCAGTTCGCGCAACTCGGTTCGAGGTGATGAGAAGTGAATCTTCGGCCGGACTCCCCGTGGCCATGTCGCGAGAAAACGCTCCACGGTTTTGCGCGGTTCGAGTCGCTCCGGATTCAAGCACCAGAAATGTTGATGATCGAAAATCAGCGGCACGCCTGTCGCTTCATGGATCTTCAGCACATCAGACGCGCTGTAGCGCAAATCATCGTTCTCCAGCACGAGGCGGCGTCGAATGGCGGGCGCGAGAAGCTTGTAGGTTTCGATCCAGCGGACGGAGCCAGTATCAATGTCGCCGTACGTTCCGCCGGCGTGGACAACCAGAACGGCTTCGGGGCCGAGCTCCATCAGGTCTAGCATCTGTGTCTGCGCTGCGAGATCGGCAATGCTTTTCTGCACGAGGACCGGGTCGGGGCTGTTCAGGACAATAAACTGCGAGGGATGGAACGAGAGCCGCAGGCCCAGCGTTCGCGCCCGTTTGCCGAGCGCCTTCAGCTCCTCCGCGCATTCTTCGATCATGCCATGGAACTGCGGCATGTCCGGGTGCGTCACATAGGGCGCAATGTCTGACGACATCCGGTACATGCGGATGCCGTTTGCTTCGAGATAATCGAGAATCTTGTGCAGGTATTTGAGTGAGACGCGCAGATGCGGCCCTTGCTGCCAGCGCCGGCTGTCGTTGCTCTTTAGCCCCGCGGCTCCGAGCACTTTCACCGCGAAGCCGAGCTTCAGCGGATTGCCGCGCGTCTCACGTTGCTTCTTTGCTGCGCTTCTGGAGCGCGGACGCTTGATGCGCCGCGAAGCTGCCTGGTTCTTTGCTACGGACAAGTTATCGCAGGTTGTTACCGATGCCGCGGTTCAATGTCTCCGCGCCCATGAAGTATTGGCAGCGAAAGCGTCGGCTACGGATGAATTTACATCCGCACCCGTTGAGCATTCTTCGCGGGAATCCAACCTCGGAGATTGTTCGGCAGCGCAGCGTAAGACCAGTCTCCGCGTGTGCTCAAAATCTTGATTTCGCTGCCGGGCGGCAGAGCCAGCACCGTTCCGGCATTGTCCGCGGTCGCAAGCCGCGCTTCCGTGGTTTTTGCAGTGACGATCGCGAGCGCGCCGCCGTTCGCGCCGGTTTCCAAGAGGTAAAGTGCGTAACCACACCCCGCCAGCAACAGCACCGACAACGAGAGGATCGCCACGAGTGTAGAGGACCGCCGCCGCGCCAGAAGCCATCCAGCAAGGGCGAAGGCAGCGACCCAAAAACTCACAGCGACTGCGATTGCATATTGCGCGGAAGTGCCGCGCCCGACTGCGCGCTCGACCGGGTTTTGGCGAAGCTCGAGTGCGCGTGCCTTATCCCGAACGAGGCGAAGATTCGCCTCTGCTTCGGGATGATGCGGCTCAAGCACCAGTGCGCGTTCGTAGTTGAGAATTGCCTGTCCGAGATCGCCGCTGCGATACCAGGTGTTCCCGATGTTGTAAAAAAGAGCCGTGCTCATTTCACCGCGGTTAACGAGGCCGTTGTAGAGATCAAGGGCCTCGCCAAAACGCCCCGCGGCAAACTCCTGATTCGCGCGAGCGAAGGCATCCGCTTCCTGCGCATGAACCGTGTCTGCGAGGCACAGGAGAAGTGCGAGGAAGACGCAGCCTAACGAGCAATAAGAGAGGGACCTCTTCATGCGTGCAGTTGATCAATCAGATCAAGAATTTGCTGGCGCTTCTCGGGTGAGAGCGCGGCCCCGCCGTTGCGCCCACCGCTGTAGCGCAGTTCGTCACTTTCACGGAACAAACTCTGGAGACGCGCGCGCTTCTCCTCGTCGAGACGAAAGGCCGCCGCGGCTGTCTCCGCATCAACGGCGTTCGGGTCCACGTTCCGCGCGATGGCCGTTTTCAACTGCACCGCGCGTGAAGCGTCCGCCACATACTCTTGCGGGGTAGATCCATTGCGGCGCAATTTGCGCTGCAACTCCGCCGCTTCCTGGTGCAACTGGCCCAGGCGCTGCGCTTCCCGATTTCCGGCGCGCGCCCGCTGCAAGTTCAGCCCAACCCATCCGAGCAGCGCAAGCAGCGGCAAAAGTTGGGCCAGCCAGAACGAGCGTTGCCGGTACAACGGCGTGAAGTTCGCGACCACCGCAGGCCGCTCGTTCATCTGATAGAGAATGTCCTGCTCCTGCCTGGCGGGAACCGGAGTTGCGGAAACCGCCGGTGTCGGACTCGTCGCTCGCGGACCTGCGGCGGCACTTGCGCTCCCGAGCGTCGAAGGAGCGCCTTCGATCGTGAGCGGAATCTCTTCACTCTTCAGCGTCGCGTAAGCCTCCTTCACCGGGTCGAAAAACGTGAACGCAAGCGGCGGAACCTTACTTTTCCGCTCCTTCGCGCTGACGGCTGTTTCAAACGTTTTTGCACCGCTGATCCCGACATCGTCGTCCTGCTTGAACTTGTCCGAAGGCGGATATTGGTGCCAGCCGCGCTCGTCCTCAAGAGCCGGCGCGGTCACGCGATCGAAATTACCTCGGCCAGTCACCGTGGCCGTGACGGTGATGGGATCGCCGACCTGCGCTTTCTTTGGGCTCGCATCGACCTTGAGCGTGAAGCTCCCAACCGCACCAGCGAAACCGGCCGGAGCATTGGGCGGGAGTGGCTTCACCTCCAGAGTGGTCGACGTGCTTTTCAACGGCACCTCCTTCGGCATGGAAGGCGCAAAGGCCGGATCGTTGAAGAAGTTGTTGAAGAACGGGTCATCGAAAAGATCCCGCGGCAGACTGGGATTGCGCTGACCACTGCGCGCCACACGAACGACTGGGGTGATTTCCGCCGGACCAATCTCGAGTTTGCCCGTGCGCGCGGCGGAAATGGCCGTTTTGAAGATGAACACCTGATACGAGCGGCCGTTGATCGTTTCCACAGTTTGGCGCGGCTCCGGCATCTTCTGCGTGGTGAATCCCTGGCCGGCAATTTGCATTCCGCTGCCTAACGACTCGACAGGCGCGCGCATGTTCAAGCCCAGCCGGATTTGCACCGGGACCATCTCGCCGACATACGCGGTGTTCTTCGGCAAGATCATTTCAACGAAACCGATCTGCGCCGGATCCACGTTTGCGTCGCGGTTGTTGCTGCCGCGGCTGCGGCCGGCGGATTGTCCACCCGTCGAATTGACGACGTTCAATGTCAGCTCCGGCGTGCGGAGAACTTTGCCGGCAACATCGATCACCTGCGGCGGAATTCTAAACGCGCCGGGTCGCAACGGCATGATCGTGTAGTTGTATGTGAAGCTGTAGTTGACGCCGAAGTTTTGCATCGAGTACTGGCGCGAAACGCCGGCGGAACGAATGTCGAGTCCATCCACATTGATTTCGCCAGGCGGCTTCGGATTCGAAACGCCGGTGACCTGAATTTCCAACTGCACCGGACGGCCCAGCGTTGTTTCCGAATCGGTCAGAACCGCGGTCACGCTGGGCGATTCCGCAGCTCTCGCCGCGCTGAAACCAGCGATCGCGAAGAAGGCGAGAAGCAAAACTTGGATACGCAACGCAAGCATCGGCACCTTCATCATCCATCAACGACGAACGATCAACTCGTCGGACCTACCAGTCCTTATAGACACGGCGCACCGCTCGGTGTTCATCAAGCTGCACACGCGCTTCCTCGTCGCGCATGGAACGCAAGAGGCGTTCGGCTTGTTGCTCGCTCATCTGGCCTTCCTCCGTCGGCTCTACTTCAACGCCGTTCTCCGCATCTTCTGGCGGTTGATCTTCCGAAGTGCCCTTCACATCCCCCGTCGGCTTCTTTGCTGGGGTGCTGGCTGGTGTCGGGCTGCCGTTCGCGCCTCCGTTGCCTTCGCCCTCGCCGGGCGATGGTGTAGATGAAGCGGATTCGTTTCCTTCACCCGGCGAAGGTGACGGACTCGGGCCTTGCTCGGCGGGGCTGGGTGATGCCTCTTCCTGCTGGCCAGGGCTCGGGCTTGGGCTGCTCCCCGCCTTTCCATCCGGACTTTGCGTCGGCGAAGGTGATGGCGAACCGCTTTGCTGTTTCTGCTGTTCCTCTGGAGTGGGTGAGGGCGAAGGGCTCTGGCCGGGCTGTTCTTGCTGATCTTTGCCTTCGCTCTGCTCCTTCTTCTCGGATTGATCCTGTCCGTTTTGCGGCTTCTGGTCGTCGCCTTTCCCGGACTTATCCTGCTGCTGCTTGTTGTCCTTCTCTTGGTTCTGATCCTGTTTCTGCTGATCTTTTTTTTCCTGCGGACTTGGCGACGGCGAAGGAGTCGGGGAAGGTTGTTGCTGCTTTTTCTTCAGCTCCTCGATCTTGTTCTTCACGAACTCGGCGTTTTCTTTCGCCTCTTTGTTCTCCGGTTCGATCTTCAAAGTCTGGTCATAATGCTGCAGCGCATTGGTCCACTCTTTTAGCTTCTGCTCATCCGATTTCTGCGCTTCGCCGCGCTGGTAAAGGGTGTTGCCAAGATTGTAATGGCTCCGGCTTTGCAGATAAGTATCCGGTGAGAGCAGCGCCTGGCTGAAGGATTCAAGCGCCTTGCCGTAATCCTTCATTTTGTAGGCCGCAGCGCCGGCATCGAATTGAATCTTATTTTGCGCGCGGGTCTCCGGATGTTCCTTCAGCGTCTGCTGGAACTGCTCGTACGCTTCGCGGAAACGTTCAGCCCGGTATTCTTCCAGGCCGGGCGCAGCAGCGCGCGTGAAAGTGGGCGTGAAAAGCAGAAGGATCAAGGCAGCCGCCGGTAGCGGCGGTCTATGACCGCGGTTCCGCAATGTCGCACGCGTTCGGCGGTCGGAGACGGCCGCTACAGAAGAAGAAGCCCGCTTTCGCTCGCTGATCAGCAATGACGCGCCCAGCACAAGGATGGCGCCGGCCAGTGGCCACTGATAACGCTCGATCGGCTGCCGCGAGGTGCGCGTGTCAATGTCGCCAGCCTGCAATTTGCTCAAACCGTCGCGATAAAGCTGCTGCATCGCGGAGGGTCCGTTACCGAGCGGGAGATAAATGCCACCGGTGCTCTCCGCGATTTCGCGGAGGCGTTTCTCATCCAGCTTCGACTTCACCACCTGGCCGTCCCTATCTTTCACAAATGCAGTCCCGCCACCCTGCGCCGGCACCGGAATCAACGAGCCCTCCGGCGTGCCAACCCCGATCGTGAAGATGCGCACGCCGGAATCGGCGGCTTGTTGCGCGATCTTCAGCGAGTCGCCGGCCAATTCCTCGCCGTCGGTAAACACGATTAATGCCCGGTTCCCGAGCGCAGATTTACCGAAGGTTTTCACGGCCAGCGTGATTGCCTCGGAGATGTTGGTGCCACCTTCCGGGATCGTGTTTGTGTCGATCTCGGTGAGTGCCTCGACGGCTGCGTCATAGTCGATCGTGAGCGGCGCCTGCACGAAGGCGCGGCCGGCAAACGCGATCAGACCGATGCGATCGCCGCGCAGCTCCTGGATTAGATCCTGGGCGGCAAGCTTGACGCGTTGCAGCCGATTCGGTGGAACGTCGTTCGCGAGCATGCTGCGCGATGTATCCACTGCGAGGAGAAGATCGAGCCCTTTGCGTTTCACTTCTTCGAACGTGTAGCCCCACCGCGGCTTGGCCAGACTAACAAGCGCAAGGCCGATTCCGAGCAGGAGAAGAGCGAAGCGCAACCGCCGCCGAAAATGGTTAACCGTAGCTCCCAGTTGCGCGAGGAGGCGCGGCGCCACGAAGTGCCGCAATCGCTTCGCGCTGCGACTCTCCGCGCGCAGGAAGAGCAGCAGGAGGATCGGGAGCACGAGCAATCCCCAAAGCCATTCTGGAGCGCCGAAGCTCATAGCCTAACGAGTCTCACGGCAGTTTCTTCCACACGGTTTGACCCAGGAGCAGCTGCGCGAGGAGCAGGCCACAAC
>MWVV01000831.1_pt1 | contig 11227 bp, 7 predicted proteins | sample 1047281 | NCBI WGS metagenome assembly MWVV01 (sample SAMN06349986, study PRJNA376086) | soil metagenome | isolation source: PT-2 sample Antarctic (ecotone) soil | place: Antarctica | collected 2015-01-13 | reverse complement strand
CGAATAAACCCAGTACAACAGCGAAGCGAGGCATCTTCTTTGTCGTGCGGCCTGCCGGCTTGCGGCTTAACGGGGAAAGAAACATCTGTGGTTTTCTCCTGAATATTGAAAAAAAAGCGCGCCCGCCTGAAGTTACTGAGAAAGCGCGTTATGGTTCGTCAAAGATGGCCTGAAAAGTAGAACTGTGGGGGTGTCCGGCGAATGCTTGCGGTTCAGTTTTTTTGAACTCCAATTCAGATGCGGAAACGCCTGCCTTAAGATGTACGCGCACGCGATATTTTTCGGATGTTTGCGGGCTGTTGCGGGGCAGAAAGGCGGCGGGAGTCAGCGGAAGTTTTGCCCGATCTGCTCCGTGCCGAACGTGCCGATGCCGTTTAAGCGGAAACTGAAGACGACGCGGTTCTCTTTGCGCAAGCCGACGTTGAAAAATGAGTCTTGCAGCGTCACGGCGCAACAATCCCAACCGTAGCCGATTGTCACGGTCGAACTGATGAGCGGCGAGTTTTTGCCCACCCGGTTCTGGAAATCGAAAAAGAACGCCGCGCCGCCGAACAACCCGCGCTCGCGGTTGCCGATGAAGACATACGGGCTGTATTGCGAGCCGCGCAACGTCCCCGCTTCCCGCCCCCGCGCGTCGGCGAATCCCTGGAGACTCGGCGCGAGTTTGATGGCACGCGTGTAGTAGAAGGTCTGGAAGATTTGCACGAGCCGCCGGTTGAGGCCGAAGCTGACGGTGAGATCGCGCACGCCGCCGCCTTGCACGTCGAGGTTCGTGCGCACATCCGCCGTTAAATTCGGGTGCGGGCGATAACGCGCTTCGACGTTGACGGGCGAGAAGCGACGCGGCACGCCGCCGTAAGTGAAGCCGGAGAAAGTGTTGATCGGATAGAACTGGTTGCGTCTTCCGGGAATGAGCGCGCCGCCGAAATACGGGTCGAAGAAATACTTGCCGCGTACCGTGATTGACAACACCTCTTCGGGACGGCTCGCGACAGGGGCGAACGACGTTTTCTGCTGCTCGCCGCCGCCCCCGTTTCCGTTCGCCGCGCCGTTCGCGGCGTTGACCAGCGACGGCTTTCCGCTCACGTTCTCCGTCGAATGGCGTTTGAAGAAGCGGTTGACGACTCCGTATTCGATCTCGTTCGTGTCGGCGATGGCGTCGGTCGTGTCGAAGCGAATGATGCGCGGGAAATTGTTGATGCCCGTTATTTTCCGGTAAGCGACGTAAGGCTCAATGACGTGGCGGAAGCGTAAGGTGTCGTCGCCCCGGTAGAAATTGCGCGCGAGCGCGGGCGACCTCACATCGAAACTCAGGTTGGCATAGGCGCGCGACACGTCGCGACCGAGCACGAGCCGCGTCAGCGGATCAATCGAATTTGAATAGTAAGTGCCGCGCAGAGAGGCGGTCGCCGTCGCCGACCAGCCGCCGAAATAGACGGGCACGGAGAACGTCGGGTTCACATCCAGACGCTGCACGACCGAAGGGGTGATGAGCGGGTTGCCGCCCGTCTCGCGTTCAAAAGTCGCGAGGTCTTCGACCGTCTCCTTGCGGCTCATGCCTTCGAGCGCGCCCTCGAAAGAAAAATAGACGGGCAGCTTTTCAAAGAAACTCAGGGGCGAAGGCCGCTTCTGCAATTCGATGCTCGGCAGATTGCGGATGCGGATACGCGCGTTCGGCAGCGACGTGACTTGATTGCGCGCGAGGACGTTGAAACTGTAATCGCCCGCGTTCTTGTTGACGTAGACCTGTGAGCGTTCTTCGGGCGAGATGGCCTGTTGAATGTTGTCGGAGAAAACCTGCCGGAACGCGAGATTGGAAGTGATGTTCACATCGGCGGCGGCGAGAAACCCGTTCGGGAAATAATGCACGCCGTCCATGTAAAAACTCGACCCGCCCTGATCCGGATTATCCGGCCCGCCCTTTGCGCCGAAGATGCGGTCCTTGACGGTGTAGAGACCGAGATTGAAAAAGGAGCGCGAGTTGGCGCGCGTCCGCACATCCGCGCCGAAGCCGAGGCCGCGCCGGGAGAAGATGTCGTTCCTCAGCGTCACGTCCGCCGAGCGTCCGAGCGTTTGATAGTAAGCGTTCGAGAGGCGAAAACCTTTTTTGCCCGAACCGCTAAAGGTCGGCGTCAGGAAGCCGGAAGCGCGGTCGCGGCGTTTGATCGAGATGGAGACGAAGGGCAACGGCACGACCGTCAAGCCCTTCACTTTAAACTTCGGATTCTTCGCCCGCACGCGGTCGTTCAAAGTGATCTCGGCGCGCTTCGCCGTGAAACTCCACTTCGGCGTCTCCTCGTCGCAGGCCGTGAGTTCGGCATTGAGGATAACGATGCGATTGGCCGAAACTTTCTCCACGCTGTCGGCGGTGAAGTAAATAACCGTGCCGTCTTCGGTCTGGTTGGTAAAGCCGGTGGAGTTGATGAAGAAGCCGAGTTTGGTGGCGTAGTTAAACTCTGCGCGCGAACCTGTGATGCGCTGCGCCGTGCCCTGATCGAAAACGACGTTGCCTTCGGCCACGACGCGGTTCGCCGCCTCGTAGACCGTCAGCTTGTCTGACTGCAAACGAAAGATGCCGACGCGCGCATCCACGTCGCCTTCGTGGACGACGATGCGTGCGCCCTCTGCGCCACTCACGGTCTGCTTGCCCGAAGTGATGTCGAGTTGTTCGGTGGACTGCTGCTGCGTTCCCGCAGAAGCGCCGTCGCCGGTCTTGACGGGAAGGCGCGGGCGGATCGGCTGCTCCTGTTGGAGCGGGTTGACGCTCGGCGTGTCCGTGATGGGGTTGAGCACCTGGCGCTCGACCGGATTCGCCTGTTGCTGTTGCCCGAAAGCGTGCGACGGCGGACAGGCTGCGAGACACACGAAGGCACACCACGCCACGAGCAGGCGCGATCCGGTTGTTTGAAGATTTTTAATGAAGAAGAAGGAGCGCAAAAGTATGAGTCGAAAGACCTCCGCCGCCTGAATACCGGGGCGCGCCTGCGGCACTTTCAAGTGCGGCAACAGGCGCGCGCTTTCATTACTACAAAAGCGCGGCGATGCTAACATGCGTCGCCGAGAGGCGACAAGGAGCTAACATTGTGATCGGAAAGTTTCCCCGCCAATGAGTGAAAAACTCTTCGATCAATGGCTGAACGACGGTGCGCAACTCACTTGATGCCGGTCACGTCCCATAACTTCACAGTGCCGTCGCTCGCGCCCGCGAGCGTCTTGCCGTCAGGGGAAAAGGCCACACGGTAAGTAATCCCCATACCCTCGACGGCAAGCGTCCGCAGCAACTGTCCGGTCTGCGCATCCCACAATTTAATCTCGTGATAACTGCCGCTCGCCACCGTCCGCCCGTCGGGTGAGAAGGCCACCGAAAATATCGCGTTCAAGCTGTCTTCCGTGAGCGTCCGCTGTACGGCTCCACTCTGTATATCCCACAGCCGGGCGGTATTGTCGTAACTTCCACTGATTAAGGTTCGGCCATCGGGGGAGAAGGCGAGCGACAGCACCCCTTTGTCATGGCCGTTGAGCGTCTGCTTCAACGCGCCGCTCCCGGCATCCCAGACCTTAACCGGATTTTCATTAGTGCCTCCCGTTGCCATCAGTCTGCCGTCGGCGGAGAGAGCGAACGCGGGATTGATTTCACCCATGCTGTTTTCGCGCTTCAACTCCCATGTTCCGGTGTCCCACAGTTGGACTGCTCGGTAGCTCCCGCCGAACAAGGTTTTACCGTCCGGGGAGAAGGCGACGAAGGTGATCAGGTTGGATGGAGGCGTCAGAGTTCGTTTGATCTGACCCACTCTCCCCGCCTGCGTGTCCACGACGATCACGGAATAGTTATTCAGGGTAGAATTATAATTCAGTGCGACGGCTAACATGTTTCCATCGGGAGAGAAGGCCAGCGAGGTTGCTTCCCCGCTCAGGTCTGCCAGCGTGTGCCTCAATTCTCCGTTCTGCGCGTCCCACAATCTGACCGTCTTATCGTCGCTGCCGGTTGCCACAGTCTTTCCGTCAGGGGAAAAGGCGACCGCCTTCACATCCTTGCTGTGCCCTTTCAACAACCCCTTCAGCCGCTCCACTCCAACCGTCGCGGTTTTCCCTTCCGTGCGCGTTTGCTCCGTACTCTCTGCCGGACGCGAGGCGACGCTTGAATCAATCGGGGCGTCGCTGACGGGCGGCGTCGCTTGACTGCCGGATAAATAAACTATCAGGGCGATTCCGATGATGAGTCCGCCGCCCAGCAGCAGCACCGCGAAGCCGCCGATTCCCCACAGCCACCCCCTCGACTTTCGCACGGGCTGCGGAGTCGCAGGGGCGAGACGCGCCGGATCGTTGAAAGGCACAGGCGGCGCGCCGGAAATGACCGTCGGTTGTGTCGTTTCGCTGGAAGGGGCGACGACGACGTGCCCCGTCGCCCCTGAGTTTGGAGACGCGTTCGGAGGTTGAGCTATCGCGACGGGCGAAGGATGCGCGGCGGCGGCGGCGTCAGCTATGGGCGTCGTCGCTGTTTGCGCGACGGGCGCGTTCAACGCCGCTTGAAGTTCGCGCGCGAGCGTCGTCGCCTCCGGTGGCCGCGCGTCCACATCTTTAGCCATCGCGCGCAGGCAGACATTTTCAAGAGCGCGCGGAACGCCCGCACCGGGCGGCAACGGCGGGGGCGCTTGCGTCAGATGCTTTGTCACCACGCCCGTGATATTGGCAGCAGTGAATGGCGGCACGCCCGCCAGCATTTCATAGAGCACCGCGCCGAGGCTATAGACATCCGAGCGCGCGTCGAGCGATTCACCGCGACACTGTTCGGGCGACATGTAGTAGGGCGTGCCCATCAGCGTGCCCGCTTGCGTCAGGGTTGGCAGCGCGGCGAGGTCGCGAAGTTTGGCGATGCCGAAGTCAACCACTTTAGCCGTCTCGCGTTCGCCTTCAACTTCGGGCGGCAACACGATAATGTTATCGGGCTTGAGATCGCGATGCACGATCTGTCGTCGGTGTGCCGCGCCGACCCCGGCGCAGATGTCGCCCATCAACGCGACGGCACGCGCAGGGTCGAGCCTGCCAACGCTGCGCAAGAGGGCGCGAAGCGATGCGCCTTCGGCTAATTCCATCACGATGTAGGCGGGCGCCGTAGCCGACCCGCGCGCTTCTCCGAAATCGTGAATTGTGACGACGTTCGGATGGCGCAGCATGGCGGCGGCGCGCGCCTCGCGGCGGAAACGCTCGACGGCATCCGCATCGGCGACGAAACTCCCGTGCAATACCTTGACCGCCACCTCGTCGCCGATATGCACGCGCCGCGCGCGATAGACAGCACCCATGCCGCCTTCGCCGAGGCGCGCGACGAGTTCATACTTGGAGTCAAGCACTTGACCGAGCAGAGGGTCGGGAGGGTGGGGGAGAAGGTCGGGGAGCGCCGCCGCATCCAGGATTTCAGTCGGCGTGTTGAAGGAATCCATCGAGAGTCCGCAGCCATCACAAAACCGCGCATCGTCTCTTAAAACATGCTGGCACTGCGGACACTTCATTAGCTCTCCCGATTTGCATCAAGGTGTTTCGTGGTTGAAAGTCGTCATGTTAGCATTTCCGCGCCCGACACCCGGCCAAATGTTTACCCCTGAGGATAGCTCGGCGGTTGTTAGTTTCGACGCACCGAAAATCTCCGGCAAGCGAAACGGCACCTCGTGAACAAAGTGTGATATTGTGGCGCGAGAGGTTGAAGTGTACCATCCCACGCTAACCGGAGACCCCGCGCCGTGCGCGTCTGAACGAGATAGAATGTCAACGCTTAACGATTACTCGCCAGGTGAAATCAGAGATTTTAGGGAGCGGATGCAAGCGGCGTTGCTGGATGCCGAAAATCTACAGGCGGCAGCGCAAGGATGCGCCCGCCTGCTCTACGAAGAGTTTGATGAATCAATCGTCCTCGCCCGGCTGTTCGTCACTCTGCCCTTTAAGGATTTGCCCGCCCGCGACCAAGCCTTCGTCACCGCCCTCGCCCGCGCGAAAGAGATCAGGCCGCTCTTAAACGACAAGACGCCGGTGCTCTCCCTGCTCGGAACCTTCGGAGTGCAGGCCGCGTGGAACGACCGCTATCAATCGCAAACTCACCTCGGCATTCCGCTCGTGACGGCGGGCTTCATCGAGTCAATCCCGATGGTCGCGCGCCTGATGACCGACATGGGCATCGGCGCGGATTGGTTCGACAAATTGGAGCCGGAGATTCTCGTCAAAAATCTAGGGCGCGCCGCCGGGGTGTTCTACGTGCGTGACGCGAAGACGTGGCTCGACGGGCGCAACCGCAAGATCGTCTCGGCGCAGGATTTTGTGACGGCACACGACATCAAAACCGTCTTCGGTCTCGGCGGAAGCTATCTGAACGGCAGCTTCATCACCATGATCATGTTCACCCGCGAAACCATCGAACAATCACAGGCCGAAGCTTTCATGTTGCTGGTAAACACATTCAAGACGGCCACCCTCAGCCTGGTGATGGACGGGGCGATCTTCCCTTAAACCCATCCCTCCTTACCGCTCGCGACCTAAACAGCTTAGTGAGCGCCCAGTTGCAAATTGCAATATTCGCCCGCCCGATTAATTTATTGCCACAAATATTTTCGCTGTGCTATCGTGAATTTGCTGCGAAATTTGCGCAAGCGACCGCCCCGTTTTAGTTCTCACCTCACGGCAATTCAACCCCTCGACAAACTTCAGGAGATTCTTCTACATGCACCTCAGCCAAACCCTCGCCGCAATACTATTGTGTGCTGTGACCCTAGCGCTGCCGCCCGTCGCCGTCGCCGCCGCACGCCCGTCGCAAAAAACTCGCGCCAGCAGCAGCAGTAGGGCGCAAGCCCCCGCGCCCCAGACGGAAATCACTAAAGAAAAAGTCGAAGTCATCGTCTCCGCCATAGAGCAGTCGGTGAAGAAAAAAGAGGCCGCCGTCCTTATCGCTTACCTCGCGCCGGACTTGAAATACAAGTTGGACGGTGGAGGCAGACCGACCCGCCACGCGAATCGCCCGCAGTACATCGAAATTGTCAAACTCGGGTTTGCACTCGCGCTCGACTACGTCTACCTCCGCAAAAGTTTGACCGTCACGATTGCTCCCGACGGGCAGAGCGCGACGGCGCAGACCGAGGCGTTCGAGATGTTGACTCTGGCGCAGGGCACGGTGGCCGCCCATGTTACCAGTGTCACCACCTTCAAGATTTACAAAGGCAAAATTTTGATCTCTGCAATGGAAAGCACAATCAAGTACGTCTAACACGCACCGGACGGGCGAGTTCCGCGCGAATTGAGCGCCCGCCACTGAGGTCTCCCGCGCACGCGCCGCCTGTCGCTTGCCTCATGCCAGTTGCTATTATCGTCTGCGATGAACGGACAGGCTTCCGGGAATTTGCGTCTGATGATCGTGGCGGGCGAGGCTTCGGGCGACGCTCATGCGGCGGCGCTCGTTCGCGCTCTACGCGAAACGGCGACTGACGCGAGCGTTGAATTTTTCGGAGCGACGGGGGGAGAGATGCGCGCCGCCGGAGTCGAGTCCGTTGTCGCAACGGACTCTCTGGCGATCACCGGCTTGATGGAGATCGGCGGCGCGCTCAAGCAATTCTGGCGTGCCTATCAGACGCTCAAACGCGTCGGGGTCGAGCGTCAACCCGACGCCGTCATCCTCGTTGATTGGCCGGACTTCAACCTGCGCCTCGCGCGCTTCTTCCGGCGGCGTGGAATGCGCGTCATCTATTACATCAGCCCGCAACTCTGGGCGTGGCGCGGCTATCGCGTCGAGAGCATCCGCCGCGACGTTGATTTGCTGCTCGCGATTCTGCCCTTCGAGCCGGCGTGGTATGCGGCGCGCGGCGTCTCTCACGTCGAGTTCACCGGGCACCCGCTGACGGGCGAAGTCAGCGCGCGTTACGGGCGCGCGGAGTTTTGTCGCCGCCACGAACTCGACCCCGCGCTGCCCCTCGTCGCACTGCTTCCCGGCAGCCGTCACAAAGAACTGCTGCGGATACTGCCCCACATGATCACGGCGGCGAGAGAGTTGCGGCTGTCGCGCCCCGATGCGCAGTTCGTCGTCGCCCTCGCCCCCCATCACGCGCCCGCCGAAGCGGAAGCGATCATCTGCGCCGTAGCGAGCAGCACCACAACTAACGCCGGAGGCAACGACGGAAGTTTCGCGAACTCCATCCGCATCACGCAGCACGAGACGCGCGAAGCGTTAGCCGCGGCGGACGCGGCAGCCGTCGCCAGCGGTACGGCCACGCTCGAAGCCGCGCTGCTCGCGACGCCGCTCGTCGTCGTCTATAAAGAATCGTTCATCAACTGGCACACACTGCGCTGGCTGATCAACACGGAACACTTCGGCCTCGTCAACCTTCTCGCGGGAGAACGCATCGCGCCCGAATTGATGCAGCACGACTTCACGGGCGAGACGCTCGCCGCCGAACTCGCAAAACTTCTGGCGACCGGACACAACGCCTTGATGCGCGAGCGTCTGCGCGCGGCCACGCAAGAACTCGGCGCGGGCGGCGCATCGAAGCGCGCGGCTCAAGTTATTCTTCGAGTTGTGGGTGAATGGAAGAACGATGAATGAAAAAAAGTCTTCGTTTTGCTTTGCGCCTCCAGCGAGAAATTTAGTCGCGCCCAAAGAAGTTGCGTTGAAGACGACGATTAAATGTGAGCGGTGTGCGGGGAAAGTTTGTGCGCGGTGTGTTCTTCTCAACCTTGATGGTCTTTTGTATCCGGTTTCACTGTCAGTCTCGCCGAAAATTCCCCCACCTGTCGTTTGAGTTCTTCGATCTCGGTGCGCATCTGCGGGAGTCTGCCGAAGTGCGCGTTCAAACGTTTGTACTCGTCGAGCGGGCGCACGGGCACGCCCCACACGACCGCGCCCGCGCGCACGATCTTGCCCGGCAGTATTCCCGCCTTCGAGCCGACAATCGCGCCCGCCCCCACGCGCGCATGATCGCCCATCCCCACCTGCCCGCCGATCACCGCGTCGTGTTCAATGATGGTGCTGCCGGAGATTCCCGTCTGCGCCGCAATCACAACGCGCTCGCCGATTTGAACGTTGTGCCCAACATGAACAAGATTGTCGAGTTTCGTCCCGCGCCCGATGCGCGTAATCCCCAGCGCGCCGCGATCCACGCACGAGTTCGCCCCGATCTCCACATCGTCTTCAATCACGACCGTGCCCACTTGCGGAAACTTTCGATAACCGTCCCTGTCGCGCACGTAGCCAAACCCGTCCGCGCCGACGACCACGCCCGCGTGCAGGATCACGCGACTTCCGAGACGCACTCCCGCATAGAGCACGACGTTCGGATGAATCACACAATCGCTCCCCACCTCAACGTCGTCTCCGAGCACCGCGCCCGCCAGAATTTGCGTCCCCCGCCCGACGCCCGCGCGTTCACCGATCACGACGCCCGCGCCGATAAAAACCTCTTCCCCGATTCGCGCTGTCTCTGCCACGATGGCTGTCGGATGAATCTCGCCCGCCCGCCGCGCCTGCGGGTGCAACACTTCCGCGACCAGAGCGAAGGCCAACTTCGGATGCGCCACTTCAATGAACGCCGTTCCAAACTCGCCCGCCGCCACCGCCGCGCCACTCGCTCCCTCCGGCACGAGCAGGCACGAGGCACGGCTCGCCCGTGCGCCCTCTAAAAATTTTAGTTCCTCAACGAAACTGATCGCCCCCGCGCCCGCGCTCTCAAGACTCGCGACCCGCTCAATCAAAGTTTGCGCATCGCCGCCGTCGCCGACGACATGCCCCCCGACGAACGCGGCCAATTCAGCCACCGTCATCTGTTTGCCGTTACTCTTCATAAAATCTAACCAAACGTTAGTTCGACATAAGAAACAGAAAAAGAACTTAACCACGAAACCACACGAATCAACACGAATAAGTCCCGTCTTTTCGAGTTGTTTCGTGTGGTTTCGTGGTTAAGTTTTTCAGTTGCATGATAGGGCCGGTTGACATAGAACTGATGTTAACCGGCGAAGTTTATAACTCGTCCTCCCTCTCACGCTCCCGCCCGCCGCCGCCTGTTCTCTGCTCGCGCGAGAAGCCGCGCACGCTGGCGCGAATGAAAGTGACGAGATGACGAACGTGCTCATCGTCCGTCCCCTCCAATCTTTTGAGCGCGTCGGCGAGCGGCAAGCGGTTGCGAAACAGGAGCTGATACGCGCCCTTCAAAGCGAGGCGCGCATCGGGCGAGAAACCCGCCCGGCGCAAGCCCACCGCGTTCAACCCGCGCACGCGCGCCGGGTTGCCGTCCGTCGTCAAGAACGGCAACACGTCCTGCACGATCTTCGACTTTCCGCCGACCATCGCGTAGCGCCCGATCCGCACAAACTGGTGCGCGCCGACGTTCGACGAGAGAAAGACGTGATCCTCAACCCCGATGTGTCCGGCGAGCGCCACGCCGTTCGCGAAAATGTTGTCGTCGCCCACCACGCAGTTGTGCGCGACGTGAACGTTGACCATCAAAAAGTTACGCGAGCCGACGCGTGTCATCGCGCCCTCGCCACTCGCCCGATGAATCGTCACACCTTCACGAATCAAGTTATCGTCGCCGACAACCAGGCGGCTCGTCTCGCCCTTGAATTTCACGTCCTGCGGCTCGCCGCCGAGCGTCGCATGCTCAAAAATGCGATTACGCGCGCCGATGGTAGTGAAGCGTTTGACCACGGCGTGCGCGCCGATCTCGCAAGCCTCGCCAATCACCACATCATCTTCAATCACGGCATACGCGCCGACACGCACGCCGGGGGCGAGTTGGGCGCGCGGGCTGATCACGGCTGTCGGATGAACGTCCATGAGAGTTGCAACGCGCCGGATGGTACATCCCCCGCCCCCGTCTCCGCAACGAGCAAAAGCCTTGCCCCCACGACCATAAGTTTGCGGCTTGCACCTTCCGCGAAGGGCGATTTATCGCGCTAAATCCTCTCCCCGCTTGACTGGAAACTTGCAAGGCTTGTTAAGTCCTTTAAATACGCTTGCCTACTACTGAGTTTCCCTAAAAAACTTATTGCCTTCCCCGTAACACAAGGTTAATCTCATGCTCCGCGAATGCTCCCTTGCACAGCATCGCGGCTTTTCGACATTCTCATTAGGCACACGAATCCTTAAGCCGCCCGAAAACCCGACTCACGGCAGCTTGGAATAACTCAGGTGAAGCGAATTATTAGAAAAGAGCCAGCACGCTTTGCAGCAGACTCAGCGCAACTCCCCTAGCTG
>MWVV01000830.1_pt1 | contig 11228 bp, 11 predicted proteins | sample 1047281 | NCBI WGS metagenome assembly MWVV01 (sample SAMN06349986, study PRJNA376086) | soil metagenome | isolation source: PT-2 sample Antarctic (ecotone) soil | place: Antarctica | collected 2015-01-13 | reverse complement strand
CATATGGCGTTCAACGGCACGAAAAATTTCAAGAAAAACGAGCTTATATCTTATCTGCAATCGATAGGAGTTCAATTCGGCTCGGATTTGAATGCTTACACCAGTTTCGACGAAACGGTTTATATACTCCCGGTTCCGACCGAAAAAAAGGAATTAGTCGATAAAGGCTTGCTGATTCTGGCGGATTGGGCTTCGGAAGTGACGCTCGACGAAGAAGAAATAAACAAAGAGAGAGGTGTCGTTCTTGAAGAGCTGCGTTTGGGAAAAGGTGCCGGTCAGAGAATGCGCGACAGATATTTTCCAAAACTGTTTCAGGGCTCGCAATATGCGAACAGGCTCCCGATTGGAAAACAGGAAGTGCTTGAAAAATTCAGCAAAAAGGCTTTGGTCGATTTTTACGAAACCTGGTATCGCCCGGACTTAATGGCGGTTGTCGCTGTCGGCAACGTGGACATCGCCGAAATAGAAGCCAAAATCAAGACGCAGTTTTCAGGAATCAAAGCCAAACGCAAATCAGTACCACGTCCGACGTTTCCAATTCCCGATATGAAAGGAACGGTTGTCGCTGTTGAAATTGACAAGGAGGCGACGGGAGCATCGGCGCAGTTGCTTTTCAAAAAACCAGGCGAGAAAATAAAAAATCAAAACGATTTACGGCGCAGTTTGGTTAAGACATTCTTTAACGGAATGTTAAACGCGCGTCTGGATGAGATTCGACAATCGCCGAATCCGCCGTTTATCGGCGCGGGCGTCGGGTTTTCTTCGTTTCTCAGAGACAAAAGCGTCTATTCGATGTCCGGCAGCACAAATCCGGGCGGGTTAAAATCAACGATAACAACACTTCTGAACGAAAACAGAAGAGTCAAAGAGTTCGGATTTACCAAAGCCGAGTTTGACCGGCTGAAAGAGAGATATTTGTCGAGTTTGGAAAACAGATACAGAGAAAGAAACAAAACCGAATCGACTTATCTGGCTTCCCAATACGTCGGTAATTTTCTGACGGACAACCCAATTGAAGGCGTTGAATTTGATTATCGATTCGGTAAAACTGTCGTCCCGACAATTACGCTTGAGGAAGTCAACGCGCTGGCGAAAGAAACGATAACCGAAGACAACCGGGTTGTCATTGTCACCGGCATTGCTAAGGATGATTTTAAATATCCGACGGAAGCCGAAATTCTTGCATTTCTTAAAGACTCCGAAACGGCGAAGCTGACCGCATACACCGAAAATACGACGGGCGAACCGCTCGTTAGAGACCTTCCTACAACAGCTCGCGTCGTCGCTGAAAAAGCCGACGCTAAGTTCTGCATTACATATTGGACGCTCTCGAACGGCGTCAAAGTCGCTTTAAAACCGACGGATTTCAAAGCGGATCAAATCGTTATGAGAGCCGTCAGCCCGGGCGGAATGTCTATTGTGGACGACGCGAAAGCGCGTTCGGGCATTTATTTCAGCCAGATCGTGGGTGAAAGCGGTTTAGGTAAATTTTCCAAAGTCGATCTGAACAAAATGCTGTCCGGAAAACAAGCAAGCGCCAGTATCGGCGTCAGCGATTTGTTTGAAACGCTTAGCGGCAGTTCAACGCCGAAGGATTTTGAGACAATGCTGCAGCTCGCTTATCTGAAATTTACCGCCGTGAATTTCAATCGAGCCGTATTCGATTCGTTTATCGTCAAACAGAAAATGTTTATACCGACGCTGACGGCGAATCCGCAGTTTTATTTTCTCAACGAAGTCAATAAAATAATGACGCAGAACCATCCGCGCGCGTTCAGTCCATTTGATGCGGAAAACCTTGACAAGGCAAAACTTGAAGATATCCAAGCCATTTACAAAGAACGCTTTGCGGACGCTTCGGATTTTACGTTCATCTTCGTCGGCAATTTTGAAAATGAAAAAATTAAGCCGCAGATTCTCAAATATTTAGGCAATTTGCCGAGCATCAAACGAACAGAGATGTGGAAGGACTTAGGCATCAATCCGCCGGGCGGCACGCTTGAAAAGATTATTAAAAAAGGAGTCGATGCTAAAAGTCAGGTGCAAATAGTTTATACCGGCGCAACCGCTTACGACCGCAACGAAGGACGCGATTTGGCGGCGCTCGGTGAGCTTTTGACCATTAAATTAGTTGAGGTTCTGCGCGAGGAAAAAAGCGGCGTTTACGGAGCAGGTGCTTCGGGCAATATATCCAAAATTCCGGCGGGCGAATACAATTTTAACATTAGCTTTCCGTGCGGACCCGAAAACGTGGCTTCGCTGACGAAAGCGGCGCTGGCGGAAGTCGAGAAAATCCGAAGCGGTCAAATCGACGTAAAAGACATCGACAAAATCAAAGAAGCAAGACGCGTCCAATTTCGAGAAAGCCTCAAAGATAATTCGTATTGGGTATCGGAAATCAGCAGAAAATTGACGCAGGATGCAGAGATTTATTCGCCCGAAGAACTCGAAGCGAGAATAAACGCCATCAGCAAGGAGAATCTTCAGAAAGTCGCTCAAAAATATCTGAAGCCGGAACGAAAGCTGCAATTTGTTTTGATGCCGGAGGATGCAAAGTCTAAATAAAAGATTTATAAAATTGTTTTCCGTTAAACAATTTTCATAAAATCAATTTGAGCAATTTTATAAAAGCAATGAAGTTTTCGCACCGGTTTTTTGTTAAAAAAGCCGACATCGACGAACAGGGGCACGTCAACAACGTAGTTTTCGTTCGCTGGGTTCAGGACATCGCCGTCGCGCACTGGCTTTCCGTGACCAGCAGGGAGCAGCAGTCGAAATTTACGTGGATTGTTCTACGCCACGAAATTGATTACAAAAAACAGGCGTTTGAAAATGAAAAAGTAACTGCAACAACCTGGGTCGGGGAGCCGACTCGAATTAGCTGGGAAAGATTAACGGAAATCACGCGTGGCGAAGATTTGTTGGTAAAAGCCCGAAGCGCCTGGTGCCTGGTTGACCGTGAAACACTAAAGCCGACGCGAATTACATCGGAAATAAGAGAATTGTTTTGAAATAAAAACACTAAAATAAATATTAATAAGGAAAAATAATAAATAATGAGTAACTTAACATTTGGAATTATCAAGCCTGATGCAGTGAAAAACGGCAAGTTTGGAGCTATTACGCAAAAAATCGTTGACGCGGGTTTTAAGATTCGCGGAATGAAGCTGATTCATCAATCGCTAAAGCAATCAGAGGGTTTTTATGCTGTTCACGCGGAACGTCCGTTTTTTGGCGAATTGACGGAATTTATGTCGAGTGGTCCGTGCGTTGTGCTGGCGCTTGAAAAAGAAAATGCTGTTAAAGCGTGGCGCGATTTGATGGGCGCGACGAATCCTTCAGAAGCGGTGGAAGGAACTTTGCGAAAGGAATTTGCGACTTCGATTGGCGAAAATGCCGTTCACGGTTCGGATTCGGACGAAAACGCGGCAATCGAAATCGCATATTTCTTTAGCAAACTTGAATTAGTTTAAACGGCAAGGTATAAGTCTTGGAGATGTCGGAAGTTGGTTTTTGAATTGTTTCCGGCATCCGACTTCTGACATCTCTCTGAAAAAGGATTGAATAACAAATGAAAAAATGCCCGACTTGCGGAAATACTTTTGACGACGGACTGCGTTTTTGTCAGACAGACGGAACGCCTCTGATTGAAGCGGCGGGAGAAGCGCGACAATCTGATCCATTCCAGAGTGTTGTTTCGTTTCAGGATGATTCAGAAACAGAAACAAAGGTCAGAGACAGAATGGATACTTCGGTTTCGGACGCATCGCCGACTTCGTCTTTTGATAGTTTCGGGTCTTTGGGCAAGCCGGGATTTCCAAAATTCAGCGAGCCGGGTTTGAGTTCGCCGAGCTTTGGCGATTTGGCTTCGCCAGAATCAAATTTATCGAGCAGTTCACCCAAATCCGGAAATGATTCGGGGGACGCGACGCTTGTGTTTGATTCAAAAGGAATTCCGGAGGATTATTCAACCGGTTTTGATCCAAAGCCTCTGCCAAACGATCCTCCGACACAGAATTCAGCGCCGATTCCCTCGCCTTTTGAAAATCCCCGCTCTACGGGTTATGAGCCGCCGTCTTATAAAGAACCGGAACCAGACTTTGGCGGACAATCTGATCCGTTTAATCAGACGCCGTTTGGTCAGGCGCAGACGCCTTTCGGAAATGCGTCCAATCCTTACAATCCAGCGATGCAGCAGGGCAATTGGGCACCAGTACCAACTTCGGGCGCGTCCGAATGGCAGGATCAGGGATTTGGCGGGAACGCGCAGTTTCAACCGCCGATGGGCGCTGCTCAAGGTCAAAATCAAACATTAGCGATCATTTCATTAGTTTTAGGTCTGATAAGTATCCCCTGTTGCGGTTCCGTCGTTTTAGGTCTCGGCGCGCTCGTAACTGGATATTTAGCAAAGAAAAAAGCTGACCAAAATCCGGCAGAATACGGCGGCGGTAATTTGGCGCTTGCCGGAATGATAATAGGCGCAATCACAACTGTAGTTGGATTTATCTTTATTATTCTGCAAGTCTTTTTGGGAATTTTCCAGTAATTATTGATTATTCTCGAATCCAACAAAAAAAAGCCCGCTCTGGTTTGTATAAAAGAGGCAGGGTTTTAAGTTATAATAAATAAAACTTTTTATACTTCAATCAATAAAAAATGTCATTAATCAGCGACGTAATTAAATCAACCAAAGCAGTTTTAGTGGGAATGAAAACGACAATTTCTCAGCTTCCGAAAGAGAGTTGGACGGTGCAGTACCCGGATGTTCCGATTACCGTCCAGCCGCGTTACCGCGGAATGCATCTGCTTCACGTTGACGAGATGGGCAAGGAAAAATGCGTGGCGTGCTATTTGTGCGCGGCGGCGTGTCCGTCCGACTGCATTTATATCGAAGCGGAAGATGACCCGCGCCCTTACGAGGATCGTATCGGACGCGACGAACGTTTCGCGCGCGTTTATAATATTGACTATGGACGCTGTATTTTCTGCGGTTACTGCGTCGAAGCATGTCCGAAAGACGCGATCACGCACGGCTATAATTTTGAAATTTCGGTTTATAATCGCTCAGATTTGCTCAAAACTAAAGACGATTTATTGATTACCAAACAAAAACAATCAAAAAATTATCGCGTCGCTTTATCGAGCGAAGACGTCGATTCGGAATATAAAGAAGTTAAATAAACGGTTGTCAGACGGATAATCCAGCTTGTGGATACTGAAAATTTACCGCCGACGCAAAAAGGCAGGCAATACGAAATTCGGGCGCTTGGGCTACGTGACTTCGCCGGACTCAAGCGTGATGACGAACCGCTTAATCCGTTTGAACTGGCGCGTTACGCCAAACTTCTGGTTGTATCGTTTGAACAAATAGAATCTTTTTTGACTGCCGAAACAAAAGCGCATCTACTCGGTGAAGGCAGAGATAAATGGTCAGGCGGCGCGTGTTCGCAAACTTTACACGATGGCAGAAAACTTATTGTCCTGAATCCGACGCACGGCGAAAATCGTCAAAACGCGACTTTGATGGAAGAAGTCAGCCACGTTTTTCTCGGTCACAAACCGTCACGCCTGGCAATTGAAAATACCAACAAATTTGGCAAGCCGAATGCACGGGATTATCGGAACGACGACGAAGAAGCAGCTTATTCAGTCGGCGCGGCGGCGCTTGCGCCTTATTCAGCTTTGCGTCGCCTGATCGAGCAGGGCAAAACTTCGCGCGACATTGCCAGGCATTTTAACGTCAGCCGCGAGCTGATCGAATATCGGATGAAAATTTCGCGTCTCTGGGAAAAATATAAAAATTGCGTTTTGCAAGTTGGTGAATGATAAATGAAGAGTTGGTTGAACAGTGATAAATCGCCGAAGTAAATATCTATTATTTATGTTTAATCGTTAAAGTATGATGACCGAACCGCTTCCAACAATTGAACAACCTTCTTTGCCGGACCCGAAACTCTCGACGATCGACAAGCTGCGGATGTTGCTCGATATTACTAAAACAATCAGCCGCTCGCTCGATTTAGATGAAGTTTTGACGCTGGTGATGGATACGCTCGGCTCACTTATTTCATACGACGCGGCGGGAATTTATCTGCTCGAATCTTCGATTAAAAATGCTGAAACGCATTATATTTTCAAATCGAAAGCACTTCGCGGTTATCGCATCAGTTTTGAGATGATCGAACCGCGCCTGAAACTCGGCGAAGGATTTATCGGTTATGTCGCCCAATCAGGCAAACCTCTTATTTCGCCGGATGTCAGTCAGGATCCGCGCTATTTTGCGGCTCGAATCCAAACAAAATCGGAAATGGTCGCGCCGATTATTTCAAACGATGAAGTAATCGGTGTTTTTGACCTCGAAAGCGATAAGTTTGACGCTTACAATGAAGATGATTTATCTGTTTTACAGCTTCTTGCCTCGCAAGTAGCGATCATCATTGAAAAAGTTGAACTTCACGACCAATTAATTGAAAAAAAGCGTCTCCAGGCACAGCTTGAAATTGCCCGTCAGGTGCAGCTCGAACTTCTTCCGTCGTCGGACCCAAAAGTTAATGATTTTGATATCAGCGCCTATATTTTTCCGACTGAAGAAGTTTCCGGTGATTACTATGACTGGGTCAAAATGTCGGAAGACCAAATCGGGATTGTTGTTGCTGATGCGGTCGGAAAAGGCATTCCGGCGGCTCTTTTGATGTCTTTTCTGCGTGCCTGTCTTCGATCGTGCGTTCAAATCGGTTACGCGCCGCACATCGCTTTATCGAAAGTCGGTAATTTATTGTGGGATTCGGTTGACGATAATCAATTTGTCACGGCAATCTACGGCATTTTAGACGCGACCAACAAAACTTTTGTTTATTCAAACGCCGGTCACAATCCGCCGCTTTTAATTAAACCAAACGGAGAATACAGATTTGTCGAATACGGCGATTTGCCGCTCGGTATGTTTCAAGATACGCATTACCACCAGCATTTTATAAAATTCGACAACAATCAGTTATTAATTCTTTACACCGACGGCATCACCGAAAGCGCGAATGAAAAAGGCGAAGAATACGGACAGGAGCGTTTTGCCAAGCGCGTTTTGGAAGGAATAAATTTACCTGCCAAAGAATTAATTGATTTCGTTCGCAAAGGTGTCGCTGACTTTACCGAACGGAAATTTTTGGATGACGACGGAACACTTTTTATTGTTAAGGCAGTTTAATTAAAAATAAAAAAGCGGTAGGATTTTCAATTAAAAATTACCTTCCGCCGTTTGTTGTATTGTTTTGTAAGCTTGTTTAAAAATCAATGCGCCGTCACAGAGCAGTGAACATTGTCGCCGCCCGGCACAATCGGCGCTCGATAATCACCGTAATTTATTTTTTCGTTTTTGCTCGAAAAAGCATAGACATCAAAACCGAATGCGTCGAGAAACTCAACTAAATCAATGGATTTGTCAACGTAGAGAGAATTTTGATAGCCCAGTTCGAGGCGTATTTCAAGCAGTCTTTCAATAATTTCGAGCGGAGCGAAGCATCTGATCGGATCACGAAATGTAGCCATAATTTTCTTACCCCTTGTAAAAGCTGACTGATGTTTTTGTCAGGCAAATCTTAGATAGATCTGCGGCTTGAATAGTTGTTCATAATTATTACAGATTGATTCCAACTATAAAATAAAATTGCACATCTCATAAAAAACATTGAGTAAATATCTTTAATAGTGCTAAGATTCTTAATACGGGATATTTTTTAAAAGGAGAAAGTAAATGAGGAAGAATCTTTTATCGGTTTTTACGGCTTTGGCGGCAGTAATTCTGTTTTCATCAGTTGATTTCGCTCAAAATAAAACGGCGGATTCCGCTGTCAGAGATTTGTATGTTATTTCGGCAAAAGCAGGTGGAGTTAATTTTGTTGAAGGCAAAGTTAGCAACGTGCGGGCGAAAGGAAGAAGTGGTTTGCTTCTGAAAAATGACACGGTTGAAGTTGGCGATAAAGTTTCCACCGGAGCGGACGGCAAAGCGGAGATTCTGCTCAACCCGGGTTCTTATATTCGCCTTGCGGAAAACACGAATTTTGCCTTCGCAGCAACGTCGCTCGATGATTTAGAATTGAATTTATCAAGCGGCAGCGCGGTGATCGAAACGATTACCAGCGATGAGTTTAAGGTTGCCGTCAATACGCCGAAAGGTCGATTTTTTATTGTTAAATCTGGTGTTTATCGAATTGATATAGCAAATGACGGAACCGGAAGAATCGCTGTTTTGAAAGGCAAAGCTCTGCTCGACAATTTTGACGCGACGGAAATAAAAGCCGGACGCGCCGCGATGCTCGACGGCGGGCAAGTTGAAATTGTCAAATTTGACCGCGATGATAAGGACGCGCTCGAAATATGGAGCAAAGCGCGCGCGAAAGAACTTGCAAAAGTAAATTCGCGGCTCGTGGACAGAAACCTTAGAAACAGTCTGATCAGCTCTTATATTAACGGAAGAAGCTGGAATATTTATGATTCGTATGGACTCTGGGTGCGTGATTCATTCTCGTCAAATTATTGTTTTCTTCCATTTGGCTATGGCTGGAGCTCACCTTATGGCTACGGGTTCGGACGCGACTTCTGGCGTTACCGTCTCCCAGGCTACTTCTATCAACCGCCGACTAATAATGTTATCGTTCGCAATACCGGCGGCATTGTTCCGACAGTTACTGCATTACCAAGAAGAGGACGAACGGAGCGAGACTTTAATGATGACGCCCCGCCTTTCCAAAGAATTCAGAGAGGAATCAGAACTCCTTCGGCAGATGAAAACAGCGATTTCTCGCCAACATTTTCTAGTCCGGGTAGATCTGCTGCTCCCGCGCCTGTTTATAGCGCTCCAATGCGCGCTCCGAGCAGCAGAGGCAGCAAGATAGAAGATCAATAATTTGGTGAATTAACTTTAGAAGGCGTGAGAAATATAAAATTTTCTTACGCCTTTTTTATTTGATAAAATGAGAAACAAGAGCTGCCGGATCAATCGGTAAATCGGGATTTTGCGGGAAAGCAACCAGCCCAATTGATTGAATACCGTTGAAAAGAGTATGCAGAACGATGCACGGAAGAAGATTTCCTGTTCGGGCGCGAATCAGAGTTAAGACCAGACTGAGCAAAACAATCAAAAATATTGTTGAATAACTCGGATAGTATTGCGGCACGTGAACGCCGGCAAAAATAGTTGTGACAAATAAAATTGACAAACCGACGCCAAAAGTTCTTTGAAAAGCGGAATATAATATTCCCCTATAAATAACTTCTTCAACAAGCGGAGCAGTGAAAGTCGCCAGAAACGCTACCAGATAAAGCGCTTCACGTGAACTATGAATTATCTTTAAGAGGTCATTATCTTTTTCCGGAATGAAGTAGGATATAATACCTGCGATAGCAAAGAAACCGCCAAGAATTAGCGCGCCTTTCCAGAATGTAAACCCACCCCAACGCCAGCCGAGAACTTGACGAAAAGAAAATTTATTAAATTTTGTAACTACCGCCCACGCTAGAGCGACTGTCAAAAGATGTGCGAAAACTATCGCGGAAACTTGCAGGAGGACGGCTGTTTTATCTGTCGTGATAAATTCGAGCAGTTTCGCTTTGTCTAAAAAATCAATCTTTTGCTTGGCAATATATGGCAAAATAAAAAGATTGGGAATTAAGACAATGAACGCCACGCTTGCCAGCCACACTCCAAAGGCGACGATGCTGTTCCAGTGCGGATTGTCTGGTGTCGGTTCTTCGTTAGTTAAAGATATTTCAGGGGCTTGAAATTTTGTTAGATTTTCGTTCGCTTGTTCGTTAAAGTTATTCACGAAAAAAAGTTTAGCTAAATTAAATTTAAGTTCCAAGTTGCGAATTCAATAAATCACATAAAATTAAACGTGAAACTTGGAACTTAAAAGTTTCTCTGCTAACCTAGAATCCCGTGACACCCACGGCAAAAAATCTTCAACAAAATGTTATCGCCATCATTCCGGCTCGTTTCCAATCGACTCGTCTGGAAGGCAAACTCCTTTTGCCTCTAGCGGGAAAACCTCTGATTATCCGGACGATTGAGCAGGCGAAAAAAGCGCGCAATGTTGACCGTGTGATCGTCGCCGCCGATGACGAAAGGATTCTGAACGCGGTCAGGGAAAATGGATACGAAGCTGTTCTGACATCCATTAAACATCAGAGCGGTTCAGACCGAATCGCCGAAGTTGCCGCGCTTCTTCCCGAAAATTCAATTATCGTCAATGTGCAGGGCGATGAACCGCTACTTCCGAGAGATTCTATCGAAGCAGCGGTCGAAGCGGTTTTAAGCGATGATTCGATACAGATGGCGACAGTTTGCGAATTGATTGATCATATAGAAGACGTTTTATCGCCCAATGTCGTCAAAGTCGTTTTAGACAAAAACAATTTCGCGCTCTACTTTTCGCGTTCGCCGATTCCGTTTCCGCGTGAAGCGGTTATAAAATACGGAAGTCTTGAAAACGCTCTGCGCGCGAATCGAAATTTAATTTCGCAGTTTCGCAAACATACAGGGCTTTACGTTTATCGGCGTGAGTTTTTGTTAAAATATACAAAGTCATTTCAGGCTGATTTAGAGAAATCAGAAATGCTCGAACAGCTTCGCGCATTGGAAAATGGCACTTGGATTAAAGTCGTCGAAACGAGGGAAGGCTCAATCGGCGTTGACACGATTGAAGATTTTCAGCGAGTAAAAATGATTTTGGAAAAACAAAATAATCTAAAATCTAAAATATGAGTGACTGGATCGGATTATTATTTTTTGTTCTGCTGATTGTCGGCATTTTAGTCGGCTTGAAGGTTTTGAGCAAACCCGTCAAAACAACCGATGTAGAATTTGAACGAAATGTATCGGAAGGCGGTACAATGCTTGGCGGGGCGGTCAACGCTTTGCAGGAAGCATTTGATCCGGCAGCGGCGCGGGCAAAGGAAGTGCAGACGCAGATGAAGGAAGGAAGTTACGGCAAAAAGAAACGTGAAGGGAAAGCTGATGGAGAAGATTTAAGCGAGGAAGATTATGAGCGATAAACAGACAAAGTATATTTTTGTCACGGGCGGCGTGGTTTCTAGTCTCGGCAAGGGTTTGGCAGCGAGTTCAATCGGTTGTCTGCTCGAAGCACGCGGCGCGCGGGTGCAGATGATGAAACTTGATCCGTATATCAATGTCGATCCGGGAACAATGTCGCCGTTTCAGCACGGTGAATGTT
>MWVV01000829.1_pt1 | contig 11236 bp, 7 predicted proteins | sample 1047281 | NCBI WGS metagenome assembly MWVV01 (sample SAMN06349986, study PRJNA376086) | soil metagenome | isolation source: PT-2 sample Antarctic (ecotone) soil | place: Antarctica | collected 2015-01-13 | reverse complement strand
ATAAAACTTCATCGAACGGTTCGCCTTCCCCGACGTATTGCGTTTGCAAAGGTTTCGCGTTCATCCCGTTTTCATTGAGCCAGCGCACGAGTTCTGGAATAAATCCGTGCGTCACGAAGATGGTTTCGGCGTGCGTTTCTTTAATTGCCGTTTGCAGTTCCGTCCAATCGGCGTGGTCGGACAAAACAAAGCCGCGGTCAACCGCTTTCTGTCGCCGTGCGCCGCGCACAATCATCCAGCCGGAAGCGAATCCGGTTGAATGCGAGCCGAATCGACGAAGCCAGGTTGAACCAGCAGCCGACGGCGGCGCGACAATTAATGACCCGGCGAAATCTTTTTTATTTTCCACCGAGCCGACGTATTTTGTTTCCGGCAAATCAACGCCGGTTTCTCGGTATGCTTCGGTCAAGCGTTCGACCGCGCCGTGCGTGAAAATTTTTCCTATTGAGCGGTCAACGCCGTTCATCACTCTTTGCGCTTTACCCAATGAATACGCAAAAATTACGGAAACCTTTTCGCGGATCTGATTTCGCCGCCACCAATCGTTTATTTGTTCAAAAATTAATTCCGTCGGCGTCCAGCGATATATCGGCAAGCCAAACGTCGCTTCGGTGATGAAATTATGACAGCGAATGTGTTCAAACGGAACGCACGTCGCATCGGGGGTTAGTTTATAATCGCCGGAAACAACCCAGATTTCGCCTTTGTATTCGACGCGAATTTGCGCCGAACCCAAAACGTGACCTGCCGGGTGAAAGGAAACTTTGACGCCGTTGATATCGAGTGTTTCGCCGTAAGGCATTGACGAAATTTTCGCTTCATTGCCGAGACGAATGCGCGAAAGTCGCTCGCCTTCTTTCGGAACAAGATAATCTTGGTTGCCCCGATATGTATGGTCAGCATGGGCGTGCGTTAGGATTGCTTTTTTGACGGGCTGCCACGGGTCAATGTAAAAATCGCCTTGTTGGCAAAATAAGCCTTTAGCGGTTAAATTTATTAAACCTTTTTTCGCGCTCATAGGTTGAAATTCACACTCCGATTCAATAATTCTATATTTTTATTAAAATAAACTAGCCGCGAATTACAAATTGCAAGGAATAGTTTTTGTTGTCATTCACTCCAAAGATAGTTTTGCTTCAATTAAAATTAAGCGTCTCGCTAAACGGCACAATTATTGCGAATGTGAATTCATTCACCAAAAAGTGTTTTGTAATCATACGAATACCCGAATGGAAAAGATTGAACTGTCCGAAAAAAAGACCAATTGGATTATCGGTGCAACTCTCGGCGTCGGCGCTTTGGCTGCTTTAGTTGCATTGGGAAAATCACGTCGCCATTACGATTTCAAAAATAAAACGGTCTTGATTACAGGCGGTTCGCGCGGCTTGGGTTTGTTGATGGCGCGCGAACTTGCCGGACAAGGAGCGCGCGTTGCCGTTTGCGCCCGCAACAGCGAAGAACTCAAACGCGCCGAAGATGATTTAAGGAATTACAGCACGGAAGTTTTTCAAATTGTTTGCAACGTCGGCAATCAAATGGAAGTTGACGGAATGATTGAAGCTGTTCGCAGTCGGTTTGGGCAGATTGACGTTTTGATTAACAACGCCGGAATTATTCAAGTTGGACCTTTGGAAGTGCAAACGCAAAAGGATTTTGAAGACGCGATGGCGGTTCATTTTTGGGGACCGTTTTTTACGATGCAAGCCGTCATTCCTGAAATGAAAAGGCGCGGCGAAGGTCGCATCGTTAATGTTTCCTCAATCGGCGGGAAAATGGCGATTCCGCATTTTGCTCCGTATTGCGCGAGCAAATTCGCGTTAGTCGGTCTATCAAGCGCGATGCGTATAGAACTGGAAAAAGACAACATTTTTGTAACAACCGTATGTCCCGGTTTAATGCGAACGGGCAGCCATGTTAACGCGACTTTCAAAGGTCAAAACGAAAAAGAATACGCGTGGTTAAGCATCGGAAACGCTTTGCCGGTTTCTTCGATTAGCGGCAAACGAGCGGCAAGACAAATTATCGAAGCGTGTCGGCGCGGCGACGCGGAAGCAGTCGTTTCGATTCAAGCGCAAATAGCAATAAAAATGAACGCGCTTTTTCCTGAATTAATATCCGAAGTTTCCGCGCTTGTCAATCAAATTTTGCCCGACGCTGGCGGCATCGGAAAAGGTTATGCAAGAGGAAAGGACAGCGCATCGTTGATTTCGCCTTCGATTTTAACGGCTCTCTCCGACAAAGAAGCGTATCAAAACAATGAATTGAAACCAGAAGAAAATTTAACTTAATACAAGGGAAGAAAAAATTATGGAACAGACAAATACAAACAAATCAATAACGGATATTTTAGGTAATATGCAGACAAACGTTGGTACGGCAGAAAGATTCGTGTCGGCAACCACTGGCGGCGCTCTGCTCGCTTACGGAATGCGGCGCGGCGACACGCTCGGCGTTTTGCTTTCGGTTCTCGGCGGCGGTCTCGCTTTTCGCGGCGCAACCGGACATTGCCACGTTTATGATGCGGCTGGAATTAATACAAACAGCGAAACGCAGACAAACTTTAAATCGGCGGATAGCAAAAAATCGGCGGCATCTCAGGAAGGCTTACTTTCGGGTAAAGTTGATGTCAGCAAATCATTGACAATCAACAAATCGCCTGCCGAACTTTACAGTTTTTGGCGCAATTTCGAGAATTTGCCGCAATTTATGGAGCATCTTGAATCGGTTAAAAATCTTGACGACAATCGCTCGCACTGGAAAGCGAAGGCACCGCTCGGAACTTCGGTTGAATGGGATGCCGAAATTACCGGAGAACAAGAAAATGAACGCATCGCCTGGCAGTCTTTAGAAGGCGCGGATATTTCAAATGGGGGCGTGGTCGAATTCAAACCGACAACGAATCGCGGCACAGAAGTAAAAGTTTCATTAACTTATGAAGCTCCGGGTGGAGCGCTTGGCGCTCTTTTCGCCAAACTTTTCGGTGAAGAACCAAGTCAGCAGGTTTATGGAGATTTGTATCGCTTCAAGAGTTTGATGGAATCCGGCGAGGTTATCACGACTGATGGTCAAACTTCCGGACGCGAACCGCAAGCGAAAAAAGCAACAGCATAAATGAGAGGTTAGAGATTAGATAATTAGTAAAAAAACAAAAACTAACCTTTAGCCTCTGACCTCTGAAAACTTTTATTAAACAAGGGAGAACAAGAAAATGAAAGCAGTATGTTGGATGGGAAAACACAGTGTGCAGGTAATGGACGTGCCTGACCCGAAGATTTTGAACGACCGCGATGCGATTATTAAAATCACGAGAACAGCGATTTGTGGCTCGGACTTGCATCTTTACAACGGTTATATTCCGTCAATGATGCAGGGCGATATTCTCGGACACGAGTTTATGGGCGAAGTTGTCGAAACGGGCAAAGCGGTTAATAATTTAAAGAAAGGCGATAAAGTCGTCGTGCCTTTTACGATTGCTTGCGGAAATTGCTTTTTCTGCCAGCACGAATTGTACTCAGTTTGCGATAACTCGAATCCGAAACCTGAAGGGCAGGAAACTGCTTACGGTTATGCTGGGTCGGGACTTTTCGGTTTTTCGCATATGATGGGTGGATTTGCGGGCGGTCAAGCCGAATACGCGCGCGTTCCGTTTGCCGATGTCGGACCGATTAAAGTTCCCAATTCGATTGAAGATGAAAAGGTTTTGTTTCTTTCCGATATTTTCCCGACCGGCTTTATGGCGGCGGACAATTGCAATATCAAGGAAGGCGACACGGTTGCGATTTGGGGCGCGGGTCCGGTCGGACAATTTGCAACCAAATCGGCTTTTATGCTTGGTGCGGAGAAAGTCATCGTGATTGATCACTATCCGGGGCGTCTCGAATTTGCTAAAGCAAATAACGAAAATGTCGAGACGATAAATTTTGACGACGAAGAAGTTCACGATAAATTGAAAGATTTGACCGGCGGACGCGGACCCGATTCGTGTATTGAGGCAGTTGGACTTGAATCTCACGGTACTTCGCCTGATTCGCTTCTCGATTATGCGAAAGCCGCCGTGTTTTTAGCGACCGACCGACCACACGCGCTCCGGCAGGCAATTTTCTGTGTCCGCAAAGGCGGCACGGTTTCAATTCCCGGCGCATACGGCGGATTTATGGACAAGTTTCCTATCGGCGCGGCTTTCAACAAAGGTTTGACCTTCAAAATGGGACAAACTCATATGCAGGCATATATGCCGAAACTTCTCGCCGCCGTCGAAGAAGGAAAAATTGACCCGTCATTTGTTATTTCGCACCGTTTATCAATAGAAGAAGCACCGAAAGCCTATGAGAATTTCAATACGGAAAAAGATATTTGGCGGAAGGTAGTTTTAAATCCTAACTAAGGGAAAGATATAGAACCGAAATAAAATCCACTCACCAAACGAATTACTGGAGCTTGCGACCGACTCTCTACGGTCGCAAGCTCTTTTTGATGTGTTGAATTAGAAATTATCGGAAAATTGCCGTTATGTTGTGGTTGGAAGACATTAATTGGCGTTTGCGGGACGCGAAGAAAAGTTTTGGAGTATATGAATCTTGGCTCGAAGAAGTAGGACTCAGGAATATCGCTCGACAAAATTATCTTGAGCCCCCAAGCGTTATTTAAGCTTCAAAAATAAAATTCTTTATAAATTAAAAAGCAGATTTTAGTCAATTTTTAAATTAATAAGTTTTGTTAAAGATTTAGCGAGTTCAAGGCGCGTAATTGCCCGGTACCCGTTAAAGTTATTTCCGTCTAAATTTATTAATCCCTTTTGCAAAGCAACAGCGACATAACCGCGCCATTGACTCGGAATCGAACTGGCATCAGCAACCGTCAAAGGTAAAGCAGCGGTTATCGTCAAATTTTCCATCTTAGCGGCTTTTACTAAAGCAACTGCCGTGACTATTTTTGAAGTACCATCAAATGGACGAAACTGGCTACCGTTTGAAGCATCGAAAAAAAGTTTTCCAGATGGATTTGTCTGCACACTTTCCACAACATTGCGAACCATTAAATTTTTTACATCCGTAAATAACGGACTTCCAGCTAAATACTGCGGAGCAGAACCGCTGCGAACCAGAGCCGATGCAAAATCAAATCTTGTCACCAAAGAATTCGGATTAAATTTTTTACCTTCGGGAAGCATTATAAAAGAACGCAAACTTTCTTTGATAATTTCTCGATCTTGGGTTGAAACAATACTGACATCAAGAAGCTGCGGGTAGGTAACACGAGTAGTTTCCACTATACCAAAGTATTTTTGCGATGTTCCGACGCCGCCCGTGTGCTGCACGTCCGCTTTGAAGGTTTGTGGACTTGGTGAATTGACGACCACTTTTTCCCTTCTTCCCGTAAATCCCGGGGCATTTAAATAATTTGAATTGCCAATCAATGTTCCGTTAGCGTCAAAAAGTTTCAAACCCAAATCATTAACGCCTATTCCCCACGCAATATTGACGTTCGCTTGAATTGTATCGCCGGGAATGGCAAATTCGCTTGAAGCTATGCTTCCGGGCTGTACTGTGTTATCAAAAATACGAGAAACAGAAGTTGTATAAGTCACTTCATTTCCAAGCAATAAAGCGCGAAAAAGCCCAATTTTCCTGTCGGAAAAAGCCGACTCCAAAACGGCGGCGTGAGTATTTAATACACCTGCGCCAACTTCGTGGCTGTAATATCGCGGTAATGGAGTTGCCGTGCGTTGTAAAATATCTTTAATTTCAGCCGGACGTAAATTCGGATTGGCTTCGAGCATTAAAGCGATAGCTCCCGCAACCTGCGGCGCGGAAAAAGAAGTACCGCTGGCTGTTGTGTAAAAAGCCGTTTCGCCGGTTGTAAGTCTTTGCGCATCAGCTCCATTTGCAAATCCTAAAGTTCCCGTTGCAGTTCCTAAACCGCGCAAACTAACTATATTTACTCCGGTTGCTACTAAAGAAGGCTTTTGATTTTGAGCGCCAAAAACACCGCGTGAAGAAAAGCTCGCCAGCCTTCCCTTTTCATCAATTGCGCCGATGCTAACCACCCACGGAGCGGAAGCATAAGGATTAAGCGTTGCGTTTCCCGAACCCGAATTCCCTGCCGAAAAAACAACATTAACGCCGCGCTCTGTTAACATTTTGGTGGCGACATTTACCGGGTCGTTATAATCAAAAACCGTATTCGAGGAAAAACTGCAATTAACAACGCGAACATTGTAATTTGCTCCACGCTCAAGAAGATAATCAAATCCTGATAAGATATGCGACAAATTTAAATCGCCCGCGCTTAAACCCAAAATTTTTGCTCCCGGAGCAACACCATTGTATTTTCCGCCCGAAGATACGCCATTTGCGGCAATCACACCCGAAACAAAAGTTCCGTGTCCGCTGACCGGATCGGTATTAACAAGATTTTCAATTGGCGTAGGGTTTGAAAAACCGGGCGATACGCTTTGAGAATCCAAAAGTCGGACGTTTTGAACTACTTTTCCTGCAAGGTCATTATGTTGAGAGTTTACACCTGTATCCAAAACCGCAATAGTAACATTACGACCGGAAATCGGCGTGCCGCCGTTACGAGTTTGCAAATCTTTATCCGATGCTACTCTTTGAATTCCGCTATTTTGAAAGTATGGGTCTGAATTTAAGTTCAGAGTTTTGTTTCCGTAAAGTGAACGCACTTGCGGAAGGCGTGAAATTGCAAAAAGTTGTTGTCGGGTCGCAGAAACGGCAATCATCGGTAAAACTTTATATCGAGTGCCGCCCAAAACCCCGATTTGTTGTAATTGCGTTAAATCAAAATTTGTCGGATATTGATGATATACGATTACAGCATTGATATTGCTATCGTCGGTTGATTGATTTAAGAGAATTGCTAACTCAGGATCAACACTTTGCAAACCGTTTGAATTATTGCCTTCATCTTCGTCAGCGCCCGTTAAAGTAATCCCGTCAGCTCCGGTAAGAGTTATGCCGTCAGCACCCGTTAGCGTTATACCGTCGGCTCCGGTCAATGTAATACCGGCAGGCGAGCTAAAAGTATTAACTGTTCCGTCCGCGCTTACTCCCGTCGCTGAATCTGCGCCTGTTAAAGTGATTCCATCAGCACCGGTTAAAGTGATTCCGTCCGCGCCTGTCAGTGTTATTCCGTCCGAACCGACGCTCGTCATTCCGTCGGCTCCGGTTAGCGTAATTCCGTCTGCGCCTGTCAAAGTAATTCCGTTTGGTCGAACAATGTGAAATGAATCTGCTTTATATGTTGTTCCGTCAGCCCCTGTGAGAGTTATTCCGTCAGCCCCGGTAAGAGTTATTCCGTCAGCACCAGTCAAAGTTATCCCATCGGCTCCGGTTAAGGTTATTCCGTTTTGCCCTGTGTAAGTTGTTCCGTCAGCCCCGGTTAATGTAATTCCATCAGCACCGGTTAAGGTTATTCCGTCCGCGCCGGTCAAAGTTATCCCGTTTGAAAGGTAATTTAAAAAACTATCTGCGCCTGTTAGTGTAATGCCGTCTGCACCGGTCAATGTAATACCGTCAGCACCCGTTAATGTAATACCGTTTGATTTAACTATATTTATTCCTGCTTCAACGGCATTTACTCCAAAAGTAAAAATTAAAATCAGGCAGATAAGTTTTTTTATAATCATAATTTAGGAATGTTCCTTTTTAACGACTGTAAATCAAAAGCTTCCAAATAGTGGTTATTATAATTATTATCTTGATTTGACGCAAATTGATTCGCATTAAATTTAATCATTATGAAAATTCAAGTTTTTCTCAAGTATTGTTTGTTAAATTTCGTCTTGTTATGACGATGACTTTTTCTTTACACGAAAACTTAGATTTTAGCGGTGCAGAAAGTCGCAATGAGATTACCTCCGCGCCGGGAATCCATTTTGAAGATATTCACATATTTGCCGAAAAAATTCAGGTTCGGAAGTTTGAGAATCTCTTCGAGCGTTCACGTTTAATTAAACTTCTCAAAAAGAACTCTGAGCAATTTGGCGCAACTCTTGTTACAGGTCGTGCCGGAACCGGTAAAACGGCATTAGTTTCTGATTTTGCAAAAAAATATGAACAGATCGCGTGGTATTCAATCGGCGCAAGTGATTGCGATTGGAAAGTTTTTTCCGCTTATCTGCAAGCTAGTTTTATGGAAACGCGCCTTATCTTGAATAACAACGAAAATTGTAACGCGACGGAAACGGAAATTGCACGGTTTATCGAAAGTCTTTTTTCACGTTTGAATATTATCGGAAAGAAAAAGCCTTTGTTGATTGTGCTTGACGACATTCATCATATTTTTGATTGTGATTGGTTTAATAGTTTTTTTAACAATTTGATTTATTCGCTGACGCCGGACACGCATCTTTTAATGTTATCGCGCAGCGAACCCTCGCTTCCGCTCTGGCGGCTTCGCTCCAAACAGGTTTTAGGTGTGGTTGACGAGAAATTACTTGCTCTGACTTGTGAGGAAACTGAAGATTTGTATTACCAACACGGTTTTTCAAAGGATGAAGCCCAAAAGTTTTATAGGGAATCATTCGGGCGAATCTCAAAATTGAAATTTGAGAAATAACTTTTTTGGCAATCAAATATCAGTTTTCGATTAATTCCTTTAATGCTGATTGTGGATTTTCCGAACGCATTAGTGTCTCTCCAATAAGAAAACCTCTGAAACCGAGATTTCTCAAACGTAAAATATCGTTTCGTGTTTTTATTCCGCTCTCGCTGATTAAAATTGAATCTTTCGGTGCAAATCTGATTAAATCTTCCGATGTTTTCAAAGAAACTTCAAAAGTTTGTAGATTTCTGTTATTTATGCCTATTAATTTTGCGCCTATCGTGCGGGCTGTTCCTATTTCTTCTCGTGTGTGGACTTCAACTAAAACGTCTAATCCAAGCTCTTGTGCCAAATTATATAAATCAAAAAGTTTTTTAGTTTCGCTGTTTTTGAAAGCCGCTACGATTAATAAAATAGCTGAAGCGCCGGAAATAGCCGATTGATAAATCTGTCTTTCGTCAAAAATAAAGTCCTTACATAAAACTGGCAGTTTATTGCCGATTGCTCGAACAATTCGTTTTAAATCCGCAAACGAACCTCCAAAAAAATCCTGCTCGGTTAAAACGGATATCGCCGCGGCGCCGCCATTCAAATAATTTTCGGCAATTTCTTCGGGACTAGCGTTAGCGTTAATTTTTCCTTTTGAAGGCGAGACGCGCTTGAATTCGGCGATGACGTTTGTTTTTTCTCTGGCTTGCAATGCGTTTTGTAATCGAAACGGAACAGAATCTTTTCGTTTCTCAAATACTTCGCGTCGCAAACCTTCAATTGAAATATTTGTAAATTCTTTGGTGATTCTTTCACATTTTTTCTCTAAAATTTTTGTTAAATATGTTGTCTCTTCACCTTTTTGTTGCATAATTTTTCGTAAGTTTTCCCGTCGAATTGGAAGGAAACTTATTGAGCTTCCAAAACCTATCACAAAAATAAAATATTATTTTAAAATTGATTCTCCATGCAAACTTTACGCCTTTGCGTCAGAAAAATTATTTCACGCAAAGACGCAAAGTTCGCAGACAGAAACAAATCAAAAGATGTTTTGAGATAAGTTTTAGCTTGCATTGGTAAAATCAATCAATTGTTTTAACTTTTCAGCTGATTTTCCGCTTTCCACGCTTTCCCGCGCTAACTCAATACCCGTCTTTAAATCTTTTGCTTTTCCTCCGACAAATAGAGCAGCCGCCGCATTTAATAAAACCAACGAGTATGCCGCGTCTTTTCTTTTTGCATTCAAAACATCCTTTATAATTTCCGCGTTTTGCTCGGGATTGCCGCCGCGTAAATTCTCCAATTCCTTTGTTTCTACTAATTCGATTCCTAAATTTTTCGGTTCTATTTCAAAGAACTTCATGTAATCGCCGGTAACTTCGGCAACCATTGTTCGGTCGCTAATAGTGATTTCATCTAAACCGTCAAGTCCGTGAACAACCCAAGCGCGTTTGACGCCCAAAGCGGCAAGCGTTTTTGCAACCGGTACAACTAAAGCCGAATGCCATACGCCCAAAATCTGAAACGGCGCATTCGCCGGATTTGTCAATGGTCCTAAAAGATTAAAAGTCGTATGAGTGCCAAGTTCACGACGGACAGCCGCGACCCGCGCTGTCGAAGCGTGATAAAGCGGTGCGAACATAAAGCAAATTCCGATTTTGTTCAAGCATTTTTCCGAAACTTCCGGGCTAGCGCTGACATTTACGCCCAATGCCGAAAGAACGTCCGCACTTCCCGAACGGCTTGTCGCGGCGCGGCTTCCGTGTTTAGCAACCGGTAAACCTGCGCCTGCAATAACAAAGGCGGCAGCGGTTGAAACATTAAAGGTTTTAACGCGGCTTGAACCCGTTCCCGCCGTATCTATAAAATTTTTATGACGCGATTTTATCTTGACCGAATGTGCCCGCATCGCTTCTGCCATTCCCGCGAGTTCATCGATGGTTTCACCTTTGACTGCCAAAGCAACGAGCGCGGCGGAAATTTGGGTGTCCGTTGCCGCTCCGTCAAATAATTCATTTAGAAGCTCACGCGCTTGCGAGCGCGATAAATTTTGTCCCTGCATCAAACGCAAAAGCCTTCCGCGCAAGCCTTTAGCGGGCGGTTCGTCGGTGCGTTGCGGCGTTGGCAGAAGCCAAACCGGACGAGTTAAATTATATTTATCAAAATCGTGCATAAATTTTTTATTAAAAACAAAAAACCTGCTGCAAATTAAATGTTTCCGCAACAGGTCTTCTAAAATGTTTATTTGTTCGCAAACGCTCAAACTTTGCATTCGTTTAGAAGAAGTATCGTATGCCAATCCCAAACTCTTTGCCACGAACAGCAATTTGAATTGTTATAGATTTTGACGATGCGGTTGTTTTCCATATAACACAAAAAATTGACTAAAACAGTTTTCCTGAAAGATACTTATAGCTCAGTCAAAAACATTTCGCAAATTATGTTTGATATTTTTCAAAACACAACGCGACCCGACAAAGATTTGTTTTTTCAAAAGAATGACCCAAACGATGCGCGACTGGGAGAGGTTGTTTTGTTTGAAATTAATGATTATAAAAATTCCGATATTGTAATTTTAGGCTGCCCGCAGGACGAAGGTGTTGCACGAAACAAAGGCAGAATCGGTGCGGCACAAGCTCCTGCTGCCATTCGCAAACAATTTTACAAACTTACAGACTTTGCAATT
>MWVV01000828.1_pt1 | contig 11243 bp, 9 predicted proteins | sample 1047281 | NCBI WGS metagenome assembly MWVV01 (sample SAMN06349986, study PRJNA376086) | soil metagenome | isolation source: PT-2 sample Antarctic (ecotone) soil | place: Antarctica | collected 2015-01-13 | reverse complement strand
AAGCGGAAGAATGTTTGTTTGACGTGATTAACGGCGAAGAAAAAGACGCTTCGGTCAGACCGAATCAGATTTTTGCCATAAGTTTGCCAAGCACAATGTTGAGCATTGAAAGAGCGCAAAAAGTTGTCAAAAAAGTCGAAGCGGAGTTAGTAACACCTTTCGGTTTGCGCTCGCTTTCGCCGAAAGACAAAAATTATCATCCCATTTATTCCGGTTCTCCGTTTGAGCGCGATTCCGCGTATCATCAAGGAACTATTTGGGCATGGTTGATTGGCGCTTTTGTTGACGCATATCGAAAAGTTAATCCAAAAGGAAAACAAACCGAAAACCGCGTGGATGAAATTTTAGAAGGTTTCAAAAATCATTTGACGGGCGCGGGCGTCGGACAAATCTCGGAAATTTTCGATGGCACCACGCCGCACAATCCGCGCGGCTGTATCGCTCAGGCGTGGAGCGTGGCGGAAGTTTTGCGAGTTATTAAAAAGGAGTTTTAAAAATTTTAGTTACGCAGAGGTCAGCGCACAGGAACACAAAGGATTTTCTTTGCAAAACCCAGCGAAACCTTTGCGTTCTTTGCGTTGCTGCTTCTTGAAATTATTCAAGTGTGTTTTGCGCTACGGCAAATTCTCTAGCAACCGCTCAATATCTTCCCGATTATTAAAAAAATGCGGCGCAACACGAACTCTTTCGCCGCGCGGCGAAACGATTATATTTTTATTTTCCAGATGCGCGGCAATTTCGGTTGGCGTTTGACCGTTGCGATGTTTGATACAGACGATTTGCGATTTTTCGCCTTTCGCGCGCGAACTGACCGTTTCATAATTTTTTCCGCCGAGAAGCTCGCACAAATAATCGGTTAGTCCTTCTAAATAATTTTCGATTTTTTCCGCACCGGTTTCTAACAAAAGTTTTGCGCTTTGCTCCAAACCGTAAAACAGCGATGAGCCGCCGGTTCCCGTTTCCCAAGCCAGCGCGGTTGGTTTCCATTCTTGATCCGAATCTTCAAAATCCCAAGGCTCATCAACGCTAATCCAGCCGACGAGCGTCGGTTCAATTCTTTCACGCGCTCGGTCGGAAAGATACAAAATGCCGCAGCCTTCGGGCGAGCAAAGCCATTTGTGGCTCGCGCCTGCCGCAACATCAACTTTTTGCGCTTCCAAATCAAAAGGCATCACGCCGAGTGCTTGAATAATATCAACCGCAAAAAGCGCGTCAACTTTCCGCGCCACTTCTCCGATTCGTTCTAAATCGGCGCGAAACCCCGAGCCGTATTGCACCGCGCTGATTGAAACAAGCCGTGTGTTTTCATCAATCAAACCAATAAATTCGTCCAGATCAATCCGCCCGTTTCTTTCAGGACAAAGGCGAAGCTCAACGCCGAAAGCATCTCTAATTCTGCGCCAAGCGTAAAAATTTGCGGGAAATTCTTTTGCGAAAGTTACGATGTTGTCGCCTTTCCGCCATTTCAAACCATTGGCAACCGTCGAAAAACCGTCGGATGTGTTTCGCATAAACGCGATTTGTTCAGCCTTAACTCGGAGCATTTGTGCAATAATCTCACGCGCCCGATTTTTTGTATTAACCCATTCGGGAAAATTTGCCGAGCCATTTTTGCAAACATCTTTTAATTGAGAAGCGACGGCTTCGACCGCCGTTGTCGGAATTGGCGCAACTGCCGCGCTATTAAGATAAGTGTATTTTTCGGTTGCCGGAAAAAGACTGCGGATTTTTTCGTTCATAATTTTTATACTACAGAAACACAGAGAGATTAAAGAAATAGGTTAAAACTTCGGGGAACTTCGCGCTTCTGTGATAAATTGTATTCTTTTGACAAACTATGCGATTAAAAGCTAATTTTGAAATAGTTTTGAGAAAATTTTTCCAACCGGAAACCTCAAAATGCACATCAGAAACTATTTGAATTATGTTCGATTTTCGAAGAAAAAACCAACACGGATTTGGAATGCTCTCGGTGACAGATGACCGCGACATTGAAGTTTTGCGCTTAAGGAAAGAATCCAGACAAGGGCTTTGGTCAGAAAGTCTGAAACTTCTGCGCGATATTATTTTAATAATCGCTGTCTTTATTCTTTTGGGCGTTTTTATCGCGCAGCCCGTCGTTGTCGAAGGAACTTCGATGCTGCCGCAGCTTCACGACGGCGAGCGTTTGTTGGTTAATAAGCTGGTTTATTATAAATTCGAGAGCGTTAGCTGGGGACATCTCGAACGCGGCGACATTGTTGTTTTCTGGTATCCAAAAGAGCCTGATAAAAGTTATGTCAAGCGCGTTATCGGCTTGCCGGGCGAAACTGTCGAAGTTCGCAACGGCGTAGTTTTTGTCAACGGTCGTGAACTGAATGAATCATATCTCGATCCGTTTCATAATCAATCTTTACCCAGTTTTCCGGCAAAAAAAGTTGACGAGCATTTTTATTTTGTGATGGGCGATAACCGCGACAATTCTTCAGATTCGCGCTACTGGGGAACGGTTCCCGAAAAATATATTTACGGAAAAGCGTTTTTTCGCTACTGGAATCCGTCAAATATCGGATTTTTAACGCACGGCGAGTACGACGTAGAAGAAGTAAAAACTGATGACATTCGCGCCGAAAGCGAGAAGTAGGAAATAGCCGCAAAAATGCACGGAAAACACAAAAATAATATTGTTCATTTTGCGCTTTTTTACGGCTATTAATCTTAAAATGAATTTACCAAAAAAAGCGATTCTGGTTCTTGAAGACGGACGAACGTTCCGCGGCGAATCGTTCGGCGCCCGAGGCGAGATTTTCGGCGAAATGGTTTTTAATACTTCGATGACGGGCTATCAGGAGATTTTAACCGACCCTTCTTACGCCGGACAAATCGTCTGTATGACGTATCCGCTGATCGGAAATTACGGAATAAACGAACAAGATACCGAATCGCGCCGCCCTTGGGTAGAAGGCTTCGTCGTGCGCGAAGCGAGTCGCGTCGCATCGAATTGGCGTTCGACGGAAACTTTGGATTCTTATTTAAAACGTCATAAAATAGTCGGCATCGAACACATTGATACGCGCGCGCTTGTACGCCACATCCGCGACAAAGGCGCGATGCGGGCGGCGATTTCGTCAACGAATTCAGACGAAAAGAGTCTTTTGGAAAAGGCGCAAAACTCGCCGAAAATGAAAAACCGCGAACTCGCAAGCTCTGTAACAATCGAAAAATCTTTTGAAATCGAGCCGGAAGGCGCGGAGAAATTTCACGTTGTTTGTTTTGATTTCGGCGTCAAAACCAATTCCCTGCGCGAATTCGCTAAATACGGTTGTCGTCTGACGGTTGTTCCCGCCGAAACTGCCGCCGAAGAGGTTTTGGCGATGAAACCTGACGGAATTTTTCTTTCAAATGGTCCGGGCGATCCGGCTTCAATGAAAAAAACGATTGAAGAAATAAAAAAATTAACCGAAGAAAACGTGCCGATGTTCGGTATTTGTCTCGGGCATCAGATTCTCGGACAGGTTTTCGGCGGAGAAACTTACAAATTAAAATTCGGGCATCGCGGCGGAAATCAACCGATAAAAGATTTAACAACCGGAAAAATCGAAATCGCTTCTCACAATCACGGTTTTGCCGTGTCAAAGGAAAATCTGCCCGAAGCAATTGAGATAACTCACATCAACTTAAATGACGACACGATCGCCGGTTTGCGGCACAAAACTCTGCCTGTTTTCAGCGTTCAATATCATCCCGAATCCGCACCCGGTCCGCACGATTCCGAATATCTTTTCCGGCGTTTTATCGAAATGATGCAAAACAAAAATAGGACGCAGGCAAACACGAATTAGGCAGATTCATGAGGATTTTTCTAAAAATTTATCTGCAAAAATCCGCTTTATCTGTGTTTACCCGCATCCTACTTCTTCTATTAAATTTCAAAAAATCCCAATTTTTCAACCCGATTGATTAAACGCATTTGAATCTTTCCCACCAAATCAGCCATAATAACCCTTTTTGTATATTACATAATTTTTAACTAAACAGAGAGGAATATAAAAAAGTGGAACTTTGGCTGGTTCTTATTATCAGTGTGTTGGCAATTGCGTTTGCGTCCTTTTTAATTCAGAACGTAATGAAACGCAGCATCGGCACGCCTGAAATGCAAAATATTTCAAACGCGATTAAAGAAGGTGCGGAAGCGTTTCTGGCGCGTCAAAATAAAACTATCGGATTGCTGGCGGTTGCGCTGGCGGCGTTGCTTTTTATTCTTTACGCCTTTTTGCGCCAACCGAGCGAAGGCGACCCGAAAGAAATCGGCGTAATCGGTCTGGCAATGTGGACGGTTATTTCGTTTGCCATTGGCGCGGCATCTTCGGTTGTTGCAGGTTATATCGGAATGTGGGTGGCAATTCGCACGAACATCCGGACGGCGACGGCGGCGGTAACGAGTTTGAACGGCGCGCTGCAAACCGCCCTTCGCGGCGGCGCGGTTGCCGGTTTTTTCGTCGTAACCTTGAGTTTGCTTGGAATCACAATTTTATTTTGGCTCGTCAAGAGCGTCAGCGGCATTCCGAATACGCCGGAAGGCATTGCTAAAATTCCGATTCTGATTGCCGGTTTCGGTTTCGGCGCGTCATTCGTCGCGCTGTTTGCCCAACTCGGCGGCGGAATCTACACGAAAGCGGCAGATGTCGGCGCGGATCTTGTCGGCAAAGTCGAAGCGGGAATTCCTGAAGACGACCCACGCAATCCGGCGGTTATCGCGGATTTAGTCGGCGATAACGTTGGCGACTGTGCCGGACGCGGCGCGGATTTGTTTGAATCAATTTCGGCGGAAAACATCGGCGCGTTAATTTTGGCAGCGGCTCTTTTCGCCGGCAACGCAAAACTCTTCGGCGCGGAAAATCAAATCAGCGTGATTATGTTTCCGCTCGTCGTAACAGCGTTCGGAATCCTTGCTTCAATTGTCGGGGTGATGGTCGTTCGCACTTCGGAAGCGACGAAAAATCCGATGAACGCGCTCAATTTTGGTTTTTATGTAACAGCGGCTTTAGCGGCAATCGGTTTTGGTATCGCTTGTTTCTGGCTGCTTAACCCGGCTGGAGCGCCGACAGCATGGTGGAAATTTTTCATCTGCGGAATTATCGGTGTTCTGACTTCAGTAGCGTTTTTGTTTATCACTCAGTATTACACCGAATCGAATTTTCGTCCCGTGCAATCAATTGCCAATTCCTCGCTCACTGGTCCTGCGACGAACGTCATCAGTGGCATCGCCGTCGGTTTGGAATGCGTGGCGCTTCCGGTTGTTGCAATTGCGATTGCGATTATCTCCACATACGCGATCGGTCAAACAACGGGTTTGGCAAACGCCGGACTTTTTGGAACTGCGGTGGCAACAATGGGAATGCTCGGAACTGCCGGATACGTTTTGGCGATGGACAATTTCGGACCGATTACCGACAACGCGGGCGGCATAGTCGAAATGTCGAATCAACCTGATGAAGTGCGCGAAAAAACCGATAGACTGGATTCGGTTGGAAATACGACAAAAGCCTTAACAAAAGGTTACGCCGTCGGTTCCGCCGCGCTCGCCGCGTTTTTGCTTTTCTCGGCATATATCACCGAAGTCGGTCATTACGGTTTGCGGCTCGACGCGATTAATATGGCGAAACCTTCGGTTTTCGTCGGCGGAATGATTGGAGCAATGCTCGTCTTTTTGTTTGCGTCATTAGCAATCCGCGCCGTCGGCAAAGCCGCGCAAGTCGTTATCGAAGACGTGCGCGACCAATTCCGCAACGACCCGGGAATTTTAGCCGGAACTTCACGTCCGAATTACGGGCGCACGGTTGACATCGTAACGAAAAGCGCTTTGCGGCAAATGATTCTGCCGGGAATTTTAGCGGTCGGCGTGCCGATTGCGGTCGGGGTTATTTTCCGCTATTTATTTTATATGCAAGTTCCCGATGGTTTTCGTTTACAAGACCTCGAAAATATAAATAACAGTTCGCCGCTTTTCGCTTTGGCGACCGGCGCGGAAGTAGTTGCCGGAATGTTGATGGTCGGAACAATTGCCGGAATTTTAATGGCTTTGTTTCTCAATAATAGTGGCGGCGCGTGGGACAACGCCAAGAAATACATTGAATCGGGGGATTTCAAAGACCCGGAAGGCGTGGTTCACCGCAAAAAATCGGACGCGCACAAAGCGGCGGTTGTCGGCGATACGGTCGGCGATCCATTTAAAGACACGGCGGGACCAAGTTTGCACGTTTTGATAAAACTACTAGCGACGATTACGCTCGTACTTGCGCCGTTTTTCATCTAAATTGATTTGTCATTTCATAGCTTAAATAAAGCTATGAGCTGTTGAAATTATAAAAAGCGTTTTCTGGTAATCATCCTATTATCAGAAAACGCTTTTTTGTTGTTCAGCAAAGAGCAATAAGTTACAATGAGCAAACAATCTTTCAAAAATTAATTTAAAAATTAGGAGAAAACAGATATGAAGTTTTTCGTGCAAAAGATATTTGTCTTTTTGACGTTGGGATTGTTGTTCGTGTCCATTCAAGCGCAGCAAAATTGGACACCCGAAATGCAAGTCAAAACCAAAACCATCGGTGCGCCACAAGTTTCGCCTGACGGTAAGCGCGTCGCTTATACGATTAACGAAGCGATGATGACCGCCGATAAATCGGAGTTTGTTACGCAGATTTGGTTGGCAAATACCGACGGCACAAGCGCGTTTCAAATCACCTACGGCGAGAAATCTTCAACCAATCCGAAGTGGTCGCCCGACGGCAATTGGCTGGCTTTTACGTCGAATCGCAAGGACAACAAAAATAATCTTTACCTGCTGCGCTTGAACGGCGGCGAAGCCGAACCACTGACCGATGTCAAAACCGGCGTTACAAATTTCGATTGGTCGTCGGACGGAAAATGGATTGCTTATACGATGTCCGACAAAAAATCTGAAGATGAAGAAAAAAACGACAAAGGCAAAAATGATTTTCGATGGGTTGATGAGAATCAAAAAATGTCACGTCTGTATGTTGTTCCGGTGATGAAGGACGAGCAGGGAAAACGCGAGTCGCGCCAACTGACGACGGAAAGTTACAATGTCGGCAGCGATTTTGATTGGTCGCCCGACGGACGAATGATTGTCTTCAGTCATTCGCGCTCGCCCATCGCCAACGATTGGACGACTTCCGATGTTTCGCTCATCGAAGTTTCAAGCGGAAAAGTAACTTCATTTGTCAAAACGCCCGCTGCCGAAACATCGCCTCGATTTTCGCCCGACGGAAAGTCAATCGCCGTAACGGTCAGCGAAAATCCGCCGCGCTGGGCTTCCAATAATTTAATAAACATCTTTCCCGTCGGTGGCGGCACGCCGAAAATTCTCGCCTCGTCTTTTGACGGACAGCCAAGCGTCGGCGGTTGGTCACCGGACGGCAAGCGAATTTATTTCAGCGAAGCGAAAGGAACGGGAACGCGCCTTTACACAGTTGACGTTGCAGCGAATAAAATCACCCAAATCAATAAAACCGACGAAGTTATCAATGGCATCAGCATCAACCGCGCGGGAACAATGATTGGTTTTGTCAAACAAAATGCCGAAACTCCGCCCGAAGCATTTGTGTCGGGCGTTGATAAATTCGTGCCTGTCAAAATCAGCCGCGCCAACGCTGATATACCGAAAATGCCAATCGGTAAAACTGAAGTCGTCAAATGGAAAAGTGCGGACGGCAAGGAAGTCGAAGGGCTTTTAACTTATCCGGTCAATTATCAAGCCGGACAAAAAGTTCCGCTCCTTTTGAATGTTCACGGCGGACCAACTGGAGTTTTTCAACAGACTTTCATCGGCGGTCGCGGCGTTTATCCGCTTGCTGCATTTGCTTCGCGTGGTTACGCAATTCTGCGCCCTAATCCGCGCGGCTCGTCCGGTTATGGAAAAGATTTTCGCTACGCCAACCAAAAAGATTGGGGCGGCGCCGATTTTCAGGATTTGATGAGCGGCGTTGATAAAGTCATTGAAATGGGCGTTGCCGACGAAAATCGGTTGGGCGTGATGGGTTGGAGCTACGGTGGTTTTATGACTTCGTGGATTGTGACGCAGACCAAACGTTTTAAAGCGGCTTCGGCTGGTGCGCCCGTAACAAACTTGATGAGCTTTAACGGCACGGCTGATATTCCGTCATTCGTTCCCGATTATTTCGGCGGACAAGCATGGGAAAATATGGAGATTTACCAAAAACATTCGCCGATGTTCAACGTTAAAGGCGCAACCACGCCGACGCTGATTCAGCACGGTGAAGCTGACATTCGTGTTCCGATTTCGCAAGGCTACGAATTTTACAATGCCTTGAAAGCGCAAAACGTGCCGGTGCGAATGATTGTTCTGCCGCGCCAGCCGCACGGTCCAAACGAACCGAAAATGCAGATTGCCGCGATGCAGTCGAATCTTGACTGGTTTGAGAAATATCTCGGGGGTAAATAAGTTTCAAGTTTCAAGTTAAGAGACGAAAACTTGAAACTTTCTTTTATGCAAACGATAAAAGTCCAATCAAACAAACGCGAAGAAATGATTGAAATCACTTCGGAAGTTGAAAACGCATTGCGTGAATCCGACGTGAAGGAAGGCATATGCGTTCTGTTCACCCAACACACAACCTGCGGTCTGACGGTAAACGAAAACGCCGACCCGGACGTGAAAAGCGATATGCTTCTTTTTCTCCGCACGCTTATTCCGCAGTATTACGAAGGCTTCAAGCATTCCGAACAAAATTCCGACGCGCACATCAAATCGTCACTTGTCGGCTCAAGCGTTACCATTCCTTTTGCAGATGGAAAGTTACTTCTGGGACGCTGGCAGGGAATTTATCTGTGCGAGTTTGACGGCGCACGCGAGAGGAAAGTTTTGCTGAAGATTATTTAGCCGCACGGAAAAAAAATGAAAAAGTGAAAAAGTGAAAAAGTTTTTGTCGTGAAACCGCAAAGTCTTTTCACCTTTTCACTTTAATGATGTTCGTCTTCGGCTTCGCGCAATTTGGAAATATCCAGTATTTTCGTATATTCGTTAAAGTGGAACATCAAATCGTCCTTACAGTTTTCACAATAATAAGTGATATCTTCGCCGAGCCACATATCCTTCATATAAAATGCAATCAGGCAACCGTAACATCGCTGCACGCGCTTTCCGAACTGTTTGATAACTTCCGCTCCGTTTTCCATTATTTCGACTCTAAATTACCTGCGCGGAAAAACCAAAATCGCATCGCTTACTTTTCTTTCGCCTTCTTTATCCGAAGGCTGATTAACGATTTTTCCGTTTAGAAACATTGTCGTCGAACCGCCGCCGTCCAAATTCATCGCATCTGTTGCGCCAAATTCAAGAAGCATTTCGGCAAGTTCCTGCAAATTCATACCGACACTGACGTTTGGCTGTCTGCCGTCAATCGTTACCATTAAAAATTTTCCGTCTTTTAATTTCGCGACTGCCGTACGCGGATGGCGTGTTTCGACAAACACCTTACTCGATTTTTCCTGTTCCCAAGAAATTTCGATTTTGCCGTTTTTGATAAGCTGCGGAACGCCGCCGACAATATCTTTAACTACGAAAGCGTTGCGGTAATTCTTAGAATCAAAAGTTTCCCATTGCCGACTAAGCGTCACGCCCACATTACGACGGGCAACTCCCAAAAGTTGTTCACGGAACTTTCCGCTTGCCGAAATGATAAAACTATACGATGGAATTTCTATACTTCCTTTCCCGTCAAGAGCCTTTAACACCTTATTACGTTGAACGACAATTTCGATACCTTTTTTATCGGTTAGAGTTGTAAAATGAAATTCGGGCGTGTAAATTATCAAATCATTTTCACGTCGTTGGCGATTAATTCCGGTAACTTCAAATGTTTGTTTGCCAATTGAAACTGTCTGCGACAAACTCAGACGATTGATAAAAACTTCTGTTTTGTCCGAAAAGTTGTTGATTGTCAAAGCAACTCGATTGCCATAAGACTCACTCAAAAGGTTTCCGTCAATCATCAAAACGCCTGCCGCGTCGCCTGCGTAAATGCTTTTATCCAATCTAAAAAATCCCGCGTTTATCGCCGCAATCGCGTCGTGTCGTGAAGCAATCGAAGAAACGGTTTCCGTACCGATTGCCGCGTCCATCGCGTGAACGACATCAAGGCGAACTTTCGTCAAATCCAATCGCAGTAAATTAATGACAACCGGTTCGTCCTTTATTTTACGAACAAATTTGGCGTGTTCTACTCCGGCAGTAATTTGCTTGTATTCCTGCGCAGAGATTTTTTCAGCCGGATAGATAAAAAGAAGTAACGAAAAAAGGAATATGATTTGAAAAATTCTGCGGCTTGCGTTTTCGATTTTCATATCTTGTTTGCGGTTTTGCCTAAAATTTGCAGAAAACTGATGTATTAACAAATAAGTTTAGCGCCGGTTATACGTTCGAGTAATAATAAAAAAGGCTGCTTCAGTTCGATATGAGCGAACGCGCAGCCAACCTTTTTACCACTCGAAAATTACAATTTACCTTCGGCTTCCTTTTCACGAATATCTTGATCAACGGTTTCTTCGTCGCCTTCGGCGCTGCCCGGAGTTGCGCCCGGATCGCCGCTTGCAGTCGGGACTTTGCTCTTTGCTGGTTCGTTTGTTTTGTTTTCAGAATTATCTTTTTTTGATTGATTATCACTTTCGTTTGATTGCGTGCCTTCGGTTGCCATTATTTTCCTCCTCGAATTTTAATTGTTTTAGTATTAAAAACTATACATCAATTTCTTTACCAAAAATTACTACTTGTAAATTCAAATATACACAAAAAAGCGCCACCGGCAAAAATATTACTTCCAACAGTTGTTCCAATCAAATCTCTCCAGCGCGCGAAAACGTTTCTTGTAATCGTAAAAAGAATTTCCCTCGTAAGCATAGCCTTGATAATAAAAACTTTTTCCATTGGCGAGAGCAAAATCAATTTCCAAAAGCATTGTGAAAATTCCTAGGCTGCGCGAAGTTTCTTCCGGCTCAAAAACTGCGTAAATACCGGAAATTGCCTTCGCGCCGACATCGAAAAAACTAGCGGCAAGCAATTTTTCATTTTTATAAACACAAACTTCCAATGCTTCACAAGGCGTTTTTGCCGCGTCGAAAGAAAGAAAATCGTAAAGCGAAGCGGGAACGCCGCTCTTAAAACGGCGTTTGTGCCTTTCAAATAAGTTTTCCTTTTCATCGGTTATTTCTATCGGACGAATGAC
>MWVV01000825.1_pt1 | contig 11248 bp, 15 predicted proteins | sample 1047281 | NCBI WGS metagenome assembly MWVV01 (sample SAMN06349986, study PRJNA376086) | soil metagenome | isolation source: PT-2 sample Antarctic (ecotone) soil | place: Antarctica | collected 2015-01-13 | reverse complement strand
ACATATCAGCGCTGTCAGCTTTGCCTCGAAAGTCCATTTGCAACGCGGTGAACTGGTGCGCCCTGAAGATGGGGAACTTCGATTTGTCCATACCATTCAGCATCCCGTGAATGCCGTTGATGGTGCGCGCGGCTTTGTTCGGCACTTCAAGCAACTGGAGCATCCGGTTGAGGATGTGTAGCAACTGTTGGTGATTCTTGTTGTAGGTGCGCGCGGTGTAGGCGGTGAAGGGTTGCGCTTGAGGTAGGGGCTGTGAGCTCATGCGGCCCTCCTTAAGCTTTGTCTGCCGACGTGCGCAACGACGATTCGCCCCTCGATGCAGCGCAAACAACTGTTAAGGGGGTTGATTTTTAGTAAGGTTTTGTAGTAGCCTGACATCAGGTAGTCCTTTCAAGTCGGTTGAATCCATTAAAAGTCAACGAAGCCCACAACAACGAGCGCTGTCAACGCTCAGGGCTTCGTGTGTCTTCATGCAGCCTGTAATGGTGCCGTCGCGTTGCGCTCAATGAAAGCTTGCGCGGCATCGGCGCGCACAATTACGCGACGGCCCACCCGAAAAGCGGGCAGAGCTCCACGTTTGATAAGCGTGTAAAGGTGTGCCTCCGTGCAACGCCACTGCGCTGCAAGCTCACCGATGGTGATGTAGTCCTTAGCGGCTGTTGTTTCGAAGGGCATAGCGCATTCTCCTGTGAACAGGGTGTTGCGCTATCTATAGGCAGGCCCTAGAATGTGGATAGGGGTACGTCCCTATCCAAAGGCCGTGTTATTTGATAACGCGGTTAACTAAGAGCAGACGCGACGAATGGCCTGGCCGGGCACGTCGCGTCTTTCAATATGGGGTGCGTAGCGGCTCTCGCCACGCCAACTCAAATTAGAGCAATGATTAAAATTGCTCTAATTCATCTTACCAGCCATCTTGCTGCATCGCAACTGTTTTTACTCTTGGAAAGTGCCGAAATCCTTTATTAATTATGGCCTTTTTAATATTCGACCATGAAACCCCGTAGCGTTTGCATGCCTTTTTTATCCCGTCTTCAGTCACCGGATCTTTGTCTCTCCGGTGCTTATTTATCTCTTCCACAACATTGGCGAATGTCAGTAGGCACTCTTGCTTAACTACCCGCTTTGCAGCTTGGCGCAGTTCCCGTTCAAGTTCTGTCTTGCTGTACTTCAAGGGACGACCCCGACTGCGACCTCCTCTTGAGATTGAGGCGACAATAACGTAGGCCGCCCGCATTTCGCCGGTGTTTTTCGGTTCTAGCCCTTGCGACCTCCTTTGTGAGTTAACCAGCGCCTCCGGCAGTAATGCCTTCAGCACGTCATCTATACACGAGGGAAATCCTTTAGATAAATTTCGTGGAAGATTCTCATACAAAATATGACGTGCTTCTCTGACGAACTCTTGAGCTTTTATCTCATACACTTCGGCTTCTGCTTGATCTTGTGGGATCCCTTTTTTCTCAGCGTAAGCCAAAATCTCAGACGGTTCTGACTTGTAGTGAGCCTTGAAAAGTTGTTTCAAGAACCCTAAGCAGGCGGCAGGTTTGTAGTTGATAACCGCTTCGCAATAGTTAGCGTTAATTTTAAGCCGCCATTGTCGAGCGTTCATTTCTTTCCGGCGGCGATCAAATTCTTTCGCACGGCGGCGCTCGAACTCATCCTCGCTTAGAGGTAGGTCCGGATCATTATCTGAGGCGGTTTCAGTCATAGGGATAAGGCGAGCCGAGCTTATAACGTCTTCGCTTATGCCGCATCCGGCGCGTCAGTGTCTCGCGTAACCGCGTGTCTCCGGTTCATCTCGCGCAGCATCTCTTTGACAGCTTGTGACAACTCGGCGCTCGCGTCAGGGCGGATCGGCTGCGGCGGCGATGGCACCAGCACGAGCTGCGGCGGATCGGCGGCAGGGAAGGCGCGCTTGCCGGGTACTCTGCGCTTCTGTTCGCTCATGGCTTACTGCCTTTCTTCTCTGCTTGGTCTCCTCGGTTATCATGAGAACTTTCCAACTTCTGCGCCGCTACACGTCCAACCTGGACGAGTCTCACGACTAAACAGTTCCAACTTTGTGCCTGGGCAAAGAGTCTCAACCATTTGGTAGAACTCAATCGGCTTGCGTGAGTGTTCCCTTAGCGGGCCTTGCAGATGGGTAGTTTGGTTTGTAAGGTTAACTACAGGCTTGCCGCGAACAGCAAGTAGACAGTGTTCGGTTATTCCTCTCAGCCAGTCACCAAGTCCTATTTTGCTTTTCTTCCACGTGAGTATTGTCTTAACAGTGAAACCCCATGCCTCTGCTACGAGATGCGCTTCAACCATGAAGGCGTTGGTAGTCCATAGCCATAGTATTGCGTCATCAAGCGAATGATCCGCAATTGGTAGGGCGGCAATATCGTCTGTCTCCATTGATGGGTAAGGATTCGCTGCACGGTGTGTTTCATCTTCGGCACGATTGGAATACTTCCAAGGCGGATCGGCAACTATTACGCGGAACTTACCTTCAATCGGCGGCAGCGCTTCGATGAGCGCGATTTGCTCGGCAATCCCTGAAAGGCGTATCGCGTTTCGTAGTTCTTTTTGTGTTAGGTTCTCTTTAACAATCCGCTTTAACCATCTCTCCTGTTCAAGAACATCAAAAGACGCGAGTTCCGCGTGAAGACTCCACGGCACATTCTCCCGTCGACGGGAGATTTCAATTCGCCCGGCAACCCATATAAAATTCATTATCGTCTGAGGCTCATAACCCGTTCGCTCTTTCATCGCTTGACTGGAGAGTTCGCCGTATTCCCTTTCGCCATAACGCAGGACATCTCCGATCCACCACTGATGAGCACTTCCTACTTCAACAAGCTTTTCAGTGAGGCGTTCCCAATGGTCGAACGCGAACCCGGGTTCGATTTCTAATCCAACCTTGCTAAATCGACAACCTGGAACATCTAGAAAGCTATAACTCTTTGCTAGCTCTGTAGCCATCAGTTGAACCTCGTTTCATTCGGCTATATACATGCCCACGCAGTTTACTTCTTCCCTATCTTCATGCCGCGTCCGGTGCGTCAGTGCTTCGTGTAGCGTGTCTCCGGGGCATCTCGCGCAGCATCTCTTTGACTTCATCTGACATCTCGGCGCTCGCGTCAGGGCGGATCGGCTGCGGCGGCGATGGCACGAGCACGAGCTATTTTACCGCCGGCGGTAAAATCTTAGGCACTACACGGACCCTGACTCAATCAGCGCCTTCAGCTTACTTAGTCGCTCATGTAGTTCATGCGAGCGTCTTTGGTGAAACTCTGCCGCCTCCCGCCTTCTTTGGTAACGCTTCGCGTGATACGAAGCCGGAGAGTTGCGGGAGCACCAGTGGTTTTCTTCTATGAAGTTGGGCGGTAGTTGTCTTTTCGCCGCCTCAGCCCCAGCGTAGTACTTCAAAGCCTCATGTTGGTGGCGAGTAATATGAGCGGACAATCCTGTTAGCGCGGCCTCAACGGACGGATACTCGCCAAGATAGGCAAGTGTGCGCTGGTGTACCTTTCGGCCTTGCCGGGCGTTCGTTACTAGATAGTAATACGAGCGCCCGCCTTGCTGTTTAGCTCTCACAAACACGATTACTTCTTACCTTTCTTCTTGCTGGTAGCGGTCGCTTGCTTGGGTGGACGGCCGGTAGGACGATCAGCCACCGCCGCCAAATCAGATCGACGAATCATGTAGACGTTGGCGAACCTCTCGGCCTTTAACCGCTCGTGCTTAATTAGCTGCAACACACGCTGCCGTGTGATGCCTAGCTCGTGCGCTGCGTCATTTGTCGAGATGTAATCGTCTGCATTCATGCAGCGCATTATACACGCAATCCATTGTCACATAAAAATATTTTCAATCTAAAACACTTTTCTCTTGACAATAGTTTCAGGATGCTTATAATAACTCTTGTCAGTTTGCAATAGTTAACCACATTCAAGGAAGGATCAAAGACGATGACACAGCAACTTCAGAACGCGATCAACAAGGCGGCCAAGATCAAGATGACGGTTAAGTTCCTGGGCAACCGCTCGTACCTCGTAGTCACGCCGCAAGCGCACAAGTACACGGTTCGCTTCGAGAGCATTGACGGCCAGCGCTACGGTCGATGCAACTGCAAAGCAGGCGCGGCAAACATGGCGTGCTACCACTTGCCGAAGGCGGCGCTGGTTGATACGGCGATCCAGAACATGCGGGCGCACTAAATGAAACGGGCTTAGGTGAGCGTCCCCACACTCCCTAAGCCCTCCACATCAAACCTCAACCGGTAAGGAGAAAGTCAGATGTTAGGTAATTCTACAACAACACAAACCACGCAACACGCGCCGGCGCAGAAGCCGAGCGCTTCACAGAAGCTTGAACACGCCCGCAACCGCATCCGGTTCGCACAACGTAGCGTAACGATCAACGAAGGCCGCTTGCTCGACTTCGAGACGGCCGAGGAGATCAGCCGGGCGCTGGTTGCCGCAGCTCGGGACCTCGAAGAAGTGCAGATCACCGTCGCCGTGATGGAGAGGAGGGCGCGAGCATGAAAACAACAATCGTTTATCTTCTCCACTTCCACCTACCTTACAAACTGGACGCTTGCTCGGGCATGGAGGGGCGACCGCAAGCGCGAGCGCCAATTAAAGAATAGCCACTCGCGAGCACTGTGCCCGTTGTGCGGAAAGAGGTAACGGACCGGGAGCGGGTTTCGAACAAGCAAAAAGGGCAAGCCCGCGAAGACTTGCCCTTTTTGCTTTAATGGCTTGGGGCGACTTGGATTATTGTTTCTTCTTCGCGCTTTTAGGACGCCCAGGCTTGCCGCTTTTGAAAGCTAACACATCGCTGCGTTTTAGCACCCATCGTCCATACATCTTTCTAGCTTGTAATTTGCCGCGCTTAATTAGTTCGCGGATAGCGGTGCCAGTTGTGCCGCGTAAGCGCGCAGCTTCATCAGTAGTAATCATCTCCGATTGTTCGTCGTCTTTCACATTATAACCAATTGCTGTTGACTCGCAAGCAATTAGACTGTACCCTGCATCAAATTTCCATACGCATTCTATAGCTAAACAAGTTTGAAGGAAATCATTATGTGTGCGGACAAACAGAAGGTTACAGTCGGAAACTCGCCAGCAATGCAAGCCGTTCACCGTGCGGTAGAATCGGCGGCGCGGTTCAACTCAACCGTTCTGATCACAGGCGAGACGGGTACGGGCAAGGAACTCATCGCGCGCGCCGTCCATCAGAACAGCACGCGCCGCACCCGTCCATTCATCGCCGTCAACTGCAACGCACTAACGGAAACGATACTCGAACGTGAACTGTTCGGCCACGTTAAAGGATCTTTCACCGGGGCGCACACGAACGCACCCGGCTTTGTTCGCGCGGCCGAAGGCGGTACGTTGCTCCTTGATGAGATCGCGGACCTGCCGCTCACGCTACAAGGCAAACTGCTTCGCGTGTTGCAGGAACGGACAGTGATTCCGGTCGGCGCGCACAAAGAGATCCATGTTGATGTGCGGTTCATCGCGGCGACCAACAAGGATTGTGAACGAGAAGTTCACGAGGGCCGCTTTCGCCATGATCTGTATCAACGATTGAAAGTGGTGGAGATCCATGCTCCACCACTACGCGCTCGGCTTGGCGATGTCGCTGCGCTGGTTGATCATTTCCTCTCCAAACTAAGCGCCGAGATGCATCTAGAAGCGCCCATAGAGATCACTGAGGCAGCTAGAGCCGCGCTCAGCGAACACACTTGGCCGGGGAACGTCCGCGAGTTAGAGAACACGGTTGAGCGCTTGATAGTCGAAAACAGCGGCCACGGCTTCGTCACAGAGGAAGCGGTTCATAGGGCGGTGAACCCGCCGCCCGTCGCCGCCGCTACTAAGCAGGTGAAGCAAGCGAGCGTGCAACTGCCGGGGGAAGCATGCGAATGGTTTTATGAATCAGAGTCGCCGGGGCAATTCACCCGCCGCGTGCGCAGGGAAGCAGTCAATGCCTTAGTCCGTCATACCGGCACCGCAGTGGAAGCGGCGCGGTGTCTCGGAATGACACCAAAGTTGTTTAATCAACTTCTACACCGTGCGCAAGACGAGGCGCGCGACACATCGGACGCCACACTTGATTCCTACAACCCGGAGCCGGACGCGCAGAAGGACATCTTGTTCGTGCTACCCGCGCCGATCTACGGCTACCCGGAAGGCGAAGACTTGGGAGCATTCGTGTGCGGGATCGTCGAGAAAGTGATTACCACGGCGATCAAACAGACGGGGAGTAAAGCGGCGGCGGCGCGAGCGCTGGGCACCGACCCGAGCAGTTTGCGTTCACGCTTGGAGCACGCGCAGCGAGTCCTGACGCAGCGAGAATCTGATGCGCGGCCGACGGCGCAGCTAAAAGATGAGGCGCTGGTTATGTAAATCACGGGTGCGCGGCTCTTGTGATTCTTGACGCCCCAGGATACGCATTAACGGTAATACGTGAATCACGGCGCTTGGTGCGCCTCACTTCACTTACCGTTAACGCATCCCTTGCATGTGTGGCATAGGTTGGGTGATGAAAGCAACAGAGCCGGGTAACTCTCCAGAAACCCAGCTCAATCGCGCATCTCCTGTACTACCGCCGCAAGTCTTTACTTCTTCCGGTGGCAGGGGGGGTAATGCGGCGCGGAATGTATCACCGAGAGAGCTGGCGCGGCAAACGAAATGTTTGCCAACAAAGAGGCAGGGCCAGATAGAACCTCGCCTGTCTACCCGGCCCGGCTGCTATGCTCACCACAAAAGGAAGTTGTCCTCTACCGTATTGCAGATGACGAATCGCGTGCGGATTCCAGCGACGCGCTAGAGCAAAGGTGTGAAGAATTGATTAATAAAGCTGAGCGCCTCAGGCGTGTCGATGCGATACGAGTACGTGACGCCCGCGCAGTTGCTATTGCTCACGAAGGAGTTGACGGCAAGGATGGTGTTCGTGTCACCGAGCAGGTCTGGTCCGCCCGAATCACCAAAACATATACCCCCCTTGCCCTTTGCTGGGTTCGCTGTCAACTTGATGAACTCGCCACTGATACTGTTATTACTCTGGATCAGTTGGCTGGGAGCGAAGAAGCGGGTGAAGATGTCACCTACCCGAGGTGGACCACCGCCCCTTATGAAGTTCTGAACGCCGTAACCGACGATAGTCACTTCCGTTTTCATGGGGAGCGTATCGACCAAGTTCGGCGATGGCAGTTGACCATACGTGCTTGCAACGCTCGTCGGAACACCTGAGCCTTCCAGTACGACCACGGCAACATCGTGGGTATCGAAGCCGACCAGCCCCGGCTCACAACCGATGCAGAACTGTGGGTCGGGATAAAAGGTCCCGAAGTAGGACAGGCGAGGTCGAGCAAAGAAGCCGTTCGAATCGAACGTGATCCGTACCCGATCTCCGGGGTCGAAACAATGGGCCGCCGTCAGAAACACGGTCGGCGAGAGCAGTGTCCCCGAACAAGCGTACTGACCGTTGTCGGCCAGACCAACATATGGGTGAAGGTTGCCATCAGGTTGGCCATTGGTAATTGCATAAGCGGCATCAACCACCCCTAATGTCAGGGCAAGGACGAACACAAACGAAACCGCGAACTTTCTCATCTTTATCATAAAACGCTCCTTATGTGTAGTTAAATAGGTAAAGCAAGTGCAGTGTGCGGGCAATGGAAGATCGACGAAACGATATGGTTACTTCAACGGGAAGTCAACTATGATTGGGCACGTTCTTGTGTGTGAATGTGTGCAGGCGTTGGCTACGCTCGCTGGAGAACGCTCGTCAAAGGTAGTCAAAAGGTGTACTCAGTTTTCGCCTTCCGGAAGTGCCTCTATTTCGAGAATAAGTACCGTACTTTAATTCAAGCCGCGCGCATTAACAGGAACGCTCATCCTTTCGCGGACGATGCCAGCTACTTTTGCTGCTTGCCGCACGCTCTTGAACTCTCCGGCTTTCATACGTTGGAGGATGTCTGGATTGTCGCGGGCGATGCGGGCGGTGAGGTAGTCGGCGTCACGTTTACCAGTAGAGGTAGACACACTACCTTTAACTCTTTCTTCGCGTGTTGGTCTGCGATGCTCAGCAAGCGGTACTGTCTCTATCGCCCGATCCTCAACACTCTTCTGCGCCTCACGGAGCAACAAAGCGAGTTGATTACTTTCTTGTGAAGGTCGGGACGATCTTTTCGGAGTTTGCGAAGGGCGTGAGAGCGCTCGTTTCCTGTCGGGCGGGAACTTGTTGTATATTATCAAAGATGTCTGTTCGTTCGCCCTGTCTTCCCTTTACCTCTCTATCAATCAAGTCAAGCACATCGACACGCTCCGCACAGATTCTTTATTGAATCCACATGCGCGCGGGCGTGACTTGAACCGCTTGTGCCAAATTTGGCACAAGCGGTATTGAATCCACATGCATGCGCGGGACACCTCATGGAATACCAACACCTCATGGACTGCGATAATTCCACATCCGCATGGGCGTGATTCAGCCGTTGCGGTACTTGAGAATTGTGCGCAATTTGCGCACAAACCATTCAATCCACATCCGCATGGGCGTGATTTTACGCCGACGTCGGCGTAAACGGCGTTAGTGCTACTGCGTTGAATAGGTGTGATAACATCACACCTAACTCGACCTCTCCACATGCGCATGGGCGTGATGTCACGGCGCCGTGACAAACCGAATCTGGTTGCATTCCCTCCACATCCGCATGGGCGTGATGTGCGACCACTCTAATTTTTCTCTACGTAGAGAAACTTCATTCCACATGCGCGTGGGCGTGACTGTAGGTGAATCCGTGTCGCCACGGATTGTCTCCTTCATTCCACATGCGCGTGGGCGTGATACTGGAAAACGCCTCAACCATCGCGCCCGCCTGCCTCTAGGACTGCTTTTTATCCGCCAAGCCATACCTCGCATAGGCAAATTCAGCACAGGGCAACCCAAGCTGTGACGTGGGTATGTCAAAGGTGTGCGTCATACCCTTGACACACCTCGCTGTGTTCGTGATATAAGGCGCTTTCTATGAACAAACATGAAGCCGCAAAATATCTCGACGTAAGCGTTCGCACGCTGCAACGTCTCACCTCGGCGGGAGAGATCGTCGCCGGTGAAGTGCGCGGGCGGACCGGCATGGTGACGGATTACACCGCAGAAGAACTTGATCGTTACAAGGCCGAACAAGAGCGCCAAGCACAAGATGCGACAAGGTATGTCCGCCCGCATGTCGCACCTGGCGCACCGCCGGAAGCACAAGGGTTAGCGCGCCGTGAACAAGGTATGTCAATTACGCCTGTCACACTTGACACCGGTGACGCACGTGACACACCTGAAATGCGGACGCGCATGTTAGCGGCGTTCGAGGCGATGGCCGCACCGGTAAGGATCACTGACAAGTTGACGCTCTCACTCACAGAAGCGGCATTACTCTCGGGCCTCTCACGCGGACATCTGCGAGAAGCGATCAAGAAAGATAAGTTGGAAGCGCGGATCATCGGCCGAGGGTGGCGCATCAAGCGCGCTGCCCTTGATGCTTATGTGGCGGAGGAGTTATGACGAGTGGCCAACCTTCAGCACCTGGAGGTGACAAAAGAATGCGCGGTTGCTGAGTTTAAGTTTAGCCACGCCCATACCTATCGCCTCTTGGAGGCAGCAGAGATGGCTGAGATTTTTCTCCCAATGGGAGAAAAACCAGAAAACGAAGGCCAGTTAAGAGAGCTTATGTCTGCCGTTGGAGTGTTAGAGAATTTAGCACAATTTGTACCAAAACCGGAAAACGAAGGACAGTTAAGAGAACTCATATCGGCCGTTGCTGTACTTGAGAATTTTCCGGAATTTCCGGAAAAACCCGAGTGGTGTGAGATTCCTGACGAGCGACTACCTTCGAGCACTGCTGCCGTTGTTGATAATTTGTGTCCAATTGGACACAGTGTGAGATTCCTGACGAGCGACTACCTTCGAGCACCCGTTGGAGCGGTTGCAAAGGTTACGGCTAACTCGAGTGTGAGATTCCTGACGAGCGACTACCTTCGAGCACGTTTCAGGTTTTTGCGCAAATTGCGCAAAATGCTCAGTGTGAGATTCCTGACGAGTAGCTAACCTTTAGCACTCTGCCGTTGCTGTACTTGGGAATATTGCGGCATTGCCGCAAAAACCTGAAACCGAACGACAGTTAAGAGAACTCATGTCGGCTGTTGCTGTGTTTGAGAATTTTGCACAATTTGTGCAAAAACCGGAAACGGAAGGACAGTTAAGAGAACTCATATCGGCCGTTGCTGTACTTGAGAATTGTGCGCCATTGGCGCACAAACCTGAAACCGAACGACAGTTAAGAGAACTCACCAAGTTGCGTATAGATGGAACGCACGAACGGAGGCTGCTGCCGTTGTTGATAATTTGTCGCCCATGGGCGACAACCCATCCAACGAGAGACAGGCGCGTGAACTTGTTCCGTTACCACCCGAAGAACAAAAACTCGTATGGGAACTCGTTTCCAACACCGCGCCGAACGGCAAAGCGACCGCTTCACATCAAAGCATGCTGACTATAAAAAACAACGAGCAAGAGATAATCGAAACTAACTTCTGGAGAACGGAGTACGCCCGGCGCGGCGTTTTCTACCTCTCGGCAAACGCCGGTGCGTTTCGGCTGCTTGTGCCTCAAGCGCATGAGTCAGCCCTCGCAGAGTTTAGAACCGCGAAGGAAGTAGTTATCTCACGCGGGCCGTGGACAGCGCAGGGCGGACGCGATGCTTTAGAGATTCTCTTTGATGACGGATCGGATGATCCTTACGCGCTGCACCTTGATGCCAAGCAACTAGATCGGATACCGGCGACGGACGATGCCGGGAAGGATTTCGTCTTCACTGCGTGGACGTGGGCAGGGAAGCCGATCTGCGCCTTCCGGCATGAGTGCTACTACCGGATCGTGCCTTCCTTGCCGTGGCTCAAGCCGCGCGTGTGATGGATGATGCAGAGTTTCACGCTCTCGCGAACGCAATTCCGATAATGCGAATTTGCGGAAATGATAATGAAACCGGACGCAGCTTCAGAGAGGCACAGCGCAAGATATTGTGTTTCACTTTGAGGGGCAAAGTGCTTTCAATGCCCGATGTCAACATTATCGGGACTCGCAAGGGATTGTGGTTGAAGACTGTCTGTAGAAGGGCGTCGAAGGGTGACGCTTAATTCAACTATAAGAGAGCCGCATCAGGGCTATGCTACCCGGCGGGTTGAGCGAACTGTTTGGTTGC
>MWVV01000824.1_pt1 | contig 11255 bp, 10 predicted proteins | sample 1047281 | NCBI WGS metagenome assembly MWVV01 (sample SAMN06349986, study PRJNA376086) | soil metagenome | isolation source: PT-2 sample Antarctic (ecotone) soil | place: Antarctica | collected 2015-01-13 | reverse complement strand
AGTTTAATCTTTCTATAAATGAAGCGTTCGAGTGTAAATTGAATTAGAAGGAAACTTCCAAGAAAAATTATTGCGAAAACAATTAATGCTACCCACCACTTTGAATGCATCAAATAATATCCAAATGTTATTGGTATTGAAAGTATGGCGGCAGTATATAATGAAAGCTGCTGTGGCGAAAGATTTTTAGTATTAAACATGCGGGGGAAGAGTTGAATGGTTGAGAAAGTTGAATGGTTGAAAGGTTGAAAGGTTGAAAGGTTGAAAGGTTGAAAGGTTGAAAGGTTGAAAGGTTGAAAGGTTGAAAGGTTGAAGAGTTGAAAAAAAACTACAAACCGCAAACTACAAACCACACTCATTCACATCTCAAATTTATAACCTACTCCTTTTACAGTGGTAACACAGTCAATCCCCAATTTTGCGCGGATCTTTCTAATATGTACATCAATGGTTCTGTCTCCTACAATTACCTCTGTACCCCAAACATGATTTAATATTTCATTTCGTAAAAAAACTCTTCCTGGTTTAGAGGCAAGCATGAACAGCAGTTCAAATTCCTTTTTAGCCAGAACAATATCCTTTCCATCTAACGTAACAATAAATCTTACAGGGTCAATAGTAATGTTTCCGATTATAAGCGATTTGCCATCCTGATTATTCAGGCGCCTGAAAATAGCATTAACGCGGCTGACCAAAACTTTTGGGCTTATTGGTTTATTTACATAATCATCGGCACCCGTTTCAAGTCCGTTTATTTGAGAACTTTCATCGCTTAGTGCTGTAAGAAAAATGATAAGTGTTTCATGGAATTCCGGTTTCGATCGTACAATCTTACAAACCTCAATTCCATTCATTTTAGGCATCATTATGTCTAAAATTAAAAGATCAGGTTTAAAAGCGATTGTTTTATCTAAAGCTTCAAGGCCATTTTTAGCAGTAGAAATCTCATAGCCTTCTTTTATAAGATTGTAAGAAATTATTTCAATAATATCCGGTTCATCATCTGCAATAAGTACTTTTTTAGCCTTCAATTCCATCTTAAAAATTTACACAAAAATAATTTTGAGCATTACATATTCCCGTGAGCCTTTATTATTTAATTGTTAAGTCGGTATTTTAAATAGCCTATAAATTTCTCTGTTACATCTGTTACAGTTGTTACCCGACACTTTTTTACTCTTTCCTCAAATCAACACCGGTAAATTTCGCAATCTCTTCCAAAGAAACAACAACCTCTTTATTTACGGGAATACCTTCTTTCATTCTTATTTGATAAGCTTCCCTTTCCGGGTCTCCCGGAATCAATACTTTTTCTTTAGCTGGTTGTGGCTTTGTATTTCGCATTGTGTGCACCCACTCATCAATATTTCTTTTGAATTCTTCTTTATCACGAAAACCTTCAATATCCCATGCTCCAAAAAAATGACCTATTCCTTTTCCAACCTGCTTATTTGAAGGAGCAACATGTATTGCAAAAGGAACAGCGAAAGGCCCCCAGTTAGCACCGCTTAATACTGCAGTGAGAATGTCAACCATGCCTGCAAGGCAATAACCTTTATGACCACTGCCATCTTTATCTCCACCAAGAGGTAATAAAGCTCCCCCTTCTATCATTTCAGCAGGGTCGTTTGTTGAATAGCCATCTTTATCAATACACCAGCCTTCAGGTATCAACTCTCCTTTCCTCCTGGCAATTTCAACCTTGCCATAAGAAACTGCACTTGAAGCAAAATCAATTAGGACAGGCGGCTCTTTTAACCCTGGAAAAGCAATTGCAATAGGATTAGTACCAAGCATTTTCTCCGCACCATTAAAAGGCACAACACCTGCCGTAGTATTGGTCATTGAAAGGCCTATAAGATCTTCTTTTAAAGCCATAACAGGATAATAACCTGCAGCCCCATAATGATTGGTATTACATACACTGATCCATCCTGAACCATGCTCTTTAGCTTTTTGCATGGCAACCTCCATACATTTTGGACCCACTACCAACCCTAAACCATTATCTCCATCTATAGTTGCCACACTTCCTTTTCCACGCACAAGTTGAATGGTCGGTTCAGGATTTATTCTCCCGGCTTTTAACAGGTCACAATACGTTTTCAACCTTGCAATACCATGAGAGTCTATTCCATGTTCATCACTATATGCTAATACATCTGCAGCCAATACTGCATCTTCATGTGGTACATTAAAGTATTCGAAAACTGCAGTAGTGAATTGACGCAAACTATCAGCAGTAAATATTACAGAGTGATTATCCCCGGCGGCCATTTAGTTAAGCTTTATTTAGAATAAAACTAAAACAGATTTATAAATCTGGGTTATTTAAAAATCCTTATGAGTATGAAGGATAACGGCAAGGCTGAAAATGAAAAAAATATTTTTGAATATAATAAAAGCCACTAAATTCAATAGGCTCTTGTCATAAAATCTGAATTTAAAAATTCAAATTAGCTGACAAAGAATTATTCCTGTCAATTTGTATTGTATTATCACAGAGCCTCAAAGTAAGATCTGTAACAACAAAGTGTATGTCTTATTCCATTTTCGCTTTAGGAGATTCGGCTTTAGTTGTTGATTTTGGGAATATTATTTCTGAAGAAATAAACACCAAAGTATTGCTGCTGGTTCAGACAATAGAAAAAGCTGGTTTGGTGGCAATAAAAGATATTGTTCCTGCTTATAGTTCAGTAACTATTCATTATGATGTGATAGTGCTGTTGAAACATTGTAGGAATAAAAGTGCATTTAAAGTGATGTCAGAACAAATGGAAGCTTTACTATCTCAATCGGTTGAAGCTATTGCAGCAGATTGCAGAAGGGTACAAATACCAGTTTGTTATTCTCTTAAATACGGGTTGGATTTACCTTATATAAGTGAACAAACAAAACTTTCAGTTCAGAAGATTATCTATCTGCACACCGCAAAAAAATACAAAGTTTATATGATCGGGTTTTTACCCGGCTTTGCATATATGGGAAATGCCGATGAAAGAATTGCAATGCCTCGTAAATCGGAACCAAGGCTAAAAATAGAGGCAGGATATGTAGGCATAGCAGGAATGCAAACCGGAATTTATCCGCTTGCTTCTCCTGGTGGCTGGCAGATTATCGGGAAAACTCCTGTTAAGCTTTTCGATAAAGAAAAAGAAGATCCTGTATTTTTTAAGGCAGGGGATGAAGTGACGTTTTATTCAATATCAGAGGATGAGTTTGACAATTATTAAGGCAGGAATTTTAGACACTATTCAGGATGAAGGCCGGTTTGGTTTTCAGGCATTTGGTATAAATCCGGGTGGAGCAATGGATGTTTTTTCTGCCCGGCTTGCTAATTGCCTCTTAGGTAAACCAATGAATTCCGCAGTAATAGAAGTTCATTTTCCTGCACCTGTCATCTGGTTTAGCAAAGCTGCTGTCATTAGTATAACCGGTGCTAATTTCACCCCTGCTATTGCTGATAAAGAAATTCAAATAAATCAACCGGTAATAGTAAATAAAGATTCTGTTCTTCAATTTAAAAAAGTAAAACAGGGAGCACGATGTTATTTGGCTGTCTTAAATAATTTTACATTGGCAGCGTGGCTAAACAGTTACAGTACTAATTTAAAAGCTGCAGCAGGCGGTCTACATGGTGGCTCGTTAAAAAGTGGCGACATCATTCCGTTTGAAAAGATAGATGCATTACACAATTATTTAAAGGAAGAACCTTTTATGGCTTTACCCTGGAAGGCTCATTCGGAAGACTTGACTTTGGTAAATAGACTCGAAGTTATTAAAGGAAGTGAATGGGATTGGTTGGATGAAAAGAGTCAACAAACTTTTTTAAACACCCCTTTTAAAATTACAAAAGTTGCTGACCGGATGGGTTACAGGCTTTCAGGAAAAGGACTGCAGATGAAAGAGCAGAAACAGTTGGTTTCGTCGGCGGTAAGTTTTGGTACTTTGCAATTATTGCCGTCGGGGCAGTTAATTGTGCTAATGGCCGACCACCAGACAACAGGAGGATATCCGAGAGTTGCAAATGTTATTTCCGCACACTTACCCTTGTTGGCACAGAGCAGAACGAACGATGCATTTTCGTTTGCTATCACTGATATACACACCGCGGAACAAAAGTTATTACAACAGTTTAATTATTTACAACAGGTACAGTATGCAGCAGGGTTTAAAATAGAAAAAATTTTACAATGATAAGTTGCGATCTTAATTGCGATATGGGTGAAGGCATTGGAAATGACGAAGCGATCGTGCCTTTTATTACTTCGGCAAACATTGCCTGTGGTTATCATGCAGGGGATGAAACTACTATGCGTAAAACTGTGATGATGACGAAAAATGCCGGTGTTGCTATCGGTGCACATCCATCTTTCTTAGACAGGGAGAATTTTGGAAGAACGGAAATAAAAGACATAAAGCCGCAACAAGTTTACGGGCTGGTAAAGGCGCAATTGAATATCATACAGGAGATAGTTGCAGGTTGTAATACTCATCTTCATCATGTAAAACCTCATGGCGCTTTTTACAACATGGCTGCGCGAGACCCTGCTTTGTCTATGGCAATTGCCCATGCTATTTATGATTTCGATAAAACACTTGTGTTGTTTGGCCTTAGCGGAAGTTATTTAATTTCGGAAGCAAAAGTCATTGGTATAAAAACAGCGAGTGAAGTGTTTGCAGACCGAACCTACCAGGATGATGGCAGCCTTACACCGAGAACAAAACCAAACGCATTAATTGAAGATGAAGAACAATCTATCAGGCAGGTTATTCAAATGATAAAAAATGGGACAGTTACTTCAACATCAGGAAAGGAATTGCCGATAGTAGCAGAAACTATTTGCCTGCACGGTGATCGTAAAAATGCAGCAGCTCTTGCAAGCGCCATTCATAAAAAACTAAAGTCTGAAAATATAGACATTAAGGCAGTGTAAACTTTTTAATAAGCGGCTTCCCAAAATTTTCTTTAATAACCTCATGAAAAAAAATTCTGCAATACTTGGAGCTGCTTTTTTAATGGCAACCTCTGCAATAGGTCCGGGCTTTTTAACCCAGACTGCTAAGTTTACTTCTGACCTTTCAACCAGTTTTGGATTTGTCATCCTCATTTCATTATTGCTCGATATTGGCGCCCAGGTAAACATCTGGAGAATAATTGCTGTAAGCAATGCACGTGCCCAGGATATTGCTAATAAAGTATTGCCTGGCTTAGGAGTCATGTTAGCTGCATTAATTGCCTTTGGCGGACTGGTATTTAATATTGGCAACATAGCCGGTTGTGGCCTTGGCCTTAATGCCCTTGCCAATATAAATATCTCCACAGGTGCCATCATCAGTTGCTTTGCATCGTTAGGTATCTTTTGGTATAAAGAAGCGGGCAAGCTGATGGACTCGTTTACAAAAGTGTTGGGTCTTTTAATGATAGTGCTTACTGTGTACATCGCTTTCGTAAGCAAACCACCGGTTGCTGAAGCCCTCTATCGTACCGTATGGCCTGAGAGAATTGACATGCTTAAAATAATTACGTTGGTGGGAGGTACGGTTGGGGGATATATTTCTTTTGCCGGCGCTCATCGCCTATTGGATGCCGGCATTTCAGGCGAGGCGGCATTACCACAGGTTACACGAAGCTCAGTAACGGGTATCCTCATCACAACAGTTATGAGGTTTGTATTGTTCCTTGCCGCACTTGGAGTGGTATGGCATGCGGGCAAATTAAATAACAATAATCCGGCAGGATCGGTTTTTCAGATTGCAGCCGGTGACCTTGGCTATAAGTTTTTTGGGTTTGTTATGTGGTGTGCAGCCATTACTTCTGTTGTGGGCGCTTCATATACTTCAGTCTCTTTTTTCAAAACATTACATCCCGTAATAAATAAAAATCAAAGAGTAATTATTTCATTGTTCATAATAGCTTCAACCCTCATTTTTCTGGGTGCCGGCAATCCTGTAACCTTACTAATTGTTGCCGGTGGGTTAAATGGTTTAATACTTCCTGTTGCCCTTGCTGTCATTTTAATTGCCTCCGTTAAAACTAAAATTGTAGGCAACTATAAACACCCTGTATGGTTGCAAACTCTCGGATGGATAATAGTAATTGCAATGGTTTATATGGGAGCTGCAGGAATTGTACAAAGTTTTAAAGGATGAGATAGATTTTAATTATCATCTTGTATCCTCGAAAAAATGAAAATCTTTTTTAGAGTTGGATTTAGTATATAATTACCAAATCCATGTTTTAAGAAACTAATTTAGACATTGCAATTTTCCGAAGTTGCATTTCAAATTTTCGCTTCTATCATTAAACGTGTTCGTCATTGGCAGCCTTGCGTAGCTTGGCGAAGTAATCCCCCGGCCAAGTCGTCAACCTGATTATGCAGGAGATTGCCTCGTTCCTTACAATGACGAGAAAATTTAAAAAATTACTTAGTACTAAGTAAAAAACGAAAATTTAAAATGCACCCTTTTCCGCTTTTTTAATTCTTTGTTTTATCTTTTCATTCCCTAAATTACTTCTGTTTACAATTAAATTAATGCCCAATTATGAGAGGATATTTAAATAAAGTTGTGTGTTTATTATTGTTACCCTTTGCACTTTTTGCTCAACAAACGCAAAAGCCACCTCTGCATGGAAAGCACTGGATGGCTGTTACAGGTAAGCCTCTTGCAGCTACCGCCGGTTCCATTGTTTTTCAAAAAGGGGGTAATGCGGTAGATGCTGCATGTGCAATGCTTGCGGCCACTTGTACTATGTGGATGTTCTAAGTTGGGGTGGAGAAACACAAGCTTTAATCTATAATCCCAAAACAAAAAAGGTTATTGCTATCAATGCACTTGGTGTTGCGCCCACAGGTGCTACAGTTAATTTTTTTAAGAGTAAGGGATACAATTTTCCGCCGGAGCATGGCCCGCTTGCTGCGGTTACTCCCGGCACTCCCGGAGGACTATGTTATATGCTTGCTCACTATGGAACCATGAGTTTAAAAGACGTTTTAGCCCCTGCAATGCAATTAGCTGCCGGTTTTCCAATTGATGCTCAAACCGCCAATAGCATGGAAAAGGGGAAGGCTATGATTAAAGAATGGCCATATTCTGCAAAAGTATTTTTACCTCATGCAGGCGAACAGAGAGAAGCGCCGGTGGCTGGAGAAATTTTTGTTCAAAAAGATTTGCTTCAAACATTAACCAAAATGGTGCAGGCAGAACAAGATGCATTAAAGAATAAAAAGGGTAGGAGAGAGGCTATTATGATTGCTTGTGATCGTTTTTATAAAGGAGATATTGCAGCAGAATTTGTTCGCGGAAGTAAAGAGCAAGGTGGCTTGATTACAATGGAAGACCTTGCTAAATGGAAACCCGTTGAGGAAGAACCTTTGCATGTAAATTATAAAGGAATAGAAGTATACAAATTACAACAATGGACGCAAGGGCCTATGTTGTTGCAATCACTCAATATTCTTGAAAATCTGGATTTGAAGAAAATGGGGTACAATAGTGCCGGCTATATTCATACGTTGTATCAAACTATGAATCTCACTTTTGCAGATCGCGACTTTTATTATGGCGATCCCCAATTTTCGCCAGCTATTCCTATGAAAGGGTTATTAAGTAAGGAGTATGCAAAAGATAGAGCGAAGTTAATAAGTGCCAATAAAAATGATCCCTTTGCAGGTCCCGGAGATCCTTATCCGTATGAAGGAAAGAAAAATCCGTTTACAGCTTTAATAAAACAAAGAGAGGCATTTTTTGACACAACAAAAGGCAGGCAGGGAAGCCCGATACCTGCACATGATATAAGAACGGGTGCATTGCTTTCACCATTGCAAAATCGAGATAATATTGCTTTATTAGAAACCTCATCAGGCCGATCAACATTCGAGGATGATGAATACATGGATCGGTTATGGCGGGGGACTACTTCCGTTGAAGCTGCAGATACCTCCGGTTGGGTAGTATCTATTACTCCAAGTGGCGGATGGTTGCCAGCATGCATAGCAGGAAATACAGGAGTTGGTATGAGCCAGAGAATGCAAAGCTTTGTATTAGATTCTTTGATAGATCCTTTTAATGTAGTTGAACCAGGTAAACGGCCTCGTGTAACATTAACTCCGTCACTTGCATTAAAGGATGGAAAACCTTTCTTATCCTTCGGGGTACAAGGTGGTGACACACAGGATCAAAACCTGTTGCAGTTTTTTCTAAACATGGTAGAGTTTGATATGACTGTGCAACAAGCCACAGAAGCAGCTAACTTCAATACTAACCAATTGTGGCTTTCTTTAGGTGGAACTAAAACAGAAGACCGAAGACCAAGGCCAGGAGAGATTTTACTGTCAAACAACACTCCGGAGGCAGTGCGTAACCAATTGAAACAAATGGGTTATAAACTTACTTTTGGCGACCGTACCAGTGGTCCCATTAATGCTATTTATTTTGACACTAAACATGGAAGCTTATGGGGTGGAAGCAGTAATAATGGTGAAGATTATGGGATTGGATGGTAGTGGCTCTCCAACATTATTACTGTCAAATAAGTGTTGACTTGAGAAGATCAATTTTGTTATTCAATAAATCCCCGCATTGATTATATAACGCTTTTTGAATGTCGTTCGCAACTGTATAAATTGAACAGGTTAACGGCGTATAAATTGAACCAGTTAACGGCTTTTGTAATTATATCTATTGCATTCTGCTTTATTTTAATTGCATACGGGTTAAAAGCTAAAATAGTTTGTACTTCTTTCCTGCAATTCCTTAAAACCTGCTTTCTTTGCCGCATGTCTTTATACATCACATCTTTAAACTCCGGCAGCAACGGCAATTGTTATTATGTAGGTAACGAAAGAGAAGCTGTATTGGTAGATGCAGGCATATCGTGCAGGGAAATAGAAAAGCGAATGAAGAGGTTGGGATTAAATATGCAAAAAGTAAAGGCGCTTTTTGTATCGCACGAACATACTGATCATATAAAGGGAATACCAACTTTAGCCAAAAAATATCAACTGCCTGTGTACATAACAGCAGCCACACTTTATCATAGTGCCCTTTCGCTTGACAAACATCTTGTAGTGCCTTTTGATGCTAACAAACCTGTTGTAATAGGAAACCTTGCCATTATAGCTTTCCCAAAGCTGCACGATGCATCAGACCCTTATAGTTTTATTGTGACCTGCAATAAAACCAAGGTGGGAGTATTTACCGATATAGGTGAACCATGCAAACATGTGATCAATCATTTTAAGAAATGTCATGCTGCCTTCCTTGAGGCTAACTACGATGATGAGATGCTTAATAATGGTAGTTATCCTTATTATTTAAAGAAGCGTATAATGGGCGAGAAAGGGCACTTAAGCAACAAACAGGCGCTCGAACTATTTCAAACACACAGGTCTGGTTTCATGAGTCACCTGGTCTTATCTCATCTTTCAGCAAATAATAATTGCCCTCATCTTGTACAAAATCTGTTTGATGAAAATTGTAATGGAGTAAAAATAATTGTCGCTTCGAGGTATGAGCAAACTGACCTGTATTATATCAAGGGTGCTGACAACTATAAAGTGAGAAGTAATAGAATTGTATCTGCTTCGCAACTTTCATTTTCGTTTACGTAGTTCTATTAACCTCTGCAAACTCAAGAACAAACAAAATCATTTCTTTACAAAAATTGCTTTTGGCAGCATCGCATGAACTCCAACATTACCGTCAACCAGTTGCGTGATGTTTACATCTACTGCTACACTTGAAAGCATATAAGCATCAGCCTTCGACAACTTTTTGTCGTTCATCAGGTAGTTGATCATTTCACGAACAGCTATGTGAGTAGCTGCATTAAGGTCCCGGTCACATCCCATAGTGATGATATGAGTGGCGGTCTCGGCCATTGGCCACGACAGCTTTTTACCTTTGTGGACAATGAATTGAAGGTTTCCTTTCAATGATGTTTCAATTGCCGTTATATCCACCTCTCCATTACCTTGAGCGGCATGACCATCGCCAATTTCAAACAAAGCTCCTTTTACATGAACAGGGATAAAAAGAGAGGAGCCGGCAACTAACTCTTTATTATCAAGGTTTCCTGCATGTATCCATGGCGGTGCACTGTTCCAACGGCCTGCTTCTTTTGGCGGTGCCACTCCCATGCTTCCAAAAAACGGGTGTAATGGTATTTCAATACCATCAGCAAAATGCCCTATCATTTTTTTAGCATCAAGCTTTATGATACGCATATTGCGTTCAAAGATTTCATCGGACAAAAATCCATTTTGTCCTATAGCATTATATCCATAAGCAACAGCCAGGTCAATAGAAATAATACGTACTTCAAGCACATCGCCGGGTTCTGCTTCATTTATATAAATAGGACCGTTAAGCACATGACCGCCCGGTCCGCGATCTTTAACCGTTTGCACTTCACGTAATTCTTTTTCTACCTGGTCTGGTGGAAGTCCCGCCCCCTCTAATCGTTCAGGCGTTGACGTAATCAACGTATGCACCTTTACATAATCTCCTGATTTAATGCTAAGGGCCGGTGGCATCTCTGACCAATAGTTACCCCAGACGACTGTAGTAGGAGAAGGGTTTAACACAAACGGATTAGATGCAGAGCCCTGCTTCTGTGCCTTCAATGAAAGTGCCAGTGGCATAAGTACTAAGACTGCTAAAGCTTTGCATCTTTTTAAAGTGAGCATCTTTTTATTATTGTTGTTATTAGCTATGGTATAGGGTAGTCAAATTTAAAGGCGTTCAACTTCAGTTTATATAATTGAAATTATGCATCGAATAGTATGTATTCCATTTTCCTGTTCGGAAGGTTAAGCAGAGACAATTCTTTAGACAGAATTTATAAGACTTCATTCTGCGGAATAATTTTTTTGGCGTTTTTATATCCTACTTTTATGCTCAACCCGCATTCATTCACGGTCGGCTATATTTATTAAATTCATTACTTGTATAAATAATGAAACGACATTGTAGTTTCATTCCGACAGTTCAATCCACACCGGGGCATGGTCGCTTGATTTTTCCCAACCGCGCACATTGCGGTCAACACCTGCAGCAACGAGGCGGCTGCTAAGGTGTGGACTAAGCAGTAAATGATCGATACGTAATCCTGCATTGCGTTCGTAAGCATTACGGAAATAATCCCAAAATGTATAAATGGTTTCATCAGGATAAAGTTTTCGTATTGCGTCCGTCCATCCCTGGTCAACAAGTGTTTTAAAGGCCGTGCGAACTTCTGGCCTGAACAGGGC
>MWVV01000823.1_pt1 | contig 11259 bp, 13 predicted proteins | sample 1047281 | NCBI WGS metagenome assembly MWVV01 (sample SAMN06349986, study PRJNA376086) | soil metagenome | isolation source: PT-2 sample Antarctic (ecotone) soil | place: Antarctica | collected 2015-01-13 | reverse complement strand
TTCTAAGAGCCCGACATTCTCTCATAAAAGTTAAGCTGGTCGGCTGAGAGCCGTTTGTCCTGCATCAGGTTCAGTTCGAGATTCTCCGCTTCCCGGATGCCTGCGGGAAACTGCCTCGAAACCGCTTGGTTCACCCTTGGATTGTTATGTGAAACGCTCTCTATCGTCTTCTAAATGATGCAGATTTTATTTGTCTACTAAATCTAATTCATCATCTATTAGAACTTCAACATTTACACCATATTTCCGGGCATAGCGAAGTAGCAACATTAGGGGCGGTATTCTGACATCTCTCTCAAATGCTGAAATCTCCGCCTGTGTTAATTCGCCTTTTAACCCAACCCAAGTAATTAGTCCGTTCTGCGATAAATTCAAATTTTTGCGAATAGCCAGTAGTTTTTCCGCCAATCGTCTTGGTCGCTCAAGTGATGCCCTTCCCATTAGAGTTTTCCTCCAACGGTGAACACCACTATTTCTAACTTGCCACTAAGACTATTTAATCTTAGTATGTTTTCACTTAATTGTTTTGCCGTGAGTTTTTGTGTTAACTCGACGGCTCTCGTCACGCCTTAGTTTTCCAATTTTTAGGCTATTTAGGCAAGACATAAATTAAACTTTTAGCTCAATAAAAAGCAAGTTTAATACACATAAATATCGGGAAATTTATTTGTTTAGTGGAGTTATATGATTATGAAGAAAAAAAAGTCTACGCTGAAAGACCGAATGGACAGTTCTCCGATGTTTGAACTGCCGAAACCGAATCAGGAAAAGATGAATAAATTAACTAAAAAAGAACAAATGCAAAAAGATCTTGACAATTTCAGAAAAACGGGTCAGGCACCGCTTCAAAAAAGGGATGAAAATTTGGATTATACGACGGGTAAAAAATCGGTTAAAAAGACGACCAAAAAATAGGAATATCTATGCCTCAATTGGGTTGGGATAAAGATAAAATCTGGCTCAACAATTATTTTGAGGCGAGTAACGAGTACAAAATACCGCAATCATTAATTATGTCATTTCAAACACCAATAACAGTTAAAGAAGCGATTAACAATATTCATTCAAAAAAATATCTTCTTCCTGCCATTCAGCGTGAATTAGTTTGGGGAACAGATAATATCGAACTTCTTTTTGATTCTCTGATGCGAGATTATCCGGTCGGCTCATTTCTCTTTTGGTATGTTGATAAAACAAGAATCAAGGATTTTCAGTTTTACGAATTTATCAGGGACTTTCACGAGCGGGATAGCAGGCATAATCCAAAAGCGAATCTGAGTGGACAAGATGATATAACCGCAATCCTTGACGGACAACAGAGGCTCACTTCCCTTTACATCGGGTTAAGAGGTTCTTTTGCTTATAAAGAACCCAGAATGCGAACAAAAAATAATTTGGCTTTCCCAATAAGGACACTTCACCTTAATCTTTTGAAAAAATGTTCCGAAGAGGAGATTGAGAAGGAATTTGAATTTCTTTTTCTCACGGAAAAGGAAGCACAGGACAAGAGAGATGATGACCACTTTTGGTTCAAAGTCGGAGATATTTTGAATTTCAATGAAACATTCGAGATTATGGCTTACCTGATTGAAAACGGATTGATGACTTTATCGAAAGATAAAGCTCAGTTTGCCAACAGATCGCTTTTCAAACTGTATTCAGTTGTTCACGAAGAAAGAATAATCAACTACTTTTTAGAGAAAGGAACCGAGTTAGATAAAGTCCTCAACATTTTTGTCCGAGTAAATAGCGGCGGCGAGCCTCTGAGTCATTCGGATTTGTTATTGTCTATCGCGTCCGCGAACTGGAAAGATAAAGACGCGCGAGAGGAGATAATCAAGTTTGTCGCCGAGATTGAAAATATCGGCAACGGTTTTGTCTTTAGTAAGGATTTTGTTTTGAAGTCGTGTCTTGTGTTGGGTGATTTTACCAATATCGCTTTCAAAGTTGACAATTTCAACCGGGCGAATATGTTGATGATTGAAAGCCGTTGGGAAGAGATTACTCAGGCTCTCCGGTTAACCGTTACTTTGATTGACGCTTTCGGTTATGATCGTGAAACTTTAACGTCGAATAACGCCTTGATTCCAATCGCCTATTACCTGCTCAAAAAAGGTTTGCCTCAGAATTTTGTCCAATCATCTCATTTTCAGGAGGATAGGCAGAAAATACAAAAATGGCTGACTCTGACGCTATTAAAAAGAGCCTTTAGCGGAACACCCGATAATGTGCTGCGCCCACTGAGACAGGTTATTGATAAAAATCACGAAACTTTTCCACTCGAGACAATCGTCGATGAATTTCGAGGCAAGCCAAAATCTTTGGCTTTTAGTGAAGACGATATTAAAACTTTGTTTGATAACTGGTATGGCAGCCCTTATACATTTTCCACCCTGGCGCTTCTTTATCCGACATTAGATTTTAGAAATAAATTTCACGTCGACCATATTTTCCCAAAGAGTTTGTTTACGCAGAAGAAACTTGAAAAGAGCGGCATAGCGGATGATAAGATCGAAACTTTCCTGGGAGATTTTAACTTCTTAGCCAATCTTCAATTGATGGAAGGAATACCAAATATTGAAAAATCCAACAAAGATTTTAAGGAATGGCTTGTTGCCACTTATCCTGACCCGCAGGCAAGATATAATTATATGGAAAAGAACTATATTCCCGCTGTGGATTTTAGTTTAGAAAATTTTGATATGTTCATTGCGGAAAGGACAAAGCTAATGACAAAGAAGTTTTCTGAATTATTGAAATTTTAGTTCAATACATTAACCAATAAGCTACTAAGAAGATTTTGCCTTCTTCATCCAAAATGAAACACCGTAATTTTTTCACTTAAATCATAGAGGGGAAACCATTGGACTCAAACCTAAAAAGCTCTCTATCGGTCTGCATTTGAATCGAATTTTTGACTAATTTGTTCCTAGTTTCAATTTAATGCGATAAGGAGTTTTTTTGTCATTTTGTATGGTAAAAAAACCATCTTTTCCAGCTTCACTCCTAACATTACATTGAATAGGATAAACATCACTGTTTCTATTCCATTCAAAATTGGTGACGGTGATTTTTGTTCCTTTCTCCAATTTGAAACTGCCCTCTGTCCTTGTTGAATCAAAAATAGCTGAGTTTTGAATTTTTAACTCTCTGTCTTTATATTTGTTTGTTAATCTTCTGACTTTCTTTATTAACCGGTATTCCCGTTTTTTTTTCGCTGCCGCATCTTTTACTTCTTGAGTCGACGTTTTTTTCTCTTTCACCAACTCACGGAGTTTATTACCGCATTCGGCATCACAGGCAAAGGAATCATTTCGCTTTGCCCAAAAAATTTTATCGCAAATCTGACATTTCCTGATACGCAAAATATCAATTTCTCTTTCGCTGAAAAGTGTTGCCTCAACTAATTGGCTTGCCTTCGATTTTATTATTCCTCGTGAATCAATTTCAAATTTTACTATGCCGCTCAATGGAAGCAGCAAATTTTTAATTTTGTTTTCGTTGAGAAAGCCATCGTCTTTAATTTGGTCTTTATAATCGGAAAACACTTTATCTTGGACTTGTTTTTTGATTTTTTTAACTGTCGCATTTTCTCCTTTCAAATTGTCGAGTTCCCGCAGCATTGAAGGATGTCTCATCGCAAATTCGGCAATTAAGTCCAACTGTTCACGGAGTTGGCAGAAATCTTCATATCTCTCAACTGCCCGTCGTGTCGAATCCCAAATTTCCGACATTGATTTTTCTGTGATTGCTAGTTCAAGAAGAGGATGTGCTTCTGGCAATGTATCGCCATAGATATATTGTCGAAATTTTTTCTTATATTTCTTGGGTAATCCCTTTAGCTTTTTGGCTAATTCCCAACGAGCATCAAAAGTCCATATTTCAAACGGTTTTTTATTTTTATTTAGACGAGATAAATGATCATAGTCGGTGTAATTATGGGCGTTATCACTCCTTACGCGATCTAACGAAGAAAGCATAATATCAGCAGGCAAAAGATTGACGAGCTTTATTAACTTTCCCAATTTCTCAGGCGGTTCACGTTTCGGCTGTATTTTACCTTCCAAAATTGATTCCATTTCCTCTTTATGTGTCTTCATAATTTATTTTTTCCTTTTGATAATTACTTTTTTATCCTTATTGACTGCGCCTCTCCGTGTCTATCTCTGTCTTTCTTATGTAATCAGATGATACATTCAATACTAATCAAAGACACATACCTTGTAAATCTTTGAAAATACATTGAGGAGACACATAAAAATGGGTACCAAGAATTACACAACTTTGGGAAAAAATGAAGAATTCATCAGCACTAGAAGAATGGCTTACTCGATTAACGAGGCGGCTGTTCTACTCGGTGTAAGCCCAAATCATTTGAGAAATGAAAATACGCGTGGACACCTGAAATTCGTCCGCAGCGGACTGCGCAGAATTTTGATAACGGACACTGAACTACGTCGTTATCTCGAAGGACAAGTTGTTGAGTAAGTATAAGTTGTGCATTTTTAAGCCGCGAGGCGTCTGAGATTCAAAGATTACAAAATCAGAGTGCGGCGGCTGGGATTAAATGATAGGGACTTAAAATTTATTAAATGAGGAGAAACCGATGGACAAGAATAAAGCGGATGCTTGCAACATCCGCACATTAACTGACAAAAAAAATTATATAACAATTGTCGAAACTTTTACACTACCACAAAGCTTATTTTATTACGATTGCAGCTTTTGTTACCGCGAATTACCAAATGGCGGAATTCGGATTAAAGGCATAGGAGCATGTCCGCGTTGTCTGACGCTTGCACACCAGCTCGTGGATACCGAGAAGGAATTCGCCTCTAACTATTTCAATAATCTGGGGGTGCAAAAATGACACCCAAACCAGAAATCGGCAAAATTAACGTCGATACAATTCGCAACGAATTTGAGACATTTTCTAAACCAAACGACGAAGTAAAGGTTTTAGCCCACTCGGAAATACTCACAGCGATTTTAGACACGATTAACCCCATTGACTTCAAAGCAAAAGCCGAGTTGGAACCAGAAGATGGATTACCGCAAAAACATTTGTTGGTGCTTTGCGTTAATGAACTACTTAGTAAGGTTAAAGAGCAAGACCTCGACCTAGCCCGTAAGAATGATTATATTTTCGCTTTTAACGGCGCATTTTGGAATCAATTTGACTGTGAAACAATAAAGAACTTTCTCGGGCGTGTTGCGGCAAAATTAAGCGTTTATTCGCTTGAGGCGCAATACTATAAATTCAAAAATGAATACTACAACCAATTTCTTTCGTCCGCCTATTTTGAACCGATTGAACCGCGCAGCGACATTGTTTTAATCAATCTGCAAAACGGCACATTTGAAATAACAAAAGACTCGCAAACCTTGCGGGAGTTCCGCGCAAAAGACTTTCTAACTTACCAATTACCGTTTGCGTATGACGAAACGGCAACTTGTCCGATGTTCGAGAAATACCTGGACGAAGTTTTGCCGGAAAAAGAATTGCAGGATATTGTTGCTGAATTTTTCGGGTATGTCTTTACAAAAGGTTTGAAAATGGAAAAGGCAATGTTTTTATACGGGAGCGGCGCAAACGGCAAAAGCGTTTTGTTCGACATAATGAACGCTCTTTTAGGCAGAGAAAATATCTCAAACTTTTCACTCTCGAACCTGCTCGAAGAACATAACCGCGCGATGATTGCCTACAAACTTCTTAATTACGGCTCGGAGATTAACGCAACTCGCACACGCGATGAATTTAAGAATCTTGTCTCGACCGAACCGATACAGGCACGCCTTAAATACGGTAATCCTTTCATAATGGTGAATTACGCAAAACTCGTTTTCAACTGCAATGAACTCCCTAAAGACTTTGACCACCAAAACGCATATTTCAGACGGCTTTTGATTATTCCTTTCCGGGTAACTATTCCCGAAGCTAATCAAGATAAAACGCTTGCCGACAAAATTATTAAGACGGAGCTTGCCGGAGTTTTCAACTGGATTATTGACGGCTTGAAACGATTGCTAAAGACGGAAAAATTCACGGAAAGCAAAATCGTCAAAGACACGCTCGAAACATATAAGCGCGAATCTGACAGCGTAGCGTGCTTCATTGCCGAAAACTCATACAAGCCAAGTTCAAATGATTACACCTTGCTCAAAGATTTATATGCGAATTACCGGGCGTTTTGTCTTGAGGACGGCGCATCACCTTTGAAGAAATTGAATTTTAAGCGACGGCTCGAAACAAACGGCTTTCAAATTATGCAGATGAATGACGGCAACCGTGTTTATTTGGAAACAAACTCAGACGCAGAAATTGTTTTTTAGACACTCACTTTCTTCACTTTCTTCACTCTCAAGATTTTTCAAAGTGAAGAAAGTGAAGAAAGTGAACCAGTAAAAAACATTTTCTCTTGAGGTAATTATGGCAGTAAAACTCGAAAAATATCGCGGCACAAAATCACGATACACTTGCCCGTCGTGTAAATCTCGACATTCCTTTGTTCGCTACATTGGAGATGATGGCAATTATTTATCTGATGATGTTGGGCGCTGTAACCGTGAAACAAAATGCGGCTACCACTATAAGCCGAAAGAATACTTTGCCTATAATCCATCGATTGAAAGTCAACAATTTAAGAAAGAAAAAAAGCCCATCACATCAAATTACGGATTTGCAAAGGCGGACAACGCACGGCACCAACCAGAGTCGAAAAAACCTGTATACGTTCCAAACGATATTCTATTGCGAACGCTCGGCGATTATGAGCAAAATTCTTTCGTAGAATTTCTTCTTAATTTATTTCCCGAAGATGTAGAAAAGGTTGAGAAAGCCGTCAAAGATTATTTTATCGGAACAACTAAAAACGGAAGGACTATCTTTTGGCAGATTGACGCGCGGCGTAATATTCGAACGGGAAAAATCATCGTTTACGACGCAACAACCGGCAAGCGTAGCAAAAATGTCAAGCCGAATTGGGTTCACGCTATATTAAAGAAAAGTGGATATCTGAAAGAAGATTTTGAACTGCGGCAATGCTTTTTCGGCGAGCATCTTTTGACGGGTGAAAAACAAAAAACCGTTGCTGTTGTTGAAGCGGAAAAAACCGCCGTCGTCGCCTCAATTTACTTTCCAGAACTTAATTGGTTAGCCGTCGGCTCTAAGCAGAGTTTGAAAGCCGAGAAACTACATCGACTTGGACGAAGAAAAGTTGTTCTTTACCCAGACGCAGACGGCTTTGAGCTTTGGCAGCAAATCGCCGCCGACGCCAATAGACAAGGCTTAACGGTCAAACTATCAAATCTTATAGAAGACAATTCCACAGATGAACAGAGATTAAACGGTTACGACCTGGCAGACTATTTAATAGACCAGAAAACAAAAATAAACCAATGATTTCGTTAACAGATACATCGCCAAAATCGAAAAGGTTGAGAATGATGAAAAATTTAAACGAGATGTTGAAATGATATTTGAGGAACAAAAAACGGTTGTCGTGATAATCCGCGAATTATCTGAAGCCAAAGGCAAAACAATACGCACACAGCCCGACAACGTGCGTCGCGTAGTTTTTAGCCTATAGAAGTAGCATACGACGTTTTTTGCATTGTAAGGCGAGAGAAGGCGACTCAGCGTCTTTTATTTGAAAATAAGGGTTAACCATTGGTTTTGATATTCTGTGAATCTCAGCATGGGCACAGATTAAAAGAAGTTGGTTAACAAGAATCGACCGCTAAGAAAATGCGCAACAGACTTATGAAAACGATTTTTAAGAAGTTTTAATTTTTAGATTTTTTCGGCGACTTTTTCTTGGTGAATAAGTCACCTGGCTCGCAATTAAAAGCGTCGCAAAGTTTTTCTAGTGTATCAAATGTAATAAGGCTCAGCTCATTACTGAAGCAACGTGAAGCGGTAGCAGGCGCAAGTTTGGCGCGTATTCTTAGTTGATAGGCGTTCTTTATCCCTTGGCTTTCTGCCATTTCTCGAATTTTGATTTGTATTGCCATCGTTTTACCTCGAAAGTTTTAATTAAATTGATATTACCATAAGACATAAGAATTTATTATCAGTTAATTTAATATTTATTAGTATGTATTATACAAAATAGTATCGCTATGATACTATATATCTAAATAGTTCAACAACATTGAACAAGCTCATTGAAAAAATTTGAGGTTAGAAGCGAATAATTTGTTTGCATCTGTAGGTAAAGTTTAGGCGAACGCGGGGATAGAATTTTAACAAGACATTACTTATAGAAACATAGAGCATTTTATATCTCTAAACTCATTAAATTCAACTAATTGAAGAAAATTTCTATCTTTTTACTTATTTTTACTGAATCAGTTAAAAAGGCGCGGGCGCGAATCACGCGAAACCAAAAAATAAAATATTAAGGAGAACTTATATGATTGAACTAAAAACCCACGAACAACTCAAACCGGCGATCGATAGGGCATTCGCCGATCGTCAGAATCTGCTCGTCCAACTGACAAATGTGGCTCGCAAATATATCGTAGTCAATCGACAAAACGGTCAAATCTATGAAGTCATCTTTAAGGTGAACGTTCACGGCAGGAGATTTGGTGAGTGCGACTGTCGAGCCGGACAGCTTAATCTAATTTGTAAACACTTAGCGGCGGCGGCGGGACTAAACACCTGTCTCGCCGAACAGGGGCTGTTGAACCGTCAGAAAGTTCAGTCGACTCAAACACAAAAGGTTGAGGAATGCGTCAACACTCCCCAACCCGTATAAATCCGCGACCAATTATCAGAAAAGCCAACGGACGCGTTTATTATATCCTAATCGGCGCGTCCTGTTTAACCACAGGAGGAGTATGTCAGTTAGCAAGAGAGGTTCATATTACTGGATGGTTTTTATGTTTAATGGAAAACGCATCCAAAAATCGACAAAATGTAAAAACAGACGCGACGCCGAAGATATAGAACGCGCCTACAGAACGCAACTAGCAAAGGGTGAAGTCGGCATCGAACCGAAGAAGGAAATTCCAACTTTTAGCCAAGCCGTTAAAGATTTTCTTATCTGGAGTAAAAGCGAACATCGAGAGAAGGCAAACACACAGCAGGGTTATCAATATTCGTGTCTGTCATTAATCGAGTTTTTCAAAGAACAGTCGCTTGATAAAATCGAACCGCAGGATGTGGAACGCTATAAGATATGGCGAGGAAAACAGCCTTCCAAGAATCAGAAGAATACGAAATTAAAACTTAAAGACAGAGCTACTGTTTCCAATGCGACGATCAATAGAGAATTAGCTTGTTTGCGTATTATTTTTAATATTTATATCAAAAATGATCTACTGACACGGAATCCCGTTTCAAAAGTTAAGTTTCTAAAGGAAAATCTCGACCGCTGGCGTGTCATGTCGAGGGAAGATGAGCGTCTGTATTTAACAGAGGCATCGCAACCGTTGCGTGATATTGCAACGCTGATGCTCGAAAGCGGCTGCCGACCCGAAGAGCTCTTTAAGTTAGAGCGTAAAAACGTAAATTTAGAAGGTGGATATTTATTCGTCCCCTTTGGTAAAACACGCAATGCGAAACGGCTCATTCCGCTTTCAACGCGAGCGGCAACGATTCTGGAACAGCGAATCGAAGAAAGTGATGGCAAATATGTATTTGTTAATCAAATGACAGGCAAGCCGATTACAACGTTAAAGAAAGCGCATCAGGGGGCGGTAAAGCGCAGTAAAATTGAGCATCTTCGTCTTTATGATTTAAGACATAGTTTTGCATCGCGTTTTGTCGAAAGTGGCGGTGATTTGATCACCCTCAAAGACCTGCTCGGACACGCAAGTCTTAATATGGTGTTGAGATACGCTCATCCAAGCCAGGAACATCGCTTTGCTGCAATCAAGAAAATGGAAGAAGTTCAATTATCAAAAGTCGTCGCATAGTGAATAAACTAATGTTTTCTGACACCCTAAATTCAATGCTTGTTTGCGCCTGAAGTCAAAGGGTTTTTGACAAGCGTTTTTGAGGGGTTTTTTGACACCTTGAAAATTCTAATTTTGCACTGTCCAAAAACTCAACTAATTTTTCAATTTCAATTGCCATTAAGAAATTGATTTTACTAGGGGATTTAGCAGCCGCCCTAAAAGAGTAGTTTTTGGACATGTTGCAAATGAATCAAAGCCTGTCAAAAACAACTCTCAATTATCATCTTGGCAATCTGGATGTTTGAAATATTTTTCCGCGAACGACTTATATCTGACAGTTGATTTCAGATCATAACTTTAACGAAATTGAATGGTTTTACTTCTTAAACTTATCTGAAATTAGAGAATTTTTTACTCCAAACAAAAGCCGTAAGCAATACACTCACGGCTTTTATTTTAGCTTGCTGTTTCGCGGTTAGAAATTTTTTGGGTTTGCAACGAAATTAACCGCATCGGTTGCTTCATTAATATTGAGCACCTGCACCGGTTGGCTGAACGTATAACGTTTTCCACTTGCAGATAGAATGTAAGTTTCGCCCGCCTGAACATCATCGAAACGATAATATCCAAACGCTGTGGTCGTTGCCGTTCTGACTTCTCCGCTTGAATCAGTCAAAGTCAGACGAACGTTGACGATACCTCGTCCGCTTGCTGTCATCACCCGCCCGCTGACTGATACTGTTGCTGCTGTCGGCGCCACAGATACTCCGTTAGTGCTGCATCGAACGCTAGTATTACTAACGATAAAAGTCGTAAAACTGCCATTTGCAGGTGGAGCGGCGGCGACATTGGTAGTGGTGGTAATTGTGCCTGCAGATAGAACAACTCTACTGCCGAGGAATACATCCTGAAGATTACTGCCGGTTACGAAAATGTCATTCGGTGTACGATTATTGCTAGTTGTGCCCGAATTTCCCCTAGTGATTGATTGCGCAGCTCCCCCACTGATGGAATATGTGATGTTACCCGTAAAATTCGTCAAAGTACCACCGAAGGGGTTACCCGCTTCATCAAAAAGAAAAAGAGGACCGGTCCTAGGGGTGCCAGAGCATGCTCCATTACTTATATCGTAAGTGACCGGATTCAGCAGCGTGATTGTAAGCGGAGTGCCGTTGCCGCCGCTGAATGTTAGATTCGCCTGTGCCTGCACAGCCGGAATGTAAACGACCAACGCAATAAAAATTGCGATAATAAATTGTAATTTCAGTTTCATTTTGTTTCTCCTGATGTATTTGGTTTTTGGGATTGAAAATAAAACGCTGCTTAAATAGCTGCAGTATGTTCTATTTTCCC
>MWVV01000822.1_pt1 | contig 11261 bp, 9 predicted proteins | sample 1047281 | NCBI WGS metagenome assembly MWVV01 (sample SAMN06349986, study PRJNA376086) | soil metagenome | isolation source: PT-2 sample Antarctic (ecotone) soil | place: Antarctica | collected 2015-01-13 | reverse complement strand
CGACGAGTCTTGATGATTTGAGCGATTGTTTTATCGTCGTCGAGGCGGCGACCGAGAATTTTGAAATTAAAAAACAGCTTTTTCAAAAGTTGGACGAAATCACTTCCGCAGACGCGATTCTCGCGTCAAATACTTCTTCGATTTCGATTACGAAGATTGCGGCAACGACCAAACGCCCCGATAAAGTTGTCGGTATGCACTTTATGAATCCAGTGCCTTTGATGAAGCTCGTCGAAGTCATTCGCGGCATCGCAACTTCGGACGAAACGTATCAAAAGGTTAAGGAAATGTCCGAGAAAATGGGCAAAACGCCGCTCGATTGTCAGGATTTTCCCGGCTTTGTGGCGAACCGTATTTTGCTGCCGATGATAAACGAAGCGATTTTTGCGCTCTTTGAAGGCGTTGCGACCAAAGAGAGCATCGACGGCATTATGAAGCTCGGAATGAATCATCCGATGGGACCGCTTACATTAGCGGATTTTATCGGCTTGGATGTTTGTCTGGCGATTTTAAACGTGATGCACGAAGGCTTGGGCGACCCGAAATATCGCCCGTGTCCGCTGCTCATAAAAATGGTTGACGCCGGTTGGTTGGGGCGCAAAACGGGCAAAGGTTTTTACGAATATAATCAGTAATTTATGCAGATTGCCGAAACGGAGCGATTAATTTTCAGGTCAATTGAATTGACGGACGCAGAAGATTTTCATCGGATTTACAATGACCCGAAGACGATGAAATTTATGGGCGGAACGTCCGATTCGCCGGAGTTTGAGCGCGAGCAGATTCAAAAGCATATAGAAAACTATTATGAGAAATACGGCTTCGGTTTGTGGGCGGCGATTCTCAAAGAAAACAATCGTTTAATCGGGCGTTGCGGATTGCTGTATCAGGAAGTCGAAGGCGCGCGCGATTTGGAAATCGCCTATCTTTTCGACTCGAATTACTGGGGAAAAGGTTTGGCGACCGAAGCTGCCGCAATGCTCGTCGAACTCGGTTTTCAACGCTTTGGCTTTAACCGCGTCGTCGCTTTCATCAATCCGCAAAACGCCGCTTCAATCCGCGTGGCAGAAAAAGTCGGATTGAAACACGAAAAGGAAATTAAAAATTTCAAAGATTTCGGCACGGTTTCGCATTACGCGCTCGAACTGCAAAAATGATTGTCTGGTAAAATTATCGAAACGGCTCGGTGCTGAAAACAATTGCATCGGGCTTTTGCATTCCGGCATCTGAAAACTTGTTCTCCCTGCAAAACGTATCACCGGCTGAAAATTATAAAAAGGAAAATTCTATGCGAAAAATTTCTGTCCTGCTGTTTGTTTTGACGTTCGCTTTCGCTGCTTTCGGTCAGACCAAAGTTGCGCCGCTCAATATAAGAGAGCGAACTTTGACGAATGGCTTAAAGGTTGTCAGCGTGCGCGACACGTCGAGTCCGAGCGTCGCAGTTCACGTCTGGTATGATGTCGGCTCGAAAAACGACCCGGCGGAGCGCAACGGTTTCGCTCATCTGTTCGAGCATCTGATGTTCAAATCGACGAAGAATATGAAATCGGAAATGCTCGACCGTCTGACCGAAGATGTCGGCGGCAACAACAACGCTTTCACGTCGGACGACGTAACGGCGTATCACGAGCAGATTCCGTCGAATTATCTGGAAACTCTGCTATGGGCTGAAGCCGATAGAATGGTCAATCTGAATGTTGACGAAGCTAATTTCAAGAGCGAACGCGCCGTCGTCATCGAAGAGTTCAGGCAGAGCGTTCTGGCGCAGCCTTACGGCAGATTTTACGAAGCGATTCAGACGCTTTCCTTTAACGTGCATCCGTATAAACGCACGACTATCGGCACAATCGAAAACTTGGAAGCCGCTTCGCTCTCGGATGTGAAAAAATTCTATAAAGATTTTTATCGTCCCGACGACGCGACTTTAATTGTCGTGGGCGATTTTGACGAAAATAAATTGAACGGCTGGGTCGATAAGTATTTCGGGCGAATTGCAAAACCGTCGGGCGCGATTCCGCGCGTAACCGAAGTCGAGCCGGAACGAGCGGCGGAGCGCCGCGAAGTCGTTAAAGCGCCGAATGTTCCGCTTCCTGCCGTTGCGATTACATACTTAGCGCCGCCCGCGAAAAGCAAAGACACGGCGGCTTTAACGGTCGCGCAGGCGATTTTGTCCGGCGGCGAATCTTCAAGGCTTTATCAGGAACTGGTTTATAAACAGCAAATCGCGCAGGAAGCCGGTTTCATGGTTGACGATCACGTCGACAAAGGAATTATGTATTTCACGGCGACGCTTGCGAGCGGAAAAACACCGGCGGCGGCGGAAAAGTCCCTGCTAGCGGAATTGAAGAAAATTCAAGCTGCGCCCGTTACCGCAAAAGAACTCGCAAAAGCTAAAAACTCGCTGGTCGCCGACGCGATTCGGCAAATCGAAACAAATCAGGGCAAGGCGCTCGCAATCGGTCAATCGGTTATCCTGAAAGGCTCGGCGCGAGCCGTCAATTCGGAAGTAAAAGAACTGCAAGCCGTAACCGCCGCCGACGTGCGGCGCGTTATGCGGCAGTATTTTAACGACCGAAACCGCGTGGTGATTTATTACGAAAACGAAGGAGAAGGGAAATAATGAAAAACGGAAAATGGAAAATGGAAAATAATTTCGGCAAGTTTAATTTCAAAAGTTTCTTGCAATCTTTTTCTCTGCGTCTTTACGTTTCTGCGGTTTGTCTTTCGTCGTTTGCTTTTACAATTTTCTCGCAAACCCAAATGCCGCCCGCTCCGTCCGCGCCGCCGACGGTGAAAATTCCCGCCGTGCAGGAAAAAACTTTGTCGAACGGTTTAAAGGTGGTCGTCGTCGAGCGCAAAAACGTTCCGCTCGTAACAGCGTCCTTGCTGATTAAAAGCGGCGCAAACGCAGAAGATGAAGCGCAGGCGGGCGTTGCCGATATGACTGCTTCCTTGCTTTTGAAAGGAACGAAAACGCGCACGGCGACCCAAATTGCCGAAGAAATGGAATTTCTTGGCGGCAATATAAATTCGGGCGCAAACTGGATGGCTTCAAACGTAACGGTCAACATAACCTCCGACAAATTAGACCGCGCAATGGCGATTATGTCTGACGTTGTTTTGAACCCGACTTTTGCGCCCAAAGAAATCGACCTTTACAAAACGCAGACGCTCGACGCGCTCAACGTTCAGCTTAAACAGCCGTCGGCGCTGGCGAATTTCGCCGCGAGCCGCTACACATACCGCGAGCATTCCGCATTCGGAACGCCCGAAACGATTGCGAAAATCAATCGCGCGGACATTTCAAATTTTTATCGTCAAGCGTTTATTCCGAACCAGTCGATTTTGATTTTCGCTGGCGATATTACGTCGGCGCAGGCAAACGCGCTGGCGCAAAAATATTTCGGCGTTTGGAAAGGCGTGAATCAGCAAACCGTCAACCGTGTGTCAGCAAGCGCAGATGACAGAAGCCGCAACGATAATCAAATAGTCAAGCGAATTCTCGTTGTAGATTTGCCGAATTCGGGACAAGCCGCAGTAACTTACGCCAAAAGACTGAGCGAAGGACGTGTCGACGAAAATAAAGTGAGCAAAGTTTATTATCCGGCGCTCGTCGCAAATTCGGTTCTCGGCGGCGGTTACACGAATCGCCTTAATTTGGAAATCCGCATCAAACAAGGCTTGAGCTACGGCGCGCGCAGCAATTTAGCGTGGCGGGATATAAACAGTAATTTTTCCGCCGGAGCGCAAACCAAAAATGTTTCCGCCGCCCACGTAGCCGAACTGTTGTTGGCGGAAATTGACCGCATCGGAAATGATTTGGTCGGCGCGGACGAACTTGTGCCGCGCACGGCAACCTTGACGGGAAATTTCAGCCGCACGCTGGAAACGACAAACGGTTTGGCGGCGCAAATCAGCGAGCTTTATCTTTTCGGCATCAATCCGACGGAGTTAAATTCGTATATGCAAAATCTGCAAACTGTTACGGACGGGCAGGTTAAAGCGTTCGCATCGGCGAATATAAAAGGCGGCGACATTATCATCGTCGGCGATTACGCGAAATTTAAAGACGATTTGGCGAAGCGTTTTCCCGCGCTGAAAGTCGAAGTCATTCCGGCGAGTCAGTTTGATTTGAACAGCGACACTTTGCGGAAAGCGAAATAACCGTCGGGTGATTTTTCGGAAAATTCAGAACCGCGAATAAGTTTCGATTATCAAACTCGTTCGCGGTTTTTATTTTTTTTGATTTGTAATTTGAAAAAGCCTTTGTTTCAATTGTTTTATGCACAAAAATCTGCGCTCGTTCGTCGAGACGCTTCGCCGCGAAAACGAATTGACGGAAATCAAAGCGGAAGTCGACCCGTATTTGGAAATCGCGGAAATTCACCGGCGCGTGATTGACGAACAGGGAAAGGCTTTGCTTTTTAAAAACGTCAAAGGCTCGCCTTTTCCGGTTATTACAAATCTTTTCGGAACGGCTAAGCGGATTGATTTGGCGTTCGGTAAAAAGCCTCAGGAACTGGTTAAAAAAGCGGTAGAAATGGTCGAAGTGCTTTTGCCGCCGCAGCCGAAAGAGTTGTGGAATTTCAGAGATTTAGCTTTTTCGGCTTTGAAATTGGGAACGAAAAAAGTCAATCGCGCTCCGGTTTTAGAAGTTTATAAACAACCGGCAAATCTCGAAGAAATTCCGCTTCTGCAATTGTGGCACGAAGACGGCGGGCATTTTATAACTTTGCCGCTCGTTTATACAGAAAGCCCCACGAGCGGAAAACACAACTTGGGAATGTATCGCATCCACCGTTACGACCGCGAGACGACCGGAATTCACTGGCAAATTCATAAGGGCGGCGGTTTTCATTACGCGGAAGCGGAGAAATTAAATCAGTCTTTGCCCGTTACGATTTTCTTGGGCGGCGCGCCCGCGTTAATGTTGTCGGCAATCGCGCCGCTTCCCGAAGACGTTCCCGAACTCGTTTTAGCTTCGGTTTTAGCCGACGGGAAAATCGAAACAGTCGAAAATCCACTCTCAACATTGGGAATTTTAGAAAAGAACGGCGGGCGTTTGAAAACGGTCGAAAGCCCGCTCAAATATCACCGACTGATTGCCGAAGCCGAGTTTGCGATTTGCGGGCGCGTCGCGCCGTTTGAGCGCCGTCCCGAAGGCGCGTTCGGCGACCATTACGGCTATTATTCGCTTGTTCACGATTATCCGGTTTTTCGAGCGGACGCCATTTTTCATCGCAAAGACGCGATTTATCCGGCAACCGTCGTCGGAAAACCAAGACAGGAAGATTTTTTTATCGGCGATTATTTGCAGGAACTTCTTTCGCCGCTTTTTCCGCTCGTTATGCCCGCCGTCCGAGATTTGTGGAGCTACGGCGAAACCGGGTTTCATTCGCTTGCGGCTGCCGTCATCAAGGAAAGATACGCGCGCGAAGCATTAGGCGCGGGCTTTCGCATTTTAGGCGAAGGTCAGCTTTCTTTGACGAAATTTCTAATGCTGACTGACAAGCCGCAAAACTTGCGCGATTTCAAATCTTTATTTGAATACATTTTACAACGTGTCGATTGGGAGAGCGATTTTTTTATTTTCGACAGAACTTCCTTTGACACTTTAGACTACGCTTCGGGAAAAATAAATCACGGCTCGAAAGCGATGCTCGTCGGGGTCGGCGACGCGAAAAGAGATTTAAAAAAAGAGTTTCACGGCGAATTATCGAACGACGTAAAACGCGCAGAAGTTTTCTGCGGCGGCTGTCTGGTTGTTGAAGGAAACGCTTATCAAGCGGATGAAAATCAAGCCGAAAGAATCGCAAAATCGGGCAGCTTTGACGATTTTCAAATCGTCGTTCTGCACGATTCAATCGAATTTACCCGCTCGACCGATAAATTTTTGTGGGCGACGTGGACGCGCTTTAATCCTTCAACCGACGTTTATGCCAAAGCGATTGAAATAAAAAATAACCACATCGTTTATACAGCGCCCGTCGTTATCGACGCGCGAATGAAACCCTGGTATCCGAAAGAAGTCGAGCCGCGCGAAGACGTTGTAAAACTTGTCGATGCACGCTGGCGCGAATATTTTCCGGCGTGAAAATTTTAACCGCAGATTATCTTTGGCGTTTTACCATTGTTCTCTTTGAATATGAAATTGCTGCTCAAAAGAATTTTAATCGCGTTCGCATTTATAATTTTAATTTTAGCTTTTGTCGCCGCTTATGCGTATTTTATCGAACCGGCGCGGCTCGTCGTCCACCGCGAAGATTTGAAAATTCCGCATTGGAACGCGCAGCTTGACGGCTTCAAAGTCGTCGCCGTTTCTGACATTCACGGCGGCTCGAATTTTATAACCGAAGAAAAAATCAGAAAAATAGTCGAGCTTAGCAATGCGCAAAATCCCGATTTGGTTGTTCTTTTGGGCGATTTCGTTTCGCAGAAACGGGGAATGCACGGCGCGTTGAAAATGCCATCCGAGACGATTACGGAAAATTTGAAAGGTTTCCAAGCGAAATACGGCGTTTACGCGGCAATCGGCAATCACGATTGGTGGTTCGACGAGCGGAAACTGCGCGGCGAACTTGAAGGCGCGGGCATAAAAGTTCTTGAAAACGAAGTCGCGCCTATCGAAGTCGGCGACCAAACGGTGAACGTTTGGGGCATCGAAGATAATTGGAAAAAACGGCGTGTTCCGCTCGAAGCGTTCGAGAAAATCGCCGTCAAGGAAAACATTCTCGCCATCACGCACAATCCCGATTCGCTTTTAAAAGCGCCGCCGGAAATCGCGCTGATGTTCGCCGGACACACGCACGGAGGGCAGTTCAAGTTCCCGATTTACGGCGCGTTTGCCTTTGTCAACGACCCGAGATTTACGGCTGGCTTCTGCACGGCTGACGGCAAAAACGTTTTCGTTACAACGGGCGTCGGCACGAGCGGTCCGGCAATTCGCTTCGGAGTTCCGCCGGAAATCGCCGTTCTGCGCCTGTTCGCCGAATGATTTTATTTCAGCATATTTTTGACGGTCTCAAAATTTCCGTCGTTTTTCGCCGGCGTCAAACCCAGAATTCTGCACATCAAATTATAAACCTGAACATTTTCAAACGGCTCGGCGACAAAGCCTTTTTTTAAAGCCGCGCCGTGCGCGACGAACGTGGCGCGCATCGATTCCAATTGGTTGTCGTAACCGTGTCCGCCGCGCCGTTGGTTAATGTCGTTTCGCTCTAATTTTTCTTCATAGCGTTTATGATTGGTCAATTGCCAGCCTTCTTCGGTCAAGCAGACGACCGGCGCGATGCGCGGACTATCGTTATAATGAAAGCGCGCTGGAATATCTTTTTTCAACCAGCAGTTCGCGTGTTGAATGTTTTTCAATTTCGATATAATTTCCGTTTCACGCCCGTCTTTCGGAAAAATCTGCACAATCTCGTCCGTCCACAAAATCTGTTTGGCGAGCGCGTCCGTGTTGAAATAATCGTCGAGAAAAACCGCGCGATGCAAATCAATCGTCGCCATTCCGTGGTCGGAAACGATTATCACGTTCGCCCGTTTGTCGATTTTTCTCTGTCTCAAGCCGTCCGTAAGACGCCCGACGAGTCGGTCAACATTCAAAGCCGCATAACGCGTCTCATCCGAATCGGGCGAAAATTCGTGTCCGGCGTCGTCAGGGTCGCTGAAATAAAGCGTCAGAAAAGTCGGACGTTTTTCTTGCGGTAAATCCAGATAAGAAAGAATCGTATCAATCCGTAGCTCGTTCGGAACTTTCCCGTTATACTGGCGGAAATAATCGGGTCTGACGCCTTCGATAGCCGTTTCCGTGCCGGGAAAAAAATATGCGGCAGCAATCTGCCCTTGCTTTTCCGCCGTAACCCAAACCGGCTCGCCCAACCACCAGCGCGGATTCTGCACTTCCTTTTTATTATCAATCCGAAAAACCGCCCCGAAATCCGCGATGTTATTTTCGATTATCTCGTGATGCTCAGGATAAAGCCCGGTCGCAATCGTATAAAGATTCGGAAACGTCTTCGTCGGAAAACTCGGCGTCATCCAACGAGCGCGCACGCCCTTTTTTGCGAGTTCACTTAAAACCGACGTCTTAAATTTGTCGATATAATCGGCGCGAAACCCGTCGAGCGAAATTAAAATAACGGTCGGCTTCAAATCCCGAATCGGCTTTTGAGCAAAAACAAAATGACAAAACGCGAAAACAATTAAGAAAACAAACGCGGATTTTTTCATAATATTTTACTCGCTGATACTTATTTCGGAAATATAATTCATCACATTTCTTTCAGGAACAGAAATATATTCTTTATGTTTGCGAACGAATGTTTTGCCGTCAAATTCATAAAGCAGACGAGTGCTGTCTTTGACATTGAATTTTGTAAATCCCATAGAACTCGTTTCAATGTCTTTTCCCGTTTTACACTTTCCGAACAATTCGATATTGATTTTTTTGGATTCGATTGCCAGTGATTTTATGCCGCAGCCGTAACCGTTGCTGCCTGTTTCTAATCGCCATAATAATTTCGGTTTATTATGATTGGCTGAATAAATATAAATAAAATCTGCGCCGCCGTCGCACGAACCGCCGCACGAGAGAACCGAAAGCATAACGACCGCTTCCTTTTTCGCATCACCAAATAAATCAAGATAATAAACCTTACCCAAATCGAAAGTTTCGCCGCCGCAAGCTATACATCCATCGCCTTTATATTCGTATTGATAGCTGCCATTTCTAAGAGGAATAATCTTTTTCTCACGGCTCGAAATATATTTAAAGTTTTTAAAATCAACTTTGCTAAATTCATCAGGCACAATCTCAAAGATTGCATTCTGCTTCTTCAATTTTTCGAGATTTGCATTATCAACCGGCTCATTCGGAGGCGGAATCCAATTATTCGTGTTTGCATTGTTTGCGTTAGCAATTGTCGGTGTCGGTTGTGCAGAGTTATTTTCAATTTTGTCTGCAGACGTTTGACTTGCGCAATTTAACAAAAGAAACAGCGCCGAAATGACAAAAAGAATTTTCATAATTAACTCTTACGGCTTCAAACGATAAAGCATACGCGGAATCGTTTCGTCTTTAGATAAACAAATCCGTTGAAACACAAAATCTGGCGGCGAGTTTTTTGGCTTGCGATTTGCTGATAGAACGCTTGCCCGAAAGCACTTCGGAAACAATTCCCTTTGAGCCGAAAAATTCAGCCAAATCTTTTTGCGCCAAGTCGTTCTCCCGCATCAGAAATTGCAGCGCTTCGAGCGGCGATAACTCGGCAAGCGGCGGCAAACTGCGTCTTTCATAATCTTCAAGCAGATTTGCCAGCAAATCGAATAATTTATCTTCTTCGGGCGAACGATTTTCCTTGTCCAGCAAGTTTTCAAAAATAGATTCGATTCGATTGTATTCCGCCGCCGAGTCAATCACGACGGGCAGCGTATCGGTTAATAAAACGCCGTAAAGTTGTTTATTGAAAGTCATATCTCACCTTATTTTTGACCGCAATCGCACCAGTTTGAATGTTTATCATACCCAGAATGAGTCAGCACAAATTTGATGAAAACCAGATGTTTCGCATACTCGATTTTCGCAATAATTCTGAATTTGTTTCCGCCAACGTCGAAAACCGTCAATTTATTGTGAACATCAACGTGATTGAAACTGTTTCGGACATCTGAAAACGATTGCCAATCAGCAACCCTTACCACTTGAATCCAATCTCGAAACGCCGATTCAGATTGTTTATTTTTCGCATAAAATTCTCTGATTCGGCGTTCCGTAATAATTCTCATCCTTTGAATGTTCTCAATTTGAGAACAAATTGTCAAAAACAAGAGTATTTAAGGCTTTAAACGATAAAGCATACGCGGAAAAGGAATCGTCTCTCGAACGTGTTCGATGCCGCACATCCACGCCGTCGCGCGTTCGACGCCCATTCCGAAACCGGCGTGCGGGACAGAGCCGAAACGCCGCAAATCCAGATACCATTCAAAGGATTCTTTCGGCAGATTGTGCGCTTCGATTTGTTTTTCTAAAAACTGTAAATCGGTCGCTCGCTCGCCGCCGCCGATGATTTCGCCGTAGCCTTCTGGCGCGAGAAGGTCTACGCCAAGAGCTAATTCCGGTCGTTCGGCGTCGCGTTCAAAGTAAAACGCTTTGATGACGGCAGGGAAGTGATGGACGAAAATGGGCGCATTAAATTGATTGGAAATATAGGTTTCGTCGGGCGCGCCGAAATCGCCGCCCCACTCGAAATCGTTTTCGAGTTCGCCTTTTGCGAAACCTTCTTTTAATAATTTTACGGCGTCGTCGTAATGGACGCGCGGGAATTTGTTTTGCGTGATTGATTCTAATTTTGAAACGTCGCGCTCTAAGGTTTTCAATTCTTCTTGGCGGTCAGCTAGAACACGCTCGACGATGAAATTTATCAGGTTTTCGCCCAAACTCATTACGTCGTCAAGATACGCGTAAGCCATTTCCGGCTCGACCATCCAGAATTCGGTCAGATGTCGGCGCGTTTTCGATTTTTCGGCGCGGAAAACCGGACCGAAACAATAGCTTCTGCCCAAAGAAGCAACCGTTGCTTCGTTGTATAATTGCCCGCTTTGCGTCAAATATGCTTTGTCGTCTTCAAAATAATCGACCTCGAAAAGCGTTGTCGTGCCTTCGCAGGCGGCGGGCGTGAAAATCGGCGTGTCGGCTAAGATAAAACCGTTATCGTCGAAAAAATCGCGCGTCGCTTTAACGACCGTGTGGCGCACCTTCAACACAGCATTTTGTTTGCGCGAGCGAATCCAAAGATGGCGGTTGTCCATCAGAAATTCCGTGCCGTGTTCTTTGGGCGTAATCGGATATTCCGAAGCGTTTTGGATGACTTCGATTTCGGAAACGTCAACTTCGACGCCGATTGTCGAGCGCGTGTCCGCTTTGACGCTGCCCGTTACGATTAAAGAAGATTCCTGACCCAAGCCTTTGGCGCGATCGAAAACTTCTTCGGAATTTCCTTTGAAGACGACGCATTGAACAATGCCCGTGCCGTCTCTCAATTGCAGAAAAACTAGCTTTCCGCTCGAACGCGAGTTGTAAAGCCAGCCTTTTAACGTAACCGTTTCGCCCGTGTGATTTTTTAATTCGTTGATATATGTTTGGTTCATAAATGTGAAAGTCCTTGTCTGATGCGTTCTCTGAAATGAGGAAAGCCACAAGTTTTAACGCTCGCGGCTTTATTTTTGGACACTTTCTATTGTATTTATCTCCTCTGAAATCC
>MWVV01000821.1_pt1 | contig 11267 bp, 9 predicted proteins | sample 1047281 | NCBI WGS metagenome assembly MWVV01 (sample SAMN06349986, study PRJNA376086) | soil metagenome | isolation source: PT-2 sample Antarctic (ecotone) soil | place: Antarctica | collected 2015-01-13 | reverse complement strand
CGGAAATCATTCCGGCGCGCGTTGTCGCGCCGACGAGCGTAAATTTCGGCAAATCGATTTTTATCGAACGCGCCGCCGTCCCTTGTCCAATAATTAAATCAAGCTGAAAATCTTCCATCGCGGGATAGAGAATTTCTTCAATCTGCGGTTTTAAGCGATGAATTTCGTCGATAAAAAGCACGTCGCCTTCTTCGAGATTCGTCAAAATCGCCGCCAAATCGCCGCCCTTTTCGACCGACGGCGCGTGCAGCGTTTTAAGACCCGCGCCAAGCTCGTTTGCAAGAATTATCGCCAAACTGGTTTTCCCCAATCCCGGAGGACCAAACAGCAAAACGTGGTCGAGTGCTTCGCTGCGCCGGAGCGCCGCTTTCAAAAAGATGCGCAAGTTGTTGACGATTTTCGTTTGCCCGATATATTCGTCCAGCCTTCTCGGACGAAGCGATTGTTCGGCGGAAACCTCTTCAATCGTCGCCTGACCGACAACCAAACCGTTTTGCCGCACCGGACTGCTTTCGACTAATTCAAGTGCCATTTAAAAAACCTCTTTCTATTTTGATTTGAATACAATTTTACAATGCGCAAGATTTTGTTTCAAGTATGAAACATGAGAGAAGTAATTTGGACACGGATGAGCGCGGATTTAGCAGATTTTTACGGATATGAAATTTAATTTAATTTTAAATTCGTTGAAATTTATTTGTGATTTATTCGTGCTAATCTGCTAAATTTGCGCTCGTCCGCATCCCGTTTCTTCCTTTTTTACTAAATTATTTGCGCTTTAAAAATCTTATGCCGCGAGTTTTAATTGCACGCGTTCGATTGTTTCCTGAACTTCTTCTTCGGCAACCTTTATTTCCGCCTTAGCGTCCGCGATGCTCGCCAATGGCGCGCTTAATTTGCCGACCAGCCAGCGTCGATAAATTTCGGCTTCGTGCAATTTTCCCGTCCAGCGCGCGCGATCGAGCATGGTCAGCGCCATTTCGAGCGCGTGATGTTGTCCGGCGCGGTCTTGCCGGTCGGCGAAATACTTGTAAGATTCCTGTAAATTATTGACGCTGCGACGCGCCGTGAAAACGTCTTTGAAACCCAATTTTCCTTGAAAATGTTTTGAATAAACATTTTTCGGAAAGGCGTTCGACGTGTATAAATCGAAATAATTGTCGATTAAGCCTTCGCGCTGCAAAACAGAACCGACATAGCTAGGTTTTGCGCCGGAAATCGTCGCAATCGCTTCGACTTCGGTCGTCCCCGAATTATAGAGCGATAAAATCATTTCCTTTTTGCTTTGAATCGCATCTTGTTCAGTAACTTCAAACAAATTTCCGTTCATATTTTCAGTCATATTTTTTACCTCACTAAACGCAAATTTAGATGTTTCATCCGTGAAACAAGTTGCTTTTAACGCGAATTATTTTCGATATATTTTCAAATTTAAGTCGTTCATTTTCAACAGTTTGCAGGTACACGAAAATTATCTGCTTGCAGTTGAAAAAATAAAACTATATCTTGAGTTTAAGGACGAAAAAGGGGTTGGGAAAATGCAAAAAGTTAAAATGATTTTCGATAAAACAAAGGCGCGCGAGATTATCGAAAAGGGAAAGCGCGCCGGTTGGTGGCAGCGGAGAGGCGGCAAGGCGAGCGGTTTTTATTACGTCGATAAAAACGGAAAAAGAATTGACGACGAAAGACACCTTGAGCGCGTAAAATCGCTTGTGATTCCGCCCGCATGGAAATTCGTGCGAGTCGCGCCGACGCACGCGAGCCGGGTGCAAGCCGTCGGAATGGACACGAGCGGGCGCATACAATATCTGTATCACCAGAAATTCCGCGAGAAACAGGAGCAGAAAAAGTTTCAGAAAATCGAAAAATTTGGCGAGCATCTGCCGAAATTGCGGCAAATAACGAACGAGCATATCGCGCTCGAAGGCTTTCCGCGCGAAAAAGTTTTAGCCGTGATGACGCGCCTGATAAATTCGCTTTACATTCGGATGGGAACGGAGAAAAGCGTCAGAAACTATAAAACTTACGGCATTACAACTTTGCAGAATCGGCATCTGGAAATCAATAAAAAAGGCGAGCTTGTTTTTGATTTCGTCGGAAAACATCACGTCAAACACCGTAAAGTCCTCGTCGACGTAGAACTCGCCGAAATTATGCGCGATTTGAAAGCAATCGGCGGCGCGCGCAAACTTTTTAATTTTTTGGACGAGACGGGCAAGCCGCGCCCCGTAAAGCCGAAAGACATCAACGATTATCTAAAGACGGCGACCGCGCCGGAATTTTCCGCCAAAGATTTTCGCACTTGGGGCGGGACATTACTCGCTGCGACGGAGCTTGCCGAAATCGGAAGAGCGGACGACGAGAATGTTTTGAAAAAAAACATAGTCGCTGCTGTCAAAAAAGTCGCTGCGCAGCTCGGCAACACGCCGACCGTTTGTCGCGGCTCTTATATTCACCCGACGATTTTAAAGTCTTACGAAGCCGGCGTTACGCTCGAAGAATTTAAGCCGAACAAGGCGCGGCGCATCAAACGTCTGCACGAAGGCGATTTCGAGCCGGAAGAAATCGCGCTGATGAAACTTTTTCAAACCGTTTCGTAAATTTTTGTCGGGGAAATTAATAAAAATTGCCGTTTGCAAAATCTCGGCTGCACACGCGTTTAAATCAATTAAGAATTAAATTAAGAGGTTATCTTTTTTTATTCTTAATCTTAATTCTTACATTATGAAATCATTTCTTTCACTTTTATTTTTAAGCATTTCGCTTTTTGTCTCAAACGCTTCGGCACAGAAAGAGCGTGCGATAAATGCCGTGCAAGGAGATAAAAACGCTTCGCCGTTTGAAGGGCAGACGGCACAGCTTTCGGGAATCGTAACGGCGCGCTTGAAAAGCGGTTTTTTTATCCAAACGCCGGATGAGAAAACCGACGACAATCCGGCGACTTCTGAAGGCATTTACGTCTTCACGGGCAGTGAGCCGACGGGCGACGCAACCGTCGGAAATCTCGTAACCGTTACGGGAACGATTACCGAATTTCGCCCGAAAGCCGAGCCTGCCAGCCTTCCGATTACTGAGCTTTCGATAAAAAAAGGCGCGGACACAATCAAGGTCGTTTCAAAGGAAAACACGTTGCCGAAACCGATTGTATTGACTGCCGTCGATTTTTCGAGCAATCAAATCGACGAACTCGAACGCTACGAAGGAATGCGCGTCGCCGTTCAAGCGCTTACGGTTGTTGCTCCGACAAAGGGCAGAATCGACGACAAAACCGCGACATCAATTTCGGACGGCGTTTTCTACGTGGTTTTAAAAGGCTTGCAGCGCCCGTTTCGCTCTGCCGGAATGGACGTTTACGATTATTATTTCTCGAAGGATAAGGAAGAATTAAAGAAAAACTTTCCGAAATTATCATTATTCGATTCCAATCCCGAAACGCTTCGCATCGACAGCGACGACCAGTTGGGCGCGCAGGCGATTGAAGTAACGAGCAATGCCGAAATCAAAAATCTCGTCGGCGTGATGCATTACGGTTATCAGAAATACACGATTTTGCCGGACGCGAACGCAAAACCGGAAATTTCAAATTTAAAGAAAGCGACGCCTTTGCCGGCGCCAAGCGAGCGGCAGTTTTCGATTGCAGGAATGAATCTGGAAAATTTTTTTGACGATGTTGACGACCCGTCGATAAAAGAAGACATCGTTTCGAGCGAAGCGTTCGAGAAACGTTTGAAGAAAATTTCGGCGGCAATTCGCCTTTTTATGCGCTCGCCGGACGTTATCGGCACAAACGAAACGGAAAATCTCGCGGCTTTAAAGAGGCTTGCCGAACGAATCAACAGCGATTCGGTTGCGAGCGGCGAGCCGAACCCGAAATACGAAGCGTATCTCACCGAAGGCAATGACGGGCGCGGCATTGACGTTGGATTTCTTGTAAAATCGGCGCGCGTCTCCGTAGTCGAAGTAAAACAATTCGGCAAGGACGAAAAGTTTGACGACCCGACAAAAAAAGACGAGCAAAATCTAAACGACCGTCCGCCGCTGATGCTGCGCGCGACGATTGTTGGCGCGAAAAACAATCAGCCGTTTGCTTTTACCGTTATCGTCAATCACTTAAAATCATTGCTCGGCTACGAAACCGACCGCGTGCGCCAGAAGAAAAAAATCCAAGCCGAATTTTTAGCGCGCTTCGTGCAGGCGCGTCAAAAAGCCGACCCGAACGAGCGCATCATTTTAATCGGCGATTTCAACGCCTTTCAATTTCCCGACGGAATTCTTGATGTCATCGGCACGATAAAAGGAGCGCCCGCAAGCAAAGAGCAAGTTTTATTACCGTCTGAAGATTTGGTTAATCCTGATTTAACCGACCTTGTCGATTTGATAAACGAAAGCCAGCGTTATTCATACGTCTACGACGGCAACGCGCAGGTTCTCGACCATATGATTGCTAACGACCGGATGAAAAAACATCTCGCCGGCTTCGGCTATTCGCGCTTGAACGCCGATTTTCCCGAAAGCTATCGCAACGACCCGAATCGCGTCGAGCGTTTTTCAGACCACGACCCGGCAATCGCTTATTTTTCGTTTGACGAGAAAGCGACGGTGAAGCAATAAAAAAGCAAAATCAGGCGCAGATAAACGCGGATAAGAAAAAGAATTTGAAATAATTGAGAAGAAAAACAGTATTTGGTTTTATCCTGTTTTAATCTGCGTTTATCTGCGCCTGATTTTTGCCTTACAACGCTCAATTTTAACTTTTCGGAAAAGCATTTTTATACGCTTGCATCGCTTCGGACGCGCCCGCGTGCATAATTTCCGGTTTGTGATAGCGCCAGTGTTTTTCAAATTCTTCGTCCGACATTTCCGTTTTTGTCTCGCGCTCTCTTGATTTCAGAAAATTTTCGCACCACGCGCGTATTTCCGAATTTTGGTTCAACGCCGTGCGTGCGCCGTGCATCATATTGTCTCGTTCCATTTTTTTATCTTCCTTTTATGACAGATTTTCATTTGAAAAAACTTTTTCGCAAAACCAGCGTAAAAACACACTACTTATTTTTGTTTCGGGAGTTGTTCGTGAAAAAAAATTTATCTCTTGCACTTCTTTTCGTTTTATCAAGTTTCAATTTAAATTTTGCACAAACGGCAACCGGCAGGCAAACCGCCGCGCCGAAAACCGCGACCGTTGCGACGGCAAAAACCGCGACGACGCAGCAAGCCATCGAAGTTCCGTTTGTCAACCGAACTTTACCGAACGGTTTGGAAGTCATTGTTCTCGCGGACAAAAGCGTGCCGATTGCAACGGTCGAGCTAGACGTTCGCAACGGTTCTTTTACCGAGCCGCCGGAGCTGAATGGTTTGTCGCACCTGTTCGAGCATATGTTTTTCAAACCGAGCCGCGCCGTCGCTCTTTATCGCTGCGAGCTGGCGCAGCAATACAACAACGCGCAGGTTTTTGCCGGTGAAAATTGCAGCGAAACCGTCAAATTAAAATCGCAAATCGGCAGCGTCCTGTATTTAAATGACGCCGAACAGCTCGACATCTACAACGGCTCGACGCGCGAAGAAGTCGTCAATTATTATTACACGACGACCAGCCCGTTTTTGCCGAGCGCGATGCGCCTGATAAATGACGCCGTGCGCTATCCGACCTTTGACGAAGAAGAGTTGGCTCAGGAGAAAAGAGTCGTCGTCGGCGAGATTGACCGCAACGAATCGAATCCGTTTTTCTATTTGAGCCGCGCGCTCAACGACAAACTTTTCTACAAATATCCGACGCGCAAAAACGCTCTCGGCACGCGCGAAAGCGTTTTGTCGGCGACGACCGACAAAATGCGCCTGATACAATCGCGTTATTACGTGCCGAACAACGCCGCGCTCGTCGTTACCGGCGACGTTGAACCGGAAGCGGTTTTCAAAACAGCCGAAGAAATTTTCGGCAGTTGGGAGCGGCGCAAAGCTGAGCCGTTCAAGGAATTTCCGCTCGTCGAGCATCCGCCCTTGCCGAAAAGCGAAGGCGTGATTGTCGAACAGCCCGTGCAGAACGTTTTGATAAACATTGGCTGGCAAGGTCCGTCGGTCGGCAAGGACGACGCGGCGACTTACGCGGCGGACGTTTTTTCGTATATTTTGGCGCAGCCGGATTCGCATTTTCAGCGCGCGCTCGTCGATAGCGGTTTGACGGCTGCAGCCGACACGGGTTATTACACGCAGCGTAACGTCGGTCCGATTCAGGTAACGCTCGTAACGACGCCGGACAAAGCGAAGGCGGCGCTTCGAGCGCTTTACGCCGAAATCGCGCAGTTCGACAAACCGAATTATTTTTCTGACGAAGAACTGGCGAACGCGAAAACCTTTCTCGAATCCAGAGATTTATTCGACCGCGAAAAATTGAGCGATTACACGCACACGCTCGGTTTCTGGTGGTCTTCGACCGGCATCGATTATTTTCGCGGCTATTACAAAAATTTGCGCGCCATCTCGCGCGCCGATACGAACCGATATGTGCGAACATACATTCAAGGCAAGCCGCACGTCGGCATCGCGCTCATATCAAATAAATCGCAAGCGGAAGCGAAAATCACGCCCGAAGATTTAATAGGAAAATAATATGAAAGTTGTCAGTTGTCATCTGTCGGTTGTCGGTAAATTATTTTTATTGACCTTTGTTTTTTTATCTTTTACGGCTTCCTCTTTTGCTCAAACATTGACGGCGGGCAATAGACCAAGTATTGCCCAGCAAGCGGCTCTCGTCAGCGAGTTTGACGTGAACGGTTTAAAAGTTCTGCTCAAGCGGCGCGTCAAATCGCCGACGATTTCCGCCGCGCTTTTCGTTCGCGGCGGCGCGCGCAACCTGACGGCGCAAAACGCTGGCATCGAAAATTTTATGCTCGAAGCGGCGACCGAAGGCAGCAAAAGTTTTCCGCGCGAAACTTTGCGCCGCGAGCTTGCCAGAACCGGCAGCAGCCTCGACGCTGGCGCGGGCAACGATTTCAGCGTTCTGAGTCTTGCCGCGACGCGCCCGAATTTCGACCGCTCGTGGAACGTGTTCGCCGACGCCGCGCTCAACCCGACCTTCGCCGCTGCGGAGGTTGAACAGGTTCGCCAGCGAATTTCGACCGGATTGCGCGAGCAGGAAACGAACAACGACAATTTTTTGCAGATTTTGCAGGATAGAATTATTTACGCCGGTCATCCGTATGCGAACGACACGAACGGCACGCTTGAAACCATAAGCCGCTTTACGCCCAAAGATTTGAGCGATTATCACAACCGCGTTATGCAGACTTCGCGCCTGCTGCTGGTCGTTGTAGGCGACATCGACGCCGACGATTTGAAGACAAAAGTTGCGGCGACTTTAGGAAAGCTGCCGCGCGGCGATTACAAGGAACAGCCGTTTCCGTCGCTCGATTTTTCCAAACCGACTTTGGACGTAACCGCGCGGACGCTTCCGACCAATTATGTTCAAGGCGTTTTCGCCGCGCCAACCGTCGGCAATCCCGATTATTACGCGATGCGCGTCGCGGTCGCCATTCTGCAAAGCCGCGTCTTCGACGAAGTTCGCTCTAAACGTCAGTTGTCTTACGCGCCGAACGCCGAACTTGGCTTGGATGCAACAAACACGGCAAACATTTACGTTACGGCGGTTGACGCCAACCAAGCGGTCAGCGTAATGCTCCGCGAAATCGAAAATCTGAGAACGCGCCAAATCAACCCGGAAATAATCTCAAGCATTGCCACGCATTTTTTAACGACCTATTATATGGGACAGGAAACCAACGCCGCCCAAGCCGCCGAGCTTGCCCGTTACGAGTTAATCGGCGGCGGCTGGCGCAACGCGTTTCAGTTTCTCGACCGCGTGCGCGAAGTCAAACCCGAAGACGTGCAGGCGGCTTCAAACAAATACATGAAAAACATCCGCTTCGTCGTTATCGGCGACCCGTCGGCGATAAACAAAGATATTTTTCTGCAAAAATAAAATCAAGCAAAAGCATTTTATTTTTCGTCAGCAAAAGGAGCGAGTGAAAAATTAAAATTTTCACTTGCTCTTTTTTCGTTTCCATCAACCGCCGCCGTTCGATTTTTCCACCCGACAGTCAAAATTTGCGCTATAATCGAATAAAACTTTTCGGCTCGCCTTTGCAACTAAAAGTTTTTCGGCTTATAAATTCTTCTATATTTTTTTCTAAAAAAGGACGTATTTAAAAATGAAAAAATTCATAATCGTAAATTTCATAATCTTCGCTTTCGCGTTTTCCACTTTCGCGCAGAAAACGCAGACGATTAAACCGAAAGTCGTAACCGTAACGGAAAAAACGCAGACGACAACGACGGCGACGACGACAGGTTCGACGACGCTAGCGGCGGCGCAAGCGCCCGGCGAAAAAGGCGTTCGCGCCGCATTCGAGCGGCTCGTCGAAGGCATCAGGCAGGCTGATGCCGAAAAAGTGATGAGCGTTTACCAAAGTTCCGACCGCATTCTTTTCTTCAACAACAACGGTTCGGCAACAATCGGCTGGGACACGATGAAGAAAAACCGCGAAACTTCTTACGCGAAAACGAAAAACGTGAGTTTAGACATCACAGGCTTGCGCGTCGAAATGCTCGGCAAGGACGCCGCTTACGTTTCGTGCAAATGGAAACAGACGCAGGAGTTTGACGGCAATTTAGAATCGGCTTCGGGCAGAATGACGCTCGTTTTTCGTCAAATCGGCAAGGATTGGCGGGTCATACACTTGCACACTTCGCCCGATAATCCGACGGCAGCGCGTCCGGTTTTTCCGTCCGAAAGAGAAAATCAGTAAGAAAACTAGCCACGCGCCAAACACCCGCAATTCACGAAAAGTTTTCAAAATTTATTTCGTGTCCTTCGAGTTTGGCGCGTGGCTAAATCTTTTCCAAAACAACTTGCGCAATCGCGTGGTCGGTCGTGTGCGACATCGAGAGATGAACGCGATTTGCGCCCGAATTTTCTAAAATTCTTTTCGCTTCGCGGCGAACTTCAAGATGCGGGACGTTGTTCTTGCCCGATATTATTTCAACATCGTGCCAAGTGATTTTTCCGCGCCAGCCGGTTTGCAGTGCTTTTAAAAACGCTTCTTTGGCGGCGAAACGGGCGGCGAAGGATTGTGCCGCCGCGGCGCCTTTCGCTTGGCAGTAAACGCGTTCTTCGGGCGTGAAAACTCGTTCGACAAAGCGCGGCGTTCTCGCCACAGTTTCGCGGATGCGATAAACTTCTACAATGTCGACGCCGATGGAAACAATCATAAATCAAAAGTCAGAAGATGGAATTCAGAAGACAAAAATTAAAAGCCCGAAATCCGAAATTTCTGTTGAAACTTTAGCAGATTTCGGGTTTTACTGGCGCGAAAAAAACGGCGTCAAAGTTCTCGTCTGCCACGCACTCGAAGACGAAGGTTTTGCAAACGGCTTTTCGACCAGATGCGGCGGCGTTTCCGCCTTTCCCGAAAACAGTTTGAATTTAGCGGGTTTCGACGAAGACGCGCCGGAAAATATTTTTGAAAATCGAAAGCGATTTTTGCAAACTTTCGAGAAGAACTTTACACTGGCGACGGCGTGGCAAGTTCACGGCGACGCTGTGAAAGTTGTAAAAAATTTAGAAGGGGCGAAAGACGGAAACGGACGATTCGACGCGCTTGCGTCAAATCTGGAAAACATTCTCGTCGGCGTCAAAACCGCCGATTGCGTTCCGGTTTTAATCGGCGACGCGCGAACAAAAAGTTTTGCAGCCGTTCACGCGGGCTGGCGCGGAACCGTTCGGTCAATCGTCGTCAAAACGATCGAAAAAATGCGCCGCGAATTCGGCACAAAACCGCAAAATTTAACGTGCGCGATTGGCGCGGCGGCAACTTGCAAAAATTACGAAATCGGGCGGGAAGTCATCGACGCTTTTCAAGCGAATTTTCCCGAATCGAAAAATCTTTTCACGCCGACGCGAGAGCATCACGCTCTTATTGATTTACATCTCGCCAACAAAGAACAACTCGTTTCCGCCGGAGTTTTGCCAGAAAATATCTTCGTCGCGCCGTTCTGCACAATCGAGCGCAGAGATTTGTTTTTCTCGTATCGCGCCGAGCGAAAACTTTACGGCAAAACGGGAAGATTGCTTTCGGTAATCGGCGTGCAAAAAGTGAAAAAGTGAAAAAGTGAAAAAGCGGTTTGGTTACAATTCCGCGCAACTTTTGCGCTCTTTCACTTTTTCACTTTTCCACTTTTCTACTTTTCTACTTTTCCATTTTATTTAACGTGCGCCGTCAAAGTGATTTCCTGCGTTTTCGGCGGATAGCAAACTTCGTTGCTGCAGGTTTGATAACGCACGGTCGCGCGCACTTTGACGACATTTCCCTTGTAATTTGCCGGAACGCTCAAATTAAATCCAAAGGCAGCGCGGTTTTCGTAGACGCTGATTGATTCGTCGGAGAAACCGAAGCGGCGCGATTTTCCGCGCGGATAGCTGACGCCGCCGACGCGCGCGCCGTTCGTCGCGGTTAATTTTACAACTGTCGGAATCGCGTATTCCGTTCCCGGACGGTTTGAGTTGGCGTGCAAGCCTGCGGGAATTGTCAATACAACCGCGCCGCGCGCCGAACCGCCGCGCTTGACCGCGCCGATTGAACCATTGACGCCGACCGTTTGCGCTTTCGTTAAAGAACTGAAAGCGAAAACAAAGGCTAAAGATAAAATTGCCGTAAATAAATATTTTTTCATAATGTTTTATTCGTCTATTTGATGTCGTTCGGATGTTTTTGAAACGGTTTATTTTAACCGAAAGTTGTTTATCATTTCGTTGACCTTGTGAATATAAACGTCTCGAAGCGACTGCAAAACCGATACTTTCAGGTCGTATGTTTTCCCTCGCGCGCGGCTTTCCACGATTTTCCGAAAAACGATGACGGGAAAATCATCTTCGCCTTTTTCTTCGCTTTCGAGCAGAAAAACACGCTCGTCGTCATTTTCTAAAACTCTTTCCGATAAAATTTTACCGGCTGATTTTTTCGCCCGCTCGCATTCGGCGTCGAAATTTAAATTTTTCGCGCCGGTCAAAAACGCCTGCGCGCATCTTATATTTCTAGCTTTTTTCTCGCCGTATTCGCGCGAATACGCTTCAAACAAAAAGCCGTCGCGTCCCGTTTCGAGCGGCGTCATAAAGCCTTCGGGCTTGGCAATATTAAATTCGTCCCGCTCAATCAATTCCGGCACAAACGCGCGCGCCGCGCTTCGTTTGATTTTCGTCGAAACAAAAACCATCAACG
>MWVV01000820.1_pt1 | contig 11272 bp, 9 predicted proteins | sample 1047281 | NCBI WGS metagenome assembly MWVV01 (sample SAMN06349986, study PRJNA376086) | soil metagenome | isolation source: PT-2 sample Antarctic (ecotone) soil | place: Antarctica | collected 2015-01-13 | reverse complement strand
GCTTCACCAAATTCTTCCATTTCCGTCCAATGCTCTGCTCGGCAAATCACCGCACAAATGGAAATTACCAAAATATCAAATAACGAATGAAACTTTTGATGCTCACGTCGCGGATCATCCACTTTCGCTAAACTCGCAAATAATGTTTCTGCTTTTAATTTGTTCAGCTACTCAGATTAACCGAGTAGCTTTTTATTCAAAAGTGATGCGTTCGCCCTAAACTTTTCTCACATCTCGATAGATAATTTATGTTTTTTAATCTATAATGACAGATTTCATATTTGAGAATTATATGAAATTTGAAATTTGAAATCGTTTGTTTTAGCTTCGCCCGTGCTTGAAACCTTTTCTTTCTTAAAGGCGTTTACATTTATTTTACGAACAACGATTTACGCTGTTTTTTAATCAAAACCTATTACAAATTTATGGCAGACTACGACGAAAAAGAAGATTTAATGGATCGCCTGGTGGCACTCGGCAGGCGAAAAAAGTTTTTAAGTTTTGACGAACTTAACCGCGAGATTCCCAACAAAATGATGTCGCCCGACGACATCGAAGACGTTTTAACACGCCTTGAAGGCGCAAACATTTCGGTCGCCGATACGGACGCGCAACTACTCGAACAAGCTGCGAGCCTCGCGCTCGACGAAGACGAGCCGATTGACGAAGACGATTTGGATTTGGATTTGTCGGCTGGAACGCTCGATAAATCAAACGATCCGGTACGCCTTTATTTGCGCGAAATGGGTGTTGTTCCGCTCCTTACTCGGCAGGGCGAAGTAACGATTGCTCAAAGAATCGAACGCGGACAAATCAAAACGCGCAAAGCAATTTCGCGCTCTCCGATTGCCGTCGAGAGGCTTTTGCAAATTGGCGATGAACTGGAGAACGGCAAAGGTTACATCCGCGAAACGGTTATGTTTTCAGAGCAAGCGGAACTGACGGGCGAGGAAGACAAAGCGGAAGAATACTTGCGATGGACGCTCGAAGGCATCGCCAACATTCGTTTGAATTTCACTAGAGCGTTGAAATCTTTGACGATTTTGCGCGAAGAACAGAAAAAAGCGAAAGGCAAACCGTCGAAAAAGCTGATGGCATTGAAACGGCAGACGGCGCGTTATCGTCTGGAAGTTGCGCAGGAAATAAAAAACCTGAACCTAACCGAACGAGCGATGCAGAAACTCATCGGCGCGATTCGCAAAGTATCGGACGACATTAGAAAAGCCGAACGCGACATTAACAAAGCGGAAGACAAACTTGAAAGCAAAAAAATTTCCGCCGAGGATAAAAAAGAATTAAACCGCAAAATTGCCGACGAGCGAAAGAAAATCGCCGGAATCGAGGAGAAGTATAATCTGCCGACGGTTGAAATCAAGCGTTCTTTGCAAACGATTTTGGTCGGCGAGCAGCAGACGAATCAGGCGAAGCGCGAACTCGTCGAAGCAAATTTGCGGCTGGTCGTTTCCATCGCTAAAAAATATACGAACCGCGGTTTGCAGTTTCTCGATTTGATTCAGGAAGGCAACATCGGCTTGATGAAGGCGGTTGATAAATTCGAGTGGCGGCGCGGTTACAAATTTTCGACTTACGCGACGTGGTGGATTCGTCAGGCAATCACCCGCGCGATTGCCGACCAAGCCAGAACAATACGGATTCCCGTCCACATGATTGAGACGATTAACAAGCTGATTCGCACTTCGCGGGCGCTTGTTCAAGAGCTGGGACGCGAACCAACGAGCGAAGAAATCGCCAAGAAAATGGACATTTCCGTTTCCAAAGTGCGAAAGGTTTTGAAAATCGCCCAAGAACCGATTTCTCTTGAAACGCCGATTGGCGAAGAAGAAGATTCGCATCTCGGAGATTTTATCGAGGACAAATCAATCTTGAATCCGGCGGAATCGGTTACGTTTTCAAATCTTCGTGAAATCACCGACGAAGTTTTAGCGACGCTGACACCGCGCGAGGAGAAAGTGATAAAGATGCGTTTCGGGCTTGGCAATACGGGTTCGGAACACACGCTCGAAGAAGTCGGGCAGCATTTCGCCGTAACGCGCGAACGCATCCGACAAATCGAAGCCAAGGCTTTGAGAAAACTGCGTCATCCGTCGCGCTCGCGTCGTTTGAAGGCGTTTTTAGAAGGAAAGCAGAGCTAAGGGTTTTTCAATTTTAGCCGTTTGATTTGCGGTTTGTGATTGCTTTTAGTGGTTGCAAATCGCAAAATAGTGTTGGGAGAACTAAATATGAGTACAATTATCGAGAAAACTCTGCCGCGCCAGCGTGAAAAATCAGTTGATGATTTAATCGCCGCACTTTATCGAACCGAAGTGAAAGCCGAAATCATCAACGGAGAGATTGTGGAATTTATGGCAACAGGAGACGAACCCGCAACCGCTGCATCAAACATATTATTTAACTTAAAACTTTATCAACGTGAAAACAAACTCGGCAGAGCCTATCCGGACAATACAGGTTTCTTGGTTAATTTACCGCATCGAAAATCATTCTCGCCTGACGCTTCTTTTTATGTTGGCGAGCGAACCGGAATGAAATTTCTGCAGGGCGCACCGATTTTTGCTGTTGAAGTCAGAAGTGAAAACGACTACGGCGCACGAGCCGAAAGAGAAATTGCCGAGAAACGGGCTGATTATTTCGCTGCTGGAACTGAAATTGTTTGGGATGTGGATTTGCAAAGTGAAGAAGTTATTAAATCTTACACCCGCGACAACCCATCCGAGCCGCGAATTTTTCGGCGCGGTGAAACGGCTGATGCCGAGCCTGCTTTGCCTGATTGGAAAATGTCGGTTGACGAATTATTTGAATAAAAATGGCAATCGGAACACAAATTTTCTGGCTTGTGATTTTGTCAATGGTCGTCGCCTGCATCGCTTGGACGGTAACGCAGGAAGAAATTTTCGGCGAATGGCGCGAGTATTGTCAAGATAAACACGAGGATTGCGGCTCGATTCTAGAGCGCAAATTTTATTATGTTTTCACTTGCGAATACTGCTTTAGCCATTGGACGACGCTTTTAATTTTAATTTTTACCGGTTTTCAATTATTGATTGACGATTGGCGCGGCTACGTTTTAGCGTTTTTTGCAATTCCTTGGATAGCAAATCAAATGATGAGCATTTATCGTCGGCTTCGCGTCGACATTAAACACGAAGACTTGCTCGCCAAAGAAGTCGAAAAGAAATTAGAACCTTAAGCATCTATTAATATATAAAATCCTTCAAATTTTAAAGTAATCGTTGTTAATTCAGCTTTTTTAATTAAAGTAAGATTGTTATTTTGTTTAACTAATGAATAAACGTATTGTCGAAAGCTACAAAAAGAAGTTGGAAACCGAAGAAGGTTATCTGGTCAAACGCGGCGCATCGCTTCGCATCGCGTTGTGCTATCCGAACACTCACGCCATCGGTATGGCAAATCTCGGACTTCATACGATGTATGAGCTTTTCAATAAAATTCCCGAAGTTTCGTGCGAAAGAGTTTTCTTGCCTGATGATTTTGAGATGCGCGAATACGAAAAATCGCGCACGCCGCTTCTTTCGTTGGAAACGCAAACGCCCGTTAAAGATTTTGATGTCGTCGCTTTTTCGATTTCGTTTGAAACCGATTATCTGAATATGGCGCGGATGCTTCAGCTTTCGCAGATTCCAGTCTGGTCGAAAGACAGAAATCATTTTCATCCGTTGGTTGTAATGGGCGGCGCGGCTTCGTTTCTTAATCCCGAACCGATTGCCGATTTTACAGACGTTATCGCCGTCGGCGAAGGCGAGATTTTAGCATTTCAATTGGTTGACCAGATTGTTGAAAACGAAACGAAAGACGAAATTCTTCTGAGTTTAGCCAGAATCGGGCGCGGATTTTATGTGCCATCGCTTTACGATGTAATTTACAACGAAGACGGCACGGTTTTCGATTATGTTCCAAAAGAAGAGGGCGTTCCGAAGCGTGTCGGTCGCGCTTTGGCTTCCGCCAATCCGAAAGAAGGAACTTTAAGGCGCGCCATCAAACGCAAAGAAACAGAAGTTGTTGAATTTTTGATGAACCAGGATGTGTTCGCGCCTTCGACCGCCGTTTGGTCGCCGAAAGCGGAGATGGGCGACCGTCTTTTAATCGAGATTTCACGCGGTTGTTCGCAAGGCTGCCGCTTCTGCTGGGCAGGCTATAATTATTACCCGCCGCGCGTCGTTCCGGCGAGAGATATTTTGGCAAAGGCGAGCCAGTGGCGCGGAAAAACGAATAAAATCGGACTTGTTTCAACCGCCGTCTGCGACCACCCGGAAATTTCCACGATTTTAAGTGAACTGCGACGAATGGAATATCGCATTTCGGTTTCTTCCCTGCGGCTCGACCAAATTTCAGAAGAATTGCTTGACGCGCTCGTTGAATCAAAAGACCAACAAATCGCCGTCGCTCCCGAAACCGGCTCAGACCGCCTTCGGCGCGTTATCAACAAAAATTTAACGAACGATGAAATCGTTGACATCTGCGGCGCGGTTTTCGACCGCGGAATGCTGACCGTCAAACTTTATCTGATGGTCGGACTGCCGACGGAAACTTATGAAGATTTGGAAGAAATGATTGTTTTGGTCGAAAGAATTAAAGACCGAATGCTCGAAGCCGGAAAAAGGTTCGGACGCGCCGGAAAAATTATTCCGTCCCTAAACGGTTTAGTTCCGAAGCCGAACACGCCTTTTCAATGGGACGCGGTTTGTGACGAGAAAGAATTGAAAAATCGTTTAAAATGGGTTTCAAAAAACTTGTCGAAAATTCCGAATGTTGAAGTTCGCGCAATGTCGGCGCGAATCGCGCACGAACAAGCGTTGTTTTCTTCCGGCGATAGAACCGTGTCAAAAGTTATCGAAGCGGCGGCGCGTCTTCGGGGAAATCTCAACGAGGCTCTGCGCGAAACCGGCATTGACGCTGCGTTTCACACTTCGAGAAATCGCAATTATGAGGAATTTCTTCCGTGGTCAATCGTAGATTCGGGTTTGTCGTTTGAGTTTTTGAAAACCGAACACGAAAAATCGCAAGAAGCTCTATCGAGTAAGCCGTGTCCGGCGGTTGAAAAATGCACGACCTGCGGCGTTTGTCCGACGACTTGGCTGGCGGACGCGCCCGTCGGTTTGGTGCAGTTGCAGTCTTTGCGAACTCCGCGCGGATTAGCGGTCAATGTCTAATTATTCCTTCGATAAAAATTCGGTCGGCGTGGCAGTGTGTACGAAGTTATAATCGTTGTATATTTCATTTTTGATTAATTCCTCACATTCAAAAAAATTTTAGAGTCAGTTTATTTTTCTAAGAATTTTTTAAGCGTTTGGTGAATGATTGTCGGTGAAATGTTCGTGCCTTCAACAATTTTCGGCTTGCCGATTCCTTCCAAAAGAATCCATTGGAGCGACTCTCCGATGTTTTTTTTGTCAAAAGCAAAAGCTTCAAAGACTTTTTCGAGGCTGACTTTTCGCGTGTCAGGCAACTTCCCAACTCGCTGCAAAACATCGTCCAACAATTTTAATTCATTATCATCAAAAATTTTAATTGATTTCGACAATTCGGCGGCAAATAAAATTCCGTAACCGACCGCCTCGCCATGTTTGAAATGTTTATAATCGGTCGCTTTTTCGAGCGCGTGAGCGAGCGTGTGTCCGAAATTCAAGATTTTACGCGATTTTCCGTCGTGCCGGTCGGTGCTTTCGCGTTCGTCCTGAAGAACAATTTCGGTTTTGAAGGAAACTTGCGCGTGGATAAAATCCTCAAGTTCAGAGATAAATTTTTCGCCCGTAAAATAACTTTTAAAATTGTTCGGCGAATAATTTTCCAGAAAATCGGCGGTTTGGTTGAAAAGTTTTCGATCGGCAATGGCGGCTTGTTTGACGGCTTCGCAAAATCCGGCGGTCAATTCCCTTCGCGGAAGAGTTTTCAAAGTTTCGACATCAATTAAAACACCGCGCGGCTGATGAAACGCACCGATTAAATTTTTACCGAACTCCGCGTTGACTCCGGTTTTTCCACCGACCGAAGAATCAATCATCGCCAGAAGCGTCGTCGGAATTTGAAGAAAAGAAATTCCGCGCAGGAAAATCGCCGAAGCGAAACCTGCCAAATCCCCGACCACGCCGCCGCCAAGCGCGACCACTGCATCGGTGCGCGTTAATTTCGTTTCGCCGAGAAATTTAAGAACCTGTTTGAGAGAGCGAAAGTTTTTATATCTCTCGCCGTCTTTCATCAAGAAAACGTGAACTTCAAAATTCTCTCCGGCGAGGCTGTCTCGTGCCGCATCGCCGTATAAACCAAAAACTTTTTGGTTGGAAATAACCGCGATTTTTTTCGGTGGGCGCGAAAGACATTTCCGCGCCCACTCGCCGCTTTTTTCTAACAAACCGTGTCCGATTTCAACCGCGTATTCGTGCGGATTATTTTGAAGCTCAACCGCAATTTTCTTTATCTTCATCGCTTGATTTTTTGAAGGCAATTTATTTAGAGAAGCAGCAAAGCATATAAAAGCAAAAGGATGAAGGATGAATAAAAACAATTTTGTCTTTATTCATCCTTCATCCTTCATTCTTCCGCCTTCCGACTTTAAAAATAAGAGCAGGTGAAGCAACGTGGAAGTGTGCCGCACCTGCCAATCCGTGATTACTGTCCTCACCCCAGCAATCACTTGAAACGGAGGCTCCACCTACCGTTTCAGTTAAAATAATATACATTCTTTACCTGCGGCTTGGCAAGCGAATCGAAACCGCTTTAAAACTTTTCGGGCGAAATTAAATAATCTGAAGTTATTTCAAGTTGGATTTCAGGCAAACTTTCCTCAATCGCTTCCCGCATTTTTTGACTTGTTTCGGAAACTGTATTCGATTCCGCATTGAAGACTTGCTCGCGCTGTTCGGCGGATTTCCATTGCGCGTAACCGTACCAAATTCCGTCGCTTCCGCGATGCAGGCGCGAACCTAGCGAATCGTATTTCTCCCGCAAATAAGCCGTTCTCGCCGACCAATTTTCGACAAATTGCTGTTCGAGATTCGGTCTGATACGCCACCGATAAAGGACGACAAACATAATTCAAAAGTGAAAAAGTGGAAAAGTGGAAAAGTAGAAAAGTTAAAAAAAGATTGAGTATTCTGCAAATTTCTTCCCTTTTGCACCTTTTCACTTTTTCACTTTTTCACTTTCTAACCCAAACTGTTTCTAATAACATCTGCTAAATGATTTGCCTGGACTTCTATTTCCGCTTGGTTTTTGCCTTCAATCATCACTCGCGCCAAATTTTCAGTTCCTGAATAGCGCAGCAGAAGACGACCTTTGTCGCCCAACTCATCTCCGACTTTTCTTGCGGCTTCGGCGATTTCCGCGACCGCTTCAAACGGACGTTTTTCGCGCACTTTGACATTCACCAAAATCTGCGGAAATTTAACGAATCCTCTCATTAGTTCCAACAAAGACTTTCCGCTTTCGCGCATTGCTTCGAGAAGGAAAAGTGTCGTGAACATTCCGTCGCCGACCAGACTGTGAAACGGAAAAATAATATGTCCCGATTGTTCGCCGCCGACGGCTAAGCCGGTTTTCAGAAGTTCTTGCAAAACATATTTATCGCCGACGGCGGTGCGCAGAAGTTTAATATTTTTCGAGTTCAGCGCGATTTCCAAACCGACGTTGCTCATCACGGTTGCCACGACAGTTTGATTATTCAATTTGCCGTGCGCTTGCAGATGATTTGCCATAATCCACAAAACCGCGTCGCCGTCAACCAAATTTCCCTTTCCGTCAACGAACAATGAGCGGTCAGCGTCGCCGTCAAACGCTACGCCGAAATTTGCTTTTTCCTCTAAAACCTTTTTTTGCAGATTTTCGAGATGAAGCGAGCCGCAGTTCTCGTTGATGTTTTTGCCGTCGGGCGCGATGTTGATTGATTCGACATCCGCGCCGAATTTTTCAAAAAGTTTCGGCGCAAGATTGCAAGCCGCGCCGTTAGCGCAATCAATCACCATTTTGAAATTTTTCAAATCCAGCGTTTTAAATTCTTCGGCTAAATAGCTTATATAACTTTCCTGATAATCATCGGCGCGAGCGTTTATTTCGCCCAATTCACTCAAACTTCGATTCTCGATTTCTAACTCGAATATATCCTTTTCGATTTCTCTTTCGGTCGCTTCGTCAATTTTCTTTCCCGTCGGCAGAAAAATTTTAATGCCGTTATCTTGATACGGATTGTGCGACGCGCTGATGACAACGCCCGCGTCGAAATGAAATTTTTCGGTTAAAAAAGCCACGCCCGGCGTAGTAATAATTTCTGCCGATTCACAATCGGCTTCCGCCGCGTTTGCGCCCGCACAAAAGGCTCGTTCAATCCACGCTCCCGATTCGCGCGTATCGCGTCCCGTAATAAAACGCGGGCTTCGTCCGAGTTGTTCGGTAAATTGCCGCGCCAACGAATTGCCGATAATCTCAATTGTTTTCTCATCGAGCGGAAACGCGCCGACTTCGCCGCGTATGCCGTCCGTGCCAAAAAGTTTTTTCATAAGAAATTTTAGTTATACCGTAAAATTCATTGCGATAACAAATCTACCTTATCAATAACGAAAGTTTATAAAAACTATAAAATTTTATCACCGCATTTGACAACCTTTTAACTTATGGGCGAATCTTTAAAAGCGTAGATTAAATAATCTGCTTATAAACCAGAGATTCTACCGACAAAATCTTGCCTTATTTTCGACTCTCCATAAAATCTATGAAAAAAGCTGTCTTTACCGCATTATTTGTTTTTGCCTGTTTGTCAATGAACGCGTTTTCCCAAACCGTTTCACCTTCGGTAATACCAACGCGCCCGCGTGAAGTAATTACTAAGCCGACCGCTTCGCCTTCACCGACCGCCGCGCCGCGCGGCGTAATCATTACCCACACTTTGCCGTCGCCTGTGCCAATCGCAACGCCGCGTCCTACGCCCGCGCCGACACAGAGTCCGTCTCCGATTTTCACCCCGATTTATCCGACACCGACTCCGACACCAAGACCTGCGCCGACTTTTTATAAACCAATAAGTTTCGCGCAAATCAAAAGCAAAATCGCCGAAGCCAAACGGCAAATGCAGGCGCGTCCGATTCCGACGGCTTTGACCGATAGTTTTTTAATAACCAATGTCGTCAGAATTGCGTTTCACGATTACAAAACCGGACAAATTGATTACATTGTGATGACGAAAGATTCATTTTTAGCAAAAGGCGCGGAAATCGCCGTGACGACTTCTAACGGTAAATTAGTAACGGTCAAAAACGTCCGCGCCAACGGCGTGAACACGCCCGTAATGATTATTGACGCAGACAATAAAGCGCATCTGCCGCTGCTTGTGCAGTATCCGGTTGAGCGCAACGGCTCGCTTTACGAAATGGCTTTTTACATCTCGACGCATCCGGGCATCGCTACGCCGGAAGTCGTCAACGCCGGTCGAATTTACGTGCGAAACATAATTGATACGGCGCGGACGAATCTGCAAAAGAAAGGCATTTACATTTCGACGCAAATTACCGATATGGCTGAGCGTTTAAGCATCGTCGAACACGTTGACCACCAGCGTTTCAACAATGAATATCACCCCAATATCTACAACGACATTTTCGCGCTTTACGCCCTCAACGAAGGGCAAACATATCGTTATTCGGTCAGTTCGGCAGGTGCGGGCGGAATGGTTCAGATGATTCCGTGGACTTATAATATGATTCGTTCGCGTTATTATTCGGTCGGTTTAATGCCCGATTTTGTTGAAGGAATGCGAAACCACACGAACGCGGCGCAAGCGATGCTGCTTTATATGCAAATGACTTGGAGCGATATAACTTCCAGCGAAACGGTTAACAATGCGCTCGCCGAGGGCATCGCGACACCGGCGGAATTAATGTCGGCGGGCTATAATTCTAATCCGTCAAAACTCGCCGGCTACATCAGACGCGGCGGAGAAAATTGGAAAAGTTTGATTCCGCGTGAAACCAAAATCTATTTACAAATCAACGCTTCGATGGACCGGTTCGTGCCGTATATTCCGCGAACAAAGTAGAATTTAATAAAGAGAACACGAAAAAATTAGCTGCGAGTAATATGAATCACACGAATAAAAATCAATAAAATGATTCGTGTGATTTGTGTAATTTGTGGCTAATTTTTCTTTGTGATGTAAAATAAATATATGGAAGAACGTCTGCAAAAACTTATCGCGCAAGCCGGCATCGCTTCACGCCGAAAAGCTGAAGAACTTATTGCAAACGGCGAAGTTTCGGTCAATGGCGAAATTGTGACTCAGCTTGGAACTAAGGCAAATCCCGAAACCGACCACATTAAAGTCGGCGGCAAACTCATCAATCCGAAAATTGCCAAACGCGAAAATGTTTATATTCTATTGAACAAACCGAAAGGCTATCTCTCCAGCGCGGCTGACCCCGAAGGCAGAAATTTAGTTACTGATTTGGTGTCGCCGAAATTCGGCAAACTTCACCCGGTCGGACGGCTCGATTACAACACTGAAGGCTTGATTATTTTGACCAATGACGGCAATTTTACCAATCTGGTGGCTTCGTCAAAGAAAGTTCCGAAAGTTTATGAAGTAAAAGTCAAAGGCTTGCCAAACGCAAACGCGATTAATAAATTGCGGCGCGGCGTAACGTTAGATGACGGCTTTAAGACTGCGCCCGCTGAGATCAAGGAATTAAAACATACGGAAAATAACGGCTGGTATGAAGTTACTTTGACGGAAGGACACAATCAGCAGATTCGCAAGATGTTCGATTCGGTCGGTCATTCGGTCGTCAAGCTGCGCCGCATCTCAATCGGACACATCAAAGATGACCGCATTCCCGTCGGCGCGTTTCGTGAACTCGACGCGGAAGAAGTCGGGAAATTCAGAAAAGTGAGAAATGAGAGATGAGAGATAAGAAGTAAAGAAGGTGAAATTCCGAATCAGCATTTATCTTTAAATCATCAATTTGTGTTCTCATAATTACCTGCCGATTTAGTAATTGCTCGCCGAAAATCAATTGTCGCTCTGGAAAATAAAATTTACATTCTAATTACTTTTATGTTTTATAGCTGATATCTAAGTACAGGACAAAAGAAACGTAAGCTGTTGAAAACGTTGCTTTTGTCCCGAGTTTATTTGAATCCGGCAGAAACAGTTTCGCAATGTATCAAATCCAAGCCGGAAAATGCTTTTTTCCGCTCTGCCGTGTTTCTTTATTTTGATTGGCGTTTCGGCACTCTCGAACTCACCCGCCAG
>MWVV01000296.1_pt1 | contig 11272 bp, 9 predicted proteins | sample 1047281 | NCBI WGS metagenome assembly MWVV01 (sample SAMN06349986, study PRJNA376086) | soil metagenome | isolation source: PT-2 sample Antarctic (ecotone) soil | place: Antarctica | collected 2015-01-13 | reverse complement strand
AAAGTGCAGCCGCCTTTCAACAACTTCAAGAAAACGGTTATATACGTTATGAAAAATTGCCGCTTGAAACAAGAGACGGAGAAGTTCGAGAAGTCGAATTTGTCAGCAACGTCTATAATGAAGCGGCGCGTCAGGTTATTCAATGCAACATTCGCGACATTACCGAGCGCAAACAAGTCGAAAAAGAAATGAGGCAACTCAAAGAGTCGTTGGAACAGCGGGTTGCCGAACGAACCGCCGAACTTAAAGCCACCAATAAAGAGCTGGAGGCTTTTGCCTATTCGGTTTCTCACGATCTGCGAGCGCCGCTGCGGGCGATTGACGGATTCAGCCGCGCTCTCCTGGAAGACTACGCCGAGCAACTAGATGAAACGGGACAAAATTATTTGGGGCGGGTGTGCGCGGCAACCGTTCATATGGCACAGTTAATTGATGATTTGTTGAATCTATCGCGCGTTTCGCGCAGTGAAATTCGTTTGGAAAAGGTGGATTTGAGTAATCTGGCACGCGAGATTACCGAAAAATTGCACGAAAGCCAGCCGGAACGAACAGTTAAATTCAGTATCGAAGACAATGTAATCGTGACGGGCGATGAAAGACTGCTCCGCATCGCGCTGCAAAATCTTTTCGATAACGCCTGGAAATTCACTTCAAAACGAGCGCAGGCACAGATAGCTTTCGGACAAATAAGGCACGGGGACAAAACCGAATATTTCGTACGCGACGATGGAGCGGGTTTTGATATGGCTTACGCCGGTAAATTATTCGGCGTGTTTCAACGCCTGCACACCGCCCATGAATTTGAAGGCACGGGAATCGGGCTGGTCACGGTCAAACGAATCGTCAATCGTCATGGCGGTTTAATACGCGCCGAGGGCAAAGTCGGCGGCGGTGCGGCTTTTTATTTCACGCTTTGATTCGGGAGAAAATTTAATGGATACAAAATTAATTCTGTTGGTCGAAGATAACCCAGATGACGAACTGCTGCTGCTGCGCGCTCTGAAGAAAAACCACATCAGCAACCGTGTCGTCGTTGTCCGCGATGGTGTCGAAGCGCTCGAATACCTTTTCTCGACCGGCGCCTACGAGAAAAATAAGCCGGGAGATTTGCCGCATTTAATACTTCTGGACTTAAAATTGCCTAAAATCGGCGGTCACGAAGTTCTCAAACGCCTGCGCGCCGACCCGCGCACCAGATATATTCCGGTCGTCGTGCTGACCTCTTCCGCCGAAGAACGCGATATTATCACCAGCTACGATGTCGGCGCTAATGGTTTTGTTCAAAAACCCGTCGATTTTAACGAATTTGTCGAAGTAGCCAACCAGCTCGGCGTCTTTTGGCTGGCGGTTAACCGAACCGTCTATCCGAAGTGATATGAAAATGATATGAAACTTCTTAGATCATTAATTGTCGAAGATAACGCCGACGACGAACTGCTGCTGCTGCGCTATCTGGCAAAGGCGGGTTATGACGTTCAATCACAAAGAGTGCAGACGGCGGCGGACCTCAAAGCCGCGCTCGCCACTCGCCCGTGGGACATCGTTATTTCTGATTACCAGATGCCGAACTTTAACGGTCTCGACGCGCTGTCAATATTAAAAGAAAGCGGTCGGGACATTCCTTTTATTATTATTTCCGGAATCATCGGCGAAGAGGTGGCGGTCGAAGCGATGCGGCTTGGCGTTGACGATTATTTATTGAAGGGTAATCTGGCACGTTTGGCTCCCGCCATCGAGCGCGAGATGGAGAATGAGGCGAGTCGGCGGGCGCGACAGCAAGCTGAAAAAACCTTGCGAGAGAGCGAAGAAAGATTTCGTTCCATTGTCGAAACCACTACCGAATGGATTTGGGCATTTGATTCTCAGGGAAATTGCGCTTACAGCAATCCGGCACTCGAAACAATTTTGGGTTATACGCCGGAAGAATTTTTTGGCAAGAGTTTCCTGCCTTTTATGCATGAGGAAGACCGCGAGAAAATCGAGCAATTACTGCCGACTTTAATCGCCGAACAACGCGGCTGGACAAATCTCGTCTGCCGCTGGTATCACAAAGACGGAAGCGTTCGTATTTTAGAAAGTAATGCCGTTCCGCTTTTAAATTCGGATGGAGAGGTAATCGGCTACCGCGGCGCAGACCGCGACATCACCGAGCGCAAGCGCGCTGATGAAGAGAAAGCACTGCTGACTACTCAATTTGAGCGTCAACACGAGCGTCTCAACAATATTATCGCCAATGTTGCAGGAGTAGTTTGGGAAGCGTGGGGCAAGCCTGATGAAGCTACACAGAAAATAGACTTTGTCAGCGATTATGTTGAAGTAATGCTCGGCTACACAGTCGAAGAATGGCTCACCACGCCAAACTTCTGGCTCTCGATTGTCCACCCGGAAGACCGGGAACGGATGGCGCAGGTCGCAGCCGAAAACTTCATTAAAAGTCAAAGTTTTATAGAAGAATTTCGTTGGGTTGCCAAAGACGGGCGCACCGTTTGGGTGGAAACGCATTCAACGGTTATCTGTGATAAAGAAGGTCAACCAATCGGTTATCGAGGCGTTAACATAGACATTACCGAGCAGAAACTGGCGGAGAGATTAATCAAAGAAAGCGATCAGCGGTATCGAATTGTTGCCGAGAGCGCTTCCGACGTGATTATGACAATTGACGAGAGTTCCCTGATTTTATTTGCCAATCCGGCGGCGGAAAAAATTTTCGGTTACAAATCTGAAGAGTTAATCGGTAATAATTTGGAAATAATTGTTCCCGAACGCTTACGCGCGGCGCACCGCACTGGGATGGATCGTTATATGCAAACCGGCAAGCGGCGCATTCCCTGGAGCGGCGTGGAACTTGTCGCCCTCCACCGTAACGGGCAGGAGATACATATCGAGATTTCGTTTGGTGAATATCATAAAGATGATAAACGCCTTTTTACCGCCATAATTCGTGACATTACCAAGCGCAAGCGTGCTGAAGAGGCACTCAGTCAGGCTGAAGCCAGATACCGTAATCTGGTTGAATTCTCGCCGATGATTGTCTATCTCGCAGAACCGTATCCGCCCTACGCGCCAATTTACGTCAGCCCGAATATAAAAATGCTTGGCTATTCTCAGGATGAATGGTACGAAAAATCGGATGTGTGGATAAATATGATTCACCATGACGACCGCGAGAAGGTTCTCCGAATGACTGAAGAGGCGATGAAGCAAAATATCGATACAGACCTTGAATACAGGCTTGTGAGATACGACGGACGCGTGCATTGGATTCATGACAAAGGGCGATTTATAGCTGATGATGAGGGCAATAAAATTGGCTGGCAGGGCATTATCCTGGACATCACCGCCACCAAAGAACTGGAGGAACAGCTTCGCCAGGCGCAGAAACTCGAATCGATCGGTCGTCTCGCCGGCGGCATCGCTCACGATTTCAACAATATGCTGACCGCCATCAACGGCTACAGCGAACTGACCTTGCGCGCCCTCGCTGCCGATAATCCGCTGCGCCGCAATATCGAGGAAATTAAAAAAGCCGGGACGCGCTCGGCTCTGCTCACTCATCAGCTTCTCGCCTTCAGCCGCCGCCAGGTTCTGCAGCCCGTCGTGCTCGACCTCAACGCGGTCATCACCGATACGGCTAAAATACTCGAGCGCGTGATCGGTGAAGATGTCCGCTTAGTGATCGCGCTCAAACCCAGAACCGGACGCGTCAACGTCGACCCCGGACAATTGTCGCAGATTATTATGAACCTGGCGGTCAACGCCCGCGACGCGATGCCCGGCGGCGGCACCTTGACGATCGAAACGGCAGACGTCTTTCTCGAGCCGGATGAAGCGAAACAAAAGGTCGGCGTTGTTCCGGGCGCGTATGTGCAGCTGAGTGTCTGCGACACCGGCGACGGGATGGACGAGAACACTCGCCAGCACATCTTCGAGCCGTTCTTTACGACCAAGGAAGTCGGGCGCGGCACCGGTCTGGGCTTGGCGACCGTCTACGGCATCGTCAAACAGTCGGGCGGCAATATCGAGGTTGACAGTCAGGCGGGAGCGGGGACGGTTTTCAGGATCTATCTGCCGCGCGTCGCCGAACAGTCCGAGGCGGCGGAGACAACCGAGGCGTTGGCGGAATCGCTCACCGGAACGGAAACGATTTTGCTGGTCGAGGATGAAGAGCTGGTGCGCAATCTGTCCAGAGAGATTCTGGAAAGCTGCGGCTACACGGTAATCGAAGCCGGAGACGGGATAGAGGCGCTGGAGGTGTGCGCGAGCATCGATTGTCGAATCGATCTGCTGATGACCGATGTGGTGATGCCGCGGATGGGCGGTCGTGAGTTGGCGGAGAAGATAAAGGAACAATTGCCGGATCTGCCGATACTTTTCACATCCGGTTATACCAATTATACCGATGAAGCGGAGGGCGGCGCGCTGGAGTCGGGCGGGAACTTTATCCAGAAGCCGTTCACCTTTGACGCCTTAGCCTCTAAAATTAGAGAATTACTGACCGCCGCAGAAAGCTGACGAGAACGACGAAATTTTTGAAGGACAAAAGCTAAATCACCAATCGAATTACGAATGCCGGAATAGCTTTTTTAACTCGTAAAGGAGTTCTGTTGACATTTCATTTAAGCCAAATTACCGTCTGAAGCAGTTTGTCCAAATATTGAAGCCAGCTTGTTTTGAACATTCAGGCTTTTTATTTTACGCCGACGAGTTCAACAATAAATATTAAAGTCGCGTTTGGCGGAATTTCGCCATTGCCCGCGCCTTTCGCGCCGTAGCCGAGTGCGGGCGGAATAATCAACATCGCCTTATCGCCGACGCGCAGTTTCGCAATGCCTTCGTCCCAACCTTTGATCACTCGTCCCATACCGAGCGGAAACGAAATCGGCTCATTTCGGTCGAGCGAGCTGTCGAATTTCGCGCCGCTCGTGAGCAGTCCGGTGTAATGAACGGTGACGGTTTTTCCCGCTGCTGCCTGCTCGCCGCTGCCGCGTTCGGTGATGATGTAGCTTAGTCCTGAAGCGGTGGTGGTTGCGATTGATGTTGAAGTCGTATTCATAGGTCTTCGTTTTGGAACGGATATTTTTGTCCGCGCAATTCTGGTTGTTCTGACGATTTTTGATTTGCCGCGGCGAATCGTCGTGGTTTTCTTTCTCGTCTGTCCGGAGGCGGCGCAGGTAAAGACAAATATTATCAAAGTCGCTAAGATAAATGTTTTTTTCATTGTTGTTAATTTGCGCTTGTTAAATTTTATTGATTATTTATACCAATCCGCGTGCAAAGCCCAACCGAAACAGCGCAGACACATTGTCCATTTCCACTGATGAGTGCAGCCCGGACATTTTCCGCCAGTTGCGAAAGTGTTCCATTCCGTTCCGCAGGCGTCGTAAAAATATTCAGGATGTCCGCAACTCCCGCAAGTCCAACGAGTTAAAGACTTTGGCTGCCACTCGCATAAAGGGCAGCGAATTCTACTAAAGTCAGTCGCGTCTTCGTCAAGCAGTGAAGTTCGCTTAGCGATTTCTTCCAAATTTAAACTTCTTTGCAAAAGTGAAAATGTTGCTTTTGCCGCAAACAGAGTAATTATTTTTGCTTTAACGCTGTTCGTTCTCCTGCTCATTTCGTTTTGGCGCGTTTCGCCGGTTTCTTTCGTTTTTTGTGGTCAGCGGGTTTGTCTTTGCGTTCATAAAATTTGCTTTTGGGTCTTTTTTTATCTCTGTCCGGTCTGCCGCGCGGGACTTCGCCGGCTGCCATGTCGCGTTGGGCGGCGATGCGAATGTTGGCGTTATCGCCGCGGATCCGCGTGTTTCGCATTTCGTGCAAAACTTGTTTGACATATTCCGAAGGCACGTCAACGAGCGTAAAACGGTCGTAGATGTCGATGCCGCCGATGGCTTTGCCGGGGACGTTGCCTTCGTTGGCAATCGCGCCGACGATATCCGCCGGACCGACTTTGTTTTGCCGCCCGACTTCCATAAACAGGCGCACCATTCCTTCTCCAAGGTGCGCGAGTTCTTCGGGTTCCGGTTCGATTTTTACTTCAATCGGTTTGTCTCCGCCCGCTAAATAAACGGCGGCGGCAGCAATTTCGGCAATATCGCACTCGCTTTCTTCGGCTAAATCTTCAACAACCGATAAATATAAATCGAGTTCTTCTTCTTTTAAGGCTTTGAGAATTCGTTCCTTTAGAAGCGCCACGCGCCGCGCCGAAACGTCTGCCTGCGTCGGCATTTTCATCGGTTCGATGTTTTGCCCTGTATATTTTTCGATGTCGCGTTTCATACGCTGCTGGCGCGGGGTAACAAACAAAATCGCTTTTCCTTCGCGTCCGGCGCGTCCCGTGCGCCCGATGCGGTGAACATAGGATTCAGTATCGCTCGGCATATCGTAATTGACGACCGTGCTGATGCGTTCGACGTCCAGACCACGAGCTGCGACATCTGTCGCGACAACGATTTCCACTTGTCCGCCGCGCAACCTGCGAATCACGGTTTCACGCTGATTTTGATTCATATCGCCGTGCATGGCTTCGGCGGCGTACCCGCGAGCCTGAAGTTTCTCGGTCAAATCAGCCGCGCCGACTTTTGTGCGGTGAAAAATCAAAACCGCCTCGCCCGGTGTTGAATCGGCTTCGAGAAGGCGCGTCAGAGCGTCGGCTTTTTGCCCTTCGGAAACATTGACATAAAACTGTTTAATCGTCGGAACTGTCAAAGTTTTATGTTCGATTTCAACATTTTGGGGGTTTTTCAGATAACGGTCGGCAATCCTCCGAATCGGGCGCGGCATCGTCGCTGAAAAAAGCGCGGTCTGGCGATTTTCAGGCGTTTGTCCGAGAATCCATTCGACATCATCGATAAAACCCATCCGCAGCATTTCGTCGGCTTCATCCAAAACTACAAATTTGAGATTTGAAAGATCGAGCGTCTCGCGCCGCATATGATCCATAATGCGCCCGGGCGTTCCGACGACAACCTGCACTCCTCTCTGCAAACCTTTTATTTGCTGGTAAATAGATTGCCCGCCGTAAACCGGCAACACACGAATGTGTCCGATGTGTTTGCCGTATGTGTGAAACGCTTCGGCAACCTGAATGCCAAGCTCGCGCGTCGGCGTTAAAACGAGTGCCTGTACCGCGCTGCTTTTTGGTTCGATTTTCTGCAGAATCGGCAGCGCGAAAGCCGCCGTTTTTCCCGTTCCGGTTTGTGCCTGACCGACAATATCGCTGCCGCCGAGCAGCAGCGGAATCGTCTTCAGCTGAATGGGCGAAGGCGTTTCGTAACCGATATCGTTGATTGCTTTGAGCAGCGCCGCGTTCAAACCGAACTGGTCGAACGAGGCGGTATCATTTTTGTCGTTTTCTTCTGTTTCGTCTGTTTGTTTGTTCATTAAATAACCTATGCTTTCTATAATACATCAACTGCGTTAATCAGTGTTTGCCTGACAGAAAAAACAGAATAGCAACCGATTTATCTAATAGCAAAACTGCTTTAACTAATATCTTATAAAAACAAAAGCGCATTTAAACCACAGATTTTCACAGATGAACATAGATTAAGAAACGACCAGAAAATCAGGCTTTATCTCTTCTTAATCAGGTATCGGTGTTCATCTGTGAAAATTTGTGGTAAAAAAGTTTTATAAAATAATTCTGTTCTGTTTTTATCTAAATTTTTATCAAACGAAAAAGGAGATTTATGCCAGATTGCAAATTATACGGCGGTATCACAAGAAAAGAGTTAAACAATCTGCGGCAGGATTTGGCTAAGGAAGGAATCACCATTCCGCCCGGCGACGACGTTGAGGTGCAGGGACCTTACGGCATTCAGTTGCGGGCGATTTACGTTGAAGAGAAGGAAACTTTGAAAATTTGTATCACAAGCAAGCCTTTTTATATACCCGAATCTTCAATCTGGAAAATCGTTGACACCGGTACCGCGCCGTATGTCGATTAGTCACTGAATTAATAATTTTAACCAACTACTTTCGCTCTTGTGTATTTTCATTTAAGAATTGTAGTAGCGCGTGTTGAACTACTTGCGAACCCCAGCCGTTAAAGTTGTAGTCAAAGCCATGTTGCGCATATGGAATAAAAACAATTTTGTGAGACACTTTCGATTCTTTTAATTTTTCGCCAAGAAGATACATATTTTCGCTGCGCACAAGCTGGTCTTGTCCGCCGTGAACAAGCAGTGTCGGCGGTGTCGGCGCGGAAACATGCGATGTGGGTGAAGCAAGCGTGAAACGTTCTTTTATTTCAACCGATTCGGTCGGACTTCCGCCGATAAAACGCCTTAAGGTCGCCGGACCATCAATCACAAATCGGTTTGCCGGATTTTCATAACCCCACAATAAATCAATCGGCGCGTAAAGGGACGCGACGGCGCGAACATTTTCATTATAAGTTTGCGATGCATCCGCCGATGATTCTAAATTATTTTTAGTTTCAGTTTGATGACAATTCAGAGGAAGCCGCGCATCACCAGCTGTGTAAGCGGCAAGCAACGCGAGATGTCCACCGGCGGAACGACCCAAAATGGCAAGCCGTTCGGGAGAAATATTAAACTCCGGCGCGTGCTGCTTAACCCATAGAACTGCACATTTTACATCGCCGGTTGCCGTCTGCCAGTTCGGCTGTGGAGCGAGCCGGTAATCAATATCAAAGACAGCAAAACCCTGCCCGGCAAGCCAACGGTTCCACTGCGGAAAATCATTTCTCGCCCCCGCGCTCCACGAACCGCCGTGAACGACAATCACGCCCGCGCCGCGGCTTTTTATGTCGTTTGGCGGCAAATAAACATCCATTTGCAGCGCGTCTCCGTCAACGTCTGCAAACGTTCGAGTCGTAAAATCATTCTTTTCTATTTCGAAATTATTGTTCGTTTCGCTCCGAAATCCTGAAATATATTGCCCGAGCGAAAGCGAAATGCCTTCTTTTTGTGCTGTTAAAAGTGTGCTGCAAAACGGATAGAGAGAAATTAAAATTGCGACTGCGCCTGTAATGATTGGAAAGAAATTAGACTTTCTGCTTTTGTCAGCAGATCGAAAACCGAGAAAATCGAATAAAATACCCATCAGCGCGAGCGCGCCGAAAACCAAACTCCATTCACTCGTCAAAACGGAAAAAAGCCAAAGATTATAAAAGGGCGCGGGAACGACAATCCAAACTACGGCAAGCAAAGCGGTTACGCTAAATAATAAGGACAGAAATTTTATCGTATGAATCAGAAAGTTTGGTATCCGGCGCATCAATTTAAATTTTATAACTAAACGCCTGTTCCGTGTAATGCAATTTAAAAATTAAATAGGGAAACAAGTAATGTTGTCTCCCTAATCTTTTCTAAATTCTAGTTGCAGGCAGCTTATAAATTGAAGTTATACAAAATCAAGCCGGTTACTTTGACTTTTTGGTCGGACAAAGTGGTCGGCGAAAATTTTGAACTGCGCGCTGCCGCTTGCGCCGCTTGCTGCAAAAGCGGATGACCGCTGACGGCGTTTGCCGAAGTGACGTTTCCGTTTTCGTCAATTACCACTTGCACTTTAACCTGTCCTTCCGCGCGAACCGCTCGTGCTGCCGCTGAATACTGCGGTTTAACCAAACTTGTGGCTTTTCCGTTGACTACTCCGCCTGAAACCATCGTTATGGGTTTTGGTGTCTGTTTGATTGGCGGCGGAGGCGCGACAGTAACTTCTTTTTTATCAATCTCTTTGACAACTTTGGGTGGTATTTTTTCGATTATAGAACCGCCGACTGGACTGCCGTCGTGTCGTCCGTTCGGCGCAAAACCGTTTGAAACCGGATCAGAATCGTCCGGACCTAATTTATACGGTGAGTTCGGGCGCGCTTGCTGGAGGTTTTTCGAGACCGAAAGATTATCTGGAACTTTTGCAGGCGATTCTTCCATCCGCTGAACGACTGCCTGCCGGACGGGAATCTGGCTTGCCGATTTTTCCGTCGATTGCTGTTTCGGCGCTTCCTCGGCGATTGGTTCTGGCTTTGGCGGAGCCTCGTTGGCAACATTGACGGGCATTACCAAATCTGACACGTTTAAATTTTCACCGCCCAAAACAAGGCTCGAACTGAATAAACTAAAAATTAACGCACAAGTTAAGACGGACATCACCGCCGCAAAACTGCTGAGTAAAAAACCGCTTATCCTGCGATTCTCCTGACCGGATTTTTTTGATTCGATTAATTGATTCAACATTTTATTTTCCTCTCCTGTTCCCGGTGCCAATTCGGTCATCAAAAGTTATTTGACGGAAACATTTTTCCCGTGTCAGCTTTGTTAGACACCAAAAATTATCATTTGTTCCCGAAAATAAAATGTTGTTTTCAAAGACGCAATTATTAATTGTGTAAATCTGTGCATAAAACGAGATATCCAAGTAGAAGCCCACCCTTACCTGACGCTCGGGGTTCTGCTTGGATATCTCGTTTATAGAACGATTAGTGCATCTTAAAAGGACCGCCCGAAGGTTCGGACTCTAAATCAGGACGCGCGGAATCTTGAGCAATTTCGTGCATTTCAAGTACGTTCGGTTGAAAATAAGCGTCTTTCGGTAAGGTTCCGGATTGCGCGTGACCCTTGACGAAAGCATCAGAGCGCACCCAGTTCATAAAGTCCTGGCGCGTGTTCCAGATGGTGAATACAACATACGGCTCACCTTCATTAACCGGGCGCAAAACTTGATTAGAGACAAATCCGGGCATTTCATCGACAAGTTTGGCACGCTCGCGAAAAACTTTTTCAAAAGCTTCGGCGTGTTCGGCTTTGACGTAGATACGGTTGGCGACAGTGATCACTTTGACAACTCCTTTCTATTTCCTTTTCTTGGCTTCTAAATTAAACTTCTGAAGTAGCCATTCCAACACGGCTTCCTGACTGTTAATCGTCGCTCGTCTAATTTGAGCAAGCAGATGAATTTGATCTGGTTTTGGCAACCCTGTATTTTGCAGCCCTTCATTACAGTTTGTGCAAACCGCTCGAAGATTCTGAGGAGTATCGTCCCCGCCCTTTGATTTGTCGAGTATATGCCCCATCGTCAAGCGCACCGTTCGATTTCCGCCGAACGGGTCAGGGTCGCCCGCTGCAACGCCACACATTTGGCAAGTATAGCCGTTTCTCTCAAGCACCCAAGCGCGAGTTTCTTTAGAAATACCGCGTGCGAAAGCAGGCACACGCTTGTCTGTTTCCAAAAGATATGGATTCGGTTTTAAATTTGCGCGGTCTTTGTGAGAAAGAATTTGATAGCCATCTTCGTTTCGCAACTCACGAAC
>MWVV01000819.1_pt1 | contig 11279 bp, 11 predicted proteins | sample 1047281 | NCBI WGS metagenome assembly MWVV01 (sample SAMN06349986, study PRJNA376086) | soil metagenome | isolation source: PT-2 sample Antarctic (ecotone) soil | place: Antarctica | collected 2015-01-13 | reverse complement strand
TGTTCGCCGAAAAGCGTGATTAGATAAAAAGTAATCAAACTAACCAGCGCCAGAAAAATTCCGAATCCCTTTCCGCCTCGATTAAATCTCAAGACGAGCGCTGCGCCCAGAACCGCAAAAATCAGAGACCTGGTCGCATTTTCCAAGAAAACCGGCATTCCGCTGGTCGCGACCAATGATGCACATTACCTCTCTGCCGAAGATGCCAAAGCGCACGAGCTTTTGTACTGCATCAGCGAGCAGAAAACCGTCAACGACGGCTCGCGGACAGTTTTGGGAAGCACAAATTATTATCTGCGCTCGCCGTATGAAATGTGGCGAATTTTCGGCAGCGAGCTTCCCGAAGCGCTTAAACAGACGGTAGAAATCGCGGAAACGTGCCAGCTTAAACTACCGAGCGGGGACAATTTGATGCTGCCACAGTTCCCGATTCCGAAAGATTCCGAATGCCTGACGACCGACGAGTATTTTGAAAAAGTTGTTTTGGAAGGCTTCAGTCAGAGAAAAAAGAAAACCTGGGAAGTTTTGGAAACGACAGGCTCTCTGAAATATAAATTCGCCGATTACGAAGCGCGTATAAAGAAGGAAATTGCGACCATTCGCGAAATGGGATTCCCCGGCTATTTTTTGATTGTCTGGGATTTTATACACTACGCCAGACAGAAAAATATTCCGGTCGGACCCGGCAGAGGCTCTGCCGCCGGGTCGCTGGTCGCCTATTGTCTCAATATAACTGACGTCGATCCGCTGCAATACGACCTGCTGTTCGAGCGCTTTCTCAATCCCGAAAGAGTTTCAATGCCCGACATAGATATTGATTTTTGCGTGCGTGGACGCGGCGACGTCATAAACCACGTTATGGAAGTTTACGGACGCGACTCGGTATGCCAAATTATTACTTTCGGAACAATGGCTTCAAAGGCTGCCATTAAAGATGTCGGGCGGGCGCTCGATATGCCATACGCAGATGTCGAAAAGATTGCCAAACTGATTCCGCCTCCGGTTCGCGGGCGAAACATCAGCATTACGCAGGCGCTCGAACAGGTTGCCGAGCTTAGAAAATCAACCGAAACAAATGAAAAAGTCCGCGAGCTGGTGGATTTGGCAAGGCGGCTCGAAGGCTGCGCGCGGCATACGTCGGTGCATGCGGCGGGAGTCATCATCTCCCCGCAGCCGCTCCACGAACTGCTGCCGATCACACTGTCGGGCAAACAGGAATTAACCAGCCAGTATTCGATGAACGATTTGGAAAAAGTCGGGCTGCTTAAGATGGATTTTTTAGCTTTAACCACCTTAACCATATTAAACGAGTGCTTATCGAGCCTTAAACAGAAGGCGAATATCGAAATTGACTGGAGTTTGGTTTCGCTCTCCGATGAAAAGACAATGGCGCTTTTCGGCGAAGGCAGAACCGAGGCTATTTTTCAATTTGAATCTTCCGGCATGCAGGAAATATGCCGCCGGCTTAAACCAAAGGAACTCGAAGATTTGGCGGCGCTTAATGCCTTGTATCGCCCGGGACCGCTCGACGGCGGAATGGTTGACGATTTTATTGCCCGGCATCGCGGCGAAAAGCAGGTGCGCTATATCGTTCCGCAAATGAAAGAGATTCTCAACAACACTTACGGAATTCTTGTTTATCAGGAGCAAATCATGCAGCTCGCCCAGAAACTTGCCGGCTACAGTTTAGGCGAAGCGGATTTGATGCGCCGCGCGATGGGTAAAAAGAAGCGCGAAGATATGGCTCTGCACCGGGAAAAGTTTGTCGAAGGAGCCGTTCAAAGAAATATCAGACGGGATAAGGCGGAGGAAATCTTTAATCTGATGGCGCAGTTTGCCGATTACGGGTTTAACCGCAGCCACAGCGTCGCCTATGCTTATCTAGCTTTTCAAACTGCTTATCTTAAGGCGCATTATCCTGCTTATTTTTATGCGGCAGTGTTATCGAACGAAGCCGACGATACGGCGAAAATTTACAAATACTCGAATGAATTGCGCCATGCCGGACTTAACCTTTTGCCGCCGGATGTCAATGAAAGCGACGCGGGATTTACGCCCCGCAGCGACGCCGTGCGTTTCGGGCTGAGCGCCATTAAAGGCATCGGCGGAGCAAGCGTACAGGCGATTATTGAAGCGCGGCGGCGGAAATCGGGGAAGTTCACTTCCCTCTATGATTTTACGACCTGCATTGAACAGGGAGCAGTTAACCGCCGTGCGCTCGAAAGCCTGGTGACAGCGGGGGCTTTCGACTCGCTGAGACCCGATAAATACCCGGTTAATCTCTGGCGCGCGCGCGTATTTGCCGGTATTGACGGTTCTCTTTCACAATCGCAAAAAGCCTGGAATGATAAAGCCTGCGGGCAGAATGCCCTTTTCGGCGGCGATTCCGAAGCGGCAGTAGCGGGCGGTGAAAACTTCGACAATGCTCAAGACCATCTGCCACTGGTCGAAGCCTGGAGTCAGCAACAGCTTTCGCAGGGGGAAAAATCGGCGGTCGGGTTTTATCTTTCAAACCACCCGCTCAATGATTACATCACGGTTTTAGAAGATTTAAAAATAAAAAACATTGCCGACTTTTCCGAGATAAAAGCCGGCGAGCGGTTGATATTGGCGGGAATCGTTTCGGGGATGCAGGTCAAGTATAGTAAAAAAGGCAACCGGTTCTGCATTTTTAAACTTGAAGATTTGTCAGCCGGAGTAAAATGTCTGGGGTGGTCGGAAGCTTATGACCGGTTTTCCGAAATGCTCAAAGACGACGAACTGCTGATTGTCGGCGGCAGAGTGGAATCGGTCGAGGGAGTCGAAATTACTTTGATTGTTGACAACGTGCAGAGACTCTACGATGCTGTCCCTTCGCGGGCGCAAAAAGTCTCGATAACGCTGCCGGAAAACTGTCTGGATGAAAAAAGCCTCGAGGAAATATTTGCTATGCTGAGCAAGCGGCAGGGTAGATGCGATGTCTATATTAATTTACCTCTCGGAGAAAACTTATCGGTTGGTCTTGTTTCTCAGCCCCTGCGAATTGACGGAACCCGCAATTTAGAAAGTGAGCTGTGCAGACGGGGCTGTCTGGTACAATGGAAGTTGGCTTAATATTATGGAATCCAAGGTAAAAACACTAGTAAAAACGGCATTCGAGCGCGTGCAGGTCGCCCGTCACCCGGAGAGACCTTATACACTCGATCTGCTGGCGACGATTTTCGAAGATTTTACAGAATTGCACGGCGACCGTCGTTTCGGGGATGACCCGGCGATGGTTTGCGGTTTTGCCAGACTGGACAATTTTGAAGTGGCGGTTGTCGGTCAGCAAAAGGGGCGCGATTTGAATCAGCGGCGGCATCGGAATTTCGGAATGTCAAAACCCGAAGGCTACCGCAAAGCGCTGCGAATTATGCATCTGGCAGAAAAATTCCAAAAGCCGGTAATTGCTTTTGTGGATACGCCGGGTGCTTACCCTGGGATTGACGCTGAAGAACGCGGACAAGCCGAAGCCATCGCTTTTAATCTGCGCGAGATGGCGAGTCTGAAGGTTCCGACGATAGTGACGGTCATCGGTGAAGGCGGTTCGGGCGGAGCTTTGGCAATCGGTGTCGGCGACCGGGTTTTGATGCTCGAAAATGCCGTCTACTCGGTAATTACACCGGAAGGATGCGCGGCTATTTTATGGAAAGACGCAGCGCAATCGGAACGCGCGGCGGAGTGTCTGCGGCTGACGGCGGGCGATTTGCTGAAATTCGGTTTGATTGACGAAATGATTCCTGAACCGCTCGAATGGAAATTTAGTTCGGTTGCCAACGGAGACGAAAAGAGCAAACAGCAATCCTTTGATAAAATTTCCGGTAATCTCAGACAATCGCTGCTCAGACATTTAAAGGATTTAACAAAAATTCCGGCTGAGAAAAGAATCAAATTAAGATACGAAAAGTTCCGTCGAATGGGCGATTTTGAAATTGAGCAATAGCCGCCGGTCTGGAAAATCATTGTGAAGACTGTCATTAGTCAAACGAAAATAAAAGGATAGCGTGTTTCTAAACCGAAAACGCCATTCTTTAAACGCCATTCTTTTACCGGAAATTTTTGTTTTGCGAGCATCTTCTGACTGCGCCATAGCAGCGAAATTAGAATGGTATATCATCATCGGCAGGTGGAGAATGCGAGGAGCCGCCGCCGCCGCTATGCGTATCGTCTGTAAAATCTCTGTCCGTTGATAAACCGCTCTCGCCGCCGCCGGACATTTCGTCTCGCGCCGACGCGCCGCCGCCGGAAGCGCCCCCGATAAACTGCATATCGGTTGCCTGCACGTCAAGCGTATAGCGGATTTTGCCGTCGCGGTCAGACCATTCTTCCAGACGCAGTCTGCCTTCTATATAGACAGAGCTTCCTTTAGTTAGATATTTTGAGGCATTTTCGGCTTGCTTGCCCCATAGTGTTATACGAAACCAAGTTGTTACGTCTTGAGACTCACCACTTTTGTCGCGTTTTTTTTCATTGGTCGCCATCGAGAAATTGCAGACGGCGTTGCCCTGTGGCGTGTAGCGCAATTCCGGGTCGCGCCCTAAATTGCCGACCACCGTAATTTTATTAAAGGACATTCTGAGTTTTCTCCATTTTAAAGATTATAACAAACTTCGGCGGTTATCTGAGACATCACAGCGATTGTCGCCGTCGAGCGATTTGTTTTTGATTTGTTTATTTGATCGCACGATAATAACATTTTTACACTAATGCGTAAATTGCCGTCTACCTATCAACTTTTACTTTTCCTCGCCTTGCTTTACCAGACAGTTTTTTCACAGGATAACCTGTCGAAGCCCTTGCGAGAATGCTGGCGGATTGAAGACGAATTATTAATTGACCAGCATATCGCGTCCGATAATGCAAATTTTATTTATCTAGTTTTCTCCGATAGTTCGATAAAATCAATTGAAGTCATTTCGGGAAAATCAGTCTGGCGCAGCGAAATTGGCGGAGAAATTGTCGCGCCCTTAGTTCTCGATAAGAAGAGGATTTACGCAGCTTCTAAAAAGAGTGTACCGGAAATTATGAGGTCAAACGGCGCGCTGGAGGTCAGCATAACTGCCTTGAGCGCTGCGACGGGCGTTGCTAATTGGCAAAAATCTTTTTTGGCAGCCGCTCCGCTGCAAAAGATTTATCTGCTTGATGATGTACAAAACTTAGCCGTCCTGACTGAAAATGGATTCTTTTATTCGGTCGGCAAGACGAACGGAAAGATGGTTGCCGAAAAAAAACTTGTCTATCAGATTGCTACTGCTCCGTTTAAGTTTGGAGGAAAAATTTATTTCGGTACTTATGATAAAAAAATTGTTGTTTTATCTATATTTGACGGACATCTTATAAGCGAAACAAATATTAAAACTGTGCCGACAATTGTTGTGCCGTCTGATAATAATGATGTTATTTACTTTAGTGATAAAATCGGTTTTGTTTTTGCCGTCCGCGAAAAAAATAAAAAGATTCAGTGGTCTGCACTGACTGGAGCCAGCATAGCCGATATAAGATTCATCTCCGAAGGATTGCTGGTTTCGTCAAACGATAATTATATTTACCTGCTGTCGGCAAAAAACGGAAATCGACTTTGGAAGCGTCGTCTTGCCGGACGTTCTGTCGGTGAACCTCTGATTAGAGACGGGACGGCGGTGTTTTCTTCTTTCGGCTCGAATGAAGCGACCTTTTTTGATTTGCGTAAAGGCACTATAGTCAATCAGGTTTTTCTAGCCGGTGAAAATTATTTTATAGGCAATCCGACGGCTGGCGCAGGTGCGGATTCTATAATTTTTCCTACACTTAAGGGTTTATACGCTTTTGGATCGGGGAAAAATTGCCATAATGACAAGTAAAAGAGCGGGAGAATCCTGCTCTTTTAAAATTTTATCTGTAACCTTGTTTTAGTGACTGACCGTTTCGGAATGCTTTTGGAGCATATTGTAAATTTCGTCTTTGACAGCTAATTTCCTTTTCTTTAATGTTGCTTCTTCCAACAACTCTTCATCATTTGGATAAGTTAGATTTGCCAGTTCACTCAAACGTTTTTCATAATTCTCGTGTTGCTGCACCAATTCCCTGAAATTTGGGTTTTCCCTCATTAACCTGTCTCCAGCCGGATTTGTATTGGTTATATCCATTACTATTTCGCTCCTTCCTAAAAATTATTTTACATCAAGAAAATGAATTGACTGTCGGGCAGTACTACCACTGGCTAATGGTACTTCATTTATGCAAACGCTATCAAGCTTTACGGTGCGTTTGTGTAAAACTGTTAGTCTTTGATAGCTGTCTTCAGTTTCATCAATAGTGCATCTTCTACCGGACTGGTATAGTAATTCTTTCGGTTACCGATAAATTCGAATCCGTTTTTTAAATAAAAATTGACAGCCGGGCGGTTGGATTTTCTAACTTCCAGCCAGATCACCTGTGGTTTTTCTCCTTCAATTGCCTGTTGTAAAAGTTTTCCGCCAATCCCTTGTTTTTGAAAATGTATTGCAACAGCAAAATTTATAATTTCAGCTTCATTACACTTTCTATCAGTAGAAATTATCAGACGTAAAGCAATAAATCCAATAACGCCTGTTTGCAGTTTTGCCACTAAAATTAGTGAATCTTCCCTACCCATTTCGCTGAGATAGCCGGTGATGCCCCATTCGGTCAATCCGTTTTCAATTCCTATGAGCATTACATCTGAAACATCCTCAACTGCCATTTTATTAATATGAACATTCATTTCTGTGATGTTGTAAAATTTTGATTAATTTCGATTAATATTGATAATTTATTTTATTCGCTCTCGAATTGCTTCCCTGACATAAAGCGGCGCTAACGCCTTTTTTATCTGTACTTCTTTTAGGGTTGCCTGAGCAATTAAACTGCTAATATTATCAGACGCAATAATAGGTTTGATTTTTATACCGGTTATTGTTGACAAAATATTTTCAATCTCCTGTCCGATTCCGAATTCAGAAATTATCTCCTCGCATTCTAAATGAGACCTGCTGATGTCCCTGCTCAATTCGGCTGGTGTCCCGATACAATCGAGTGTTTTATCGTAATTGCTCTGGTTATCGGTTTTCCGCCAAAAAAAAAGATTTCTTCCGGCGGGTAGTATTATGATAATTTTTTTTCCCTTTCCTGCGTAACCCTTCAGCGCATCGAAAACCGAAATTCCAACTAAATCACAGCCGAGACCAAAAGCCAGCGCCTGCGCCGTAGCGATTCCGACTCTCACGCCGTTAAAACTGCCGGGACCTGTCGAGACGGCTATCAGATCGATACTTGTTAAATTCAGACGGACGCTTGCCAGCGACACGGAAATAACCTGTAGTAAATCTATAGAACGTGAAACCGCGCTTTGACACTTGACGGAGACAATTCCGCGTCCGTCCTCTATGATTGATATGCTTCCTGTCCGGATTGCCGTCTCAACCGCCAAAATGACTTGTTTTCCCTGCATATAAGTTTTTTTGTCTAATCTTTAGTAGAAAAAATTCTTATTAATTATTTGATGGAGAATTTTGATTTAAAATGATGAAATAAATACTGGCTTCGCGGAAAAATACTTGTTAGCTGATAGAAAATTCGCGGCTTTTCATCAAAACTTCCTTCCATTATGATAGTTGCCTGAATTGGGTTTGGCGGAAATCTTTTTTTAACCTGCTCCCAGAGCAGCTTTCTATCATTTAAGCATAACTGCAGAGGCAAAACTTTGAGTTTGCTTTCCCATTCGGCAACTACAGTTTTTACCAGCCAATCCGGAAGATTTTTTGCTTCCTGCTCCACCGGCGTATCTCCTAAATCCAAACCGAGAAACCGATGCGCTAACCCAATTGCGCAGATCAGCCAGCGACGGCGCTTTGAACTGACGACCGTTAAAAATCTATCCCAGTCGAAATCCTTGCTCCGACGAGCCACTCCGTAATAGATATCCCACAATTTTTCCCGGTTCGCTCCTCCGTCGTTAAGCCAATGTACGCAGAGAATCCGCAAATGGTCTTCTTCGCGCGGCACACGGATTTTTATCGCTCCGCATTGCCGCAGCTTTGAATTAGAAAAAAGATTTTGAAAATCGATTTGGTCGAGATGCCGCGCTCCTCTATGGAAATCAACCGGAATGCCCGCCGCTAACCCCCCCGGAAATTTTACGACATCATCAAAATGCTCCGGCGCGATAATCAAATCGACATCGGTAAATTGTCTCTCAGACGGCTTCGGATACAATTGTGCCGCCGCCCATCCCTTAATTAAAATCGGCTCAAAACCTGCCTTTGTAAATTCCTTCCAAATCTTTTCAATCTGCGTCTCCAGAACTTTGTACCGCAGAATATTCATCCGCTCGGCATTTTCCTGAAAACTGAAATTTCGGATTTCCGTTTCGTACATTAAAGATGCCCTTTGAAGTTTACAGCCTACTTAAAATCTAATTTCTCCCGGCTTGAAGGGAAATTCAGAAATCTCTCACCGCTCAAATAATCAAGAAAAAAATTAGCGAATTCCCCGCCTTCCCCGCGCTCAGCTTCGAGAACAATTGCCCGGTTGGCAATCTCACTGATTATTTTGAAGACAAATCGCGGGTTGTGCCGGACTGAAATCGAATTGGCGATACTCGCCATAACGCCTTCGCCTACCGAATGTCGTTTAATCTTCGGTTTTTTGATATGCTTTTGATACGTCGTGAGCAGCAAAAAACCGATTGACATCGGCGCTTGAGCAGCCTTCCCGCCGAGCTGCTCAACATCAAAATCAACCTGCCGGTAATCATCTATAATGCCGCGTATCGAAAGTTTTTTCGGAAATGGGTGAACCAATCCCTTTTCATCTATCACGGCATACTCATCAGACAGATATTCGCAATTTCTTTTGACGAGTTCCGCAACCAGAGTGGTCTTTCCGGAAAAACTCTTGCCGGGTATCACGATTGCCTTCCCCTGCCAGCCGACCACTCCGGCATGCAAAAAAACAAATTTTTCGGAAAACTCGGCAATTGTTAATCTGATCTGTGATTCGAGTGTCATGAAAACTTCTTCTAAGGAAACTTTTTCCGCCAGCATTTCGGCATTTTTATAAACCGTGAAATTCTGCTCCGGGTTGGTCTCCTTTAATATATAAAATCGGTGCTTGATTTCCGATTTGAAGATTTCCATCCATTTGATTGGCAAAATAATCGGTAGTTTCCCCCGTAGTTTTTCAATTGCCTCTCTGCAGGTTGCCGATATTTCTATTTCCACGCCCAAGCATTCAAAAGCAAGACTGGCTTTCCATTTCATTTTATCGTGCGGAACGGTTTGGACGGTCTTCTTCATAAATTAAAAGATTTCAATACAGATAAAAGTTTTTATTTTTATTTCTAGAGTTAAAGTAATTGATAATATGTCTGCAGGACGACGCTTAAAGTAATTTATTGAAGTTTAATTTGAATATTTGCCGCATTTAGTTCATAGTTATTAATACTATTGTTTATCTTCATTGTTAATTTTCTCGACCGTACCTTCTTTAAAAAAATTCATCAAATCCTTTAATTTAATCGTCGTCGTTCCAATTTCTCCGACCACTATTCCGGCGGCGGCATTAGCAATTTCGGAGGCTCCGAAATAATTTTCACCTGCTCCGACGGCGACCGCCAGCGCAGCGATAACCGTATCACCAGCGCCCGTTACATCATACACGTTTCTGGCAAGCGCTTTTAATTGCCCGGCGCGTTTATTTTTCTCAAACAGCGTCATTCCCTCTTCGCCGCGGGTAATTAACAAAGCATTCAGTTTCAACCTTAAAAGCAGTTCCCAACCTGCTTTTGCAAGGGTCTCTTTTCCGGTTCCCTCCAAGCCGCAGGCATCCGCCGCTTCAAATTTATTCGGCGTCAAAATTGCCGCATTTTTATATTTTGTATAATCTTTGCCTTTCGGGTCAACGATCACAGTCTTGCCATGCTTTTTTCCATATTTTATCAGACGCGAAACTAAGTTTTCCCCCATCATGCCTTTATTATAGTCGGAAATAACTATCACTTTTACCGTGTCCGACACTTTTTCAACCATTGCCCAGACTTTGCCTTGTTCTAGAGCCGTTAAACTGCCTGTGGTCTCCTGGTCAAGACGTACAATTTGCTGATTATGAGCGATAATGCGGGTTTTTATAGTCGTCCGGCGATTTTGCGAAGTAACCAGATAGTCGGGCGAAACATTTGCTGAAGACAAAATTTGCGGAAACACTTTTCCTTCCGGGTCTCTGCCGATCACGCCGATTAAAAATGGCGTGGCGCCGAGACCGGCAATATTGGCGGCTACGTTTGCCGCTCCGCCAGCAATCAATTCGGTTTTTTTAAGACGCACCACCGGCACCGGCGCTTCCGGAGAAATGCGGCTCACTTCGCCCCATAAATACCGGTCAATCATCACATCGCCGACGACCAGAACTTTAACGCTTGAAAAATTGTCGAATTTATACATCCGCGGAAGTTTTTGAAAATTTTAAGGTTTCAGAAGTAACCAGTAAGCACCGCATCGTCCTTAATTTCGCATCGCCCGGAAAATTTCGTCGCTAAATACCGAGAAGTTAGTGCGTCAAAACCTTCCGAGCCGTAAAAGAAATTTTATTTCTGATAGATAGACTTTGCTCAATAATTTCGGCGCAATCAGCGGTTGCCGCAATATGCCCGCTGAAAAGCCGCTCGAAATTTTAAAGTCTTGATTTCAGAGCCGCGCCGCTAAATCCCGAATACTGCCGCTGTCTATTAACTACGCTTCAGTTTTTTTTCTGAAGCTCTTATTTTTTCGATAATTTTTGTCGTTGAAAAATCATTTTCAAAAGGTATCAAAAACACTTCTCCGCCGTGTTTTAGTACAAAATCCGCCCCGATGATTTGCTCCGGCGACCAGTCTCCGCCTTTAACCAATATGTGCGGCTTGATTTCTCTGATTAATCTTTCGGGAGTGTGTTCGTCGAAAATCCGTACTTCGTCAACCGCCCGCAATTCTTTCAAAATCGCCGCTCTCGCTTCCTGTTTTAGAATTGGTCGCCCGCTGCCTTTGATAGCCCGCACGGATTGGTCACTGTTTAGCCCGACAATCAGTTTTGTTCCCAGAGAGCGTGCTTTTTTAAGTAAATTGAGATGACCCGGATGTATAATGTCAAAGCAGCCGTTGGTAAATACAACCTTCTCCATAAAGTCTGTTTCAGCGAATTGAATTTTGAAAACTTACCCTGAATAAAGTAAATTTTTACTTTAGTAAAATAGCATCTAAATTAAAATATACCGTCTAAGCCTTGTTTGA
>MWVV01000818.1_pt1 | contig 11279 bp, 6 predicted proteins | sample 1047281 | NCBI WGS metagenome assembly MWVV01 (sample SAMN06349986, study PRJNA376086) | soil metagenome | isolation source: PT-2 sample Antarctic (ecotone) soil | place: Antarctica | collected 2015-01-13 | reverse complement strand
GACACTGGACGAAGCGGAAAATTACGTGAGCGAAGCATTGCAGGAGTTTTTCAAGAACGCCGAACAAGTTAAATCGTTGACATTATATCCATATATTAAATACGCACAATCTAATCTGAATTAGTATTATATCACCGCTGACGTTTATAACAGTATGCACGATTCGGTAAAATATACGGATAAAAAGCCGATGTGGGAAAACACAACGTGGACGGCAAAAAATATGACGGTGTATAGGTCAAACTGGATGTGGAAACCCTGATTCTGTTAAATTGTGAATTTTTTAAAACTTCTACGTCAATTAAAGCTCAACATCTGCAACTTTCAGTGCGAATCTAACAAAGGTTTCACACTTTCGCAGACGATTCGTATTGAGGATGTTTTGAACAATCTGTTTGGCGTGAGTCCTATCGCTGTAAGGGATGTTTACGTTTTCTTGGAAAATTTTATTTAGTTTAACTTTAGGATTTTTAACCTGTTCAGAACGTCCTACTTTATGAACCTTGATTTACGATGTGGCTTGGAAAGAAAAATGGAAATTGCTTGCGGCTCCCACAAAAGCCAAGCCTCAAGTTCTTCTTCGATACAAACCAAAAACACATTGGGATTAGTTATTCCGGCATTGCTTAGTTTTTCCAAAATCTGATCGCGGTCTTGCTTGCGGCACGGTCTTTCGCCAGCTTTGCGCCACGCCGGATATAAATCCCAAACGATAACAACCCGGTCGCAGCCTTCAAGCTCAAACAACGTAGCAACAGCATCGGCGCAGTTTTCAATTAAGCCCGGTTTATTGTCGAGGGTAAGACTGACCACTTCTATTTCAGGATTGAGCAAGTTTGTCAGGTATTCGCAAACTGCTTTATCAGCGCCTTGAGGTCCGCATTCTAAGATTAATCCGACTTTCATTCGTATTATTTCGTATTGAGTTTGCCCATCGTGTAGAGTTTTCCGACAGAAAATTTCTTGCTCCATTCCTGAAGCCCATCTCGGTCGGCAGGACGGGAAAAAACGGGTTCGCTGTTTTCTCGTTCAACTAAAACAATCTGCGACAAGTCCAGTAAATCAAGTAGGTAGGGCGAATGAGTAGTTAAAATTATTTGAATTTTTCCTTCTTCGACTACGCGGCGAATTTCGTCAACAATCAAATGAACTGTTCGCGGGTCGAGTCCGTTTTCGATTTCCTCGATTACCAATAACGGCGGTGGCTGTGGATGCCGCAGAACTGCCAGCAGAGCCAAAATTCTGAGAGTGCCGAAAGAAAACAACCAGCTCGGAACTTTAAAGTCTCGTTCGCCCAACTGGAGATAGACGTTTCTTTCAATTTCGGAAGTCAAAACGGGCTGTAAATCTTCGGCGTAAGGCAGAACAAATTTTAGTGTTTCAAAAATTCCGTCGAAAGCGTCCTGATCGAGTTTGCGGATACTTAAAAGATATTCGGCGATATTTGAACCGTCTCTGGCGAGAAATATTCGCCCGCCAGTGCGTTGCTGCGGATTCGTTCTGCCCATTTCCTGCGGAACGGTCGAAAGAAATTGCCACTCAGAAACATACCAGCCGAGCGAATCATTTAACAGCGATTCATCGTCGGAAAGCTGGTCGGAAACCGTAACGGTGGCGATTCCGCCGTAATCTCTGGCGAAGACGGGATAGAGTTTGCCGAGTTTCGGATCAATTTTTTCTTTTCCGGTGTAAATCCCTTCTGTTTTGCCGTTTCGGTTTCGCAGATAGGTAAAGTCTTTAATTATTATTTTTTCATCTACGAAAAAAAGCTCGTTTCCGCCTTCGCCGAGACTTATTTCGGTGCTGGCGGTGAAACTTTTGAAATTCTCCGTTCCTTTGCCGCGCAACTCAAACGACATCGGATTGGTTTGAGCGAGCCTATCGTAATTACTGGTTTGTTGGCGTATTTTATGTTCCGAGCCTTTATGCCAAATATGTTCAAAGCCGAACCAGTTTTGCATCGCGCGGTCTAAACCGTCGTCAACTATATCCTGAACGGTTTGCAAAGACTCAATCAAACTACTTTTTCCCGAACCGTTGTTGCCGATAAACACGGTCAACGGCATAAGTTTGACCGAGCCGCTGTCTTTGACGGCTTTGAAATTTGTGACTCGAAAAGATTTTAGAAAAGTATTCATTGGCTGTTAAAAATACAACTTTTTCTACGGCTGTTCCATTTTACTTACTTGATTAAACCTCTTTCGGCATCGCGGAAAGCGTTTTGGGTGGCGACTTTGACGATATCGGAAACGAGCGGAAAGGTCGTTAAAATATATGTGAATTCTTCTTCGGTCAAGCCGTAAAGATGAGCGACGAGCGCGTCGAGTTCGGCGCGAAGACGTTGACGTTCGATTTCGTCAGTTACGCCGTTTTTCCAGCTTTCGAGTCCGACTTCTTTCGCTAAATCATCAAATTCAGGCGAAGTGCAAATTAGTTTGGCGGCGCGACTGACAATTGGCGCAAACTCTTTGTCGCTTTCAATAAGGCGCGGTACGGGAAGCGAGTAGATATAGAACATACTTAAATTTTCAGAGACTTTTTGACGGAGAAAATAGTCAAGTAAAAAGCTATTCAAAATTGCTGAAAAATAAATTTGTTCATTTAGCTTTAAAAGTTGCCTTGAGGAAAGATGGAAAGATTCCGACGCAAAAGATTCTTTCGGCAAAATCGTTGTAATTAAACTACGCTCATTCGCTTTGTTTGAAACTCTCCTTAATCCCAAACGATATGTTTGATAATCAAGAATTTGCCCAATATCATTTTCGCGTCCCAATAAAACTTTTCTGCCTTTATCTTCCTCAATCCAATAACGCGGTTCGCTCCATTTGTGCATGAATTGATGAATCATTTTGCCTTCGTAAAGGGGTAATCGTCCTATACCTTTTTCCGTTTCAAACAAATGACTGTCGTTTGTCATGTGAAATTCATTGTTCAAACTCAATTGCCATTTACCTTCAATACATTCGCTCAATAATGGAAAATGCAACATTTTTTCAGCAATCTGAACATCAAGTTTATTGTTAAATTCCATCACGGACATCGAATCAGGTGAAAGACGGCAAATCAAAGGAACAGATATTTGAACGTGATTTGTTTTTTCCCGAAAAAAGTTTTCGAGATTTTCAGGTTTAATTGCATCAGGCGGATTGATGCGAAAAGCTGCGGTGAAATTGTCGGTTTGCCCACCTTTTTCAAATGTCAAAATACAAAATCTTTGTGCGTGATGAACACCTTCAAAAATATATTTTTCGTTAGACAAACCAAATAGTGAAGTAACTTCAGTTTCCAAAAATAACATTTTGCGTAATTGAGTCGCGCCTAAATCTCTATAAATTCCACCTTGTACAATAATTCCGCAACGTCCGCCAATTTTTAGTAAATTAAAACATTGCTCAAGAAAGAGTTTGTAAAGATTGATGTCAGTGCCTTGCTTTTTGCCATTGACGACAGAGATTTGATTCTCAAATTGTTTCGCGCCGCGATAAAACAAACTGACGTAAGGAAATCGGCTTTGATATTCGAGCCACGCGGATTTTGTTTGCTCGTCTTTTAAGAGTTCGTCTTTCTTTGTTTCAAAGTCCTTAATCGTCATTTTGTTTTTCGTAACGACATCGGAATAATCCTGAAAAAACTCTTTCGCCTGCGGCTTGAAAATTTCCCACGGCGGATTGGTGATAATCGCGTCAAAACCTTTTCCGTTTTGGTTCAAAATTCGGTCGAATTCAAATCCCCAATGAAACGGATGCAGTGCTTCGATGTCTTCGATAATCAAATCGCGTTTCTCCGGCTTCCCTTCCTTTTGTTTTGAAGCGTCCCAAGTCGCCTGCTCGAATTTGATGTTTAAATCTTTGAAATCGCCGAGCAGCAGTTGATTGAGTTTGGCGTAAGAATCTTTGCGGATTTTATTAATATGGTCGCGCAGTTGAAGCAAGCGCGTGTTTTGGTCGAGTCCGCCGTCTTCGCCCGCTTTGAACGTATGATTTTTGTAAAGCTCGATTGATTTGTTTTTGTCGTCGAGAATCTGTTGATAACTCTGCGAAATCTCCGCGTCGAAAAGGCTCGCCTGTTTATCTTCCGCGACTTTCTCAAAGCCTTCGGCGTTGACGTTCAAAATGCCGATGAGCGAATTGCCAACTAAAATATTGAAATCAATATTCGGCAGCGGTTCGAGTTCTTCCTTACGGTGAACGCTGGAAACGAGCGTCATAAAAAGCCGCAGCTTGGCAATCTCGGTCGCTTCTTCCATTATGTCCACGCCGTAAAGATTGTTCGTGATAATCCGTTTTTTGATGTCGTAATTAACGGACGGATGCGCGGCGCGGATTTTTTCGAGTTCGTCTTTTAAGCCTTTGTCGCCCAAAGTTTCCATTTTACCGATGACGGCGGAATAGACGTTGAGCAGAGTTTTCAGCGCGGCGACGAGAAACGCGCCCGAACCGCACGACGGGTCGAGCAATTTCAAATCCGGCAAAATATGAAACCATAATTTGCGGCACAGAAATTCATCGAGATAAAGCAACAAATCCGCCATCGAATCGTAAGTGCGTTCGAGAAAAAGACCGCCGTCGTTCGACGAAAACATATTCGGCGTTTGTCCGTCCGGCGGTTTCGCCAGCGAATTCACACGATCCAAAATCAACTTATAAATCGTCTGCTCGCAAAGATACTGCGTGATTTCCGGTCGGGTGTAATACGCGCCGAACGCCTTTTGGTTGATGTATTTTTCAAAGATATAGCCGAGAACGTCCGGGTTAATTTCGTCCGCTTTTCCGCCGGGCGTGTCGTCAAGATTCCACGAATAACTTTGAAAAAGTTTGAAGATGCTTTCAAACGCTTCGTCGGCAATTTGGATTTTGTCTTTGTAATCAATCTCGATACGATGCGGCAAAAACAAACCGCCGTTCAAATACGGAATGTCGCCCAAAAGCCACTTATCTTCCGCGCTGCGCTCGTTTTCCGGTTTGGCGAAACCGACAAAAAAGAGTTTCCACAAAAATTCCTTGAAATACGAATCTTTCTCTTTTGCCTGCGATTCTTCGAGGTTAATTTGCAGATAGCGCGTTTTGCCATTATCCAAAAAACGCTTTTCCTGCAAAAAGTAAATGAACATCAAACGGTTCAGAATCACCGAAGCATACCAACGCCGGTCGCGCTCATCCGTGATGCCTTCAATGAATTCGAGAAACTTCCCGTGTTCCTGCTGAAACTCGTTGAAGAATTTTTTGGTAACTCGCTCGATGTCGAGCGAATCACGCAGGCGGCGAGCAACGACGACAATCGGCGGCGGATTTCCTTCGTCGTCAAAATCTTCAAGCTCGAAATTCATCCGCACGAGCTTCGAGAGCATCAAATCAACCGGCTGATTTTTGAAATAATCGTGTTCCCGAAGTTCCTGCTTTCCCTTCTCGCGCTTAACCCACAGCCAAATGCTCTGCGAACGATTTTCGTCGAGAAAAATCAAAAGGTTTTCGTGAAACGATTTGCTGATTTCGTGATGGATTTTTTTGCGAATCGGTTTTTCCGGGATTTTGCCGTTGGGCGAGAAAATCTCGAAAACCGCAACGCCGGAAAGCTGTGCGATTTGACGGCGCGTGTAATTTACATTTTCGACGACGAAAGGACGTGCCTGTCGGTCGGTTGACGCGCTCCAACCGAGTTCGACGAAAAGGTTTTGAAAATCGAAGTTCTGAAGATGTTTGACCAGTTGCGGAGCGTTCGCCATTTATTGTGTAACCTCGCTGAATAAACCCAATGAACAAATAAGCTGCGGCTCATGCGCCGCTTCCGTCGCTTCTTCGGTGATACAAAGCGAATCGTCCTCGCGCAGAGCCATTACCAATTCAACTAAATTATAATCGCTGATTTTCTCGCGCAGGCGACGATTCAATAATTCGACGGCGGAAGATTTGAGCGGAAAACGATAAATTTCGTCAATAACTTTATTCAATGTTTTCGATTCAAAAAGAGTGCCTTTAATTTCTTCGGAGTAAGATTTCAGCCTTTCATAAACGCGGTAACGCGCACCCGACTTCCTGCCGAGTTGACCGCCGAGCGTTCTTTCTTCCTGTATCAAATGCGTCACGCCTTTGCCGACGAGTTCGTGATGCTGCACACTTCTTTCCATCGCCGGAGTGTCGGGATGACAAGCGGCGGCTTGCAAGATGGCGAGCTGCGATTCTGTAACGCTGTTGCCATTCTTATCAATCCAGGCAAGACTGTCTGTGCCTTCAGCGGAGCGAACATAAACAAGAACGCCTTCGGGCATTCCGTTTGTCGGCGTAAACGGTCTGGTAGAGTAACTGACCTTCGGCAAATCTGGAATCTTTTTTGTAAGCGTTTTATCGGCATCAATCGCATTTTTCCAAATCTGATAAGCGTAAGAAGCAAGGTCAACTTCCGTGTCGGACTCTTCGTCCAAAATGCCCGCTTTTTCGTGATACAAATCGAACAGCGGTCGTTCGTTTAATTGGTCTTCAAAGAAGGTTTCATCCGATCCGACGACTTCGGCGTTTTCCTGTAATCGCTGGAAAACTCGCGCCCGCAAATTGATAATGCGCTCGATGCCGTCAGCGGGCAGAAACGAATAGGCAATAATTTCTTCGGCTTTCTGACCGATGCGGTCAACTCGTCCGGCGCGTTGAATCAGTCGGACAATCGCCCACGGTAAATCGTAATTGACGACGATGTGCGCGTCCTGTAAGTTTTGCCCTTCGCTTAAAACATCGGTTGCGACAAGAACGCGCAATTCGTCTTCGGGTTTAATTTTATCGCGCTTGTCGTTACTAACGGGCGAAAATCTCCACGCCAGCGCAGTCGGGTCGTCCGAACTTCCCGTAACGCCCGCGAGTTTCTCGACCCCGAAACTTTTTAAAACATTCGCCAGATAATTAACCGTATCGGCAAACTGCGTGAATATTAAAACTTTTTCGTCTCTGTGTTTGTTCTGCAATAAACCGAGCAGCTCTTTTAGCTTCTCATCCTTTTCAATCTCCCAAACTCCGTTTTCCTGCAAGATACTGATTAACGACCCGCAGTCTTCCCGAAGATTTTTCTTGAGACCTCGCCGGAAGAAATCCGTCCGAATCCATTTGAAACGCTTTTTTAATTTGGTTTGGTAAAGCCCGTAAATTTCGGCGGCGCGTTTTTCAAATTCCGCGCTCGTGTAATAAAGCGTTTTATCGTTTTCGACGAGCGTTTCAGCAGTTTCCTCCGCCTCATCTTCGCTGTCGAACAAATCCGCCATAGCCAGCTCGTCGTCGGTATCGGTTTGATTCGTATCCAAGACTTCGGCGGCTTGCGTTCCGATTGGCAGCGGCAAATTATTTTCAAGAGCGTGCAGGAAAACGAAGTTTCGCAAAACGTGTCGTTCTATCGAAAGCAAAAAAGCCGTTCCGCCCGATTCCAAACGCTTGAAAAGATTTGTGCGGCAAAAACCCATCAACCGCAACCCGGCGCGTGAAAGCCCGTCTAGAACTTTTCTTTCCTGCTCGGATGGCGCGAGCGGCTGTGCCGAAACCGTATAATTGCCAAGCCCGTATCTCGGAAGTTTTAATTGTTCGATTGCCTGAACGACGCTCGGGTGCGTCAGGCGTGCATATTGGTCGGTCGGGTCATCGTCGTTCACAGCGAACTTGACGGTTTTCGGAAGCCGATTTGGGAAATAAGACAACTCTCCACTTTCGTATCTTAAAAATTTGCGTCCCGTTTCATCTTCTTCGGCATAATTTTTTTGTATAAACGAGCGCGTTCGCCGCACGAGAAAATGCCGCATCAAATCGCGCCAGTCATCCGCGTATTCGCTTTTCTCAAATGCGGAGAGCGAGCGCGGAGCGCATTGGTATTCGCTTTGAAAAACGGCTTCGCCTTTTTCCCGAATTTTTTGTTCAGGACGAACTCCCAAATCTTTATCGTTCGGAATAAACAGTTGCAGTTGCGCCGACAGGTCGAGATATGTTTTGTTATACGGCGTGGCGGAAAGCAAGATGCAGCGAGCATCGCTCTGACGAATAAATTCCTGAATCGCCCGGTAGCGTTTGCCTTCGGTGTTGCGAAGATTGTGGCTTTCGTCAATCAAAACCGTGCGATAACGGGCAGGAACATCCGACAACTTTTTCAACACCTGGCTCATTGATAAAACTCTGGCATTCAGTGCGTATTCATCAACGTATGACTGCCACATTTTCGTTAAATTCTTCGGACAAATTATCAATGTCCAGCTTCCGGTTTGTTCTTCGTTGAGTTTGGCGAGCGCGGATGCCATCATCGTTTTGCCCAAGCCGACGACATCGCCGAGCAAAACGCCGCCGCGTTTTTTCAAATGGTGAGCGGCAATTTTGACGGCAGCAGTTTGAAACTCGAAAAGACGATTGCCGAACTCCGGCGGAATGTGAAATTCGGACAGTCCGGCGCGGGCTTCCTGCGAGAGGTGATAAGCGATTTTCAAATAAATATGATACGGCGGAACGGCTTTCTGTCGCGCCCAGCTCGTATCAATAATTTCGGCAAGCTCATCAGTAATGTCGAGACACCAGGAATCATTCCAACGGTCGTCGAACCACAGCTTTAATTTTTTGCAGGCATCGTGGTCGAGAACGTCAACATTTAACTCACCTTGCCCGGAAAGCCCGGAAAAAGTTAAGTTACTGCTGCCAATAAAACCGATTGTCGGATTGTTGGCATCTTCGCGGTGCAGCAGATAAAGTTTGGCGTGCAGGTGATGACGGAGAAATAATTTGACGACAACCTTTCGGGTTTTTAATTGTTCCCGCAGTCTTTGTAACGCTTTTTCATCGGCATTAGTCGGCGTTCCAAAGGTCAGTTGTTCTCGGAAATCTTCCGCGATTCTTTTCTTCAGCCGGATGACGGTCGCATTATCAACGACCGAATCTTTATCGGTTAAGCTGAACGCTTTCCGCAGTTCATCTTTCGGAGCTGACTGCATCCCGACGAGAAGTCGGCAACAATTTTCATTTCCCTGCCAAGCGTCAACTAATTCGTCAAGTAATTTCCAGCCGCGCAAATTAAAATAGCCGACGCAAAAGTCAGCGCAATTAGAAACTTTAAGTGTATCTTTTAAGACAGGTAAAAGCGATTGTTCGATATTATCGAATATTCTTGGCATAAAAAATCAATTTTAAAATACTAGCTGGTGATCGTATTTTATTATGGAATAATCTGTAGTGCGTTCTAGCGAGATTACTTAAACAATTCTTCACACTTCCTTCGCTTCGATAAAACCGAAGCGTAAACTTTTACTTTTTCAGTAAATTAATATCAAAAAATCAGGTTATTACCGCCATCCAGGACTGATCACAACATATTTTTCAGTTTACTATATGAATTTTGCACTTTTTCATAAAAAACTTTTTACTTTTTTTACTACAAAAACGGAAATACCTTTACTCTTTTCCATATAGTCGTTCATCGAAAGTAAAGGTTTGCGGCTTGCCTAATTTAACTTTTGAAAATTCGGGATGTTCTACATTTATCAAATAATTAAATTCAACGGGTAAAATAGAAGTGGGAACTTTCAATACAACTGAAGCCTGCTCCTTTGCCCATTCATCGCCGATTCGTTGAATTTGGAGCAGCGGAGGCGAATCGCTCCAGTTTTCCGGCAAAGGTCGAAAATCTTCAATCGATAGAACTAAGCCTTCGTCAAACTCTGCGGTTGCATAAGAATAGGCAAGTAAAATTTCCTCATTGTTAAGATGAACGAGCATTTCCAAAGCGGCAAGCGATAAACTTCCCGCCGTATAAAATATTCTTACCCCGCGCGAATTCCAGCGACCGCCGAAACGGTACGCGCCTTCACCGTCAAACATTGTTGCGGCATACTTTGTTTTGCAAATCCGGTAAGTAGTTAGCACTTCTTTTTAGGTGAAAACACCGTGTTCGAGCCTACCGATAAGATTCTCGACTTCTCGCGCGCCGGTTTCGGTAGCAGCAACCTCAATCGGCGATTGACCGTTCAAAGCCCGGTTCGGACTTTGAAACCAGCGCATAGCTGCCTCGGTATTACCTTCAAAAAGTTCAAAGGTTTGCGCCAACAGGCGCGAGACGGAAACCAGCCGGTCGGATTCCTCAGGCGAGAGTTTTTTCTCCTTTCTGCGCCTGGTCAGAGTGCGCGGAGTAATTCTGACAGCCCCGCGCAGTGTTTCGAGCGAAAGTCCGGCGGTCTTCCCTACTCTTTCCAACGCGCCGAAAGAAAAGCCGGCTTCGACCTTTTTAGCCAGTTTCAGATTGTCGGCAGTCTCAATGCCGAGCAGTTTTTCAACCGTGTATTTTCCTTGCCCAGACCGTTTTGTTTTTTCCGATACAATTGACATTTTGCAAAACTCCTTACGGCTTAATAAATCAAAGCCATCTGGCTAATAATTATACGCCAAATTGCGCGTAACGCAAGCTGTTTTTCTTCCCGATAAAAAAGTCATTGCGGACTTTTATTCTTTATTCATAACTCAAAAATTTATAATCGACTTGCTAAACACAAACTAATCAGTTTTGGAACGTAGTTTGCTTGACTCTATTTTGCAAATAGCGACAAGTGATGAAACCTTTGTTTTACAAGAACGAAAAGCAGTAAGTTAGAAAATATTATTTCTCGGCTTGACGAAAAGCTGCCTGTTTTAGGAAAATAATCGTATTCAAAACTTATCTCTATTTTCACAACCTTTGGTTGAAAAGGGAGTAGCATTTTAGTTCCGTAACTATAACCCGGGTCTAAATTTCACGCTAATTAAAATTAAAATAAATTTTGTGTAATAACACTTTTGTGGTTACGCAGTCTGCTTCTGCCGCTATCTATTCAAGAAAAATGAAGTGATGAAGTAAAAGAATCATTTATGCGAACAGCGATAAAACTCATCTTTTGTTTAGCGATATTTTTCGCCTTCCAAACGAAGGAACTTTCCGCGCAGGTCATTAATAACACAGCTGGAACATTTCCCGCGCCGGACGGACTTACCCTTAAGGGAACGGCGGAAGTCCCGATGTCGCTGGCGAAGGCGACGGAAAGATACAACAATTATTATCAAGCGTCGCCTGTCGAAGGCTGGACGGTCGATAACAAGATTATCGTCAAAGAATTTGGCAGAACCGCTTCCCTGCTCACTTACCGGCAGCCGGAAGTACAGCCGACTCCGATACTGACTTTTCCATTACCTGCTTATGATATTTATCCGTCGGACGACCGCAAAAATTATCTTTACAACCAGGACACAGATGGAAAACTCAACTACCGGATGTTTGTCTGGAATCACGAAAGCAAACAAAGTGTT
>MWVV01000817.1_pt1 | contig 11281 bp, 12 predicted proteins | sample 1047281 | NCBI WGS metagenome assembly MWVV01 (sample SAMN06349986, study PRJNA376086) | soil metagenome | isolation source: PT-2 sample Antarctic (ecotone) soil | place: Antarctica | collected 2015-01-13 | reverse complement strand
TTAGAAAAGTCTCTTTACATAATGTGAGTTATACAACACGTCTAGAAAATGTACAAAAAATTGTGTAACAAGGGGTTGGTACTATTTTTAGAAGTATCTTGTTTACAACAACGGCTACGGTATAAATAATAATGACTCTACCAATCTCACTGGCTAAAATTCATTAATTGGATGAAAACGCAATGGACGATACTGCTTACTTGCCTTAGTCTAATGAGTCAAGCCCAAAACAAAGGCTTTTTTCTAATTGGCCGAATTGTGGGCGATGATTCTTCTCAGAAGGCCACGTTGCTTCAACGGGATATTTTCCGAGCTGATACCGTGCCAATCTCTAATAGCCAGTTCACCTTTACTGGTAAGGTCCATCATCCCTATATTGCTAGCGTTGGCACCGATAAAGCCAGGCAGGGCCGAGGTGTGTGGCTTAGTAATGACACCATACGAGCGAGCTTTAAAATCGATCAGGGCTATTTGCAACCCATTGAAGTCAGTGGCCCACCCGAAACGGTAGACTATCTAACTAATATCGACCAAATTAATGCCTATAATACCTCTACGCTCAGTAGAGCCCAAAAGAACCAACAGGTAGCTGATCTGATCAGTCAGTACGTGATTAGTCATCCTGCTTCCTCTTATTCTTTTTTCTTGGTAAGGATGAATTCCAGAACGTTAGGGGCTAGTTTAAGTAGAGACCTGCTAGCCAAGCTATCCCCTGCACTTCAGGAGTCAGAGGATGCCCAAAACTTAAAGAAGCAACTACTGAACGAAGAGGCCACTGCTCTTGATAAGGTCCTAAATGGTTTTAGCTTACCCGATACAAACGGTGTACTCCAACGGGTTCTTCCTTCTAGGAAGCCCTACACCTTACTTGCCTTTTGGGCCTCCTGGTGTGCGCCTTGTCGGATTCATAATCGTCGGGATTTAGTTAAATTATATCAACGCTTAGACCACAGTCAGGTTGAGTTAATTAGTATTTCGCTTGATAATGATCGAGCAGCTTGGGTAACCGCCATCGCAAAAGATGGGTTAACCTGGCCACAGCTTTCGGATCTCAATTATTTGTCAGGCCCTATCGCCAAGCAGTTGGCACTCTACTCTGTACCTCAGTATATTTTAGTTGACGGCTCAAATAAAGTGTTAGCGACTAACTTAGATAATGCTATTCGAACAATTGACAAGAAATAAGTTGTTGTATAAGTGCAATTATGTTAACCTAGCCTGTTTTGATAAACTTATAAAATACAAAAACTAGTCTTCGTTTAGGCTATTAAACATGGTATCCTATGTTAATGATTGATTAGGTGATGCTAGTATACATTAATTTCGATTGCAGCTTAGTTGCGCTACAAATAGCGAGTAATATGCACAAGCCTATTGTAGAGATACTAAGTACGCGAAAGTGCTGTAGCACATCATAAGCATAGCGACCTAATAAATCGCTCGATATAAAAGGAGTAAAAATCAGGCCATTCAGACTAAATACTGTCAGCAGAATAAACCTATTTTTTCCCCCTATTTTAAAAATGATTAGTAAGTAGTAAAGCAAATAGATGATAGCTGGCAAGATATACAGGAAGGCATATTTTTGTTGATGAGGAAATAGCAAGGGAGTAAGTAAGAACAGATAAGCACACTCCCAAATCGTTTGAAGTTTATTCGTGTTTCTTTTAAGAGGCAGACTTCGCAAGAAAAATAAGGTAGCTAACACAAAGATAAGTTGGATAACGTTGGTAATGAGTACGGCCTGAGTGGTCGTCAGATCAACAAAGTTTCTTTTTAAGTCGATTTTGTTGTGTGTCTCCGTCAAATAGACTGGTATCAAACTGACTAAACTGTGGGTACCTAAATCGGATTCTAGGGAGTTTTCTTTATTAGTCGGATTAATCACGAGCCACCATTCTTGTAAAAGGAAATTATTGAACTGATTCCCAATAAATAAAGCCGGAATAAACAGCAATAAAACAAAAGACAATACTGTAAACAGGTAACCCTTAACATACCCTCTATAGAGTAAATAAGGCAAGAATAAAATCGGTAATAGCTTGGTTGTACAAGCGAATCCTAGCAACAGACCGCCTGTTATAAACCGCTTCTTCTCAAACAGGGCTAAACTCTCCAAGGTTGCCCACATGAGAAATATGGTCATCTGGATCATGGAGTAGTTGTAAAGCAAGAAACGAATCGCCAAGAAGAGTACTAGAAAGATCCACCACTTAAGTTGTTTCTGGCTTAAAACAGTCAGGTTAAAATACCGACTAGTGAGCACCCAGATTCTATATAAAAGCAAGCTTGATAGAAGTAACCAGGCAAATTCAGGAATGACAAAGGGGAAGTAACTAAATGGGATTAGTAGCAGGGCAAAGAAGGGAGAGTAATAATACTGGAGCCCCTTGGTAAAGGGTGGTCGATAAATGTTTTGCTGGGAAGCCAATTTTTGGGCAGCATCCAGGAAGACATCAAAATCGCCTCCTTTGACCGCGCATAATACGCAGTATGCAATGACAACAAGTAGTAAGAAGTACTGAATAATGGGCTGTTTCTTATTTTGGGCTACTTGGAAACTGATCGTTGTCATAACTTATTAGGTAATCAGATAGCACTAGTCAAGGGCTGGTGTTGTCTTGCTGGCCGTTTTTAAGTTTGGTCAAAGTTACACACTGGGACCTACGAAATTAGCCCCTTTGGGCGGGGTTTTCCTCGTAGTTGGTTGTATGGCAATCTGAGAATATTCCCTTAACATAATCTCTCTTATACAACAACCCTTGAAATAGTACAATTTACACAGGGGTAGAAAAGGGGATTAAGGTTCGCTCTCGAAACCTCTTTTTTTCCCTTCGTTCTTCCCGACTTATCCCATTCCCTGACCGCCCAACTTAGGGCCCTGGCGTTGATACTGCTTGATGCGCAGTTGCTGAGCTAGCTCCTGCTGTTGGGCCGCTTCCCGCTGCTTAGCGAACTGCGATAGCGAAATAACAGCGTGTTCCTCCTGCTGATGCGAACGGGGCTCGAAGCCAAAAGCAGGCTTGGCTTTAGTTTCCTCCTTGGCATGCAACCAGAAAGTATAGTGCTTTTCCTTCATCTGGTAATCTAGGCCCGAGCCTTGGGGATCATTCAGATAAGCCAGTTTCGCCTTGGCTTCCCGTGCTTCGCTGCTCAAACCGAACCAACTCTCTGCTTGACGGCTCAACGCCTGCCGTTGTTCAGCGCGCCATTCCAGCTGGTACTGGTAGGACTGCCTTTCTTTGACTTGCTTATCGAGCACTTGACGCAAGCCATAATCAGGACATGCTTGCTTGAGGGCCTGGGCCGTTTTGAGCGTCGGATTCTTGGCCAGCGTTAGGGCGGCCTGCTCGATCCAGGCGTTGGTGGCCCGGATCTGCTCGTTCTGCCGGCTCAGCCGCTGAACCTGCTGTTGGTAATCATCTTGCCACTTGCGTTCCACATCGCTCAAGACAGGGGCCTTTTTAGGCCCTTCAGACGGCGTTAGAGTTTGGACCACCTTAGAGACCGGCTCAACCGGCTTGATCGCCTGAGCCGCCTGTTTCTGCGCTTGAGCGAGCTGTTGCTGCTTGTAATTGGCTTCGAGTTGTTTGACGATGCCGGCGTAGCTATAGTGACGGGCAATATCGGACCCCTTAAAGGTGTGCCCATCTTTGGCAAAGCTTACCCCTACCGCTTGTCCTGTTTCGTTCTGGCGTACCTGGTAGGTGATGCCTTGCGCCTGAACGCGCTCAGCAAAGGCCTGCCCACTCGAGCAGTTAAGCAGCACCTGCTCGAGGGTTTGGCGAATCTGATGGCGGCTCAGATCGCCCCCCTGCAACTGACTAGGCCGCTGCTTTTGCACGCGCCGTTCGGCTACCGGTGTCAGCTCGTGCTTGATCGACAACTCTTTCAAGAGGGCCTGGGAGCGGGCGTAGTTGTGACTGTCACTGATAGTCTGGCCTCCATTATCCACCCGATTGGCAATCAGATGAAAATGGGGATGGGGCTGGTCGTGGTGGCGAATGATGACGTACTGAGTCTGATCCAGGCCCATACCCTGGACATAGTCTTGAGCTACGGCCAACATTTTCTCATTCGTCAGTTTAGCCCTATCGTCGGGGTTGAAACTGACGGAGGTATGCCAGACAGCCCGTCCCAAGTCTGGATTCAACAAACGGCCCCGGTTAAAGTCAGCCGTCATGCTGCTGGCCGAACTCATGCGGACCCCAACGGCTTCCAAGATTTCGGCCTGTTTTTGTTCCTGACTGTGTTTGTGACCCTCAAATTGGTAGCGCACACAGCCCCCGAAGCTGGTGCCAATGCTGGTTTTACCGATCATTTGGTGTAGCGGTCTAAAAGTTCTCCTAACTCGCGGACCCGGCGATCCACCAGGATGGCCACCGAGCGAATGCCGTCGGTGTTGGCTTTGCGGGCCAACTGGTTCATGTTATTGCTCATGGTGGCGATCTGCCGCAGCAAAGCCTCCTGCTCGGCCGAAATGACGGTCACATCGCCCACGCAGAGTTCACGAATTACATCGGCCATACTGCTGTTACGCTGCTGGGCCAGCTCCTGCACGTAGGTGTAAGAAGCCGGTTCTAGCCGGACTTGAATAGCCTTGCTACGCTTGTCTTCATCCTTCTTTTTGGGTCGGCCGCCTTTGGCTTTGGCGGCTGGAACGCGAGGTTCAGGGGTCATAAGTTCAGGTAGTTTAACGAATCGATGCGATAGTAAATGGGTCAGCGGGTAGGGTATATAGTCCCTCTTTTGCGACGGTAGGAGCAAAAGCAAGCGTTTTGAGGTACGAGAAACATGGCTTGCTCCCTCCAATTCGTATACAGCTGACGCGAACGCAATACTACGCAGCGCATTGAACGCGCGCAAATAGCTAGCCTACTTTTTCACTCCACTTGACTCCACTCCGTAAGACAATGACTCATCATCGGATCGGGTGGATAGCCTGCCATGTACCCGTTGCCTGCCCATCACTAACCGCCCAATTCCCCTTCAAAACGGAACCAGCCAACTGACCAGTCAACGTCACATTCGACCCATCATCAGGCTCGCTGTAAGAGGCTACTAATTGGTTATTAGTAAAGACAGCCTTCTTCAATTTAGTTGAGTAACGATCCCCATCCGACAGCATGACGACGATCTGGCCACTGAGTTGTTGGCTACCGCTGTCTTGTCGAAGGGTAAGTTCAAACTTACCCGAGGAGGCCCCCTCGAAAGAGCCATTCCATTGACCAAGAATAAGGGCTATTGAATCAGGCGTCGGATGACTCGATGGAATAGCAACCTGGGCATGGCCCGTAGTCAGCAAGGATACACCAGTGAGTGATAGAAGTAAGATTTTGATAAGCATGAGTACAAAGGAGAATACCAATGCGATAGGCATTGATTATCCCCTGTAAAGCAAAGAAGTCAAGCTCCTTACTAAAAGAACTCCTGATGGAGGGCGAAGGATTCGAACCTGCGGTATCCGCCAAGGTCTCAATAACTAAATTTATAGTTGACCGCCCCCTTGCTTTTTTAGTTTTTGCTTTCTTTTTCCCTTTCCAATCTGACGGCCCTGTTTGCTGCTTTTTTGATTGTGGATAAGTGGAGATTTTTTACCCCTTTTTACCTCTCAAAAGCGGTTTTTTTGGCATTTGCACTTTAGCAAAATTTACTTTTGCAAACTTTACGGCTCCGTAACTAATTGATTATTAGTAAGTTATTGGGGTATTTTACGAGTAATTGACGGTATTTTACGAGTAATTGACGGAGATTTTTGGGGTATTTTACGAGTAATTGACGGAAAAAGAGGCATATAACTTGTTTTTATTAAGATAAATCATTTTTTTTACCCGTAAAACAAGCAGGTATGACGGGAATAGAAACATTCAAGCAAGCTAACGCCATTACTGGGGCTAGATATGATTACACTACTACGGAGAAGCGTTTGGTGTATTTATCGCTGATTGAAGTAATGAAGACTGTCCAGAATGGTATTATAGATGATTTCTTTAAAAGGGATCTTGACCTATTCATACTTGAAGATCAGTTGAAGAGATCAGATCCCAACGACAATCGTTTCCGAGACTATCGTAAAGCCGTCGTCAGTTTGCGGAAGAAAGACTTTTCAATTGATGAAGCAGATGGAAGCTGGACAGAAACAGGTTTCGTAACAAGAGGAAAATACATTAAAAACAAAGGGCTGGAAGTGAGTATCTCTAGGGACGTTCTACCCTATCTCTACGAGCTTACAAAGCGATTTACCGTACTAGATGCTACCGTCGTTATGACTTTAGCTAGTAAATTCTCTCAGCGCTTTTATGAGTGGTGCTGCCAATGGAGATCTGTTGGTCAATTCGATTTTACTCCAGATGCTTTACGGGATGTATTAATGATTAAAACTCAAACTGGCGATCTTAAAATCTATGTCTTAGAGGTAGCGAAAGCCGAACTGATGAAGATGTATGAGGATGGAGTTAGCGATTTGTACTTTACTTATAGTGAAGAAAGAGGAGGACGAGGACGAGGAGGATCTGTAAAGCGATGGATTTTCAAGATTCACACTAAAAAAAAGCAAGTAGCTCAGGAAAGGGCCAAGAATGAGGATGTAATCTTCGTCATGCGGTTTTTAGCACAAATCTTTGGCAAAGACTCACCATTGATAGATCAGGCCTTAGAAGCGCTTAAAACGCACGAAAACGTCAAGACATTTGCGGATCGGGCTGACGAGTTACAGACGTCGGGCAAACTTGATCGAACCAAGAACAAGCCTGGTTACGTTCGATCAATCCTGCAAAAAGAGTTTGGCCTCGATAAGAAGTAAAAACGCGTTAGTAACGCTGTTACTGATATAACTAAAAACAAACTAATGAATACAACGGCAATTCGACAAGGCATCAGCTACGTGACAAATAGTAAAGGCGAAAAGACGGCTCTACAACTAGATTTAACTAACACTGCGGTTCAGGAGATTGTAGAAGATCTAATGGACACGCTTGATGCCGCTGAACGTCGTAGTGAGTCTACCCGTCCTTTTGAAGAGGTCAAAAACGAGATCTTGGCAAGTCGTGGCTTATAAGATCGTCGTCACCGAATCAGCCACCAAGGAATTAAAACGTATTCCTGTGAAGATGCAGGATCGGATATTTAAAAAAATAGAAGATCTGGCCCGAGAGCCAAAACCGCATGGCCATAAGAAGTTGAAAAACTTCGATATGCCTGGCAGCGACCAAGATGATTACTACCGGATTCGAGTAGGCGATTACCGGATCATCTATACCATAGAGAACGAGCAGATAACTATCTTTATCATGAAGATAGCCCACCGTAAGGATGTCTACGAGTAAGAACGTTAACCGAATAAACGTTGGAAAAACCCTCGTTTTTCTTGGATCGGTATACGGTCAGCAAGCTGAGTAATTAGGCCTTTAATGTCATCCAGTTCAGTGCGTAGATCTTCCTGATGCATGGGGGGCTGGTTGCCCTTTTTTAGCTGTTCTTGAGCATACTGGCGCAAATCTTCATTCATATACTGGCCAATCGTCTTACCAGTTCGGGTTGCTGCCTTCTCTATAGCTGTTCGAGTTTCTAAATCTACGCCTCGAACCGTCCAAGGTATCACATCAGGAGCTTTCCGGGGCCTTCCACCCTTATTTTTGCCTGTTGCAGGTTTTATCTGACTAATCTCAGGTTCTGTCAGCGCCATTTTTGTAGGTTGTTGACCAAACTCAGGTTCTGTCGATGCCATGTCGGTGGGCTGCTGACTTAACTCCGGTTTTGTATGCATGTCGATTGGGTCCATAATAGATATGTCAGACGTTTTATCAGACACATAGTTAGAGGATTTATTGAGTATATACAAAACATAGGTTTTGTCAGCGCGAACACCTTCAAAGAGATAGCTTTACATAACGTTTGATTATACAACAACATTAGTTTTAGGGAAGATGCTTTACCAGATACTATGCACAGGATTTTTATTATTAACAGCTCTGCTAGGAAAGATCAGTGCTCAAGCTGTTTTTTCAGAAGGTATCCTTACTTATCGCATTGATACAGTCCGCCGACTTGAAACCCATCCAGCCGCCTATAAGGTAACTCAGTTCAAGCTTTATAAGAAGGGCGACTTAGTTCGGGTCGAAAAACGGAGTATTAATATGTTTGATTCGACAGATAGACAACTAATGATCGAAATCAGAAATAAAAAGGGGATATATACTTTACTGGAGACCCGTTCTATGCCTATCGATTTCGCTCAGTTCACCTCTTATGAGGATGAAAAAAGAGACCGATCAACTGCGGCTTTAAAGGGTCATTTAAAAAGCTATACTGTTAAGAGGACAGGCCAAAAATCTGTGCTTCTATCAATGCCGACCGAGAAACTGATCATTACTAGTTCAGCCGAAAGTGATTCTATTGAAACGCAAGTGACCAAGTCTATAAATGCTCCTGTGAAGCTATTCTTTGAGCCTTTTCGCCGAGTCGAAGACACCCCCCTTCAATTTACAGAATCACAGTATGGTTGGCTTAATCGGTACACAATAGAATCTGTAACCTCTCAATATTTATCTAATGAGCTTTTTCAAATCGATCCTAAGCTGAAAGTAATGACAACTGAACAAATGCTAAAGGAGCTAGGCGATTTTAAATAAAAACAGGCTTGAGTTAACATAAACCCACTTATACAACCTATAAAACTAAGACTAAAGTGAATGTATCTGTTGATAGAATTAGCAAGGTTGTCAGCCAAAGAGAGATTCGTTACTGGGTAACCTATTCTTCCTGTAAAGGGTGGGTCTGCATTCTTTTCTATTGCCAGTTACTGGCTTTAAAATCGGTCAGCTTTGCACAACCAGTCAGCAACGATTCAGTCATGCATCGCTGCGGAACCGTTGAATTTGAACGAGTATTACAGCAACACTATCCCGCTCGTCGGTTGCAACTGGATAAATTGAATCAGCAGATACAACAGTTGACAAGTCTATCTAAACAGGCACGGCTTAATTCACCATCGCTCATTTTTCGCATTCCAGTCGTGGTTCACGTAGTTTATGCTACGGCTAGCAGCCAAATTGGGGGTGCCAACAATCCAAATATTTCGGATCAACAAATAATTTCTCAAATTCAAGTACTGAATGAAGACTACCGGCATCTGTCGAATACAAGTGGAGCCCGAAACCCGGAAGGCAATGATAGTGGCATTGAATTCTTTCTGGCTCAGACCGATCCAAAGGGCCAGTCAACCTCGGGAATCACCCGGCATTATTACCCCCAGCAAACCAGCTTTCAGGTAGATAACCTAACCGATGCGCGCACCTTATCACAGATTGTCGATTGGCCTAGTGATCGCTATCTGAATATTTGGGTAACTACGCTACAGGGAAATTTTCTGGGATATACCCAGTTTCCTACCGTAGCCGATACCACTCGAGGGCTAGATATGGCCAGCGAAGAGGCAATTGATGGCACCATTATCGACTATCGCTATTTCGGCCGTCAGATTGGAACGGTCTCAAGCTCTGTGTATGGATATGGACGCACAACTACCCACGAAGTTGGCCACTGGCTAGGCTTGATTCACACGTGGGGTGACGCTGTATGTGGAGATGATTATGTGGCTGACACGCCACGCTGTGAAGGACCTAATCAAACCGTCCGTTGTCAGCCCCTCTTCTCCACTTGCGCAGGAGAAAAAACGCGTAATTTGATTGAAGATTACATGGATTACTCACCAGACCAATGCATGAGTTTGTTTACCCCTGGTCAAATTGCGCGGATGCGTGCCGTACTTCAACTGAGTCCACGACGAGTCCGATTAATTCAATCGGTAGTGCCCTTAGCTGAAGCCGAAACGCTGACGGTAACTCTTCAACCTAATCCAATAAAGTTAGAAGCCACCGTATATGCTCAATTTAAGGGAATCGAAGCTATTTCGTTACGATTATATGACACAGTAGGCCGCTCGGTTCGGGGATGGCAATACCCCTCTTCGTCTAGCCTTCGAGTTGGCTTATCAGTCGAAGGTTTACCACCGGGGATCTATCTATTACAAGTTTCAACGAGCCATGAAACAACCCGTTGCCGTCTGGTAGTGCAGTGATGTTAGGTAAAAGAACAGTTCACCACAAGAACTATCCATAGAACCGTTGGCGGTACGTCAACAGGGTAACAACGTAAAGTTTTGTATTTTTCTAGGCTAAACGCCTTTAGCTCTGTAACTGACTTATTAGAAACTGTCTGAAAATAGTTATTTGAGCCTTCTGAGCATCATAGGTAACATGGCTACATATAGTGCTGATTCACTGTTTCGAGGTAGCTTCTCGTAATCTTTCGACAAGCGACGATGGAAACTTAACCAGGCAAAGCTCCGCTCCACTACCCAGCGTCGGGGCAATAAGACGAAACTGCTTTTTGAATCGCTCCGCTTGATGACTTGCCAGAGCCACCCCGTTAAATTAGCTACCCAATCGTATAAATCGTCGCCCCCATAGCCCGCATCAACCCAAACTAACTCCAACTTGCCACATAATTCTTTAAGCAGGTTGTTGGCCCAGATTTTTTCGATTAATAGCTTAGCGCCTGCCTTTTCCGAAACGCTGGCCGCTACCACCTTAACCGCTAATAAGAGTCCCATCGTATCCACCAAGATAAACCGTTTACGTCCCTTTACACATTTTCCCGCGTCAAATCCGCGTTCCTGTCCACCAATTTGGGTAGTCTTAACGCTTTGTGAATCAATCGAAGAGGCTGTGGGACGCTTGTTTCGGTTGGCTTTTTTGCGCACTTTGCTAACCAGTTTAACATGAATCTCTTGCCAGTAACCCGCTTTACTCCAGGCATTGTAGTAATGGTAGACGCTCTTATGATTGGGATAATCATTAGGCAACATTGCCCACGAACACCCGCTGCGCATCACATACAGAATCGCATTGATGACTTGGCGTAACTCCAATGGACTTCGCCCCGGCCCATGCGCTTGTTTTTTAGGCTGGGGCAAGAGTTTTTTCAGGTGCTCCCATTGTTGATTGTTCAATTCTTGAGGATACTTCTTGGTCGTTTTCTGTTTAATTTTGTGGCTAGGCATCCGAGAGGGAGATATTTTGAAGTTTAGTCGCTACAAAAGTCTCCGTTTATGGGATGCCTTTTTCTATTAACAAGGAGTTTTCAGACAGTTTCTTAGAAAAGTCTCTTTACATAATGTGAGTTATACAACACGTCTAGAAAATGTACAAAAAATTGTGTAACAAGGGGTTGGTACTATTTTTAGAAGTATCTTGTTTACAACAACGGCTACGGTATAAAT
>MWVV01000816.1_pt1 | contig 11282 bp, 7 predicted proteins | sample 1047281 | NCBI WGS metagenome assembly MWVV01 (sample SAMN06349986, study PRJNA376086) | soil metagenome | isolation source: PT-2 sample Antarctic (ecotone) soil | place: Antarctica | collected 2015-01-13 | reverse complement strand
AAAAGGCAGGGTAGCCGAAACAGGAAGCCACTATCAACTGGTTGAAGAAAAAGGTTTATACTATGCAATGTGGCGGCAACAGATTGGCGAGAGAAAAGTTGTGTCTGCGGCAGCAGCAGTCACACCTGCATAAAACTTTTTGGGTTACCTAAAAATCCTGTTACATCCCTTTTAACTGCTTTTATGCAGCAACAAGTGTAGTAGTAAACAAGTTTTAGGTGTACTCATGAAATGGGTAAGATTACCTGTACAGATTACCCGTACAAATATTCCATCTGAGAGGTTACTAAATACGACGCTCAACAAGGCGAATTTCCTCCCAATTCCACTGTTATAAAAGCTCTCTTTTTAACGTTAGAAACCCTTTATTTTCCTTAAATTTGCACACTTCTTAATATTATATAAAAAGTAAGAGAATCAAGCATTTATGGAAGATGAAATTATAAACGACGCTGCAGCGCAGAATGAAAATTATGGCGCTGACAGCATCCAGGTTTTGGAAGGTTTGGAGGCAGTTAGAAAAAGGCCGGCGATGTACATTGGAGATGTGGGTGTAAAAGGTTTACATCACCTGGTTTACGAGGTGGTTGATAATAGCATAGATGAAGCTCTTGCAGGCTATTGTAAAAATATTAATACTACCATTCACGACGATAATTCCATCACCGTAAGCGATGACGGACGTGGTATTCCGACAGCCATACATACTAAAGAAAACCGCAGTGCACTCGAGGTTGTAATGACGGTACTGCATGCCGGTGGTAAGTTTGATAAGAACACTTATAAAGTAAGTGGTGGTTTGCATGGTGTAGGCGTTAGTTGTGTAAATGCCTTAAGCTCTACCCTTCATGTAACTGTGCACCGCGAGGGAAAAATATTTGAACAGGAATACAAGTGTGGCGCACCTCAATATCCTGTTAGAGAAATAGGAACTTCAGAAATTACCGGTACAACGGTGCGCTTTTGGCCGGATTATACTATTTTCCAGGAAAGTGTTTATAAAAGAGAAATTCTTGAAGGACGTTTAAGAGAACTTTCATATCTAAACCGCCGTGTTACTATTAATATAACTGACTTACGCGAGAAGGATGAAGAAGGTAAGCCTTATTTCAAAAGCTTCTACAGCGAAGGTGGAATTGTTGAGTTTGTAGAAATGCTTGATAAAAATGGGAACCGTACACCATTGATACCAAATACATTATTTGTTGAAGGCCTCGATGAAGTAAACATGGTTGCTGTTGAAGTAGCTATGACTTATAATGATGATTTTAAAGAGCATATTTTTAGTTACGTAAACAATATCAACACCATCGAAGGCGGCACCCATGTAACCGGTTTCAGGCAGGCACTTACCCGTGTTTTTAAAACTTACGGAGATAAGAACGGCTTGTTTGAAAGAGCCAAGGTTGTTGTTGAAGGGGATGATTTTAGAGAAGGATTAAGTGCTATTATTTCAGTAAAAGTTCCGGAGCCGCAGTTTGAAGGACAAACCAAAACAAAGCTTGGCAATAGCGAAGTAAGTGGCATTGTACAAACAACTGTTGCACGTTCGTTAGAAGCCTACCTTGAAGAAAACCCACGTGAAGCCAAAAATGTAATTTCTAAAATTGTATTGGCAGCACAAGCCAGGGTTGCCGCAAAGAAGGCGCGTGAAATGGTGCAGCGAAAAACTGTTTTAAGTGGTGGAGGCTTGCCGGGTAAACTCGCCGATTGCAGCGAAAGAGATCCCACAAAAACAGAACTGTATCTGGTGGAAGGAGACTCTGCGGGCGGCACTGCAAAACAAGGTCGCGAAAGAAGCTTTCAGGCTATATTACCATTGCGCGGAAAAATTTTAAATGTAGAGAAAGCGATGGAACATAAAATTTACGAGAACGAAGAGATCAGGAATATGTACACTGCATTAGGTGTAACTGTTGGAACACCAGAAGATCCAAAGCAGTTAAATCTAACAAAACTACGTTATCACAAACTTATCATTATGACCGATGCCGATGTTGATGGCAGTCACATCGCAACCTTAATTCTAACCTTTATTTTCAGGTATATGAAAGAACTGGTTGAAGCAGGATATGTTTACATTGCACAGCCGCCTTTATATCTTGTAAAAAAAGGCAAAGAGCAGGAGTACGCATACAGCGAAGATCAACGTAAGCTTTGGGTTGAGAAATTAGGAGGCGGCAAAGAAGACAGCGTAACAATACAGCGGTATAAAGGTTTGGGTGAAATGAATTCTGAGCAACTCTGGGAAACAACAATGGATCCTGCACGCAGAACATTAAAAAGAGTTACTATTGAAAGTGCCCCGGAAGCAGACAGGGTGTTTAGCATGCTTATGGGTGATGAAGTAGCGCCAAGAAGAGACTTTATTGAGAGCCATGCGAGGTATGCAAGAATAGACGTATAACTTAAGCAGATGCATCAAATACAGATTTTAAACGCTGACATGTTTTTGAATAACCTTTGGTGTCATTTCTCTTAACGCTACAGTTCAATTTGCTTTATTTAAAAAAATTGTAGCTTGTGCCTGTTCTAAAACCAAACTGTTTATCAATTATTAAAATATTTTAAAAATGGACACTTCAAAAATGATTAAGGCATACTGCCTAAAAACCAAAGAGAAAAATGTAGCCATGCACGATGCAGTAATTACAAAAACAGCACGTGGTGGTTATATGGCCGGTGGTCATGATGGCAAAGGCAATAAGATGGCGGCTATTATGAGTGAAGCAAAAGCTTTACAGGCAATTGAAGATGGTGTAGCAAAAAAAGGATATTGAACTACTGCCTTTGCAAATGATTGACCCTGCCTTTTGGTAGGGTTTTTTGTTATATAAAGGCATAGTAATTGCACAAGAATTTGAATTAAACATTGTATTATGAAGACCTTAATTAAGCTTTGCCTGGTTACTTTCTCAACTTTTCTTTACAGTCACATCTATAGCCAGGTAAGGCCTTCCTTGAGCATAGGTGCTGAATTAGGAATCCCTTTATTTTCCAACCATAAAGCAGGAATTGGCGGCAGTGTAAAGGCAGCTTTTCCTGTAGGTTCCGATCTTGACATTACCGCCTCTGCCGGCTATATTCATTATCCTGCTGCCAATGGCGAGGATGTTTCATTGTATAATGAAAATTTTATTCCTGTTAAAATTGGCGCCAGATACCGCTTTGTTCCCGGTGGTTTTTATTTTGAGCCCCAACTTGGTTATACCTCTATCAATTCCCCCGGCTCAACTAAAGCTTCAGGAGGTTTTACATATGCTGCTAATGCAGGTTATATGTTCAATAAAAATTTAGATTTAGCTGTCAGGTATGAAGCAGTAAGTTTAAAGAATAATTTAAACTATCCACAAATAGGATTTCGTTTGGCTTATAGTTTTTCATTATAAGCTTTATTAAACCTGCATAATCAACCCTACTAATTAAAGCGGGGTTTTATTGTTTGGTGAAAATATGTATTGAAATGAGGCTCACTTTGTCGAATATAAACAGATGAATGATCTTTAATTTCGAGGCATATTCCCTACATTATAATTGTAACTTTAAGTATGATCATCCGCATACCATTAAGATTCGAAGGTTCAAAAGGCGATAAAACACTATATGCTTTGTTTGATAGTGGAGCTACCTATTCCTGCATTTCAGAAGAAAGTGTAGAAGATTTGGAAGATATTATAAAGCTGCATACGCCCTTGCGGCTGGCAACAGCAAGCGATGCTACTTATATGGAGATAAAGTACACTACACGGCTCGACTTTTATCACGAAGACGTACGATTATCAGATGAATTTTTAGTGGTGCCAGCACTAAGCGAAGAAGTTATTATAGGTGCGGCAACAATGCAAAAATGGAGATTAAAATTAGACTTTGAAAACGACCGGGTTATTGTAGATCCACGTGTAGCTAAGCTTATTTTAATTAATTTAATAAAGAGAGATTAGGAAGGCTAAGCGTAAAAAAGCAAACCAAATTTTGTCCGTCTTTTGCTGTATAAAAACTACTTGATTAACCTTATTGCAAAAGGGTATTTATATAACTTTCCTTCGCTCGCTTTAATTGAAGCAATTACAACAAATACAAGGGCCACAATACCAACAATCCATACAAACAATAAACCAATGATACTTATAACAAGTATGAGTGCAATGATCATCATGGTAATTTGAAAGTTGAGAGACTCTTTTGCATGGGATGAAATGTACTTTGACTCATCTTTCTTAATCAGATAAATGATTAGGGGTGCAAGTACCGGCGCTATTATTGTAAGGACGTGCGATAAAATTGCAAAAGTTTTTTCATCGCTTGTTGGTACATAGTCAGGACGCATTTCGGTACCGAGGTAAGAAGTTTGTTCCATAAGGATTTTTTAAATTATAAAATAAATAAATCCTTTTCACATTTTATAACCTTTAGAATATTTATTTCTGCTTGCAATACTGTGAAGGAGGAATTTGAGCGGGCTAAAGAATAAAAAGCCTAATAAGTTACTTCCGCTGTTTCTTCCTTTTTTACAACCTGGTTATGCATGTGTCGCAGAAAGGTATAAAGTTGGTTCATATTCTTAACCGCATCTACAACCAATAAAAATAGTTTACCTGTTTGCTTTAGCCTTGCTTTGTTTGTACCTGTTTGTAAAAAGCTTAAAATATTTTTGAAAATATCGGACTCGAAGTAAGGCGAATCAGGGCGGTTGATGAAATAGCAACGTACGGTTTCATCTTTTAAAGTCATTTTCTCAAAGCCAAACTCCACTCCTAATTTCCGGCAACGTACTGTGGTAAATAAATCCTCTACCGATTGGGGTATTGGACCAAACCTATCCCGCATTTCTATTTTAAAATCATTAAGCTCTTTATCAGTATCGCAATTATCCAATCGCGTATACAACGATAAACGCTCAGTTATGCTGCCAACATAACTATCGGGTATTAGTATTTCAAGGTCGGTATCAATGGTACAATCGCTTACAAATTCATCCTGCTTTTGAATTTCTTCTTTAAACAGATCTTTAAACCTGCTGCGCTTTAATTCCCGAATGGCTTCATCCAAAATTTTCTGGTACATTTCAAAACCAATCTCGGCCATAAAACCACTTTGCTCGCCGCCCAGCATATTGCCGGCACCACGAATATCCAAATCGCGCATAGCTATTTGGAAACCGCTGCCCAATTCGCTGTGCTGCTCCAGAGTTTGCAACCGTTTACGGCTATCATTTGGTAGTGTGCTTAATGAAGGTGCAAGCAAATAGCAGAAAGCTTTTTTGTTACTTCGGCCAACCCGGCCGCGTAGCTGGTGCAAATCGCTAAGTCCAAAATGATGTGCGTTGTTTACGATAATCGTATTTACATTGGGAATGTCAACACCGCTTTCAACTATATTGGTACAAACCAACACATCGTATTTCTTGTCAATAAAATCAAGTATTCGTTCTTCCAGTTCGTGGCCTTCTAATTGTCCATGGGCAAAGCCAATGCTAAGATCGGGACATAAACCTTGTATCAAACCGGCCATTTCGCCTAATCCCTGCACGCGGTTATGAATAAAGAAGATCTGTCCGCCTCGTTCGGTTTCGTAATAAATGGCATCGCGAATAAAGTCTTCGTTAAACACATGTAACTCGGTCTGTATTGGCTGGCGGTTAGGTGGTGGAGTATTAATGATACTAAGATCTCTTGCACCCATTAAACTAAATTGAAGTGTACGCGGAATGGGAGTGGCTGTAAGCGTTAAACAATCAACGTTTGTTTTAAGTGTTTTCAGTTTTTCTTTTGATCCTACACCAAACTTTTGCTCTTCATCAATTATCATAATGCCGAGGTCTTTAAACTTTACCTCTTTACCTAACAGTGCATGTGTACCAATGATTATATCTACTTTACCTTCTTCTAACTTCCTTAAAGTTTCCTTTTTTTCTTTGGCTGACTTAAAGCGGCTGACATAATCCACCGTCACAGGCAAATCCTTTAAGCGATCCTGGAAAGTTTTATAATGCTGAAATGCAAGAATGGTTGTTGGCACAAGCACTGCAGCCTGCTTACCATCGATACACGATTTAAACGCAGCCCGAATGGCTACTTCAGTTTTGCCGAAACCTACGTCACCACAAACCAGGCGGTCCATAGGTGAAGGGCTTTCCATGTCTTTCTTTACGTCGGCAGTTGCCTTGCTTTGGTCAGGTGTATCTTCATAAATAAAAGAGGCTTCCAACTCTGTTTGCATGTAGTTATCGGGTGAAAATGCAAAGCCTTGCTGGGCTTTACGTTCTGCATATAATTGGATAAGATCGAAAGCAATTTCTTTAACCTTTGTCTTGGTTTTTTCCTTCAGCTTAGCCCATGCATCGCTGCCAATTTTGTTAACCTTTGGCACACTTCCTTCTTTGCCCGTGTACTTGCTAACTTTATGAAGCGAATTTATATTCACATATAATATGTCGCCATCCTTATAAATAATTCGTATGGCTTCCTGCAACCGGCCATTTACTTCAATTTTTTGAAGACCGCTATAAGTGCCTACGCCATGATCTATATGCGTAACATAATCTCCCGGCTGCAACTCTCTTAACGTACGAAGTGTAAGTGCTTTATTTTTATTGTACGCCTGCTTAACCTTGTATTTATGATAGCGCTGAAATACCTGGTGATCGGTGTAACAAACCACTTTAAGATCTTCATCAATAAAGCCGCGATGGATTGCTGTAGCTAAAGGAGTAAAATTTATTTCAGCTTTTAAATCTTCAAATATGCTGTGAAGCCTTTCTAATTGTTTAGGATTTTCTGCAAAAATAAATAGTTCAAAGCCTTTGCTTTCCCATTGCTTCAGGTCTTTAATGAGGAGATCGAACTGGCGATTGAAAGAAGGTTGTTCGCGGGTTTGAAAAGAGACCTCACCCCGGCCCTCTCCGAAGGAAAGGGAGGAAGAAGTGTCCTCATGACCTTCCCGAGTGGGGGAGCAGTTTTTAAGGACTGGATTATTTCCGAACTCTATTGTGTGCCTCAAAAGTATTTGCTCTTCGATTATAGAAGCTTTTACAAAGTCTTCAGGCTTTACATCTTTTAAAATCTTCGTTTCATCATCTTCATCAAGGTCTTGTTTTTTGTTGGTACCGTTTTTTTGTAACTCAAGAAAAAACTCGAGGTCTTCTTCCTGCGTTATGATTCTCTCTTTTGCAAATTGCCAGTCTTCTATCCACACCGCGGTATTGACAGGTAAAAATTCTAATAACGATACCTTTTCGCCGCTTGCAAATTGTGTATCTACATTTGGTATAATGCTTACCTGCATCAGCTTTCTTTCGCTCAATTGCGTTTCAGGATCGAAGATGCGGATGCTGTCAACCTCATTTCCGAATAACTCAACGCGGTAAGGCTTTTCATTACCGAAAGAGTAAATATCGAGTATGCCTCCGCGCAATGCAAACTGGCCCGGCTCATATACAAAGTCTGTACGCTCGAAACCGTACATCACAAACAATTCCATCAGACCATCGAGGTTAATGGTATCGTTTGTTTTAAGTTGAATAATGTTTCCTGAAAGCGTTTTCGGCAGCACTACTTTCTCAAAAAGGGCTTCAGGATGAGTTACAATAATTTTTTTATTACCTCCTGCAGACAACTTCATCAATGCTTGAGCACGAAGCATTACATGGCTGCTGTTGAGCAGTTTAAAATTCTTGCGGTTTTTGAACGATGAGGGAAAGTAAAACAGATCTAAAGCGTTGGTAAGGCTTTCGAGGGTATTATGAAAGTAAGCAGCTTCTTCAGCATCATTTAAAATGATAAGATGATTTAAGCCTGCTGTTGCATTATTATTGAAAATGGAAGCAACAATAAACTGGCTGCTGCTGCCCTGCAAATTTTTAAGCCAGAGACGTTGAGGTTGAGAATGAGTAAGCCTGTCCGCCAAAGAAAAAAGGCGGGGGTTATTTTGAAACTTATCTAATAAATGCTGCAGGTTCATTCTCAGCTACTAACCACCAATACTGCTATTTGCTTTATAAAATGGGTTGGCAAAGATAGCGTTGTAACAGAGAAGAATAAAATGGAATGTTGTTAAGGTTTGACAAGGAAATAATTTATATTTCAAATTCTTCCTGACAATTTTTCTATTGTTTCAGTAAGGTTTGGGGAATGGCCAAAGGCGGGGAATTTCACACTACCGCTCAATAGAATTACTAAAGATTTGTTCGCCTAATGGCTTCCAGATCAGTTTCGCTTTTTAACAATACCATCGTGAGCGTTCGCCTTACTTCATTGCATGCATTATAACTTCAAAGTCGTCTTTTGATATTTCTCTAAAGCCGCTAATCAAATAAAACCCCCATCGCTTTTTGTTTTTTATAAAATCAAGGTGTTCAATTAACGGTCGTATGTCTGCTTCGTGGCTCTCTTTAAATGTTACATCACGTCTATAGGGCTTAAAGTCAGAATGGGCATTTTGTTGGTAAGGTTCATCGTCAACAATCTGTCCTATAGCAGTAAATTTTTGTAACGGTTTACCATTTTCAAACTCGTCTTTTGCAGAATAATAAATCACCCAATCACCCTTTGAAGGTTTGCTCATAAAATCCTTTCTTCCATGTCCAGCCTGCGCAAAACCAGTTTCTATACCTTTCAGTACATGGTCTCTGGATGCACATATAAGAAAATATTTAGTCATTGTTAGAATGCGTCCAAATGTGGTTATGGGTTTAAAGTCGGCGTCAGAATATTTGATTGATTTAAGGTGATGCACAATATTTCACTTTATAAATACTCTCTCTTATTTAAAAAACCGTTGCGTAAATACCTCTTTATTATCCCCATAAATTCTCACTATATAAATTCCTGTAGCGAGATTTGTAAGCGGAATTGTAGCATTAGCGTAACCTGTTTTATTAGAATAAACAAGCCTGCCTGCAAGGTCGAATATATTGATGGTTATAGCTGTAACGCTTGTAGAACTTCCTGTTCTTACAAACAATTGCTGTCGGTTAGCCGAGATATATTGTATAAAACCACTTGGGTTTACAACCGGGTTAACAGGGTCAACAGGGGTGATAGTTACGCCGGGAATAATGGTAGTAAATAAACCTCTGCCGTGGGTAGCTGCAGCAAGCAGGTTATCAGTTGAGCGATATTTAACCATATCTACACGGGTATTTACAAAATCGGTATTGTTAGGTATCCAAACAGTACCTGCACCAGAAGAAAGAGAAGTTGTCCATACTCCTAACTCGGTGGCGAGAATAATTCCTCCGTTTCCCGCTGTTGTACCGCTAAGTTGGGTATTGGCAGGAGCGAAAATACCCCAGCGAACAGGCATATCGGGCAAGTTTCCTTCTATACTTGCCCAGGTGGTTCCTCCGTCGGTGCTTTCCCATACGCTAACTACTCCATAGTTAGAGGCAGTAAGTAACATGTGATTTGAGTTGCCGCTTTCAACGTCTATACTTGAAATATAAGATCCCACCGATAACGGTAAAGTGACTGTTTTATCTACTGTAGGTGTTATCGTATTAGCATTAGATAGTTTCACTAATACCGGAGCTACTGAGGTTGTTGCATCTTTAGCTGTACTTCCTGCAAACCATACCACACCGCCGGTCGCAATATTTTGATCAACTTTTACTGCAGAAATTTGCCGTCCCGATAAAGCAGTTAAAGGAACTTCGTTAAAAGTGGGAGTTGCAGTACCGGGTAAACCTAAAACCAATCCATACTTGTCGGGGTCGTGGCCGGTATATAAAACATCCTTCGGATCGTCGTAATCAGTTGGGTTAATAAAGCGGCCCGTTGAGCTGCTTCCCCCGCTTACAGTTGTAAACGTTGCTCCCCCGTTTCTTGAGTACCTGTAATTGTTGCCATTAAAGGCATAAACCTGAATTTGACCATCAGTTTGATCTATATGCGCAAAGGAACCGTCTCCACCCAGTGGGGTGGAAATAGTAGTGTTTATACCGGGCGACGTGAACTTTTGTGTTCCGTTATCCTGGGCACCTGCTAAAAAATAATCTGCAAGAGTTGGATGAAAATCTACCGAATAAAATTGTGTTATCCGATAGCCATTGTTTTTATTAACCCAGCTTGTTCCGGCATTAGGACTGTAAAAAACACCGCCGTCGGTAGAGGCTAAAACCTCGCTGCTTGAGCTATTGTTGAATAAGATATTATGAATATCAGCATGAATTTGGGGCAGGCCTGAACAACCGGAAGACCATTGAGTAACCTGCGTCCAGGTTAAGCCTTTATCTGCTGTTTTTAAAATATCCACTCCCCCAATATAACATACCGAACTATTATTAGGATCTACCGCAGCTATCAGATTAAAAAAAGCCTGCGTTCGGGTAAAGTCGGTAGAGGTAGTTCCCTGATCGCACCAGGTTGGCAGCGGAAGTGTTACCCAGGTGCCTCCACCATCATCACTTCTGCGGATGCCTCCTATGGCAGAATTTTCACCGCTTATTTCCAACAGTGCATATAATACATTGGGGTTATTAGGAGCTACTGCAAGCTCTATTCTTTTCCACTTTCCGGCAGGGGTAATATCAGTCCAGGTTCCTGCATTGCCTTGTGTGGCTCCTAAAGATGCAGGAGATTTAAAGATACGACCCTGGTTAGAAGTGTCTGAACTTCCGATACCGGTGGTGGCATACAGATCGCCATTAGAGGCAATTTCAAGATCGGCACCCCTAAAATTAAAAGCCTGGTTGCAACTTGTAGCACCTGCAGCAAGGGTGCCAATAACACGGATCCACGATGCCCCCCCATTAATGGACTTTAAAACCCCACCTGAATTACAAAAACGAAAGCTTCGCGTTGTTGCATAAACTACACCTGTGGCAGTTACAACAATATCCTGCAAAAAATCAAAGTTATTAGTTGAAGTGTCGGTCGATGTTAAAAAGTTCCATGAAGCGCCACCATCAGATGTTTTTATAATTCCGTTTCCTCTTATGGCATCGGCGTTAAACCACCCTTCTCCGGTGCCGGCATAAATTACATTAGTGTTTGAAGGATCTTGTGCAAGGCAGGTAACTGCAAGGTTAGGGAGTTTATCGTTTACGGGTGTCCAGACAGGTGTCGTTTTAAAATTGGTGCATTTCCATATACCGCCTCCAACGCCTCCTGCATAAATCGTGTTTCCCGTTGCATCTCTTTTATCTATTAAAAGCGCCCTGGTGCGGCCGGCAATCTGGTTAGGCCCCCGCTCCTGCCACTTAAGTTCGGCAGTTCTGCTTATGGCAAATATTCTGTTCATATATGCAGTGGCAGGTATTAACCTCTCTGATGGCACATAACCTA
>MWVV01000815.1_pt1 | contig 11282 bp, 10 predicted proteins | sample 1047281 | NCBI WGS metagenome assembly MWVV01 (sample SAMN06349986, study PRJNA376086) | soil metagenome | isolation source: PT-2 sample Antarctic (ecotone) soil | place: Antarctica | collected 2015-01-13 | reverse complement strand
CCCCCCAGCTGGCCGACGCCGAGGCCCACCTCGCCGCCCGGGAGGCCCAGGAGACCGCCCATCTCCGCTATGTGCGCATCGACCACCCCGAGGTCCCCCGGCGCCTCGAGTGGATCGAGCGGGAGATGGACGGCCTCTCCGATGAGCTCTACGACACCCGCATGGGCCTGGAGAACGCCGTAGGTGAGGGCTGGGAGCACGCCGATCCCACCTGGGCCGACCGGGGCCACCGCCCCCAGCGCCCCGGGCCCGGCGTCGAGGAGGACTCCACCGCCCTGGCCATGCTGCGCGACCGGGCCATCGAGCGGGCGGCCATCGAGATCGACTTCGGGCCGGACCTGGGGCTGTAGGAGGACCAAAGGACTTATCGGCCTGCGACGAGGAACGGTGCAGGATCCTGAACCGGTCCCGCTCCAGCCGCTCGTTCCAGCGCCGGCCTAGCCGAGCGCCGGGGCGTCCTCTCGCGCCGGCCGGTCGCAATACCGGTGGACCCAGCCCGTTCTGAGACGGTGATTGTGACCACGAGTTGTGGACGCGTCGACGGGCGCTTTCGATGCGCCAGGGCGCAAGTCTCAGAAACGACCGTTTGTTGGACGATCGGTCACCGGGTGCTGCGCCGGACGGGGGTTTCTCGGTCCGCAAAGCGATCGGCGACTCGGGCGACGTTCAGGATCCTGCGCAGATCCTCGTCACAGGCCACCTTGCGGCTGGTGTCACGGACCCGAGCACTGGGCCTTAGCAAGAGGTCTCTCGACGAGTCGCCAGTCTCCCCATGCGGTGAACCACTAGGGGCAGCGAAACGGCTGTCGGCGAGACAAGGAACACCAGCGGAACAAGGAACATGTTGGCCCCGCTAGTTCGCGCCGTGCCAGCCCGCCATGCGAACAGCGCTGCCCATGCGAGGCATCCCCCTGCGGTCAAGGCGGTAGCGATGGCAGGCCGCCGACCAGCAAGGGCCAGAGTTAAGCCGGCGACAGCAACAACGGCAACGACAAGCACCATCGCCGGGACACTATCGTCGACTCCTCCTCCTGTTGCGCGGCCAAAATTATCGACCTCGGAGAGATCCCACGGCAGAACGGCAACCCAGATGCTTACCGCAGTCAGCGTACCGATCGCGAACGCCAATAGTACGGAGAGCGCTCGTCGGCGATAGTTCACTTCGGCGCATGGGCGAACAAATCTCTACCCAAAAGTTTACCTCTATGAGAAGCTAGGGGCATCTTGATTGCCGCAGGAGCCCTGAGTGCAGCCCTGAGTGCCGCTTCCTAGGGATTGGCGCAAGCGGGGTGTTGAGCGGCCTGACTCATGTACTCTTTGGCGCCAGGATACCCATCGAAGTCGAACTTCGTAGCAACCGCGGCTACACGGCTTTTGGCTGGCTGACCCTGGGTACGCACCAGCTCCGCTCGTGCCTCTCCTACGTTCAGCCTGAGACGGTGGGCGAAAGGCAATACCTCCGGAGACAGATCGCTGCTAACCAGATCGACGGTAGCCTCGGCACTGCCTAGCGCCTCCTCAAGCCGACGAGCAGCGAGGTCCGCCTGACCTGGCTGGGTCAGCCCGATCAGCAGGTGCCGCGCCACTTCCCAGCGGGCCCAGCACAATGACCCCAGTTGTCCGTCGCGGGTGTTGTTGTTCTGGGCCAGTTTCTCACCCACATCGTCAACGGCCGGCACGGCGGGCAGGCTCGCCGTTGCCGGCTTGGGAACGGTGGCGGTCGATTGTGCTTGAGGCCTGATGTTCGTATCCGGTGCTCGCTCGCCCACACCGGCAGCCGGACCGGTCGTCATTGGCGGGTAGCCCAGCACGGTGGCCGGTGATGGAACAGCAGGTGCAACGGCGTCGACCGATGTCTCGACGCTTCCGCCGCCGCAGCCGGCGGCGAACACAATCACTGCGCAGAGGCTGACCAGATAGCCGTACCGGGCCGAAAGCCTAGGCACGGTAGAACCTCCAGATATACCAGTAGTTGTAGTCGTCACATGGTGGAGTAGCGAGATTGGTGCCATTGGCGTATGAGTCGTTGGGTACGTGCCAACAGTTAGCAAAATTGGTGTACTGGTTTCGAATGGAGTACTGGTCTTGGCCTAGGGCACCCTGAATCCTAAACCGCTGGGTGGTGTATTCCCCGCAGGTCCACTGGGTTACCCAGTTCCAAGCGTCCACGCATTTGCCGGTAATCCATTCTGGCCTGAATTGGAAAAGTCCGGGTGCGCCGGGGGAGGGCCAGACTCGGTACCTCTGGTTCGATGTGTTGAGACAAGACCACTGTTGAATGGGGGTGTCATCCCCGGCAGCCGGCCCTTCCACATCCGCACACATATAGCTGCTCAAGTTGTAGATACTGACGACGCCAGGATTCGGATCGGTAACGACCCCTGATCTTGTCACCGCGAAGTAGTAGCTGTCACGGACGTCCCTGCAATCGCCCGCGAAGACACGGTTGTTGCAGTGCGCCTCCATTAGCCAATAAAAGGCATCGTCGCAGCCTTGGTCAGTAACGGTTCCGGAGAAGCCAGCCTTCCTCAAATCATAGCAGTAGTCGTGGGCTTTGCAGGGCACCTGGAAATCCCATACCGGTCCGGTATCGGGAGACGAACTACATTCTCCGCCCTCTCTCAGCGGGATCCTCGGCGGCTCCAAGCCATCCCGATGACCCGAGGTCCGATCCTGAACCCCGATAACGCACAGAAACGGGGGTCAGGACGCTTCAGCCGGGTCGCCACTCGCCCGCCAGGGCGCTGCCAAGAAGCCCTGGGGGCTTCTCGTCCCATGATGGCGTGGCGCTGGCCCGGGCCGTCAAGACTTCCCCTACGGGCGGCCTGTGGCCGGTCTTGACTGCCCTCGTCTGGCCCGAGGGGGCCGACCTAAAATTAGGAAGGCGCTCCAGTGGCAGCGGCGGCCATGGCAGTACGGCCCGAGGTAGCCGGCGATGGGGTAGCCGGCGTCTCGACGATTCGGACTTCCCCACCAAGGGCGGCGGCCAGTCGTACCCAGGTCGTGTCAGTGGGATGGATCGAGCCGCGCTCGATACGGCTGATCTCGCTTTGGGCGATGCCGGTGCGCTCGGCGAGCTGCTGCTGGGTCAGACCGAGCTTCTGGCGTAGCTCAATGAGGTCGGCGGCCAGGGTGTAGGCCCGAGCGAGAACCTCGCGACGGGCCGCGGATGCAGCGGTCTTGGGCCGGCCATCGCTCTGGAGGTAGTCGGTCAGCTTGGTGCCCATGGCAACTCTTCCTAACTTCGGTCAGTCGCACTTCCTGACGGTTGTTAGTATGAGTGATCGCCCATATCGTCGTCAAGGGGCCTCTTGACCACGACCGGCTCGCTTGTTGGAGGGCAGCGCCGCCCGCCGGCGAGCACGGAAGTCGTCGAGGCGACCCCGAGCGGCCTTGATCTCCCGCTGCTGGCGGCGCTCGCTGGGGTCACGACCCTTGTCGTAGCCCCCGAGCAGCAGGATGATCCGTTGCCCATGAGCATGGAAGAACACCCGTAGGAGGATCGCCGGCTGCTTCTTCCCGCCACGCGCGCCGCCCGCGAACATCGCCGCCGTCTCCTCGGCGGTGTGGCGGACGCGGAACTCGTACAGGCCTTGGCCGAGGCTCTTGCCCCACTCGGATCCGCAGACGTCGGGACCCAGTCGGGCCAGGACGCTGGTCAGCGCCGCGATCACGGCGTCTCGCTTCAGGGCGCTGAGATCGTCGAGCCACTTCGCCATGGGCTCGCGGCCTTCCTCGTCGGCGTAGAACTCGACCGTCCAGTGTTCAGTCATCAAGGACCCTTCGTGCTTGTGTGCTCTCACCATGCCGGAAGGGGCTCAGCACTTCGCGTCTCGCTCGGGAGCTGACATTCGCGACTGGCGGCCAGGGTTTCGGGGAAGCTCGGGGGTCCCTCCCCTGTCCCAGGCGGCTGGGATGCTGGGCGTCGTGAGCCTCGACCTCCATCCGGCCGCTGCCCCGATCGTCGCCGGCGTCCTCGACGAACTGGTGGCCGAGGCCCGGGGCTTTCTGGCCGCAGCCGAGGCCGAAGGCACCCGTCGCAACTACGCCACCGACTGGCGGGCCTTCGTGTCCTGGTGCGCCGGTCACGGCTTCGAGTCCCTTCCCGCCGACGCCGAGGTCGTCGCCCTCTACCTCACCGACTACGCCCGGGACCACAAGGCCTCCACCGTGGTGCGCCGGGCCGTGGGCATCGCCAAGGGCCACCGCCGGGCCGGCTACCTCTCCCCCACCGAGGTCGAGAGCGTGCGTCTGGTCCTGGCCGGCATCCGCCGCACCAAGGGCATGGCCCCAACCCAGAAGTCCCCGCTGCTCACCGCCGACGTCCTCGCCCTGGTGGCCACCTGCCGCCCCGACACCCTGGCCGGCGTCCGCGACCGGGCCCTGCTGCTGGTCGGCTTCATGGGGGCCTTCCGGCGCTCGGAGCTGGCCGCCCTCGACGTCGGCGACCTCGAGGACCGACCCGAGGGCATGGCCATCCTCCTGCGCCGCTCCAAGGTCGACCAGGAAGCGCGGGGCCGGCGCAAGGTCCTTGTGTACGGCTCCGCTCCCATGTCCTGCCCGGTGACCGCCGCCCGGGCGTGGATGGCCCGGACGGCTCCCGCTACCGGCCCGGTGTTCCGCCCCGTCGACCGCCACGGCCGCCTCGGGCCCGGCCGGCTGTCAGGGCAAGGAGTGGCTGCAGTGGTGAAACGTGCCGCCCTGGCCGCCGGACTGGACCCCTCCTTCTTCGCTGGGCACAGCCTGCGGGCCGGGCACGTCACCCAGGCCAAGCGCAACGACGCCACCGACCTGGAGGTCATGAGCCAGACCCACCACCGCTCGGCCGAGTCGATCTCGGGCTACGTGAGGGAGGCAGACCTGTTCCGCCACACCTCGGCCCGGCGGCTGGGTCTGTAGGCGTGTGTCAGCTCGTGGCCGTCGCCACATGGATCGCCGGCCTTGAACTGACCGTTGCAACGGTGCGCCGTTAGAACTGATACACGGGCGACCGTGGTAACGGTGCTACGGTGGGCCGTGATGATCCGCGGCGTCCCGGTGGTAGTTGTGGCGTCGGTTAAGGGGGGTGCCGGTAAGACCACGACCAGTGTGCTCTTGGCTGAAGCGGCAGCGGATCGCGGACACACGGTTGTTCTCGGTGATGTGGACCCGCAGGGATCGGCGGCAGAGTGGGCGGCTCTGGCAGCCGCCGGCGGCACCGCGTTGCGATCCACTGTTGTCGAAGTGCCCGCGCTCGACTTGGCACGACGCTTGATGGGGCCGGCTGCCAAGGCGGACCTTGTGGTGCTCGACACTCCGAACAGGGATCTCCACCTGCTGTCGGCGGCCCTTAGCGTGGGCGATCTGGTCGTGGTGCCGTCTGCTCCAACGACGATGGACCTCCCCCGAGCATGGCCGACGCTGGACCTGGTAGTGGAGGCCAGCCGGCCAGCCGTCGTCCTGCTGGTGAAGATCGATGCCCGTTATCCCAACGCAGCCGTCGACGCCCGGGCGGCGCTGGCCGAAGGCGGGGCCCACACGCTGACGGCCACTGTTCCCTACTGGCAAAGCTTGGCCCAGGCCAAGGCCGGACGCCCACGAGGTCGCCACCTACGGGTGTTCGCTGCGGTGCTCGACGAGCTGCTGCCGATGCTGCCCGATCCCGAGGAGAGCCAGTGACCGAAACTAACCGTCGAAAGTCAGCGATGGGCCGCCCAGCGGCGACACCGGCGGCGACCGCAGCGTTTAAGCGGCCACCGGCGGTCTACGTGAAGAGGTTGACGCTCGATTTGAGCGCCGAAGATCATCGGACCCTCAAGCTCGCTGCACTGGACACTGATGCGCCGATGACCGACTTACTCCGCGGCTTTATCGCTCTAATCCGGTCTCAGCCCGAACTCGCTGCTGAGGCAGCGAGCGTGATGACATCCTGAACCGAACGTAAACAGTTGTACCGTTTACACGGTACAACGGCATTCCGTTGATACGGTAAGCAGTCAAGATTGAGGCCGCCAAGCGGAATTGCCCAACCCCAAACCCTGTGGCACTCGCGGAAGGGGTTCCGCGCGGAGCATCCACCACTTCGGTGAGATGTCGCGCGACGCTTCCGTGCCATGGCTGCCACCAGCTACGACCGCACAGCCGACCTCGTCGGTCTTACTGAAGTCGCCCAGCACCTCGGGGTGTCCTCAAGGAGCGTTCGACAACTAGTGCACCATGGCCGCCTTCCTGCGCGTCGGGTAGGCCCACTCTGGTACGTCGACCGCCAGGTGCTGGAGGAGTTCGCGCAGACATACCAGCCACGACGCCTGAAGAGCGCCCCGCGTCAGACCAGCAACACCGACTCTCGGGAGAGGGTGGCGCGACTACTCGCTGAGTGGCAGTCGGCCACCGCCGACGAGCTGGCCGTCGGCATCGGCCTCCACCCCGGCAACGTCCGCAAGCACCTGGTCATCCTGGCGGCCGCCGGCGTGGCCGAGCGTGACGACGAGGGCCTGTGGCGTCTCACCGCTGCCGGCAGGCGTCTGCAGGAGGAGATCGCCAAGGCCTCGTAACCGACCCCAGAAATGCAGAGGACCCGGCCACTAACCGGGTCTCTCTGCCACTCCAACTCCAGAAAGGAGCTACTCACCAGTGGCTCTGACTTTACACCCACCGTGCGACGGCGGGCTAGGAGGCGACGCCTCCTTTCGACCAACCGCGCCCGAATGGTGGCGCTCCGCCGCCTGCCGGGGGAGCGACCCCGCCCTCTTTCACGGCACGCCCACCGCCCACCGCCAAGCCCAGGACCTGTGCCGACGCTGCCCGGTGTCAGAGATCTGCCTGTGGTCGGCCATGGTGGAGGAGGCCCCCACCCCCTACCGCTACGGCGTGTGGGGCGGCCTCACCGCCCCCCAGCGCCACCGCCTGGCCACCCAGCTCGCGGCCGAGCTCTCCCAGCAGCTCGAGCCGGACCAGCCCGCCGACGACGGGCCCGGGACGGGGGAGTACCTCCAGCGCCTCCAGGCCGCCCTGGACGCCTGGCAGGCCACCCGGGCCGCCCGAGGGGCCACCGATGCCGCCTGAGCCCCTCCTCGCCGTCGTCGACGGCCCGCAGTGCTCCCATGGGCCCGCCACGCCGACGGAGTCGCCCTCGTCGAAGCCGGCGCCGCCCCGCAACGCCAAGCAGCGCAAGCGGGACTTCCGCCGGGACCGGGCCCGCCGCCGGCGCATCACCGAGCGCCTGGCGTCAGATCCCACCCTGACCGACTGCACCAAGGTGGTGGCCCTGGCCGCCCTGGCCTACAGCGACGACAGCGCCAAGCCCGTCTACCCGGCCATGGAAGCCATCGCCACCGCCGCCAGCTGCCATCGCCGCTCGGCGAGACGCTGCATGGTCGACCTGGTGGAGGCCGGCTACATCCGCCGCATCACCCGCCCCATCGCCGCCCGCCGCAACGCCACCAACCTCTACTACTTCTGTGAGCCTCTGGGCCGCCCCGCACCCCACAGAGAAGGCCAGCGCCGCCGCTCCCGCACCCGCACCGGCCGCATCCCCACCGGAGCCGATTCCTCGGCCAACAACGCCAGCCCCCACGGCGACTCCGAAGCCCAAAACCCCAGCTCACACAGGAGGACCCCCGAGTCCCCCGAACCGGCAAAGCAGGTACCTAACCGCCCCGGAACGGAGCCGAGCGACTCAACGCACTCGGCATCCACGTCCGAAAACAGCTCAACGCGACCCGCGACACCCGGATCCTCGAGCCCGACACCCGTCGAAGGACCCGAACCGACCCCCCAACCCAACCGCGACCTCGCGCAAGCCCACCTCCGAGCAGCACGAGAAGCCCTCCGCGACCCCAACGACCTCCGCACCCGACCCCGCAGGACCCTCACCACCTGAGCATCTCAGCCACGCGAAGGCCGACGACAACGTCAAAAGCGAAACGAGAGTCGCCTACGGCGACTCGCAGTGAATGAGAAAGAGCCGCAACACGCCTCAGCCACGCGAAGTAGGTGAATCCTCAACTAACAAGACCGAAGGACGAAATCATTTTGACACGATTGCAACCGTCCGGTTGCCGGCGGTATCGTGCCGAGGTGGCGTGGATGCGGATGATGGGGCTGGACTCGGTGGCCTACCACCGCTCCACGGTGGCGGAGCGCTCCGACGACCATCCCGGCGCGGCCCTGGACTACTACGCCTCCCGGGGCGAGACGCCCCTGCTGTGGGCCGGCAGGGGAGCGGCGGCCCTGGGCCTGTCCGCCGCCGCCGACCTCACCGGCATCAGCGCCACCGACAGCGTGTCCCGGGCCGCCAGCCCGGCCGACGCCGGCATCGTCACCCCGGCGGCCTATGAGGCCATCTTCGGCCCCGACGGGGCCCGTGACCCCAGCACGAGAGAGCGCCTGGTGAACTCCAAGCGCCCGGGCCTGGAGCTGGTCATCGGCGCCCACAAGTCCGTGGCCGAGCTGGGCGTCATCGGCCGGGCCGAGGACATGCACCAGATCATGGACGCCGAGCGAGACGCCACGCTGAGTTACTTGGACGACATCACCCAGCGAATGGGCGGGCGGCGGGGGAGGGCGGCCACCCCGACCCCCACCGACGGGCTGACCTATGCCGTCACCCGCCACGCCACCTCCAGGGCCGGGGACCCCAGCCCCCATGACCACGTGCTGCTGGCCAACGTGGTGCGCATGAACGACGCGGCGGGCGGGACCAAGGGCGCGGATACCGCCCTGTGGCGAGAGCACCTGCACGCGGCCACCGCCATCGGCCGCATGGCCAGCGCCCACAAGGCCATCGAGCTGGGCTACGACATCATCCCCGACCACGGCCCCAGTGGCCGCCTGGGCCACTGGGCCATCGCCGGCGTCCCCAAGGAGGCCATGGAGGTCCACTCCAAGCGGGCGGCGGAGATCACCGAGGCGGTGCAGGATCGCGGCACCGACACCTACCGCTCCCGCCAGGTCGCGGCCCGCAACACCCGCGACCCCAAGCGCCACCAGCCCGTCGAGGACCTGATGGTGCGCTGGCATGCCGAACTGGCCGAGATCGGCTGTCCCGTGCCCGAGCTGCTGGCCTCGGTGCAGGAGGCCTCCCGCACCCGCCACGTGCGCCCCGACGCCCCCAGCCGCTCCGAGCTGCGGGAGCTGGTGACCCAGACCCTGGCCCCGGAATCGGACCTGGCCCGGCGCAAGGTGTTCAACCGCCGCGACGTGGTGGTGGCCGTGGCGCCGCAACTCTTCGGCTGCGACCCCTCGGTGCTGCCCAGGGTGGTGGACCGGGTCCTGGGTGATCCCGAGGCCGTGCCCCTGCTGGGAGTGGCGGAGAAGCGCGAGCAGGCCTACGCCACGGCCAGGGGCATGGCCACCGAGCAGGCCATCGCCGAGGTGGTCGAGCGCATGGCCCAGCGCAGGAATGCCCCCGCAGTTCCCTTCACCGGCGCCGCCGAGGCCATCGCCGCCCGGGAGGACCTCCTCGGCGGCCACCTCACCGCCGGCCAGGACGCCGCGGTGCGGGCCATCACCACCTCCGGGCGGGGGATCGACATCGTGGTGGGGGTGGCCGGCTCGGGCAAGACCACCGCCCTGGCCGCGGTGCGGGACGCCTTCTCCACCGCCTCCGCCACCGCAGGTCCCGATCCCGCCATCGCCGCCGCCAATGCGCCCTTCCTCCCCGTCGGGCTCCGCCGCACCCTCCTCGAGGCCGCCGGCCCGCCCCGGCCCGAGCCCCCCTACGAGCTCATCGGCACCGCGGTGTCCGGCCAGGCGGCGCGGACCCTGGGATCCGAGGCCGGCATCGACCCCTCCCGCACGGCGGCGTCGGTCCTGTGGCGCCTGGACCACGACCAGCTGGCCCTGAGTGAACGCAGCGTCCTGGTCCTCGACGAGGCGGGCATGGCCGACGACGCCACCACCCTGCGCCTGCTCACCGCGGCGGAGCGGGCCGGGGCCAAGGTGGTCATCGTGGGCGACGACCGCCAGCTGCCGGCCATCGGCGCCGGCGGGGCTCTGGGCGCGGTGCTGGACCGCCATCCCGAGGCGGTCCACGTGCTCGCCGAGAACGTGCGCCAGCGCGACGGGGGGGAGCGCGAAGCCCTGGGCCAGCTGCGGGCCGGCAAGGTGGCCGAGGCGGTCGACTGGTACGTGGCCAATGACCGCATCGTGACCAAGCCCACCATCGAGGAGGCCCGCTCCGCCCTGGTGGCCGCATGGGCCGCCGACATCGCTACTCCGAAGCCGGGCACGGAACCGGATGACGACATCGCCATGTTCGCCTGGCGGCGGGTGAACGTGGCCGAGCTCAACCGCCTGGGCCGGGCGGCGTGGGCGGAGATGGGCAATCTCTCCAGCCCCGAGCTCACCGCCCCCGGCGGCGCGGCCTACGCGGCGGGCGACCGCATCGTCACCCTGGCTCCCGGGGCCCGGGGCCAGCTGGTGACCAGCGAGCGGGGGAGCGTGCTGGTCGTGGATCCCGAGGCCAGGACCCTCACCGCCCTCATGGACGACGGCCGCACCCAGCACTTCGCCACCGAGGACATCGGCGCCGACCGCCTGGCCCATGGCTACGCGGTCACCGTGCACCGCAGCCAGGGCCTGACCGTCGACGCCACCCACGCCCTGGAGGACGGCGGCGGGCGGGAGCTGGCCTACGTGCGCAACAGCCGGGCCCGGGGCGCCACCACCCTCTACGCGGTGGCCGACGACGTCGAGATGGCCGCCGAGGACCTGCGCCGGGCCTGGAGCAACGAGACCCGCCAGCGCTGGGCCATCGACCGCCAGCCATCGGACCCCCGCACCCCCGGCTTTGGCCTGGGCCAGCCCGCCACCTCCCCGCCGGCGGTGCGCCTGGCCCGGCTCAGGTCCGAGCACGAGGCCCTGGCCGCCATCATCCCTCCCAAGCCCGAGGCGGACTGGCGGGCCCAGGGCCACCTCAACGGCCTGCGCAACGCCCTGCGCGACCTCGACACCGACAACGCCTACGGCGTCTATGCCGGCACCCCTTTGGCCGAGGCCCTCACAGCATGGAAGGCCGTCCACTACGAGCGCACCGGCGCCGAGATGCATAGCCACGAAGGCCCCCTGCTCCGCCGCCCCGGCTTCGCCCGGGCCGCCCGCGACGCAGCCGAGCGGGAGGCACCGCTGGAGGCCGCCTACCGGGCCATGGCCGACCTCGAGCGAGCCCGCATCGCCCCCCAGCTGGCCGACGCCGAGGCCCACCTCGCCGCCCGGGAGGCCCAGGAGACCGCCCATCTCCGCTATGTGCGCATCGACCACCCCGAGGTCCCCCGGCGCCTCGAGTGGATCGAGCGGGAGAT
>MWVV01000814.1_pt1 | contig 11284 bp, 10 predicted proteins | sample 1047281 | NCBI WGS metagenome assembly MWVV01 (sample SAMN06349986, study PRJNA376086) | soil metagenome | isolation source: PT-2 sample Antarctic (ecotone) soil | place: Antarctica | collected 2015-01-13 | reverse complement strand
GTTCCCGACCGCCTCTTCAAAGGAATGAGCAAGAATACTTATGACGCGCTTTATCTTAAAACGCGCGGCGCGCACAATCCCGTTAGAAAAATTAGAGCTACAAAAAGCGACTTATTGAGATGGACAGGGGTAAGCGACGTTACGCTTGATAAACACATCAGACATCTAAAATCGGTTGGGCTTGTAAAAGTCGATTTTATTATCGGCAGTCATAACGGAAACTGGTATGAAGTTTTCATACCGGAAGAAATGGAGCTACCTAACCAACCCAACCAACCTAACCAACCCGACATACCCAAGAAAGTTGGTGGGGACCCACCCAACTTAGTTGGTGGGGTTGGTGGGGTTTTATTACTAGAAAACAAAGAAGTTATGGGAAATGCTAAGACTTCTTTAAAGACAAATACTAAGAGTGATGATGAAGCGGACGCGCTGTTTTCCGGTTTCATCGAAAAATTTCAAACAGCCGCAAAAAAATTAACGGGGGCGCCGCTCTCGAAATACGAGCGCGAAAAATGGGAACGCCTCGCCGAATTACTCGTTCTCGAACTTGAAACCGCAAGCAGGCACGCCAGCAATCCGGTATCATCCGTCCCGGCGTTTCTGACGAAAGTTTTAAGCTCGAAACTTCTGAATCAGAAACAACCAGAACATACTTCAAAATCAAAGTCCGGCACAAAACTCGACACAGTCGGTAAATACTACCCGGAGCTTGACGACTCGGATGAAGAGGTAAAATCGTTAGACACCGAATCGAAAGAAGCGGCGGTTGATTTGCTGCGCGAATTCAAAGACGATGCAGAATTTTTAGAAGGCTATAAAAAATGGTATACCGAAGAAGATTGGAGCTGGGTAATCAAAGAGTTAAAAATTAAAAAATAAATGTATTTTATCAACGCTGGCGAAATGGAAGTGGAAAATTCAGAACCGCTCGAACGAAAAGGGCAGTCGAATGATTTCGAGGCGGCGAAACAAAAAGCCGACAAGTTATTAAAACTATTCGCTCAAGTCGAAGTCGTCGACGCAAAAACCAAAGAATGCGTTTATTTCCAAACGAGAACTGCGGATAACTTTCACCTTCCGAAAAACAGAAATCGAACGAGATGAATTTAATCTGGAAGCCGATGGCATTCGCTAAAGGAGAGACGGCGATGTTCAACAACACCAAACTCGGAATCATTCGTCACAGGGGAAGCGTTTGGGCAGCGTATGTCGGCAACCGCAAACTTGAAGATTCAAAATCAAAGAAAGAGGCGCTGAAGCGAATTTTAGAGGAAATCGATATACAGGGAAGGCTCTTCTAGGGAAAGTTCAAGCAAGGGGCAATTGTGAGGGAGAAAACGATTATTATCACCGAGTCAGAAGGGAAATATCGCATTCAAAATACCGGTCTTTCGGAATTTGACTTAATCGGGATTCTCGAGTGCATAGTTTTTGACATGAAATCCGTTCGCCGGCAGGAGATTTTCGACAAGACGACCGAGTCGTCCAGCTCCGAGGACATTACAAAGCAATCCGAAGAAACCACAACAGGACCAAAAGTCGAAACAGTTCGACCGCCATCTTCACCCGATCTGTGGACACGAATCAACAACGCCGTCAAAGCCATCAAGGTTTTAGGCGGTCAAGCTGACGAAGGCGACCAAAGTAATACGACGTATGAAGAATTGCAAACGGAACTCGAAGAACTAACCAATCAATACAAACGATTGAAGAATTCTAAAGGCGCGGGTAAATGAATAAACGTAAAAACTTTATTAAAAGAGAAGTAAGCGGATGCAGACAATCGAAGAAATAAAGTGCGGGAAATGTTTTGGTTTGAGTCCATCGTCGATGGGTCATTGCAAATAGGGGTATTAGGCACAACGGCTTGTTTTTTTACTCTAGCGTATTTAATGCAATAGTATCCCCCTCGATAACTTCTCGGAAATGATATGTTCCGCTCGGTATTATGTGGCGAAATATGAGTGGTGAGATGCCGGCAATATGTTCGTCTTTGATTTCCTCGCCGCCCGATCTCAGTTGGTTTATAATCTTGCCGATTTCGATGGTATTCCAAATCAAAGCCGCATTTGAGAGAATACTCAAACAACTGACTTTGTTCATTATTTCCTCATAATCGCCGGTGCGGAATTCACCGTGATTGGCAAAGAAAAGCCATTTTGCCAGCCCGTGTCGTTGCTCGCCGCGATTGAGTTGTTTTTGGATTTTTCGCCGCATCTTTTCATCTCCGAGATATTTCAAGATGAAGATGGTTTTGATGCTTCTGCCCAATTGAGTTAAGGCTTTGCTGATATGGTCGGCGGGTGTGGCATTGATCAGTCTTTTGAGAACAACGTGAGCCGGAGCCGTTTTATTTTTCAAACTTGCCGCTATTTTGACCAACTGATCATATTGTTCTTCGATTAACTGCCAATCAATTGTTTGTCGAAAGATTGAATTTAGTTCGCCGTAATCTTCGGTTTTACTGATTTTGTAAAGTTGTTGGTCGGCAAGGTCTTTCAATCTTGGCATAAACGAAAAGCCGAGCAGATAACACAAACCGAATAATTGCTCGGTAAAACCGTGCGTGTCGGTATAATGTTCGCGCGGCTGAAGATCGGTGTCGTTGTCGAGCAAGCCGTCCAGAACGTAAAGGGCTTCACGCGGTCCGCAAGATATGACTTGCGAAGAAAAAACGCTGTGTTGATTGGAAGTATGGGTATAAACCGTCAAGGCTTTGTCATAATAGCCGAAATATCGCGGATAATATGAAGCGATCAAAGAACTTGCCTGCACGCCGAACCGCTGCCCATCTGAGGAAGAAGTTTCTCCGTCGCCCCAGATGCTGCTCATCGAAAGGTTGTGATGATAATTAACAAGCCGATTATTGGCTTCTTTGAGAGTAATTTCGGTCAGATAATGACGGCTCACATTTTGCATCATTTCAAGAGTCACCGCATCTGTGCTATTTCCCATAGTTGAAAGCCCAAGATTTGTTCCGTGAGCAATGAGTGCCGCCAGTTTTGTTTTTTTGAGGTTCAGAGACCTTTCAAAAAATTCGGGCGGCGGTTTCAAATTTACAGAAAACTCAGTCCAAACATCAACTTTTGCCAGCAAGTCTTCAATTCTGATGCGCGGCATTGCCGACTCAATCACCTTTCGTAATTTTCTGGTTTTTTCCGGGATCGGCAAAGCGTCTTCGCGTTTCAATTTGAGTTTACCGTTTTCCAAAGCAACGAATTTATTGGTTGCCAAAGTGAGTCTGAAGTTATTCAAAACTTCATTGAACTCCCGTTTGAGCGAAGCAAACAGATTGCCGGTATCTTTTTCTAAAGACAGCATTTGATATGAGTTTTCCCGTTCCTTTTGCCACTCATTTTCCAGATAAACCAAGTTCCAAAACGAAACGTATCGACGGCTGTCAGGCAAATAAAGTGTGCCGGAGCGCAAAGCGTCGCGGACCGCTAACGCCAGAGCCGCCAGCCATAAACGGCGGTCAATGATTGTTCGGTTTTTGCCGTTCTTTAGAAACAGACCTTTTCCCCACACCGGCGGCACAAATTTGACGGGAGCAGTTTCGGGAATATCTTTGATTTCCCGGCGGCTTAACTGGCGGACGATTTCCAGGGCTTCGAGCAAATATTCGCTTCCCGCAACGGTTTCAAAAGGGAGTTCTGCAAACCGGTAAAAATACTTTCCCAAATCGGAAAAATAATGGCGGATTTCCTGCAAATAGCCTTGCTCTTCGATTTCCTGCCATTGGTGACAATGATCAACCGCTTGGGTCAAATCTTCCGTAGCGAATTTATGAAAGAATTCGGTTAAGATAATGTTCGCCGCAGTCGGAGTCAGATCGAAATTTCCTTTGCCTGCCGGGGCAGCTTGGTTTTTTGCCGCTGCCAACAAATATCCAACCGCTTCGGTCAACACCGACACGCCTTGTCGAACTTGCCGTTTAGCTTTTTTGGACTTTTCTTCAAAGGAATGTTTGGTATGGCGAATCATTTCCAGCAGAAATTGTTCGTTCATTTCGACCAGATAATCCAGCAGTAGTTTCTCGGTTTCGCTGATAAAACAAGCCAACAATGCTCGTCTTTTGATAGCCGGAAAACGCTTGAGCTGCCAGACATTATATCTTTTGCAAACTCCGGCAAGATTCTTTATTAACAGCGGATTGATGCCGCTCAAGTCAATTTTATCTTTCGTTAAACCGTTGACAAAGGTGTATTTATTCAAATATTTGAGAATCGCTGAGGAGGTCGCTTTGGGCGGATATTCCTTCAAATCAAAAAGTAGGGAGCGTTTGTTTTCCGTTTCCAACAAACTTTCCAACTCTAATCCCACTTCTTCCGACAAAAGATCGGCGACTTCCGTAAAAACATCTGCTTGAACAAATAATAAACTTTCACGAATTACCTTGGTCAAGAAAATTTCGTTTGGCAGCAGAACTTTTCTTTCGCGCAGATAAACTTCGGCGGATTTCCATAAATCTCTTTCATTCTGCCCGGCGACTGCTTCCTGTTTTAGTATTTTCCGCAACCCATGTTCGATTTCTTCATTGAAGTCTTGAATGCCGAGATAATTTTGCAAGCGGAGGCGATAGCCGCTGGTCGTGGCTCCGCGTCCCGGATCAGTCATCAATAAAACCGGGAGCAGCCCCAGTTGAAGTGAAACGAAGTTAAGTGTTTTGATCGGGAAATCGGTGAATTCTTCTAAAAATCTGCCATTATTTCTCAGATAACATAACTGAACGGCGAACCACCGGCGATTAAATTCGCCGCGACATTTTTCGACTTCAAACATATCTTCCAACGTCAAAGTCCATTCCGCGACCAATCTTTCTTCGCCCGGTTCTTTATCCATAGACATTGAGCAAAGAGTTTTCCAAATCACGACCCAAATCGGCTTGTGACGGTTTGGTATAAACTGCTGTCGTATCCAAACTTTCGTGTCCCAAAAGATTCGCCAGATCAACTATTTTACCCGGATTCTGTTTTAGATAATTCAAAGCGAAAGTATGCCGCAAAATGTGCGCGGACACGGAAATTCGCGTGATTTTTGCCTTTTTACCAAATTGCGAAATCATTGATTGAATCATTCTTTTCGATAACTTTTCGCCTTTTTGGTTGAGGAAAAACGACTCTGACGCAAAAACTCCGCGAATCTCCAAATAACTCCTGACGGCTCGCCTGACCGAAGCATTCAGCGGAATTTCACGTTCTTTCAAGCCTTTGCCTTGTCTGACCAAAACCGTCCCGGTGCGTTCGCCTGCTTTGATGTCGCTTAATTTCAAATCGGCGACTTCCGAAACCCGCAAGCCGGTCTGCGCCATTAATTGCACAATCGCGTAATTACGAACGGCAAAGTTTGAACTTCCTGACACTCGCAGTAAAGCGTGAACCTCATTTTCCAATAATCCGAGCGGTTGGCGATTTCTGACAAACTTGATCGGTTTCAGAGAAATTGCCACATCAGCTTTCATTCGTTTGGTCTGAACTGCCCACCGGGATAATTTTCGCAAGGCTTCCAAACGGCGATTGATCGTCGTCGGCTGCAACCCCCGAACATTCAACAAAAATTGCCGATAATTAATCAGGTCGAGTGGTGAAAGTTTTTTCAGTTCAACTTGCTCACCCAAACTTTGCAGATACCAATCATAAAATTTCTCCAAATCAAACTGATAACCGGAAACCGTATTTTCGGCAAAATCATTTTCTCGCAGATGTTGGACGAACTCACTTAAAACAGAAGAATCGGGCATATAAAAAACTCAGGAAAAAAGACTGCTTGTATTTAATGCAATAGCATCCCCTACGTTAGACCACCACTTTATTGCATTAAATACGGTAGATATTTTAAGAGTATTGCATACAAGTCACATTGTATGCGTGTATTTAATGCAATAAAATGCCAAAAACAAAGGAAATTAAGCAGAAATCAATGAATTTTCATGAAAATGAGCGGATTTGAAGGAAAAAGTAAGCTCTTAGAGTAAAAAAATGTGCCTTTGTGCCTAATACCCCAATCGGCGAAAAGTCGGGCGAATAAGGCGGCAGCCAAATCACTTTTGCCCCACAACTCTCGGCGATTTCTTCGATCCGGCTCGCCCGGTGCGCTCCTAAGTTGTCAAGCACTAAAACGTCGCCCGACTTCAGGCACGGTCGCACAAAGTTCTCGCCAAAAGCATCGAAGGCGAGCGTATCAACCGCACCTTCGACTAACATCGTCGTTTCCACTCCGGCTAATCCGATTAAACTGACCACAGAGGTTGATTGTCCGTAATTCTTTGGCACTGCTTCCCGCACACGAATCCCCGGCGCGGCGCGTCCGAAAAGGCGGGTCAAGACGGTGGTGATGCCCGATTCGTCGATGAATTTGAGCCGCTCGTGGGCAATCTTTTTCATTTTCCGCCAGAACCACCCGCGTTTTCCATTGTTGCGCTCCTGTGCGATGAGCGATTTTTTTTACGCGGCAAGCGCAACTGCCGCAGCTCGCGGCTCAATGTCGCCGGACTAACCAACTTCTGCTGCTGCTCCAGCAAACTGGTTTGCAGTTCGAGAAGCGTCGCGTCCGGCTGCTCTTTGATTTGCTTTGCCAGCCAGAGCCGATGCGTCCGGTTCAACACCTTTTTCGCTCCGGCGCGGTGCGGCAGTCGCTCCAAAGAACCGCTCTCGCGTTTTTGCCGCAGCATCTTTTTCAGGAATGTTTCTCCGACTGAAAACAATGCGGCAACCTCACTGAGGGTGTTTCCACCTTTTTCGTAAGCGGTGACCACACGTTCCCGCAAATCTAAAGAATAAGCCTGCATTCTTCCAGCTTACACTTTTGAACTCAGTCGCTCAATCATGAAAACCGCTATAGTTGATTTTCCATAAGTAAGAAAATTCTACCAATCAACAAGTTTGTCTGTCTTTTCAACTACTGATTCGCATATAAGTAACCAATCGGCAAAAAAAATTATGAGCTAGAACGATTGAAAACAGTTTTGCGGCGATTGAAGATAGAGAAACGCGGGAAGAACGAGCAGCAAATCGGATTAAAGCCGCTATAAATATTGCGCCCACTTCGGTGACAAGAGTTTTAATAATCGAAAATCCCTTATTAAATATCTTTCACCCGGACATCTTGTTCACCATTCCATCATTTGTAATCGGGATCGAGTTTCTTCAAATGCTCGATTGCGTTTGTGTTGCGCGAATCTAATTCCAGCGAGCGCCAGTAATTTTTGACGGCAAGCTCACGGTTGCCGCCCCTTTCGTAGGCTTCTGCTAAACTGTCATAGGTGTTAGCGCTTTGCGGGTAAAGACTGACATTCAGCTTGAAGATTTCGATTGCCTGCTTATTCTGCTCCTGTTCCATCAGTTTGCCGCCCCAGTTATTTAAATCATCTTCGGTCAATTGAAATTTCGCGTCCTTTTTCTTTAACTCGATGACCATTCCCGGAGCATTTTCAAAACCGCGTTTCAACAATTCGAGACGGAGAAGTTTAATTGCAGCAGGCAGTCCGCCGCCGTTTGAGGCGCGTAGATTCGGAATATAATAACCCGCCACGTCGTCAATGAATTCTTCGGGATTCGCTCCCGCCAGATTGGTTAGAATAACAATCGCCAAATCATCATCCGAATAGACGAAAAACGCCGAGCGTCTGCCGCCGATGCCTGCCGCGACCGGATTTTCTAGTCGGTTGTTGGTTGACCAGCCGAGCGCCCATGGCGTCGGCGAGCCGTCGTTAAACGCGCCGTTAGTCCATAACGTTTTAAGGCTGGATTCTTTGAGAAGAATGCCTTTTTGCAGTGAGATAATCCATCGCGCCACTTCTTCGGCGGTCGAATTAAGCCCGCCGGCGGTGCGAATAAATGGGGTAAATTCGTCAAAGGCGTGTTCGAGCCTGGTGTCGGGCGACACGCTCAGACTGCCGTTGGAATAACGATACGCCTGCGCCCGATGCGGAACAATATCGCGCGAATCGCCGAACGCGGAATTCGTCATACCGACCGGCTTAAATTGCCGTTCCCTGATAAATTCCGTAAACGGCTGACCGCCGAGTTTGTCGATAATCTTGCCGAGCAGAACGTAATTGGTCTGGTTGTAGCGATACTTTTCGCCGGTCTTAAATTCCATCGGTAGAGTCTGAACGGTCGCCCACGCCGAATCTTCTCCGCCTTCGCCGACGAGCGTGCCGGTTCCCTGTCCTTTTGCCGGAATCAACATGTCGGGAATGCCGGAGACGTGCGTCAGCAGTTGTCTAACGGTTACCGGCTGCCACGCTGTCGGAAGTCCATCCAGATAACGCGAAATGGGAGCCGAAAGCTCAACTTTCCCGTCCTCGACAAGCTGCATAATCGCCACGCCGGTGAACGCCTTTGTTGCCGAATTGATTGAGAAAACCGTCTGATTGGTAACCGAAACGGTATTTTGAATGTTCGCGGTCCCGTAAGCGCCGAGAAAAACGATTTTGCCGTGCCGGATGACGGCTATCTGAAGTCCGGGAATTTTGCGCTTCCGCATTTTGCCCAACAGAAAATTTTCTACATTATCGGTTTTGGTCTGAGAGTAGAGGTAGGATTGAAAACCGCCGGTAAAAAGCAGTAATAGGAATAATATCCTCAAATTTATTTGACTAAATAATTGCATCGGTTCGCTCCGTTTATAAAAAGGTGAGAACAATTTGTTCTATTAATCAAAACCCCGCAGCAATTGGTTTTATGACAAATATTTCAAATATTATTCGGATAAAAAATATTAAATTTCAAACGCGAGCAATCAACTTTAGAAAGAATTAAATAATTTATCCAAATGAGCCGTTGTTGAAACTGCTTATTTAAAACGTTTCTTCAATAGTTTCGCTCTCTAGTAATTCGTAATTTATTTAACACAATTAGATTTGAAAATGAATTTACATCGGCAAAACTCAAACGAGATGCTGGAATACATATGGTATTTCATTTTGAAATACTTGATTGTATATTATTTCATTTTGAAATAATATATTCAAAGAGAGCCAATGTGGATTATTACTGAAAGGAAGCTGCGAGAATACTGGCGAGAACACGCGGATGCGGAATTGCCGCTGCGCGAATGGGTTAAGCTGGTGAACAATAGTGATTGGACGAGCTTTAGTGATGTGCGGGACACTTTCGGCAGCGCCGATTTTCATAACGGTTTTACGATTTTTAATGTTGGAGGAAACAATTTTCGTATTATCGCAAAAATCGAATATTCCAAACACATAGTTTTCATCAAATATGCTTTCTCGCACGCCGAATACGATAATCATAAAAATTGGTGCGATTGCGGGAGAAAAGGAAAAAGCAGGTGATAATGTTATGCCAAAAACCAAAAGAAATAATAATACAACCGGACGATTTGATCATTCCGACACCTCAAGACCGATTACTTCTGCTTCGAGAGCTGTCGAGAATTCTATCCCTGCTCGCAAAAGAGTCATCAGAGGTTCCAATACGATGGCAGGCAGTTTCGATAGGGTTCAGCCAAGATATGGTGAGACAGCACAGCATACTGGCGCAGCAAAAGAGTTTGACGCGAAATTTTACGGGCGTCTTTTAACCAGGACTGCTCCGAAAGTGATTGGCTCGCTGGAAGAATACGACCGCATCGAGGCGCAATTTGAAAGTTTGCTCGATAAAGGCGACAGCCGGTCTCCGGAAGAAGATTCGCTTTTCGATTTACTGGCGAATCTACTCGAGGATTATGAAAAACGCACTCTTCCGTCGCTCGAGCCTACATCTCCGGTTTCAACGCTAAAATTTTTGATGGACCAGAACGGGTTAAATCAAAGCGACCTGATCGAGTATTTCGGCTCTCAGGGCAATGTCTCGCAGGTTTTATCCGGTAAACGGGGGATAAGTAAAGGAGCCGCCCAAAAACTTAGCGAGCGGTTCAAATTATCGACCGACGTATTTTTGAAACATATGTAGGCAAAAAGGCAATAATTCACTCGATTCAGCAGATATGGAATATATTACTGCCTTTTTATGACGCAATGCTGACAGAGATTTGGTTTAACCCTCGTTACTGCTAATACACGCTAAAAATTTCGCTGATTTTATTTTTATAATCTTATTAGCAAACTCCTGAAATGAGCGTTCATTTTAACCAACATTTCAAAAATCAGCTTTCATTTTGAGGTGTTATCTGTTATTTTGTCTTCATTATGGCAAAAATAGAGACGCCTTTTTCTATTTCCCCGAATCCACTGGCACTGCACGTTACGGAGTCGCTTCGCGCGGTTCTGCATAAAACTCGGTATGTCATCAACCACCGGCAAGGCTTATCCTGCCTGCTCGGTGATGTCGGTTTGGGTAAGTCCACAATGCTGCGCTATCTATCGAGCGAATACGGCGCACGCGAAGATTGCCGGACGTTTTTAATTCCCACGCCGAACTTCCCTTCGCCGTTTGCGATGCTCAAAGACATTTGTTTAGGTTTTGGTCTTGAGCCGAAATCATCGCGCAATGCTCAGGAACGAATGTTTAACGATTTCCTCGTCGACCAGTTTGCCGCTGACAAAAATGTCATTCTATTTATTGATGAAGCGCAGAACTTAGATAATAAACAATTGGAACTTATCCGCGCATTGCTTAATTTTGAAACCAACGAAGAAAAATTAATTCAGGTGATTCTTGCCGGTCAGTTGGAACTAAAAAGCAAGCTCGACAACAAGCGAAATAAATATCTAAAAAGCCGTATTGTTATGTATTCGACGCTGAACGCTCTTACTTTGAACGAGACAAACGAAATGATCGCAACCAAATGCGAATACGCGGAAATTAAAAACCCATTCAGCGATGAGGCGGTCGAGCGCATATACAATCAGGCGGCGGGCGTTCCACGTTCGGTTCTGAAAATGTGCGCGATGCTGTACGTCTTGAAAAACGAATACGATTTAGATGAAATTCCGGTTGATGAAATCGAAAATATAAAAGATGAGGTTGCGGTATGAGTTCGGCTTTTGAGCGGATGCAGAAAATAGCAGAAGAAAAGCGACTGCGAGAGCAGGCGGAAAAGCCGCGCCTTGAACTCGTTGAAGATACCCAACCAACCCAACATACCCAACCTAACATATCTAACGTAACTAACCCAACATACCTAACCAATCCCACATCTCCAAAAAATGATTATACAAAAGTAGCTAATTCGATAGCACGAGAAGCTGTTCCCGACCGCCTCTTCAAAGGAATGAGCAAGAATACTTATGACGCGCTTTATCTTAAAACGCGCGGCGCGCACAATCCCGTTAGAAAAATTAGAGCTACAAAAAGCGACTTATTGAGATGGACAG
>MWVV01000813.1_pt1 | contig 11285 bp, 12 predicted proteins | sample 1047281 | NCBI WGS metagenome assembly MWVV01 (sample SAMN06349986, study PRJNA376086) | soil metagenome | isolation source: PT-2 sample Antarctic (ecotone) soil | place: Antarctica | collected 2015-01-13 | reverse complement strand
AAAACAAATATTCAGAGCGGAGTACAACTTGGGATGGCCAAAGAAATTGATGGAATCATTGCTGCATACGGTGAGAAGTTTGCCAACTTTAACGTCCATTTAACCGGGGGTGATACAGGCTTTTTTGTCCCCCTGCTTAAAAATCAGGTAATTGCAGACCCTTTCTTAATTTACAAAGGCCTTTATGCCATTAGTGAGTACAATAAAAAAACCAAAACTTAGCCTTAGCCTTTTATTGTTGTTAGGTTCTTTTTTTGCCTCAGCACAGGAAAACTCTCCTTTTTCGCGATTTGGTCTTGGTAATGCTTTGCCTAACCGCAACATGGTAAATACCGCCATGGGGGGAACGGCTGTTTCTTATTCAGATTTACAAAGCATAAATTTTTCAAATCCGGCAAGCTATAGCGAGTTGAAAAGGTATGTTGTTTACGACATTGGCGTATCGCTTACAAACCGTACTTTAAAAAGTATTAATCCGGCCGGTAAATACAGTTCGGTTGATTTGTTGCCTTCGTATGTTACACTCGGAATGCCTTTAAACAAGAAGCGGAATATGGGACTTGTTTTGGGATTACGGCCATTATCAAGAATTAGTTATTCTACACAAGAATCAAAAAGAATAAAGAATAATTCGTCAGGGCTTTCTGATAGTGTGTTATACCAATACGAGGGAAGTGGCGGATTGTACCAGGCTTTTGCAGGCATAGGTAAAAGCTGGGGCGGCTTTAGTTTAGGCGTAAATGCAGGTTACTCTTTTGGCCGCAGAGAAAACGTTACTAGCACGTTTATTATTGACAGTGCTCCATCCACCAACTCCCACTCATCTCTGATTACCTCTTATGGAAATTTGTTCATAAGTGGTGGCATGCAGTACAAAGCAAACCTTAGTAAAAGGACTGTTCTCCGGTTGGGTGTTTCAGGAAACATGAAGCAGAAGCTGAACGCAAAACAAGACATCCTGCGCGAAACATTTGCTTACCAGGCAAACGGAAGTACCCTTCCTATCGATACCGTTTCATTCATTTCCGATAAAGCCGGAACTATTGAATTGCCCGTTTCTTACACCGCAGGTTTCAGCTTGAACAATGTTATATCAGATCGTTTAGGCAACAAGTTCGACAAAGGATCAATTTCTTTTGAATACGAATCCTCACAATGGTCCAACTTCCGTTTTTACAACCAGCCCGAAAACCTGGTTAATAGCTGGCAGTTCAAGATAGGAGGTCAGTTAGTACCCGACCCGTTAAGTATCAAAAGCTATTGGAACCATGTTGCTTTTCGCGGAGGTTTTTATTACGGAAAAGATGCTGTAGCTATCAATGGTAAATCTCTATCAGTTTCAGGTGTTTCAGTGGGTGCAGGTTTTCCCATTCGTAAATGGAGATCTTACGACAATCAATTTACCAATATAAATACATCTATAGAATATGGTAAAAGAGGAAATAAAGACAATAACATTTTTGAAAACTTTTTTCGTTTTTCAGTTGGGCTTAGTTTAAGCGATGTATGGTTTATTAAACGCCAATATGATTAAGAGCTTCTTACAACAATATAACATTGCAGCAGCCTTTATAGCGGGCTGCTTTTTTGTTTGCTCGTGCGAAAATGATATGGGCGAAGTGCAGGCGTTGGGCACAAAAAAAATAGGGGTTGAAGAAGCAAAGAATATTGAAAGCTATTTAAGCCAGGCCGGAAAAGTGAAAGCCCGTTTAGTTGCGCCCCTTATGCTTCGGTACCAGCAGGATACACCAAAGGTAGAGTTCCCTAAAAGTTTGTTTGTAAATTTTTATAATGACAGTTTAAAAGTTGAAAGTGTACTTTCCGCTAAATATGGCACCTATCTCGAAAACGACAACAGGGTTTTTTTGAGGGACAGTATAGTAGTTTTTAATGTAACAGGCGATACACTTTTTTGTAACGATCTATCGTGGGATCAGCAAAAGGGGATTTTTTATACAGATAAAAATGTGATCATTAAAAAACCTGGCGGCCAATTAATGTATGGTAAAGGGTTGGTTGCAAACCAGGATTTTAAAAGCTACACCATCAGGAGTGTTTATAATAGCGTAATCAATATTCCCGACAGCTCTTTTGTGCCTGAATAATTTAATTAAGACGGATAGGTTTTGGAGCTTTAATCTTATTGCATTGCAGCATCCACTTAATAAACAAGGTCCACCATAACTTATACCTGAATCATAATTTATGCATCACGATTTGCTTTAATACTAATTAAACGGGTTGAAAAAGTTATCCTAAATTCGTTACATGAACGAAGTTTACTTTAGCATTTTTCTTATTGTAATAACAATTATATCCATTGGTTTTTTTGCGGGAATGGAGATTGCTTTTGTTACCGCTAACCGCCTTAGCATAGAGCTTAAGAAAAAACAAGGAAAAACAAGCGGCCTTATTCTTTCGCGCTTTGTAGAACAGCCATCCCGGTTTATCGGAACCTGCCTTATTGGTATTAATGTATTTCTGGTGGTTTATGGTTTATTGTTTAGTAGTTTGTTACATCCCATGTGGCAACGCCTGGGCTTTCAAAATACTTATCTAAGACTTATCATCGATACTATTATGTCTACGCTCATCGTTTTAATATTTGGTGAGTTTATTCCTAAAGCCATCTTCCGTGCAAAGAACGATACCTTGCTCAATTTTTTTGCCACAACCGCCAATTTCTTCTATAAAATCTTTTACCCTATAGCATCCCTATTGGTAAGCATTGCTGAATGGATTTTGAAATACATTTTTAATGTTCGCGTAAACGACCGTAACGAAGCATTTGGTAAAGGTGATCTTGAACAATTTTTTCAGCAGAACAAAGACCAGGACGAGGATAACCAGGAGCTTAATACGGAATTATTTGAAAATGCACTGTCGCTGCCAATGGTAAAAATTCGCCAATGCCTTGTACCACGAACAGAGGTGGAAGGCTTTGACATTAAAACGCCTATCTCTGTTGTAAAGCAACATATGATAGATACCAAGCTTAGCAAGATGATAGTGTACGATGAAAAAATTGATAACATACTTGGTTATGTACATCAGTTGGATTTGTTTAAAAACCCCGGCGACCTTAAATCTATTTTGTTACCAATACCGGCGGTTCCTGAAAGTATGGCCGCAACCGATCTTATAAATAAGTTTACCAAAGTGCGCAAAAGTATTGCCTGGGTGGTTGATGAATTTGGCGGCACCGCAGGAATAGTTACGATGGAGGATGTGCTCGAAGAAATTTTCGGCGAAATAAAAGATGAATACGATGTAGAAGAATTTGAGGAAAAACAAATTTCTGAAGATGAATACATCTTTAGCGGCCGCCTTGAGATTGATTACCTCAACGAAAAATATGATCTTGAATTTGAAGTATCGGAGTCAGAAACCTTATCAGGATACATCATCGCGAATCATGAAGCCATTCCCCAGCAGAAAGAACGGATTATCATCGACAATTATGAATTTGAAATTTTAAACGTTAGTGAGACGAGAATAGAAATGGTTAAAATGAGAATTCTACGCTAAAGCTGATACAAGCTACCCAGATAAAAATATTGTTATAAAGATTTGTAATTAAAACGGGTGGATGAAGGTAATTTTAGTTCCTTTAATGCAATTCGGAACAAGTTCAAATAAGTTGCAGGTGAACCTCTCCAGAGTAACCTTATAGCGTTATCGGCTTAATTCAATATTAAGAACTATTTGTATTGATTACTGTTAACTTTGCTCACCCTATAAAAGAGTATGAATTAATTCATGGCAATTAGCATTTTAAAGAGAGCCGGAAAGACTGAAGAAGAGGAATTGACGTTTGTAGATCACCTTGAAGCCTTGCGATGGCATATTGTTCGCTCATTACTTGCTATTATTTTTTTCGCTGTTTTCATTTTTATTAAAATGGATTGGGTTTTTGAACGACTTATCATGGGTCCTCTCCAAAACGATTTTATTAGCTATAGATTATTGTGCCGCTTCAGCCATTGGTTGCATATAGGAGATGCTTTATGCATGCCACCTATAACGGTGAAATTGCAAACTACAGCGTTCAGTGCCCAGTTTATGGGCAGCATAACTATTGCTTTTGTAGGTGGGTTTATTGCTGCATTCCCTTATATATTTTGGGAATTATGGCGATTTGTAAAACCTGCATTAAAACCCTCTGAGTTAAAAAGCACACGGGGTAGTATTTTTTACGTGTCGTTATTTTTTTTTACGGGAGCTGCTTTTGGTTATTTTTTACTGGGTCCTTTTACGTTTAATTTCCTTTCAAACTATACTATAGGAACTTCACAAATTTTAGAAACCAAGCCTACTTTAGACGATTACCTCGAAAACCTGGTAAATATTATACTGGGATGTGGTATTGCATTTGAATTGCCGGTTTTATCGTATGTACTAACCAAAATTGGAATAATAACTCCTGAATTTTTGAAAACATATCGCAAATATGCGGTGGTAGTTATCCTGGTTATTGCGGCGGTAATAACGCCAAGTCCTGACTGGAGCAGTCAAATGCTGGTATTTGTTCCTTTATTCTTTTTATATCAATTAAGTATTGCAGTTTCAAAAAGAGCATTTAAGCAAATGGAGAAAAGGGATGCCGAAGAATGGGATTAATCCGAAGCTTAGTTCAAAAGTTAATACCCCGAAACTCAAAAGTTATTGCAACGGTTATATGAATGTTTTGCGTCATGCAGCAACGACTCCTAAAAGTTGCCATTTACTAACAAGACATTTGAAAATATTGCCCAGGTAGGTAACTTCGCTTGTGGATGATTTCAAAGGACAAATACGCAGTCTAAAAGTTTATGGAGACGACTTTTGGGAGTTTTACAACAAGCAGACTAAAAAAGTACAAGATCGTATCTTATGGACAATACGTGTAATCAGAGACATTCAGCTTGTGCCCGAAAAGTATCTGAAACACATGGAAGACGGCATCTTTGAAATAAGAGTGAGTTCAGGCAACAACATCTTTCGCATCTTTTGCTTTTTCGACGAAGGACAATTGGTCATACTGTTGAATGGCTTTCAAAAGAAAACACAGAAGACACCAACAGAAGAACTTGAAAGAGCAAGAAAACTTAAAAAGCAGTATTATGAAGACAAGAGAAAACAAGCTGGTTGACCTTGAAGAATTTATAGATAAGGAATACGGCACACGTGGGATAAAACGCAGAGACAAATTTGAAGAGGGGTATGAAGCCTTCAAGCTTGGTGTAATGCTTCAGGAAATGCGTAAGCAAAAAAACATGACACAGGAACAACTTGCGGAAAAGTGCGGAACGACAAAAAACTATATCTCACGCATTGAAAACGATGCAAGCGACATACGACTTTCGACACTTATGCGAATTGTGAGAGAAGGTTTTGGAGGACAATTAAAGTTCTTAATCAACCTTTAACTCAAAACCACAAACGCACAACAAGGAGGTTTGGTAAAATGAAGGCTAACGGATGGTGCGTTGCAACTTTTTGCTGCTGGCGACTACAAATCTTGCTTTTACGTTATAAATTTAGCTAAAGCAGGTCTTCTGGTCTACCACAAATTCAACAGCAGTTGCAGTGTTGGAGGTGTTTCTATTATTCTATTATCAGCACTCCTCCAGCCCTTAAATGTACTTATCACGAAGAAAGCTTACTACTTGTTTTCTTTAAAGACACCTGTTGTTAACCTCCTAAATCATTACCAAATCTCCGGCAGGCTTTATTTCTTTAACTAATTTCACACTTTCAACTTTTACTATGAACGCAAGTTTTGATGCATCGAAACCCATTGCAGTAGGGGCTGACCATGCAGGCTTCGAATATAAAAATGCAGTAGTAATTCATTTAAACCAAATGGGTTACCACGTTTGCGATTTCGGAACCTATTCAGCAGGCTCCGTAGATTATCCTGATTTTGCTCACCCCGCTGCAGCAAGTGTAGAAAATAATGAAACTGCATTTGGTATCCTAATTTGTGGAAGCGCAAACGGAGTAGCCATAACTGCAAATAAACATGCTAAGGTTAGGGCGGCAATATGCTGGCAAAAAGATATTGCCGAGTTGGCGCGAAAACATAATAATGCAAATGTGCTTTGTATTCCTGCACGCTTTATAAGTATGCACAGTGCAATTGAGATTGTCGATACTTTTTCGAACACCGCTTTCGAAGGGGGAAGGCACCAGGAGCGCGTGGATAAAATCGCCTGCTCCTAATGTAAAATGAACATGAGAAAATTTTTGATTGCTATTGCTGTATTAACAGCTTCACCAGTTTTTGCCCAAAATAACGACGCAATACGTTATTCAAATACAATAACTCCCGCATCTTTAAGAACCAAGTTATCAGTTATTGCCTCGGCCGAAATGGAGGGAAGAGAAACTGCAACACCAGGCCAGAAAAAAGCAGCCGCTTACATTGAAAATTATTTTAGAAGCCTTGGCCTTTTGCCGGGAACTTCTACAGGTTACCAAATGCATTATCCCGTTTATGTTGATACTTTAATGGATGCTTCTTTAATAGTGAATGGAAAGAAATTTACTTTAGGTCACGACTATTCATTTGATATAACAGGTATGCCAACAGGTAACTGGATCATTAATACTGTGATTTATGCAGGAACAGGAGTAGTGAGCGAAACAAGAGATGACTACAAGGGTTTAAACGTGAAAAATCAGTGGGTATTGATTGATGAAGGAACCTCTACGGAAACAACTTCTCTTAGAAGATTAACTGTATTAAGACGTAAGGTTGAACAGGCAAGGTTAAAAGGTGCAAAAGGAGTGATACTTATTACAAAAGATTTTCCAAAGAAAAGCTTTCCGTTAAAGGGCAGCATGTATTTAAAAAAGACAGTAAACAGTGTACCAACCTTATCCATTTCTTATGGCATAGCCTCTGCAATTTTTAACCAGCAGGTAGACTCAACTGCTGATTTATCTAACATTCACCCCTCGGTTTTAAATACCAAAGCTCATCTATCAGTGTATAAAAGAGCAATCATGCTCGAAAGCAGTAATGTAATTGGCATAATGCCGGGCACCGACAAGAAGGATGAATACGTGATGCTCACGGGTCACTACGATCATATAGGCAAGCGTGGAAACGATATTTATTATGGTGCAGACGATGATGGTTCAGGAACAACTTCGGTAATTCAGATGGCTGAGGCTTTTGCACAGGCAAAAGCGGAGGGACATGGCCCAAGACGTACAATTGTGTTCATGACTGTTTCGGGCGAAGAGGAAGGTTTGCTCGGATCTCAATTCTACTCTGAAAACCCGGTATTTCCTTTAAATAAAACTTCGGTAAATTTAAATACCGATATGGTTGGCAGAATTGACCCTGGCAGAAAGGAGGGCGACTCTACCAATTACATTTACGTAATTGGTGAAGATAAGCTTAGTTCAGACTTAATGAAGATTACCGATTCTGTTAATAATCAATACATCAAATTAGAGCTCGACCGGCGATTTAATGCCAACGACCCCAACCGTTTTTATTACCGCAGCGACCATTACAACTTTGCAAAAAAAGGCGTTCCTATTTTATTCTATTTTAATGGCACACACGCAGATTACCACCGCACTACAGATACGGTAGATAAAATAAATTTCGATTTAATGGCAAAGAGAGTGAAACTTGTGTTTAATACAGCCTGGGTAATGGCTAATCGCAACGAAATGCTTAAAAGGGATATTCCCTTAAGATGAAAGAGTGATTAATTTTCCTGCACCTTGCTTTCCGGGCGCATTTTTATATAATTTAATTTCATAAGTTGCAATTGATGAAATTGCAATATCCCTTTAAAACTATAAAACCCGGTACTGCCATTAATAACAGCGGATTACTCCCTTTTAGAAACAACCTCAATCAACATCCTGTTATCTGCGCTACTTGCAATTTCATAAACAGAGCCACTAATAATTTTTGTACAAACTGTGGTTACCCTATTCATACCAACGAAGCCCATTTAGCAATGTATAATAAGCGGTTGCAGGAACGAAAAGATCTGCAGAATTATTGCAGGGTAAAAATTTCAAATGCCAGGAATACGTTGTATTTATTAGGAGCCTTTTGTGCTGTAGGCGTAACCTATAGTTTTAGTAGCAGACGAATTGCCTTAATGCGCTGTATTGTAATGCTTGTGCTGGCAGCAATTTATATAATCCTTGCCAGGTGGACACTAACAAGGCCCTTTACTTCCCTCTTAATTAGTTTATTGCTTATGCTAACTTTTATCGCAATCAATGCATGGGCAGAACTTAGTTCGATGTTTGCAACACCTGCCGGCATATATTTACTGGTGATACAAATAGCATTGACTTATTTTTTAGTGCAGGGTGTAAAGGCTGCTTTTCATGCTGATATACTTGAAGAGGAATTTAAATTGTAGGTGCTTTGGAACAAAATCTAAAAATACATACTTGTGAAGAGTGCCAGACCCCGGTAATTGAGGAGCAAAGGTACTGCCATAATTGTGGTTCATATTTACATGGCGAAGCTGTAACAATAAACATTTTTAACAACGCTGCGCTGCGGCGGGTTTTTATCTTCTATTTTATTTACCTGTTTATTTGCCTGGTAGTAAAACATGGTAGTTGGTTCAATACTTACGACGAGCTTTTTTGGGTAGAAATAGTGCTGGCAGTAATTACTTTAAGATTTGTATTGCTTAACCGCAGGGAAATGAGACGCGTATTAAGATTCAGAAGGTTCAGGTGGCATAGATTATTCGGAGTAATGGCAATTGCAGCCCTTGCGTCATCTTTAGTAAGCTTTTCTGTAAGAGAAGTTAACGTTACTTTTTTTAATACTGACATAAGTTATTACGAAGCTTACAAGATGTATTCGTATCCTATACCTATAATGTTGTACTCAATAGCCCTTTCACCTGCAATATTTGAAGAAATGGCATTTAGGGGAGTAATTTATAATTACTGTGCAAGTTTTTTAGACGAAAGGCTTGTAGTAGCTGTAACTGCATTTTTATTTGCTATTATGCATCTTAGCTTAATATCGCTGGTATGGCTTATTCCCTTTGGTTTTTTTATTGGTCATTTAAGAAGAAGGTACAGAACCATTTGGTATGGAGTTGTTTTTCATTTTGTTTTCAATTTTACGGCTTGCATGATCGATCTTTATCGTCATGAGTTGTGGGCGTTTTAAATACGGTATTTCGCCTTTGTCATTAATATTCCTGCTCTATTTTCCAAATTCAGGCGCATGAAAACATTATTTTCTTTCTGCTTATTAATTTATGTTTACTTAAAACACAGTATGAAGAAAATGTTTTTATACTGCTTTATAATTATGAACGTTGGAATATCCTGTAAGAATGGTGCTGATAAACCACACCATAAACCTGCTAACCAAACCGAAGCAAACATATACCGATGTTCAGATAGTATGCTGGCTGCATTTAAACGAAAAGACTGGCCAGCGTTTGCCCAATTTAATCATCCTGCGATGATGAAGATGATGGGCGGCCAGCAGGCGTTTGCATCTTTTATAGGAGAGCAAATGAAACAGATACCAGATACAGCCATTAAAAAGCTTGAAACAGGAAAGATTCTGCAAGTAGTTAAAACAAATAAAGATCAGCAATGTGTTGTTGAGCAAAAAATGGAAATGCATTTGGAAGGTACCACGATCTCCAGCACAACTTATTTAATAGGTGAGTCGTTAGACGGCGGAAAGAACTGGACTTTTTTTGATGCAAGCACAAAAGCAATGGCGCCAAAAGATATTAAACCTGATATAAGCCCTGAGTTAAAAATACCGGAGAAGAAACAAGAGATACAGGAATGATGGAGGAATGAGGAATAAACTTCGTCATCGCGAGGTACGAAGCGATCTCCTGAAATATAAACAGGCTTACAAGCCATCAGCGGGATTGCTTCGCCAAGCTGCGCAAGGTTTACAATGACGGTACTAATTTAAGAACAAACTTCATCGTTGGTACGAAGCGATCTCCTGCCCACAAACAGGTTAAATGAATTGGCCGGATTGCTTGCTCAAGCTACGAAAGGTTCAAATAACGGCACTAATTTAAAAACAAGCATCGGCATCGCGAGGTACGAAGGATCTCCTGCCCAGAAACAGGATAATGACTAGCTATAGGGATTGCTTCACAAGCTGCGCAAGGTTTGCAATGACCATACTAATTTTATGCGAACAGTAAAAACTCTTTACTTAACCGACTTATTCAAAACCTTCCAAAGCAAATCCTTCAGTTCAACCAAACCTTGTTGGGCAACAGATGAAATAAATAAATGAGGAATATGCTGTGGCAATTCCTGTTTTATAGCTTCTTTCAACTCATCATCAAGCATATCACTTTTGCTTACTGCAATTACAAAGTCTTTTTGCAATAACTCAGGATTATATTCTTCAAGTTCATTATGTAAGATTTCAAATTCCTTACGGTGATCCTTACTATCGGCGGGAATTAAGAATAACAAACAGGCATTGCGTTCTATATGCCTTAAAAAGCGGTGGCCTAACCCTTTACCTTCGGCGGCACCCTCAATAATACCGGGAAGATCAGCAATACAAAAGCTCTTACCATCGCGGTACTCTACCATACCCAATTGGGGCGTAAGTGTTGTAAAAGCGTAATCAGCAATTTTTGGTTTGGCGGCAGTAATTACAGATAATAAAGTTGATTTACCTGCATTGGGAAAACCTACCAATCCTACATCTGCCAGTACTTTCAATTCAAGTATCTTCCATCCTTCTATGCCTTCTTCACCTGGTTGCGAGTGTTGTGGAGCCTGGTTTGTTGGTGTTGCAAAGTTCGAGTTTCCTAAACCACCACGTCCGCCTTTAAGCCAGATTATTTCCTGTCCGTCTTCTAAAATTTCAGCTTCCAGTTCGCCGGTTTCTTCGTTCTTAGCCACTGTTCCTAACGGAACTTCTATAATAATATCTTTCCCTTCGCGTCCCGTACTATTATTCTTGCTGCCATTTTCTCCATTCTCTGCAATTACATTTTTATAATAGCGCAGGTGGAGCAAAGTCCATAGCTGCCTGTTGCCGCGTAAAATAATATGCCCGCCTCTGCCGCCGTCGCCGCCGTCAGGACCACCCATTGCAGTTAACTTATTTCTCAAAAAATGTGTGCTGCCAGAACCGCCATGACCACTCTTAGCGAAAATGCGGATATAATCTATAAAGTTTGTTTTCTCCATGCAAGGGCAAAGATAAGTTTTGTGTTTTCAAGAGGAGGAGGGTAAGATTATTGGGTGTCCGTTTGAGATCACATTGGGAATTTTTTAAAATATACTTGCTCGTT
>MWVV01000812.1_pt1 | contig 11291 bp, 11 predicted proteins | sample 1047281 | NCBI WGS metagenome assembly MWVV01 (sample SAMN06349986, study PRJNA376086) | soil metagenome | isolation source: PT-2 sample Antarctic (ecotone) soil | place: Antarctica | collected 2015-01-13 | reverse complement strand
TTCGCACCCTTTTTATACCGGTAAAAACATGTTAGTGGATACAGCAGGTCGTATCGATAAATTTAAAAAGCGTTACGAAAAGAAGCAGTAGTTTTTCTTTCTTATATAATATTTCGAAACCCCTCAAAGAGGGGTTTTTCTTTTTTCGCCACTCATAATTTACGTCACAGTCTTCCGGCCAATGTCATTTAGTAAAGTAACTTTTCACCAAAGAAGCAAGGAAAAAAACTTTACGCCTTTGCCCCTTTGCAGCTTTGGTGAAACATAATGCAATCACCTCTCAACTAAATGACATTAGTTTTCAGGCTTTGGGTGAACTAATAATCATCGCGTTTCTTTAATTTTCGGCACCAATGAGATTAGGATTTATGGGCCGCTTTATATTTACAATTTCAAACTTTGGCTATGGCAAAAGCAAACATACCCCCAGCAGTGGCAGACGAAGTAATCATCAATAAAATTTATTTTATTAGAGGACAAAAGGTAATGTTGGATAGAGATTTAGCAGAGCTCTACGCTGTAACCACAGGAAATTTAAATAAGGCTGTAAAAAGAAATTCAAAGCGTTTCCCCAACGATTTTATGTTTCAGCTTGCAGAAGAAGAATTTAAAAACTTGATATTCCAAAATGGAACATCAAATCGGGGTGGCACAAGAAAAATGCCTAATGTTTTTACAGAGCAAGGTGTGGCTATGCTATCAGGTGTTTTAAATAGCGACAGAGCTATAGACGTGAATATCCGCATAATAAGAATATTTACAAAGCTTCGGGAAATGCTTCTTACACACAAAGACATTTTATTGAAACTTGAACAGTTTGAAAAGCAGGTAATGCAAAATTCTGAAGACATTGAGAAAATATTCAGTGCACTTAAGCAGTTATTAAACCCACAGGAACAAACAAACAGAAAACGGATAGGGTTTAAACATTATGATAAAGAGAATGAAAACTAAATTATCAATCGCAACAACACTTTAATTCTTGCTGAATAGAAGGACATTTCACAGTTCCATAGCTGCAGAAAACACAGCAATCTCCTTGCATCGGTTTTAATCTTGTCTTGCAATTCTCACACACATAAAAAAACTGGCAGCTATCAGTTGGCATTATTTCCATCTTTTGATGCCCACATGAAGGACATGTTATCGTTGATTGCAGTATTATAATTTTCTCCATTATTGCAAAACATATCTTATTGCCAATCCGCCAAATTGAGGAAGTAAACCGGCATTACCAAAAATACTATAGCTCGGTTGCCAGTCTAAACTAAGGTTTATTGGAATATTTTTGATTTTATAGTCGAGGCCAATCACTCCATCTATTCCGAGGTCTGCAGATGTATTATAAGATTTGTCACGAGGCCTGTAAAAACCAACATGCACTCCCGGGCCAACATACCAGGCTAATCCATCAACCCCTTGAATATTATAAAAGTGAAACTCGTATAAGGCTATTAATCTTATGCCTTCACGAAAGAACATTGCCTGCGCTTCAAGTGCTTTTGTATTAGCAACAAACTGTTTATATGAAACTGCACCACCTGCTGAAATTTTTACCCCCAAAGCCCTTTGATATTCTGGTCCGCCTGTTGCCATAGTGGTTTGGGTCTCCTGGGCATAGCAAACTGTTGTAAATAGAATAGAGACAGCAAGCAAAATTCTTTTCATTGTAACTGAATATTAATGGGTTAGTAATTTTAACCCCTGTTCAAAGATTGTACGCAAGCAGTTAAATGAAAGGTTAAAATTGCCTCTCCGAAATCATTATTATTACCTTTGCCGCTCTTTATGAAAGTAAGAACACTTAAAAAAGATAAGGTTAATATTATTACGCTTGGCTGCAGTAAAAATTTGGTTGACAGTGAAGTGCTTAGTGGTCAATTAAAGGCAAGTGAAATTGATGTTGTGCATGAAAGTGCAAAGAAGGATCACAACATTGTAATTGTAAATACATGTGGCTTTATTGATAAGGCAAAACAGGAAAGTATTGATACAATTCTTAATCAGGTAGAACTTAAGAAAAGAGGTAAGCTCGACAAAGTTTATGTTACCGGTTGTTTAAGTGAACGCTATAAACAAAATCTTGAAGACGAGATACCGGAGGTTGATGCATTTTTCGGAACCATGGAAATGCCTCAAATACTTAAGAAGTTTGATGTTGATTATAAAGCTGAATTGGTAGGCGAAAGATTGTTAAGTACTCCATCTCATTATGCATATCTTAAAATAAGCGAAGGTTGTAATCGTACCTGTTCATTTTGTGCTATACCCTTAATGCGGGGTCAGCATATAAGCAGGCCGATAGAGCAATTGGTGGCTGAGGCTGAAGGATTGGTAAAACGTGGTGTAAAAGAAGTGATGCTGATTGCACAGGAACTTACTTATTATGGTTTAGACTTATACAGGCAAAGAGAATTACCAAGACTTTTACATGCCCTTGCAGATGTAAAAGGTTTGGAATGGCTCCGGTTGCATTACGCGTATCCGAGTAAGTTTCCCATGGAAGTTTTAAAAGTAATAAGAGAGCGTGATAACATTTGCAAATACCTTGATATGCCTCTCCAGCATGCAAGCAATAACATGCTAAAAGCCATGCGCAGGCAAATAACCCGCGAAGAAATGACGGAGCTTGTTTATAACATTCGTGAACGGGTGCCCGGTATTTGCTTGCGTACAACTTTGATAACCGGTTTTCCCGGCGAGACGTTACAGGATGTTGAAGAACTGAAAGGATTTTTGCAGGAAACAAAGTTTGACAGGGTTGGCATCTTCACCTATAGTCACGAAGAAAATACAGGCGCTTACGATTTCGAAGATAATATTCGGGATGAAGAGAAGGAGCGTAGGGCACAAGATATAATGGAAGTTCAGCAGGAAATAAGTTTCGAAAAGAATCAGGAAAAAATAGGTAAAACATTTAAAGTAATTATTGATAAAAGAGAGGCGGGACGTTACCTGGGACGAACTGAATTTGATAGTGTTGAAGTAGATAATGAAGTTGTAGTTAGTACAAAGAAACGGCTGCAAATTGGTGAGTTTGTAAATGTAAAAATTACAAAAGCTTACGATTATGATCTTGAAGGTGAGTTGATTGATTAATTGCAGATTTGACAACATTTTAAATGTTGTCAAATCTAAAATAAACAAGATGGATACTAACTGCGAATACATACACTACGAGAATACCGGGCATTTTTCAAAATTGGTTTTAGATTACCTGAACAGCGATGAAAAGCTTCAACCGTTTTATAAGTACCCTGTTTCTATTGACGGCATTAAATCTTCTATTGAAGCAAGAAAGAATTTTAATACTCCCCGAACTTTACTTGTACAGCAATTATATAAGCAATACGAAAGCATTGAATTAACAGCTTCACAAAAAGATAACCTGCAAAACTTATTGCAGGAAAACTGCTTCACCATTTGCACTGCGCATCAGCCAAATATTTTTACCGGTCATTTATACTTCATTTATAAAATACTGCATGTAATTAAAACTGCTGATCATTTAAAAAATATCATTCCCGAAAATAATTTTGTTCCGGTATACTACATGGGCAGCGAAGATGCAGACCTCGAAGAGCTTGGACATATTAACTTGAATGGTGAAAAGCTTGAATGGCAAACGAAGCAAACCGGTGCTGTAGGAAGGATGAAAGTCGATAAGGCTTTAATTAAGCTGATAGATAGAATGGCAGGCCAGTTGGAAGTTTTGCAATACGGAAAGGAACTGATTGATTTTTTAGGAACCGCATATAAAGAAGGTACAACAATTCAGCATGCAACATTAATATTAGTTAACGAACTTTTTAAAGAGTTTGGATTGCTTGTATTAATTCCGGATAATGCAGAATTAAAAAGAGCCTTTAACCATATTGTAAAAAAGGAATTGCTCGAACAATTCTCTCATACCCTGGTTGAACAATCTGGCGAGCTACTAAATAAAAATTATAAAGTACAGGCAAGCGGGAGAGAGCTTAACCTGTTTTATTTAACGGAAGATAAAAGAGAAAGGATTGAGATAGAAGGCGAAAGGTTTAAGGTTGAAGGTTTAAGGTTATCCTGGAGTAAAGAGGATATGCTTGCTGAAGTGGAGGAACACCCTGAAAGATTTAGTGCTAATGTAATTTTAAGAGGTGTTTTCCAGGAAATGATTTTACCTAACATTGCTTTTATTGGCGGTGGTGGAGAGATAGCATATTGGCTAAAATTAAAAAAAGTTTTTGAAGCTTGTGAAGTTCCTTATCCTGTGTTGGTGATGCGCAATTCATTTTTATTAATGGATACTTTACAAAAAGAAAAAGCAACAAAACTTTCCTTTTCAGTTACAGACCTTTTTAAACCGGCAGAAGCTTTGATAAATGAATTGGTTAAAAGAGAAAGTAATAACCAACTTGAGTTGAAAGATGAGAAGCTTCAGCTTGAGTCGTTTTATGCTCATTTGCAGCAGGCAACAAACAGAATTGATTCATCATTAAGCGAGCACGTAAAAGCATTACAGGCAAAAGCAATTGATAAGATTGTTGCACTCGAAAAGAAAATGCTGAAAGCAGAGAAGAAAAAGTTTGAAGCCCAACAAAGGCAGATCAAAAAACTTAAGCAAGAGTTATTTTCTGAAAACGATTTGCAGGAAAGGGTAGACAACTTTTCAGCTTTTTATGCAAAGTATGGAAGGGAGTGGTTAAAAGGTATTTATAATTCTTCTCTTACCCTGGAGCAGCAATATGCTTTGCTTACAATCGCATCTATTCCTTCGAAAGGGTAAAATTTATTTTAAATAACCCGGTAGCACCCTTATCATTGTCTGAAACGAGATGAAGCGTATAAGTGTTACCGGTAACACTTTCTATACAAACTGATTCAATCTTTTCGCCTTTAAATAACTTGTTAGACTTAGGTAAACTGATAAAACCATCAGGCATTATTTCCTCTTTATTTTGCGTAGAAATGTTTTTTATATAACCAACATAACTGTCACCAATTTTTCCGTCATCATAGGCATTAGCAGTTTCTTCAGTAGATGCAGTAAATAAAAGAACGTCGTTGATAGAATCATAAGCGAGCCCTGAAATTCCGGTTACTATATTTTTATCCGGCAGTATAAGTTTTCTAATAGTAATTGATGAAGAAGTGGCAGGATCCTGAAATGATGAAGCAGTAAAAATTAAATGGTTGATGGCATTTTTGATATTTGCTCGGTTTGCAAAAATAATGGCTTGTTTAGTAGAAGCTACTCCTTCTATATTAACATCTTCAATTCCTTTTTCTTTTAAAAGTTTTATGAATGCTGAATTATCAGTTGTATCCGAAAGAGAATTTTTTGAATAGGGCAAAGGCAGCATCACCACTTTTTCACGGTTTTCCTTTGAACCTGATCCAACCATTAATAAAAACGGTTTGCCTTCCTTTTGAATAATAGTCGAGGCTTCCAGATCAATTTTTTCATCTTTGGAAATTCGTTTGATTACCGGTTTATCTTCAACGTTCAGCGGGTTATAATTTTTATCTAACAAAAGAATTTCAGAAGCATCGTCGCCAACAATGTATAAAACATCATTAAATAATTCTACGGCTGAGCCTGAAGGAAAGTAAGAGATGTGCGCTGATTTAATGAGTTTTATTTTAGAAGTGTTCATATTACAACTTATCAAAGCTGTTACTCCAACCGGCAGATAAAAGCTGAGCAATCTTCTCATCAACCCCTTTTTGAAGTTGCTGTTTATATGCGGTAAGTTTTTCAGATAATTCATCATTAAAAGTAGCCAAAATTTGAGCCGCCAGTATTCCCGCATTCTTAGCTGCATTTAAAGCTACTGTTGCAACGGGAACTCCGTTAGGCATTTGTAAGATAGATAAGACCGAGTCCCAACCATTAATACTGTTTGAAGATTTAACCGGAACACCAATAACAGGTAAAGTTGTTATAGCTGCAATCATCCCGGGAAGGTGTGCCGCTCCACCTGCGCCTGCAATAATTACTTTAAGCCCTCTTTCTTTTGCAGTGCTTGCATACTCAACCATTCGCAGCGGGGTACGATGGGCTGACACCACAGTGAGCTCAAAAGCAATATCAAATTCAGTAAGTATGTCTGCTGCAGCTTTCATTACAGTAAGGTCGCTGTCGCTGCCCATTATTATGCCGACAAGAACAGTTTGTAGTTTGTGGTTTGTAGTTTGGAGTTTGTGGTTTGTGGTTTGTAGTTTAGGTTCGATGTTATTGGTTGTATCTTCTTGCATTATTAGCGATTTTTAAACTTTTGACCTTTAATTTCACTTCTGTTTAAGTAAGCGATCAGGCTTGTAATCATCCTTGTAATTTCATTAGCAGAAGAATAAAGCTCATCAAATTTTCCTAAATAATATATGGCACGTCAAGACATCTGTAAAGTTGTGACTTTAATTCTCCGGCTTCACCTTTAGCAATACCTAATGAATTAATAAATTCCAACCTGCTGCTTCTTTCAAATCCTTCTGCAATGTTATCCATAATTGAACCACACGATCCCCGCATTTGATCTTTCATTCTAAAGTCTTTTGAAATTGGCTCTATAAATGTAATTGCATAAACCTTAGAAGCTAAAACGCTTGCCTTCTGCCAAACTTCTAAATCTTCAAACCTTTGTATAGTAGCCATTATATGATTTTTTAAAACTCTAAAAGAACTACAAACTGCAAACCACAAACTACAAACAAACCACCTTCAACATCTCCTTAATCTTCATAGCCTGCGGGGTTAACTCTTGTCTTTCGTTGCTCAAGATGGTTACATGTCCCATCTTGCGGCCCGGCTTGGTTTGCTGCTTTCCGTACAAATGAACAAAGGCATTATCCATTTTTAAAACTTCATTCAGTCCTTTATAAACAGCTTTCCCTGAATGTCCTTCTGCACCCAAAACATTTACAATTGCAGATGGCAATATAGGCTTTGTATTTCCTAAATGATAATGGAGAATGATACGCCACAGCATATCGAACTGGCTGCAATAATTTGCTTCAATAGTATGATGGCCGCTGTTATGAACACGGGGAGCTGTCTCATTTACCCAAACTTCGTCTTCATTATCTATAAACATTTCCACTGCAAAAACACCCGGGCTTTTTAATGCCTTAACCACTTGCAAAGCCAGGGCTCCAGCTTTGCTTAAAATTTTACCAGGTATATCAGCAGGGCTTATCTGAAAATCAAGCAAGTTTAAAGCAGGATCAAAAATCATTTCCGCAGCAGGATAAATTGCAGTTTCACCTTTTTGATCCATAGCTACCATCACAGCAATTTCTTTCTTTATATCAACCATTTTTTCTAACACAGATGGCGCATCAAATCCTTTGTCTAAATCCACTTCAGTACGTAACAATTGTACCCCACGGCCATCATATCCGCCCATTGCAATTTTATGTACAGCAGGTAAAAATGAAGCATGGTTCTTTAAATCTTTAATATCCTGGGTAACTAAAAAATCAGGAGATTGAATTTTATGCTGGCGGTAAAATTCTTTCTGTAATATCTTGTTCTTTATTGTACGGATGGCGTTGGTATTTGGAAATATTTTTATGCCTTCAGCTTCCAGTTTTTCTAAGGCATCTACGTTTACTGCTTCTATCTCGATGGTAATAGCATCTAAGCTTCTGCCAAAATTATAAACCGAATCGAAATCTTCAATATCCCCTAAAACGAAATGGTGGCACAAGTGTGCAGACGGGCAATTTTCATCCTTTTCCAGTGTATAGGTTTCAAAAGTATAATTCGCTGCACATTGTAACAACATACGTCCGAGTTGCCCGCCTCCTAAAATACCAACTTTCATAAAACAGTTAATGATGAGCGAAGATACCATTCCGTTTTTCCTCTAAAAATTTTTACATTTGTTATCATGGAGATTAGTCGATGCTACCATATTTTAATGCGCACTTTGGCAATGGATTCGAATAAGTTGTAATTGAGGGTACACAATCTTCATTAACTTATTCAACTTCATTTTATGCAAACATTATCAGCGACAGATATTTCAACCGGTACGCATGCCGACTTTCTTCCCTTACAGGGAACAGATTACGTAGAATTTTATGTAGGTAATGCAAAGCAAGCCGCTCACTTTTATAAAACTGCATTCGGATTTCAAAGCGTAGCTTATGCCGGCCCGGAAACGGGGGTTAAGGATAAGGCAAGTTATGTGATAAGGCAAAACAAATTAACATTCGTTCTTACTACACCTGTACTTACAAACAATTATATAGCCGATCATATTTATAAACATGGCGATGGAGTAAAGGTGTTAGCACTAAAAGTAGATGATGCTGTATCTGCCTGGGAAGAAACAACAAAAAGGGGCGGGAAAAGCTATTTGAAGCCTGAAAGATTACATGACGAATTTGGGGAAGCTGTTATTAGCGGCATTCATACTTATGGCGAAACAGTTCATCTTTTTATTGAAAGAAAAAATTATAATGGCCCTTTTTTACCAGTTTATAAAAAATGGGAGTCAGGTTATAATCCTCCGTCTACCGGTTTGTTGTATGTGGATCATTGTGTGGGAAACGTTGGTTGGAACCAGATGAATGTGTGGGTAAAGTTTTATGAAGAAGTAATGGGTTTTCGTAATATTCTAACTTTTGACGATAAAGATATTTCTACAGAATATTCCGCTTTAATGAGTAAGGTAATGAGCAATGGTAATGGCTTCGTAAAATTTCCCATAAACGAACCGGCAGAAAGCAAGAAAAAATCTCAGGTAGAAGAGTACCTTGAATTTTATAATGGCGAAGGCGTTCAACATATAGCCCTTGCTACTAATAATATAATTGAAACCGTTGGTGAATTGCAAAGGAGAGGAGTGGAATTTTTAAAAATACCTGGGTCCTATTATGAAACGTTGGTAGAGCGGGTTGGATATATTGATGAAGACTTAAAGCCTCTTCAACAATTAGGAATTTTAGTGGATAAAGATGACGAAGGATACCTGTTGCAAATATTTTCAAAACCCTTGCAGGACAGGCCAACGTTATTTTTTGAGATTATTCAGCGTAAAGGTGCAAAGAGTTTTGGCAAAGGCAACTTCCAGGCATTATTTGAAGCACTGGAAAGAGAGCAGGAAGCACGCGGAAATTTGTAATGATTGGTGTAAGGCATAGGGTCTTAGGTGTAAGGAGAATTTTATATTGTATTCGAATAGTAGGGTATATTTATTAACAGCCGTTAATTTCTTATACTTTAACGCAAATTATTTCTATAATATATTACCATCCAATATTTTTGGGCTAATATGAAAGGTATTGTATCCGCTGTAATAGTTGTATTTCTTATTAAAACATCATTTGCACAACCTTCTTTTGTTGACTATCAAAAAACGTATCCCCGGGTAGCAACAGCCATTAAGTTGAAAGAAGATACTTTAAAAAAGCAATTTGACAAAGCCGGACTGCCCTGGCCTGCCAAACAAGTATACATTCGCTCTTTTAAGTACGACAGCCAGCTTGAAGTGTGGGTAAGAAACAGCAATAACGAAGCTTTTAAGTTATTTAAAACCTACAAGATCTGCGCTTTAGCGGGTAGTATGGGTCCAAAGCGCATGGAAGGTGATTACCAGGTACCGGAGGGTTTTTATTATATAAATGAATTTAATCCTAACAGTACTTACCATATGTCTTTAGGCCTTAATTATCCGAACGCCTCAGACAAAGTATTAAGCGATTCGCTAAAGCCGGGTGGAGATATTTATATTCATGGAAGTTGCCTTACTGTAGGCTGCATTCCTATACAAGACACTCAAATTGAAGAGTTGTATATTCTGGCAGCAATGGCAAAAACACAGGGGCAAGACTTTATCCCTGTCCACATTTTTCCTGTACGCTATAACAACAGGAAAAGTTTCGACTACTTTGCACGTACTACTAAAGACAACCAGGAGGTTCAACGCTTTGCCGTTAAAATTAAAGAGGTGTACGATTTTTTTGAACAGAAGAAGAAGCTTCCACTAATTTCAATTAATAAAAAAGGGGAGTATGTGGTGATGTAGGAAGGGGTTTCAGGTTTCAGGTTTCAGGTATCTTTACTTGTAACGGGTATCCTGTAACTGGTAACTGGTAACTCGCTCTTCACCTGTAAAGCACCTGTACTGTTTCCTTCGTTTTCTGCATAAGTACAATGTCTTTGGCTGCAACCATCTTTTGTAAAAGCTCTTCAGTGTAATGGCGAATGGTTAACAACGAGAGGTCTTTCTCAATTTGAACATCAAATATTTCGCTTGCAGAAACGGCGATCTGGTCAATTTTATCAGGACGATTATCTAAACAAACCTGAAGGCTGACTGCACCCGTTTGTATAAGATTAGGTTTTATATTCAGGTGACAAAACTGTTTATATAGCTCACTGATAGGTTGTTCTCCAACAAATGAAAAGTCCTGGCTTTGCAAATGAACTAAAACCTGTTTACTTTTAATAATAACAATCGGCGGAAGATTGCGTCCGGGTTTATTACTAATTGTTGTGCCTTCTAAAGCAGGGTTAATGAACGACTTAACATGTAACGGGATTTTCAGGTTCTGCAAAGGTTTAATGGTTTTTGGATGAATTACCTGCGCCCCGTAAAATGCCATTTCAATTACTTCGTTAAAACTCAATTCACTTAAAAGGGTTGCTTCAGGAAATTCTTTAGGATCAGCGCTCATTACTCCTTCTACATCCTTCCATATTGTTAAGCTTTCTGCTGTATATAAATTAGCAAAAATAGCTGCTGTATAATCACTCCCTTCACGGCCAAGGGTGGTGCTTTCATTTTGATCGGTTGAACCAATAAATCCTTGGGTAATACAAATATTTGATTTCTTGCCAATACCGGAATTAGTGAGGTTCTCTTTTGTTTGCTTCCAGTTTATATTTGCCTCTCTAAAATTATTATCGGTTCGTATAATATCTCTAACATCAACCCACTCATTTTCTATTCCTTTTTCATTTAAAAATGCACTTACAATACACGTGCTTAAGAGTTCGCCCACACAAACTACCTGGTCGTAGTAGTAATCGAAATTCCGCACGGATTTATCGTGTAATAACCACTCCACTTCAGTAAAAAAATCTGTCAATACATTTAGGGTTTCCTTGTATGAAGTAACCAATAGGTATTTGGCAGTAGTTAAATGATTTTGTTTAACAACATCGAATAAGGATAATGCATCACTGGTTTTTCCGGTATAAAAAGCTTCCGCCACTTTTTCCAAAGCATTGGTTGTTTTACCCATTGCAGAAATAATAATCATTAAATCATCCTTCACTTAATTTTTAATTATGCGCGCAA
>MWVV01000811.1_pt1 | contig 11293 bp, 11 predicted proteins | sample 1047281 | NCBI WGS metagenome assembly MWVV01 (sample SAMN06349986, study PRJNA376086) | soil metagenome | isolation source: PT-2 sample Antarctic (ecotone) soil | place: Antarctica | collected 2015-01-13 | reverse complement strand
CAGATTTTGAAAAAGATTGATTATTCAAACCACCGCGCAAGTTTTTCGATGAGTTAAAACATCGCCCAAACGACCGCGAACTTTGAAAAACTTTGATTATTCAATCTTCGCCCACGCTCGCCCAATCCCTGTCGTAAGTGCCGCTAATGGTATTTACTTTCGGCAAACAGAACGGCAAAAGTTTTATCAGCAGTTCAAGACGTTCTCGCGCCGGCAGTTCGGAAAGCGTTGTCGGCAACGCGTCGAGTTCGGCAGCGACGATGCCTTTAAGAGTTTTGCGAAGCTCGCTCGTTACCTTGTTCGGCGTTCCAACTTTGCGCCCACCTGTTTTTTGTCCGAGCATTTCTATTTCCCTCTAATTTAGACTTCCCGCTGACGTGTCCAATTTGTCCAATTCTGCGCGTTTGCGATTTACTTGCAAGGGGTAATGTCACTTGCAAGGGGTATGTTTTGTTAAGGTTTCCTCATTATCTAGAGGTTGCCTCATTATCTAGAGGTTGTGCTCACAGTCCGCGCGCGCGTAGGGGTGTTTCTTTTGTGTCATTTCGTTTTCCGTTTTCTTTTTTTGTGTTGCAAGTTGTTGCAACTGACAATCGACAAGGCAGACGGCAACCGCGCCGAACGTCGAAAACTTTCCGCGAACCGACACAAACGAGCCTTTCCGAATTTTCCGCGCCGTAACCTTTTCCGCGTCCGCTCGACAATCGGCAAATACGACGAAGCCGGGAACACTCGCGCCCGGCTCTATCACCAATTTACATTCGCCCTCACGCCTTACGCGCTTCCGAACCGTTCCCGAAACTTCTACGACCGCGCCGACGACCGCCGACAAGCTATCACGCGCCGTCGCCACGTCCGAACCGTCCAGCGCGTCAGCAATCGTCGCCAACGTGAATCTCTCAAGCGTTCCTCTTCCCATTTTTCCCCTTTTTAAGAGTGTTTCTTTTGTTTCTTTTTTTGGTGCGAACTTTTGCGAACTTCGTCCTCTCTCAACCTGACTTTCCGACATCGGTTAATTAAAACCGGGTGGATAAGGTGCGGCTTCCGTTATCGGACGGCTACACTTTTCCCGCTTGTAGTCTGCGAGCGAAACGACTGTTTTCGGCGGTCGCTCCGCTACTCCGAACCACCGATTGCCGTCGAGCGTGCGAAACGTCGCGTGCGGGTGCTTCCAGGCTAACTGCGAAACGCGGAAGTCGCGCCGATTCTGCATCGTCAAGCCTAGAAGTTTGAGCCATTCCCCGCGTCGTCCGTCGCGCATCAGACGCACGCCCGTATCAACAAGCGACGGTCGCCGCTCTCGCTTCGGTTTCGGTCGAGCTTCGCCGTCAGTTGTGTGTTTCGTATCAAGTGAAGTGTCTTTGCTCGCGGTTTCTTTTCTTCCTGTGCCTTTCTGATTATTGAAATCGCCGTAAGAATGAATCATTCTGCGGTTGAATAAAGCCTCGTCAATTTCGACCAGTTGAGCGACGGGAACTTTTTTGAAGTCGCTGCCCTTTACGACGTATTTGCAAAGTTCTTCGACCGCATCATCGAGCGAACGATTTTTCTTTTTCGCGTAGGTCGCCACGTCCTTGATGTCCACGGTCAGGCGATTGCTGACAAGATTACGCATCAGAAATTCAACCGCGAACTCCGCACAGGCTTTTTCAACGCAATCAGTCCAAGCGTCCGCAATCTGCCATTGCTGCATATATTTGCCGACAGCCAAAGCGTGCGCGTGGACGTGAAAGTGAGTGAACAACATCGTCGAGCCGTCGCCAATCGTCATCTCTTCGGAAATTTGCGCGGCTCGTATATTGGAAGTCCACAGTTTGCGCTTTTTGAGCAGGGTCATCGCTCTGTCCTTAACTTTTAAGACGGTCGCGGCATCGGCTTTCAGATAAGGCATCGTCAGCGTCAGAAATCGGTAACGCTCGCCGACGAACAATTTCGTTTCCGCTAAACTCGCCCTCACCTTTTTTCGCGCACGCGCCGACGATGCTTTCACATATGCCGGGGATAAACGAGAATTGATTGAATTGATTAAAACTCCGTAACCGTCGAATAACTCGCCCGTTCCGTAATTGATTAAATCGGTCGCGTGATAGATGTTTCGAGGACGATAGGTTTCCCGAAGCAAGTCGGCTCTGGCAATGGCTTTCACGTCCTGTTTGAGAAATGCGGACTCTCCGAATAGGTTGGCGAGCTGCCTGCCGTTCTCCATTAAATAAACCGCTTTGTCGGTCGCGGAATGTTCAATCAGTCGGCGCGGATTGTTGGCAACAATCAGTTGAGGTTTCATCTGTTGCCCCCCAAACGTCCGATTAGTCGCCGAATCCGAATTGACGCGAGCGCGTGAACGACGCACAGCCAACGGCGGCGAAAGATGATTGACGCTGATTCGTTACAGCGTCGAGAATGGCATTTTGGGCTTTGATTGGCGATGTCCATATTGAAATTTGAAAGGGTAGTAACGCATCGCCTCGTTACTACCCTTTTCCACTTCCGATAAATTCTTATCGGGAACTAAATTTTCAGCCGCTCAATTCCAACTAAAGATTTATATCTTGCAAATTGAATTTGAGCGTGTTAATTTTCCAAACGCAGCAGGCGATGAACCTTTGCTGTTTTGGTTAGATAAATCAAAAAGAACGAAGCGCGTTTTTCTTTCCAGGGACAACGCGCTTTTTCTATGCTCATTCTACACAAAACTTTTTATTACACAAATGAAAAAACCACAGCTAACCCGCATAAATACAGCACAATATTAGATTGCTTGTGGATATGTAGATAAATTCGCCTGAAAACCTTAAACACCTGTAAATTTCCTCACTTTAACTCACCGCGCCTTTCTCAAAGCGTTCATTGAACTTCGCCAAATTCGCCCGTTTAAGCGAAAAACCCAAAAAGCTGTGGATATTTTTAAGCCACTTTTTTCGCCATTTTGAAAAAAGATTGATTATTCAAAACGCGACCGCCCAAACGACCGCCGCCGCGACCGCGAGCATCAGCACGTATTCGAGAAAAGGCACGACGCGACCGATTGGCGAACCACACGCCGCGCAAAACTTCGGCTCGTAGGTGAGCGTCAAATGCCAGCTGGAACATTCCGAGCAGAAACTAATCATTCTCTTTTTTTAATGGCTTGTGCCGATTGTGCCGATTTTCTTCGACACTTCCCTTTTTTAGGTTTCCGATTCTTCCGATTCCGCGCCTCTGGCAGTTGTAACAAAATGCAGCGAATTATTAGCATTTATTAACATTTTCGGCGGCTGATAATAAGCGAGCAAATGCGGATTCCGCACCCGTTCTTTCTCTGTTATTTCTCTGTTTTCGCCTTAATTCTCTCTCATTTCTCCCTCGTTTTTCGCGCCCGAAATGTTAAGTTTTGTTAGGTTTTCAGATGCTTGTTTTTGCTTGTTTTTTTTTGCTCAAAAGTAAGGTTTTGACAAGTTTTCATTTTTCTTTTTTTGTGTTCCAACTTGTTCCAACTTCCCTCAAAGATTATTATTCCGAAGAATCAAATATGAACAAAAAAGAAGTTTCTGAATTTCTCGGTGTATCAACTCGCCTGGTCGAAAAGTATGCTTCCGAAGGGCGGCTCGGTGAAGTTACTTACGTTCGCGGAAAGACCGGCAAACAGGCTGAATACAACCAAGAGGCAGTTGAGAAGTTGAAAGCTGCGCTTGAATCGCCCGATACATCCTTAGCCACGACGACCCCCGATGCGCGTCTGTTCGCGGCTCAACTTGTCGAAGCAATCGCCACCCGCGAACAGGCTAGCATCGAAGCTATTCGCGGCTTGTTTTTGGAAAGCGGCGAACAGTCCCGCAGCGCGTCTGTTCGGGTCTCTGAAAAGATACTTTTGAATTTGACCGATTGCCGCACGCTTACTGGATTGTCCGATGATTTTCTGCGCGAAGCTATTCACACCGGGACATTGAAAGCCAAGATTATCGGTCGCGGCTACAAAGTGAAAAGACAGGATTTAGACGAGTTTATAAATAACCTTTAAACTCGTCTCAATAACGACCCTTTTTGGAACTATTCTGCCCAATAATTCCGAATTAACTGAATTTATGCCGATTCCGCAGAATGCACTTGATTTAGAGAACCGAAACATCGGTATAAACGGAGAGCCGACGCTTGCCGATGCTTATAAAATTCTAAAGGAACAATGGGACAGCGGCGACCGTGACCGTGATTTAGGATTGCATTTAATGTTTCTAGCTTGGTTTGGAACTTGTGAGCCTGATTATATAACTGGGTTTACCAAATCTTGGGAAGAAACAAGGAAGGAATTGTTGCCAGTATTTGCTGAAGTTCATGCATACTTTGAACCTAAAATTCATAAAGACGTTGAAATGCTGTATGTTGTCGGGTTAATCGCTCATATGCATTGGTTTATGCTTAATGATGATATTGAAATTGCAAAAGTATGGGAAGAACGCAGCGAAAAGTATCAGGAACAATACCGTGCAATTGCACCAAACGGGATTGACCCATCAATTTTCCTTAATCGTGGAGCATACGGCGATTATTTTGCTGGGCAGGCGAAAGTAGAAAATGGATATTAACTCCACGAGATTTGTCTAAAAAACGACCCTTTTTGAGATAAATATTTGAAAGTTAAGCCGAAATAAAGAAAGTATGTTCCACATTGGCACGTTTGTTGAATTAGATGGTCTGCTAGGCGTTGTAGTCGGTCTCAGCGGGGAAAACGGAGTCCCAGATGACCATTTAGCAATCTGGTTTGGAGAACCACAGGGAAGGCGAAAGAGTGAAGGCGGTGAAGGCAATTTAGTACCAATAGTTTGGACTGTGCCAACAGAATACTGCCTTCCCGCCAAACCACCAATTCTTCAACATTAAATAACTTAATTCAATGTTTCAAAAATGACCCTTTTTGAGAAATATTTTATAATTCTAAATGTATGAAGAGACATTGGTATTTAATTCTTATTCTTTCAATTGTCGGAGTTTTAGTGTTGTGTGTCGCCGCGACCAGAAAACATTTGTGGATACAAACTAATAGCGTCAGAGTTATTTATAATGGCGAAGAGGCTTCAAACTCAACCGTCTATACTTCTGTCGATGGTGATTTAATGGTTTGGGTAAAAAAGGGAGATGAAAAGTTAGGCGTTTATTGTATTTTATTTAAGGATGAAAGAATTGGAAGCCCTTATTCAATGGAATTATTAGCTGGCTTACCTTGGAGTTATTTAACTCGAAACTACCCACTGGAAAATATCGTAGATATGGGAACTGAAAAAGCATATCCGTATGCCAAAAAGACGTTTAGTGAGCATCAAGTCATTTACACGTTAGAAAAGGGTAGAACATATCAGATTGATTTTTAGTTACTATCACGCTGAACACGGCATTAGGCTCGATATAAAAATTGTTCCAAAAACGCCCGTTTTTGATACTGCTTTTTCTACTGGGGTTATAACGCAGGAACAAGATTTTATAAATATTTGTTTTCATTCTTGAAATTAAGCTATTCTTCAAAAAATGAGTAAATATTTTCCAGTCATAACAGAGGCAACTATATTTGGCTTCCTTTTAAGTTGTTTTGTTTGGGGAATTTTTGATTGCAAAGCCGAAATTGAATATTATTATCATCCTGAATATCACTACAAACCTTCATCATTCAGGTTTTTTCCACTTGTCTTAATTTTAATACTATCTTCGTTGGCGGCAAGAATAATTGTAAGAGATCTTAATGTACTTGAAAAACCGTATATTTATTGGTTAAAAATTCTCACAATTATGTATATTATTTTTCACATCACGTTATTTTTTTATGAAACATATTTAATAGCTACGACCAGTATTTGTGACAGTTGTGGCTTTCCAAAAAGTTTAAGTGTTTTTACTGTTGATATAAAAGTTTGGCTCACACTGTTGTTATTATTTGGCTTATTTACTCCACTATATATTTTTCTAAAGAAAAGGCTTGAAATTGTGCTGAGTAATTACAAGTGGTCTTGAAGTTTCTCTAGTCTCAAAAAGGGTCATTTTTGAAACATTGAATTAAGTTATTTAATGTTGAAGAATTGGTGGTTTGGCGGGAAGGCAGTATTCTGTTGGCACAGTCCAAACTATTGGTACTAAATTGCCTTCACCGCCTTCACTCTTTCGCCTTCCCTGTGGTTCTCCAAACCAGATTGCTAAATGGTCATCTGGGACTCCGTTTTCCCCGCTGAGACCGACTACAACGCCTAGCAGACCATCTAATTCAACAAACGTGCCAATGTGGAACATACTTTCTTTATTTCGGCTTAACTTTCAAATATTTATCTCAAAAAGGGTCGGTTTTGAGACGCAAAATTACTTTTCAGGATTTGTTGCTCCCCAAATAAATAAACCGATAAATAACGTAATAATACACTTGAAAAAATATTCCCATACTTTGTCATTAGCGGTGAACAGGCTCCACATAAAGTGTAATAAGTTCAAAATAGAAAGAATGAAAAACATTATATAAATTGAACGTGCCGTTGGCTTTCCGAATATTTTCATAAATGGCTTTTCTTTGTTTCAAAAATGGTCGGTTTTGACACAAAAACTAATATAGCACCTCAAGATTAGGACACTACCAGATTTTGAAAAAGATTGATTATTCAAACCACCGCGCAAGTTTTTCGATGAGTTAAAACATCGCCCAAACGACCGCGAACTTTGAAAAACTTTGATTATTCAATCTTCGCCCACGCTCGCCCAATCCCTGTCGTAAGTGCCGCTAATGGTATTTACTTTCGGCAAACAGAACGGCAAAAGTTTTATCAGCAGTTCAAGACGTTCTCGCGCCGGCAGTTCGGAAAGCGTTGTCGGCAACGCGTCGAGTTCGGCAGCGACGATGCCTTTAAGAGTTTTGCGAAGCTCGCTCGTTACCTTGTTCGGCGTTCCAACTTTGCGCCCACCTGTTTTTTGTCCGAGCATTTCTATTTCCCTCTAATTTAGACTTCCCGCTGACGTGTCCAATTTGTCCAATTCTGCGCGTTTGCGATTTACTTGCAAGGGGTAATGTCACTTGCAAGGGGTATGTTTTGTTAAGGTTTCCTCATTATCTAGAGGTTGCCTCATTATCTAGAGGTTGTGCTCACAGTCCGCGCGCGCGTAGGGGTGTTTCTTTTGTGTCATTTCGTTTTCCGTTTTCTTTTTTTGTGTTGCAAGTTGTTGCAACTGACAATCGACAAGGCAGACGGCAACCGCGCCGAACGTCGAAAACTTTCCGCGAACCGACACAAACGAGCCTTTCCGAATTTTCCGCGCCGTAACCTTTTCCGCGTCCGCTCGACAATCGGCAAATACGACGAAGCCGGGAACACTCGCGCCCGGCTCTATCACCAATTTACATTCGCCCTCACGCCTTACGCGCTTCCGAACCGTTCCCGAAACTTCTACGACCGCGCCGACGACCGCCGACAAGCTATCACGCGCCGTCGCCACGTCCGAACCGTCCAGCGCGTCAGCAATCGTCGCCAACGTGAATCTCTCAAGCGTTCCTCTTCCCATTTTTCCCCTTTTTAAGAGTGTTTCTTTTGTTTCTTTTTTTGGTGCGAACTTTTGCGAACTTCGTCCTCTCTCAACCTGACTTTCCGACATCGGTTAATTAAAACCGGGTGGATAAGGTGCGGCTTCCGTTATCGGACGGCTACACTTTTCCCGCTTGTAGTCTGCGAGCGAAACGACTGTTTTCGGCGGTCGCTCCGCTACTCCGAACCACCGATTGCCGTCGAGCGTGCGAAACGTCGCGTGCGGGTGCTTCCAGGCTAACTGCGAAACGCGGAAGTCGCGCCGATTCTGCATCGTCAAGCCTAGAAGTTTGAGCCATTCCCCGCGTCGTCCGTCGCGCATCAGACGCACGCCCGTATCAACAAGCGACGGTCGCCGCTCTCGCTTCGGTTTCGGTCGAGCTTCGCCGTCAGTTGTGTGTTTCGTATCAAGTGAAGTGTCTTTGCTCGCGGTTTCTTTTCTTCCTGTGCCTTTCTGATTATTGAAATCGCCGTAAGAATGAATCATTCTGCGGTTGAATAAAGCCTCGTCAATTTCGACCAGTTGAGCGACGGGAACTTTTTTGAAGTCGCTGCCCTTTACGACGTATTTGCAAAGTTCTTCGACCGCATCATCGAGCGAACGATTTTTCTTTTTCGCGTAGGTCGCCACGTCCTTGATGTCCACGGTCAGGCGATTGCTGACAAGATTACGCATCAGAAATTCAACCGCGAACTCCGCACAGGCTTTTTCAACGCAATCAGTCCAAGCGTCCGCAATCTGCCATTGCTGCATATATTTGCCGACAGCCAAAGCGTGCGCGTGGACGTGAAAGTGAGTGAACAACATCGTCGAGCCGTCGCCAATCGTCATCTCTTCGGAAATTTGCGCGGCTCGTATATTGGAAGTCCACAGTTTGCGCTTTTTGAGCAGGGTCATCGCTCTGTCCTTAACTTTTAAGACGGTCGCGGCATCGGCTTTCAGATAAGGCATCGTCAGCGTCAGAAATCGGTAACGCTCGCCGACGAACAATTTCGTTTCCGCTAAACTCGCCCTCACCTTTTTTCGCGCACGCGCCGACGATGCTTTCACATATGCCGGGGATAAACGAGAATTGATTGAATTGATTAAAACTCCGTAACCGTCGAATAACTCGCCCGTTCCGTAATTGATTAAATCGGTCGCGTGATAGATGTTTCGAGGACGATAGGTTTCCCGAAGCAAGTCGGCTCTGGCAATGGCTTTCACGTCCTGTTTGAGAAATGCGGACTCTCCGAATAGGTTGGCGAGCTGCCTGCCGTTCTCCATTAAATAAACCGCTTTGTCGGTCGCGGAATGTTCAATCAGTCGGCGCGGATTGTTGGCAACAATCAGTTGAGGTTTCATCTGTTGCCCCCCAAACGTCCGATTAGTCGCCGAATCCGAATTGACGCGAGCGCGTGAACGACGCACAGCCAACGGCGGCGAAAGATGATTGACGCTGATTCGTTACAGCGTCGAGAATGGCATTTTGGGCTTTGATTGGCGATGTCCATATTGAAATTTGAAAGGGTAGTAACGCATCGCCTCGTTACTACCCTTTTCCACTTCCGATAAATTCTTATCGGGAACTAAATTTTCAGCCGCTCAATTCCAACTAAAGATTTATATCTTGCAAATTGAATTTGAGCGTGTTAATTTTCCAAACGCAGCAGGCGATGAACCTTTGCTGTTTTGGTTAGATAAATCAAAAAGAACGAAGCGCGTTTTTCTTTCCAGGGACAACGCGCTTTTTCTATGCTCATTCTACACAAAACTTTTTATTACACAAATGAAAAAACCACAGCTAACCCGCATAAATACAGCACAATATTAGATTGCTTGTGGATATGTAGATAAATTCGCCTGAAAACCTTAAACACCTGTAAATTTCCTCACTTTAACTCACCGCGCCTTTCTCAAAGCGTTCATTGAACTTCGCCAAATTCGCCCGTTTAAGCGAAAAACCCAAAAAGCTGTGGATATTTTTAAGCCACTTTTTTCGCCATTTTGAAAAAAGATTGATTATTCAAAACGCGACCGCCCAAACGACCGCCGCCGCGACCGCGAGCATCAGCACGTATTCGAGAAAAGGCACGACGCGACCGATTGGCGAACCACACGCCGCGCAAAACTTCGGCTCGTAGGTGAGCGTCAAATGCCAGCTGGAACATTCCGAGCAGAAACTAATCATTCTCTTTTTTTAATGGCTTGTGCCGATTGTGCCGATTTTCTTCGACACTTCCCTTTTTTAGGTTTCCGATTCTTCCGATTCCGCGCCTCTGGCAGTTGTAACAAAATGCAGCGAATTATTAGCATTTATTAACATTTTCGGCGGCTGATAATAAGCGAGCAAATGCGGATTCCGCACCCGTTCTTTCTCTGTTATTTCTCTGTTTTCGCCTTAATTCTCTCTCATTTCTCCCTCGTTTTTCGCGCCCGAAATGTTAAGTTTTGTTAGGTTTTCAGATGCTTGTTTTTGCTTGTTTTTTTTTGCTCAAAAGTAAGGTTTTGACAAGTTTTCATTTTTCTTTTTTTGTGTTCCAACTTGTTCCAACTTCCCTCAAAGATTATTATTCCGAAGAATCAAATATGAACAAAAAAGAAGTTTCTGAATTTCTCGGTGTATCAACTCGCCTGGTCGAAAAGTATGCTTCCGAAGGGCGGCTCGGTGAAGTTACTTACGTTCGCGGAAAGACCGGCAAACAGGCTGAATACAACCAAGAGGCAGTTGAGAAGTTGAAAGCTGCGCTTGAATCGCCCGATACATCCTTAGCCACGACGACCCCCGATGCGCGTCTGTTCGCGGCTCAACTTGTCGAAGCAATCGCCACCCGCGAACAGGCTAGCATCGAAGCTATTCGCGGCTTGTTTTTGGAAAGCGGCGAACAGTCCCGCAGCGCGTCTGTTCGGGTCTCTGAAAAGATACTTTTGAATTTGACCGATTGCCGCACGCTTACTGGATTGTCCGATGATTTTCTGCGCGAAGCTATTCACACCGGGACATTGAAAGCCAAGATTATCGGTCGCGGCTACAAAGTGAAAAGACAGGATTTAGACGAGTTTATAAATAACCTTTAAACTCGTCTCAATAACGACCCTTTTTGGAACTATTCTGCCCAATAATTCCGAATTAACTGAATTTATGCCGATTCCGCAGAATGCACTTGATTTAGAGAACCGAAACATCGGTATAAACGGAGAGCCGACGCTTGCCGATGCTTATAAAATTCTAAAGGAACAATGGGACAGCGGCGACCGTGACCGTGATTTAGGATTGCATTTAATGTTTCTAGCTTGGTTTGGAACTTGTGAGCCTGATTATATAACTGGGTTTACCAAATCTTGGGAAGAAACAAGGAAGGAATTGTTGCCAGTATTTGCTGAAGTTCATGCATACTTTGAACCTAAAATTCATAAAGACGTTGAAATGCTGTATGTTGTCGGGTTAATCGCTCATATGCATTGGTTTATGCTTAATGATGATATTGAAATTGCAAAAGTATGGGAAGAACGCAGCGAAAAGTATCAGGAACAATACCGTGCAATTGCACCAAACGGGATTGACCCATCAATTTTCCTTAATCGTGGAGCATACGGCGATTATTTTGCTGGGCAGGCGAAAGTAGAAAATGGATATTAACTCCACGAGATTTGTCTAAAAAACGACCCTTTTTGAGATAAATATTTGAAAGTTAAGCCGAAATAAAGAAAGTATGTTCCACATTGGCACGTTTGTTGAATTAGATGGTCTGCTAGGCGTTGTAGTCGGTCTCAGCGGGGAAAACGGAGT
>MWVV01000810.1_pt1 | contig 11330 bp, 11 predicted proteins | sample 1047281 | NCBI WGS metagenome assembly MWVV01 (sample SAMN06349986, study PRJNA376086) | soil metagenome | isolation source: PT-2 sample Antarctic (ecotone) soil | place: Antarctica | collected 2015-01-13 | reverse complement strand
CGACCGCACCGTGATGAACTCCGCAAAACGGCGTTGCTCCGTAATGAGTATCGCGGCTTCGCGGCGGCTCTGAAGCGGAGTGATTCCGGTGAGATGGCCTTGATTGCCGAAGTGAAAAAAGCTTCACCCTCCGCGGGCGTGATCGTGGACTCGTTCGATCCGGTTGCGATCGCGAAGAACTATGCGCGCGCCGGCGCGGAGGCGATCTCGGTTCTGACCGACGAGCAGTTTTTCCAAGGACACCTTGATCACTTACAGGCCATTCGTGAAGAGGTCTCGACTCCGCTCCTGCGAAAAGATTTCGTCCTCGATGAAGTGCAGATTGCCCAGGCCGGTGCGGCTGGTGCAGATGCGATTCTGCTCATCGTTGCGGCGCTCGAGCAGGATCAACTTGCGGAACTGCTTGCGGCCGCCGCGGTCTATCAGCTCGATGTCCTGGTCGAAGTGCACACGCTGAGGGAACTAGACCGTGCGCTCGATGCGGATGCGCAGATTATCGGGATCAACAACCGCAACCTTGCAACATTCGAAGTGGACCTCGCCGTGACGGAAGAGCTGAGCGAAGAAGTGCCAGCGGGTCTGATCCTCGTGAGCGAGAGCGGAATAAAAACAGCCGAAGATCTGGCGAGGGTGAAAGCCTGCGGCGTGGACGCGGTCCTGATTGGGGAAGCGTTGATGCGCGCGCAAAGCGGCTCGTTGGACGCGCTCCTGCCGCGGGACGGCAAGTAGCGAAATCAGCCAGCACGAGCGCCGGAAGGCGCGACAGCGAAGGCTCTCTTCAGCGCCTGCCAGATCCCTCCGATTTGCACGCCCTTGGCCGGTCGCGCCACCAGCACCGGACAATCCGCACGGTTGACGATGCTGCGGGTGAGATCCCCCATGATGTAATGCTGCAGGGCACCGCGTGCCGCTGACGAGCCGGTCACAATCAGGTCGTGATCTCCCTCGGCCACTTCCGCGAAGACCTCGTCGTCCACAATCCCGTGGCGCACGCGCACCGTTACCGAGACGCCGAGCTTCTCGAGCGCTTCCTTCTGCTGACGCAAATTGCTCCCCAACTCGGAGCTGCCAGCAAGCAGCGCCCCCACATCTTCTTCGCGCCGCACGAGGTCGGCGAAGATGGCGGGCGGCTCCGGCATGACATGCAGAAGCGTGACGGCCGCGCCGGTGCAGGCCGCTATCTCGCCCGTGAGTTGCACGGCGGCGTCGATGTAATGTTTGCCGCCCGTACAGACGAGAAATTTTGAGAGACGCTCGCATTGACCGCTTGCGACGACCACGGGCGGAGGGATTGCCTTGATTACTTCATAAGCGCGCGGCGAGCGCCAGTAGCGGCCCGTTGTTTCCTTGGTGCGCGCGCCGATCACGACGAGATCGTAGGCGAGGCTGGATGTCTGCTGGAGGATCTGCTCGATCGGCTCTCCGGAGCGAAGCACAATGTCTGGTTTGAGGCCGTATTGGCCGAGCAGTTGCGCTTCGGAATTCAAGGCCGCCCGCAGCCGCTGCTCCGCCTCCGGTTCTTCGGCAATCCCGAGCAGGGTCACCTCTGCATGGCAGCTGCCACCGACGAGGCCGCCGATGCGCGCCGGTTTGTCGGCCGTGTCTGTTCCATCGCTGCAAATGAGAATGCGCATTTCGAGTTAAAGTTTGTGGCCGGTAGTCATCGTGTAAATCACGATCGCGGCGCCGACGAGTGGGAGTGGAACGAAGGCGAGCCGGATCTTCGGGCCGGCGAAATATTGCGTCGCGATCGCGCCGATCTGCGCGCCGATCGCCGCGCCGGTATTCATGACGAGCGCGATCATGATATCGACATTGCCTTTGATCGCGTGGCTGAAAGTGCCGTAACTCGCGGAGATAATGATTTCGAAAAGGTCCGTCCCGACGGCGAGGTGGGTGGGAATTCCCACCACGTAGACAAGCATCGGCATCCGGATATAGCCGGCGCCCCCGCCGAGAAAGCCACTGAAGAGGCCGCCGATAAACGAGACGAGAACAATGATCCAGATGGAAATCGACTTCACGCCGGAAGCGGGCAGTGAGATCATCGGCGCGAGCCGGAATTTTTGGATCGACTGCGTGACGACTTGGAAGGACGACTCGTCCTCCCGGCTGGAGCGTGCGCCCGGCACTTTCATGCCAGCGGCCTTCCGCCTTTGCAGCCTCAACGTCTTCCAGCTTTCCCAAATCATAAACGTGGAGATGCTCACGTAGATTGCGATCGAGACGATGCTGACGACGGAGTTAACGTTGCCCGAATGCTTCAAGAACTCGATCAACTGCGCGCCGACTTCCGCGCCGCCGATTGTGCCAAGGGCCATAATCAAGCCGAGTCGCAGGTCGACATTGCCCAGAGCGCGGTGACGTTTCGCCGCCACGACCGATTTGCCGACGATGTGCGCGAGATCCGTTCCAACGGCAAAATTCCAATCCAGACCTGCCGCGCGCAGAGCCGGGCCGGCGATGAAACTGCCGCCCACGCCGAAGAATCCGCCCATGACCCCAATCAGGAACCCGACAACGACGAGGTAGATTGGGCTGATGTCCGCCCCAGAAATCGGAAAATGCATGCGTCACTCCGAGCGACCGCGGAAGAGTCTAAGGAGCAGAGTTGTGACCCATTCAAGCACGACGGCCTGCCCAATCACCAACCCGATCGAGACCAGCGAATAGAGCGTGGTGTGCTTCGCATGCAGATCTCCGAGCCAGTCCGTGAGGAAATGCAGGACGAGGAAGAAATAGGCGACGACGAGCAGGCCATAGATCGGTAGCTCCACGAGCAGGGCGCGGAAAGTGTGCGAGGCCTCAGCCCGGCCTTTACGCGGTTGCTCCGTCACAGCCATTCATCGCCGCTCCTGCGTATTCCGGTTGCGCCAAAGGGACACGGCGCGGGTAAAAATGCGATTGCGCCAGGAGCGATTGCTCTTAACCTTCCATTCCAATTTTCAGAGGGAAACATGGCTGATGTAGCGAACAAATATCCGGAGAACATCGACGGGCAGTTCTACGTCGATGACCAGTGCATAGACTGCGATCTCTGCCGCGAAACCGCCCCGGCCAACTTCAAACGAAATGACGACGGAGGTCATTCCTTCGTCTACAAGCAGCCGGAAACGCCCGACGAAGAAGCGCTCTGCAAAGAAGCGATGGAAGGTTGCCCCGTCGAGGCGATCGGGCCGGACGGGGTCGGGGCCTAGTCTCGCGGGACGCAGCGCGTCTGTCCGATGGTGGATCAAGGTGAGATCGCGGTCGCGCTCACTATTGCGGGTTCCGACAGCAGCGCGGGCGCTGGCATTCAGGCCGACCTGAAGACATTCAGCGCCTTCGGCGTCTACGGCCTGACTGCACTGACATGTGTCGTCGCCGAAATCCCGGGCAAAGTCCGGCGCATTCAGGGAGTAGACGAAGATGTCGTCGCCGAGCAGGTGGACCTGCTCTTCGCTAATTTTCCAGTCGGCGCGATCAAAACGGGGTTGCTTTATTCGGGCGAAATCGTGGCACGCGTGGCGGCATTTCTTCGCGAAGCGCAAAGCCGAAACGGTCGTGCGATTCCGCTCGTGATCGATCCAGTCATGGTGGCGACGAGCGGCGACCTGCTCCTGCCCGCAGAAGCGATCGCGGTCTACGAACGGGAACTCTTTCAGCTAGCCTCTCTCATCACACCTAATCTCGATGAAGCTGCCACGCTGCTTGATTGCGAGATTCCTGATCTCCCGGCGATGCACGATGCGGGAAAGCGTCTCGTGGGTAGATACGGCGTACCCATTCTGCTCAAAGGCGGGCATCTCGGTGGCAAAAACGCGATCGATCTGCTTTTCGCGGACGACGTGGTGCGTGAACTCAGAGCGCCGTTCGTCAGGAACGTGCAGACGCATGGCACGGGTTGCACGTACTCGGCGGCGATTACGGCCGGCCTGTCCGCGGGAATCACACTGGAAGACGCCGTGACGCGCGCGAAGCAATATGTTTCCGCAGCCATTGCACAGCATTTCACTTGGGGCGCGGCCTCCTCGCCGCTTCACGCGCTGAACCATTCGGCGAACGTTTCATAGGGCGCGAAACGCGGGTTCAGCAGCGACGCGTTGTGGCAAGAGTTAGCGCAGTCGGTCGTAGCTGCGGCGCCCTGGCCGCAGAAAGCGCCGATAACGCCTTGCTGCGATGGCGGCATCTGCCGGGAGTCGCCGATTCGCACTTCGGGGGCTGGCGAATAACGGCCTCCGCGGAGCCCGGCCAACGCCCCGGCCCCAACCCCGGCCGAAGCGGAAATCTCTTTCGGCAATCGCTCTGCAAGAGGGGGATCGCCGCGGCCACTTCCTGCGACGCGCTCGCCGCAGCTACTTTATTCCGCGGCCGCGCTGGCCGCCTGATTGGCCTGAATGCACTCGAACGTGGCCTTTTCCTGCCAGTGTTTGTGGTGCAGGGCCTCAAGAGCGGCGGCTGTTTCCGCCTGCTTCTTACTGCGTCCCAACCCTTCACCGAGCGCCATGCCTTCCCAAACCACGCGCACAACAAATGTCTTTTCGTGCTCGCGTCCGCTTTCCGAAAGAAGTTCGTAAACTGGGCTGCGTGGCGAGATTGCCTGCAGGGTTTCTTGCAGGTGGCCTTTCGGATTCACGTCGATCGGTTCGAGTTCCAGTTGCGCAAGATCCGCTGCGGCCAGCGTCAGGAGGAAACGACGCGCCGTCTCCAGATTCGTATCGAGATAGATCGCGCCGAGCAATGCTTCGAACGCATCGGCCAGCGTTGAAGTGCGTTCCCGCCCGCCGCATGACTCTTCGCCCCGACCCATCATGAGGAACTGTCCGAGATCCAGTTTCGCGGCATGGCCACGCAAAGCCTCGCGCGAAACCAGGCGAGAGCGCAGTTTCGTCAACTTCCCTTCCGCCTCACGCGGAAACAAACTGTAAAGGTGCTCCGTAATAATGAGCTGGAGGACGGCATCACCGAGGAACTCCAGCCGCTGATTATCGAAATGATGCCGCTGCGTTTCGTGGCCGAGGCTGGGATGCGTGAGCGCTTCCGCAAGGAGGAGCGAATTCCGAAATTTGTGGCCGATGCGTTCTTCCAGCGGGTTCATCGGTGCTGATAGATGGCGAGGGAAGTTACCACATCGACGGCGCGTTGAAGCACCGGGTCGCGCGTCGCCGGCTTCTCGTTCGCCCGGGTCCGGCGTTGCGTTGCCTCCATCGCCTCGATCTCCGGATTTCTCCCCGCCAGCAACGCCGCTTCGTTCAAGTGCGGCCGCTCGCTCTCGTAAATGAACTGGCTCATTCCCTTCTCAATACTTTCGTGAAACGCGAGCCGCTTTTCGTCCGTCGGCATCTCGACGGGAAGATCAGGTTTCACTCCGCCGGGAAACAAGGCCCGGCCTTCCGGCAGAACTGCTTCCGCAACGGCGACGCGGAGGATTTTACCCCCATTCAAAGGCAAATCCGAATACTCCACCGCTTCACCAGCCGTTTGTTGGCCGATCACGAGAGCTTTGTTGTAAAGCCGCAGCACACCCGCAATCGCCTCGGCTGGGCCTGACGTTTCCCCATCGGCGAGCACGATCATCAATCCTTGGAAGGCAGCATCACGATCTGCCGTGAAGGCGCGCTCTTGTTTCGCGGCTGGCTTTCGCAAGGTGAAGAGCAGTTTCCCCTTCGGCGTGAATCGCTTCGCAAACTCCGCCGCGACTGCAAAGTCGTTGGTCGCGGGGCTCGCGCGCAGATCGATCACCGCCGCGTCGACTTTCTTCGCCGTGAAGGTCTGCAGCTGCGCATCCATGGCTTGAAGGTTCGCCGCGTTCAATGCGCCCAGTCTCAAATAACCAATGTGCGCGTCGAGCACTTCACCGTAGAATGCGCTCGCGCTCTCGGCCGTTTCTGCCGGGCGCTCCGGGAGGATCATGGCGCCGCGATCGAGACGGCTCAGCACACCCGCGAGCAGCGCGCGATTCAACTCCGTCTCATTCAGCGCGTCCGGGTTGATGAAGTTGCTCTTCAGGAGCTGGATCGCTTGCTGCAAATCAGCGGAGCCTAACGAGTTGATCAGCGAATCGGTGGTGGGCGCGGTGCTCGGCGTTGGCGAAGGCGCAGCGGCAGGCGTTGCTGTGGAAGTCGGAGTGGTTGCTTGGGCCCCTGACGATCGCGCCGGAGTTTCGGCCCGAAGCGTCGCGCCGGCCGCCGTGAGGATAAGGAATGCAGCGACCCGGAACATCAGTGGGCAGCGACCTTAGCTGCAACCGGCGGAAGGGCAATGTCCCGGCGGTAATATGCGCCTTCGAACTGAATTTTCCCAACTGCTGCGTAGGCTCGTTCCCGCGCCTCTCTCGCCGTCTCGCCTAAAGCCGTAACCGCGAGGACCCGGCCACCTGCGGTGACGACTTCGTCCTTCTCACGACGTGTCCCGGCATGAAAAACATGCACGTCCTCCAGCCCGGCGCAGGAATCGAGACCGCGGATCGGCTTCCCCGTCTCGTACTTGCCGGGATAACCACCAGAGGCCATCACGACGGTGACCGCGGCGCGTGTATCCCATTCCAGCACGCAGTCATTCAGCGTGCCATTGACCGTCGCCTCCAAGAGCGTGAGCAAATCCGAGCGCAGCCGCGGCAAAATCGTTTGTGTCTCCGGGTCGCCAAAGCGGCAGTTGAACTCGAGCACGCGCGGGCCATCCGCGGTCATCATCAAGCCGGGGAAAAGCAGCCCGCGGAAGTCCATTCCGCATTCCGCGAGCCCATCGATCAAGGGCCACATCACTTCGCGATGGAAAGCGGCTTCCGCATCAGCGCTACAGTTATCCGCCGGGCTCACGGCACCCATGCCGCCAGTGTTCGGACCGGTGTCGCCGTCGCCCGCGCGTTTGTGGTCGCGCGCGCTCGCGAGCAGGCAATAGCGCTTGCTGCTGACAAGGGCGTGCAAAGAGCATTCGCTGCCGCGCAGAAATTCTTCGATCACAATGCGCCGGCCGGCTTCGCCAAATTGTCCCTGGTTCATCATGGCATCGATCGACGCACGCGCTTCGTCGCAGGTTTGCGCAATCACGACACCTTTCCCAAGCGCGAGCCCATCGGCTTTGATAACGATTGGTAATTGCAGACGCGTGCAGAATTGGAACGCCTTCTCGCTTCGGTCGAACGATCCTGACATCGCAGTCGGGATCCGGAGTTTCCGCATCATCTCCTTCGCAAAAATCTTCGATGACTCCAACCGCGCGGCGGACTTCGTGGGGCCGAACACGCGCAGGCCTTCGGATTTAAACCGGTTCACAATTCCGGCCGCGAGCGGGTCATCTGGACCGATCACCGTCAGACCGATCTCGTTCTGTTTTGCAAAAACAGCGAGACCTTGAAGATCATTCGCCGCGATAGGAACATTCTCGCCGAGCAACTCCGTGCCCGCGTTCCCCGGCGCGCAAAAAATCCGTTCGACTCGTGGAGATTGGCGCAACTTCCAAGCCAGCGCGTGTTCCCGCCCGCCACTACCGACGACCAGAATTCTCACGACGATCGCGGGGACATATCAGGCGCGAGATTCTGACACGTGCCGCCGAAACGCAAGTGGCGACTCGTGCTCCACTTGCTCCGGTGGACAATGGCGTTACAAGAACGTGATGGCGAAAAGCGGCGCTACCTACTCCGTCATGAGCCCCGGATGTCCCTCCCGCGTGGTCCTCGAACGCATCGCGGACAAGTGGACGGCCTTGATCATTCAAGTCCTCGCCCGTGGCACGCTGCGCCCCTCGGAGTTGAAGCGGGAGATTGGTGAAATTTCGCAGAAGATGCTCACACAGACTCTTCGGAGCCTGGAGCGCGACGGGCTCGTGCGGCGAAAGGTGTATCCGGTCGCGTCGCCGAAAGTCGAGTACGCCCTGACGCCGCTCGGGCGAACCTTGATCGAGCCGCTCCAGGGACTCTGCCGCTGGACGGAAAAACATCTTGCCGAAATGGAAGCGCATCGCGAGCAGGCGGCGAGCAACGCGGCTCAACTCCGAAATGGTGCGCCAATCAATTGACTTTTCCTTACTTGCTCGTGCTCGTCCTCGATCTCTCTCGTTTTCGATAACGAGCACGATGACGGTGACAAGCATGCGCACGAATAGCCTCTCATGAGGCAACGCGTCTTCCTTCTCTCGCCGGCTTACGCTGGCGGACTGCGCGCACAGATGCTCATGAGTGATCGTGCGCAGTTCGAGCTGGCGCGCCGGCTCCGCAGCACAGACCTGCCGACGGTCGGCGAAGTGTTCAGCTTTCTGAGCGGACTCTATTTCCGCGGCAAACTTGCATACGCGAAGGCGTTTGCACCCGAGCTGTCCGGGGGCGGCAGCAGCGTTCTTGTTATCACGCCTGATCGCGGGCTGCTGGCCGCCGACTTACCCATAGGCGTGGCCGACCTGCGAAAGTTCGCAAAAGTAGACATCCACGAGGACGACCCGCGTTATCGCAAACCGCTCGAGCGCGATGTGCGAAAACTCGCGAAGCAACTTCCTGCGGCGACGGAAATCGTCCTGCTCGGCAGCATCGCCACCGCGAAGTATATCGATGTCCTTCTGGGAAAATTCGGCGATCGGCTGCTCTTTCCAGCGGACTTCGTCGGCCGCGGCGATATGAGCCGCGGCGGGCTCTTGCTCCGGTGCGCGGTGGATCGATGCGAGCTTCCATACATTCCGGTCAGCGGCGCGATCCGGAAAGGAAAACGGCCGCCGAAACTCGAGCCGCGAAGGTACACGTAGCGCATGCGTCCCGCTTGCGTCTTCGATTGACGTAGTGCATGCGTCCCGCTTGTTCGTTTTGCCGGCAGGTCCAACCTCAGAAGAAGCAAGCGGCACGCATGCGCTACGATGAAAGTGGTCGCGCTCAAGCCGCCCCTTGCGCCCATGGAGGCTCGTTCCATCGACGAGATTCCGTCCGGCGACGAGTGGCAGTACGAACCGAAGTGGGATGGCTTCCGTTGCATCGCGTTTCGCGATGGAAACGAGATTTACCTGCAATCGAAAGCCGGTCAGCCGCTCGCGCGTTACTTCCCGGATGTGGTGGCCGCGCTTGCGGAGCTCGATCCGAAACGCTTCGTGCTCGACGGCGAGCTTGTGATCCCGATCAACGAGGCACTCTCGTTTGACGAACTGCAGTTGCGCCTTCATCCCGCGGCCAGTCGCGTGCAAAAACTCGCCGCAGCGCATCCGGCCATGCTGGTCGTCTTCGACATTCTGGGCGACGAGGAAGGCGCATCGCTCTTGTCGCTGCCCCTTCGCGACCGCCGTGAGAAACTGGAGCGATTCACTGCCAGACACCTGAAGAGAAATGAGGCGATTCGTCTGTCGCCCGCGACAACCGAGCGCGCGACGGCTAACAAGTGGTTCCAGAAAGTCGGCGGCGATCTGGACGGCGTGATCGCAAAGCAACTCGATGCGGCTTATGCGTCCGGCGAACGCACCGCGATGCTAAAAGTGAAACAGATTCGCACGGTCGATTGCGTGGTGGGCGGCTTCCGGTATGCGACAGGAAAACCGGTGCTCGGCTCTCTTCTGCTCGGCCTGTATGATGAGGCCGGCCTGCTGCATCACGTCGGCTTCACTTCTGCGTTTAAAGCAACGGAGCGGAAGAGCCTAACGACACAGTTTGAAGCGCTAAGGCAGCCTCCAGGATTTACGGGCAACGCTCCGGGTGGGCCGAGCCGTTGGAGCACGGAGCGCACTGGCGAGTGGGAGCCAGTCGATCCGACCGTCGTGGTGGAAGTGACCTACGACCATTTCACCGGCGGACGGTTTCGCCACGGGACGAAGATTGTGCGCTGGCGGAAAGAGAAAACGCCGCAGCAGTGCAAACTTGACCAAGTGGAAGGCCGCGAGGGTAAATCGCTCGCGCTCCTCTAGGCACAAAGCTCCGGCTCGCAGCGCAGGTACTTGTTCTCCACAGATTTCGTGCCCCCTCGATCCGCACAAATTGAAGACTCTGTAAATCTGCGTAGTCTGTGGACAACTCCCGAAGGGGAGCGCTACGGCTTCCGCGCGGCTGCTTCCCCACCGGTATGGCCTCGATCACTTCGTTGGTGTGGCCGTCGATAACGGCGACGTCGCCGGAGCGCTCGTTGCTGACGTAGACAAGGTAATTCACTCGCGCTCGCTGCGCCTCGAGGCCGCGAGGCGGCTACAACAGCTTTTCGACTGAGCAACCAGTTGGAGATAATCGGCCGGGTTATCTCGAATACGTCACGCGCCAAATTGTTTTGTTGCCGTCTTCGCTAAAGAGCAGACTGCCGTCTTTCGCGACGGTGAGGCCGACCGGCCGTCCCCAGACTTTTCCATCCGGGGTGACGAAGCCGGTGACGAAGTCCTCGTAGTCCCCACGCACTTTGCCGCTGGATTTATCGAGAGGCACACGCACGATTTTGTAGCCAGTGCGCCGCGTTTTATTCCATGAGCCATGGAAGGCGGCGAAGATGTCGCCCCTGTATTCAGCGGGGAACTGCTCCCCGTCGTAGAAGATGAGATTGAGCGTGGCGGAATGGCTCTGCACGAGCATGTCGGGCATCGCGACTTTGGCGGCCAGTTCGGGATGTTTGCCTTTGTGCCGCGGGTCCTGGTTGTTCCCAATGTAATACCAGGGCCAGCCGTAGAAGCCGTCCGGCTGCACGCGGCTGATGTAATCCGGCACGAGACCATCGCCGAGTCCGTCGCGCTCGTTCACGCTCATCCAAAGATCGTTCGTGCCCGGTCGGACCTTGATCCCGACTGCATTGCGAACTCCCCAGGCGAAAACTTTCTGGCCAGTGCCGTCGGGATTGAACTCGAAGATGCGCGCGCGATTGGCTTCGGCGCTGTCATCGGAGACGTTCGAGCGGGAGCCGATCGAGACATACATCTTTTTGCCGTCCCCGGAGAAGGTGAGATCGCGCGTCCAATGTCCCCCGCCATGGAGGAGGCCGCCGCTGGAAAGCTCGGCGCTGAGTTTCTCGAGTGGCCCGCGTGCTTTGGTGTCGTCGTTCCGATACGGAAAACGAACTACGCCGTCGGTGTTCGCGACATAGAGATATTGCGGGTCTGGACCTGGCGGGTAAAACGCGATCCCGAACGGATCCTTGAGTCCGTCGCTCGCGAAGGTCTCGGTCATCTCTGGTTTTCCGTCGCCGTTCGCATCGCGCAGAACCTTGATCGTATCCGCGCGGCTTTCAGTGACAAAGATGTCCCCGTTCGGCGCGGTGAGGAGATAGCGCGGGTCGCGAAAGCCGGAGGCGTACTCTTCGATCTTGAACCCGGACGGAACCTGGAGCTGTGCGCCGGCCGGACGCGCGACGACCCGCGCATCGTTGACGGCTGATTCGGTTTGGTAGGGCGGGGGAAGATCAGCG
>MWVV01000809.1_pt1 | contig 11335 bp, 10 predicted proteins | sample 1047281 | NCBI WGS metagenome assembly MWVV01 (sample SAMN06349986, study PRJNA376086) | soil metagenome | isolation source: PT-2 sample Antarctic (ecotone) soil | place: Antarctica | collected 2015-01-13 | reverse complement strand
CGGCAGCGAGCCGCCAGGAACCATCGCCGACAATCGAAAAACTCTCGCGCTCGTTTTCGCCGCCTACGATGCGGCAGAAGCGCAAAAAACAATTTGTCTTAAAGGTTATTTGAACGGCAATTAATTTAACGTGTTGATAATGACCGACCGAATAGAAATGACCGCAAATCTCGGCGAAAAAACAGACGCGTCGACGACTCGCGCCAAAACCGCCGTTAATCCGAAAATTCGCGCTGGAATTGTCGGAGCGGGTTTGATGGGACGCTGGCACGCGCACGCTCTCGAAAAAGCGGGCGGCGAAGTCGTCGGGTTTGCCGATTTCGAGCAAGCGAAAGCCGAAAGTCTCGCCGCCGAATATCCAATGGCGCGAACGTTTAGCGACGCCGAAAAAATGCTCGCCGGGCAAAATTTGGACGTTCTGCACGTTTGTTCGCCGACGGGAAGCCACGAAGCGATTGCCGAAACAGCCATCGAAGCGGGCGTTCATTTGTTAATCGAAAAACCGCTCGCGGCGACCGCCGAACAAACATCGAGACTTTACGATTTAGCCGCGCGGCGCAGCTCGCTGCTCTGCCCGGTTCATCAATTTGCCTTTCAAGCCGGCGCGGCGAAGGCGAAAAAGGAATTGCCAAAAATCGGTCGGCTCGTTCATCTCGAAGCAAACATTTGTTCCGCCGGCGGCGCGGGATTCGATGTCGAACAAATTGATTCGACCGCCGTTGATATTCTACCGCATCCGCTTTCGGTAATGCAGAAATTTCTGGAAATAGATATTACCGCCGCCGGTTGGAATGTCGCGCGTCCCGCTTCGGGCGAATTGCGAATTTTCGGGCAAATCGAAGAAACGTCGCTTTCGATTTTTATCAGTCTGAACTCGCGCCCGACGACGAATACGTTTCGGATTTTCGGGATGAACGGCGCGATTCACCTCGATTTTTTTCACGGCTTTTCGATAATCGAGCCGGGCGGCGCGTCGAGAGCGAAAAAAATTCTGCATCCGTTTGATTTGGCAGCGCGCAGTTTTTCGGCGGCGACCGTTAATTTAGCGCGGCGAACAGCCCGGCGCGAATCGGCTTATCCGGGTTTGCGGCAGTTAATTGAGGAGTTTTATCAATCAATCAAACAAAAATCCGAACCGCCGATTACCACATCAGAAGCCGTCGCCGTTGCCGAAATCCGCGATTTGGTAATGAATCGCGTAATTAACCGAAAGCAGTAAAAAATGAACGTCGCTTCAACCGTTACAAAACCGAAATTGTCCGTCGTCGTCGCGTCGCAAAATGCGCGGGAAAGCGTCGGCGATTGTCTTCGCGCGCTCAAAAATCAGTGCGACAACGGTAAAATCGAAATCATCGTCGTGGACAATTCAACCGATGAAACCGCCGAAATCGTCGAGCGCGAGTTCCCTTCGGTAAAATTCGTCGCCGCCGACAAAGAAAAATTTATTCCTGAACTTTGGGGCATCGGCATCGCCGAAAGCGCGGGCGAATACGTCGCTTTGACGACTTCGCATTTTGTTCCGTCGGAAACTTGGACAACGGAAATTCTTCGAGCGCACGAACAGCCTTTTGCGGGAATCGGCGGCGCGATTGAAAATGAAGAAAAAGCCGGATTGATTTCATGGGCGATTTATTTTTGCCGGTATAGCCCGTATATGTTGCCGTTCGGCGCAACTGAAGTCGAAGATTTCGCCGCCGATAACGCTTCATATAAACGCCTTGATTTGCAACGGGTGAAAGAAACGATGCGAGACGGTTTTTGGGAAGTATTCGTTCATCAGGAAATGCGGCGCGCGGGAATGATGCTTGTGAAAACGCCGGAAATCGTCGTTTACCACCAAAAATCTTTTACGTTTGCGGGTTTTATGAATCAGCGTTTTCAGCACGGCAGACAATTCGGCGAAACCCGCGCCTCGAAGATGTCCGCGTTTCAGCGAGCAGCGATGATTCTGCTTTCGCCGACAATTCCGCTTATCTATCTTTTCCGCATCACGCGGCGCGTGTTCGCCAAAAAGAGAAACGTCGGCAAATTTTTTGCGTCGTTGCCGATTCTGATTTTGTTTCTTCTGAGCTGGTCGGCGGGAGAATTTAGCGGCTATTTGTGGAGTTCCTAAAAGTGACATTAAAAGTTCAATCTGAAATCGTCAAATTGTCGGTGATTGTCGCCTCGCTTTATTCTCCGACGGCTTTGAAAAATTGTTTGGAAAGCGTTTTAGCCAACGAACAGAACGCATCTGAAATTATCGTCGCGGATTGTTGTTTGAAAAGTGAATTTACCGAATGGACGAAGAAATATCCGGCAGTAAATTTTATCGAATTTTCGCCGCAAACTTCGCTTCCGGTTATGCTCGGCGCGGCAATCGCTCGCGCGAAAGGCGAACTTATTGCGATTACCGATTCTTCGGGCGTGGTCGCCGATGATTGGATTTCGTCAATTTCGCGGGCGCATCAAGCTGAGAAATCGTCGGTTATCGGCGGCGCGGTGGAGATTCGCGGACAGCAAATGAAATCGGTAGATTGGGCGGCGTATTTTTGCGAATACGCGCAATTTATGCGCCCTTTAAGGCGGGGCGCGGTTGACGTTCTCGCCGGAAACAACATTTCTTTTAAGCGTCCGATACTTCAAAAAGGAAAAGAATATGTCGAGCCTGAATTTTGGAAAACTTACTGGTGCGAAGAACTTAAAGCCGAAGGTATCAAGTTATTTTCCGAACCCGCAATGTTGATTTATTACGCCAAAACTTTTCGTACCGTTCCGTTTCTCGTCCGCAGATTTCATCATGGACGCTGTTTTGCGGGAATGCGGACGAAGCAGGCGGCGTTTTCAAAATGCGCGTTTTACCTCGTCGGTTCGCTGGTTTTGCCGTTCATTTTTCTTTACCGCACGATTGCGACGGTTCTCGGCAAAAAACGATTTTTCAAAGAATTGCTGCTCTCGTTTCCAATGATTTTGCTGGCAATCGTCTTTTGGTCGTTGGGCGAAACCTGCGGTTATCTTGCGGGAACTGGAAGAAGTTGTGAAAATGTTTATTGAATGTGAGTTTAAGGTAAGAAGCTAGAATTGCTAAAACGAATATCTCGCGCTAACTCTGAGCGGCGATGCAATGTATGTCGAGTCTACGTTTTGAATTACTCTATGATTAAAATATCCGTTGTTATTGTTTCGCTTCTCGGCTTGCCGGTGATAGACGAATGCCTGCGGGCGTTAGAAAAACAGAAAGGCGAGTTCGATGTCGAAATTATCGTCGTCAGCCCGAATTTAAACGAAGCGTCGGAACACATCAAAGAAAAATTTCCGCGCGTTAAGCTGATACAACCTTCCAAAAGATTAGGTATTCCGCAACTACGCGCTTTAGGTATGTCGCAAGCGACCGGCGACATTATTGCCGTTACAGAAGATTGTTGCATCGCCAAGGAAAACTGGTTTGAGGAAATTATCAAGGCGCATCAATCTGAATATGATGTGGTCGGCGGAGCAATTGAAAACGGAAGCACAGACAAAATTATCAATTGGACGGCTTACCTGTGCGAGTATAGTCAAATGATGCTGCCCGTTGCTTCGGGCGAGGTTGGCGGAACTGCCGGAAACAATTCATCATACAAGCGGGAAACGCTCGATAAAGTAGATGAATCAATTAAGAGCGATTATTGGGAGTATTTTCTTCATCAGGAACTGCAGGCGCGGGGCGTTAAAATTCTCTCGGTTCCGGCAATCGTCGTTCTCAAAAAGAAGGAGTTCGGCTTTCTGTATTTCTTGACGCAAAGATTTTATTTTTCTCGTTCGTTCGCCGGTATGCGAAGCAATTTGATACCGCCTTCGAGACGGATAATCTCCGCTCTTTTTTCGCCCGCGCTGCCGCTTTTGATGACGTGGCGAATCGGACAGCAAGTTTTTCAAAAGAAAAGATATGTCAAAGAGTTTTTGCTGTCGCTGCCGCTATTGTCAATTTTTATGGTCAGCTATGCGGCTGGAGAATTTACGGGTTATGTATTTGGAGCCGGAAAAAGTTTAGAAAAAGTCGAATGACCGATACACAGCAAAAACCAAAACTTTCCGTCGTCATCGCGGCTTGGAACGACGTTTCGTCTCTGAGGAATTGTCTCGCTTCTCTTGAAAAACAGGCGAGCGTCGAGAAGATTGAAGTACTTGTGATAAGCAATTATGACGGCGGAAGTGAAGAAATGAATCGGCAGTTCCCTTTCGCGCAATTTGTTCGTCTGTCTGACGAGGCGACAGTGCCGGAATTGCGTGCGCAAGGCGTTCTGCATTCGACCGGAAAAATCGTCGCCCTGCTCGAAGACCATTGTAGCTTCGACGAAAACTGGCGCGCCGAGATTGAGAAGGCTCACGAATTATCTTATGCGGCAGTCGGCGGCGCAATTGAAAACGGCAATCACCAGAAACCGATTGATTGGGCGGTTTATTTCTACGACTACGGAAAATATATGTTGCCTGACAGGGCGCGTGCGGTAACAACGCTTTCCGGCGCCAACGTCTCGTATAAAAGAGAAGTCCTTGAGGAAGTATCACATCTTTACCGCAAAGGCTTCTACGAAAACTTTGTTCACGACGAGCTTCAAAGACGCGGACACAGTTTGTACCTGATGCCATCGGCAATCGTCTATCACAACAAAAATTACTCGACGAATGACGCGCTGACGCAAGCCTTTCATCATGCCAGAACTTTCGCGGCGAAACGAATTTTAGATGCTCCACCGTCAAGGCGCGTTATATTTGTAATGAAATCGTTGGCGCTGCCGATTCTGCTGCCGTCGCGCATTGCCGCAGGAATCTTTCGAAAAGACAGGCATCGCAAAGAACTGTTAAAATCTTTGCCTTATCTGTTGCTCCTTTTGACAGGTTGGTCTTACGGCGAGTTTTGCGGCTATTTGTTCGGCGAAGGCAGCAGCGCGGGAAAATGGAAATAAGTTTATTGGAAATTTTATAATGACAGTGAGGATTTTTAAATAATGCGTTTTGGTTTAATTGGCACGGGCGGCATCGGACACATCCGTGCGCAGGCTCTCGACGGAATGAAAGATTGTAATCTTTCTGCGGTGACGGATGTGGACAAAGAACGCGCTCGTGCTTTAGGGTCGTCTTTCTCCGGTAAAATATCCGTTTTTGACGATTACCGCTCGATGCTGGCATCCGATTCAGTTGACGCGGTTATCATTTCTACGCCGCCGCAGTTTCACGAAGAGATAACTATATCCGCGCTCGAAGCCGGCAAGCACGTTCTCTGCGAAAAACCTCTGGCGAATTCGGTCGAGGCGTGCCGGAGAATGGTTGAGGCTTCCCGCACCACCGGAAAAACGCTTGCCACAGGATTTAATCACCGATATTTTCCCGCAATACAGTTTGTCAAGCAAACATTAGACAGCGGTCAAATCGGCGAATTAGATCACATCCGCGCTTTCGCCGGACACACCGGACTTTCCGAGTTTAAAGCTCCGTGGATGTATGACAAAAAGATTATGGGCGGCGGCGCTTTAATGGACAACGGAATCCATATTATTGATTTGACGCGCTATTTGTTGGGAGAAGTTGAAGAGGTTTTCGGTATCGCCACTTGCAACGTTTGGAAACTGGACGGCGCGGAAGATAACGGAATTGCTTTATTGCGTAGTCCGCAGGGAAAAAACGCCTTTCTTCAAGCAACGTGGTCGGAATGGAAAGGCTATCGTTTTCACATCGAAGCATACGGGACAAAAGGAATGCTTCGAGCTTATTATGCGCCGATGATGAGTATGGCAATCTATATGAACGAACCCGGCGGAAAGCCGCGCCGCAAATATAATTTTTACCCGATGAATATCGTCAAAGAAAAGATGCGCGGTTGGCAGTCAACCACGATACAGGGATTCCAGCAGGAGTTCAACGATTTTGTCGGCTTATGTGAGGGACGGAAGGGCGGAATTATCGCCGACGCTTTCTCCGGCTTTCGAGCCGTCGAGATTGCCGATGCGGTCTATCGCAGCGGCGCGGAGAAAAAGTCAATCAGCCTCGTGTCGCCTTTCTAAATTGCCAGATTTGAACTTGAAAATTTGTTAAATTTTGCAGTCTTTAGAATAATCACGAAACTATTATGAGAATCGGAGTTGACGCTTGTTGTTGGAGCAACCGCAGAGGTTTCGGACGCTTTACGCGGGAACTGCTCGAAGCGATGCTGGCGAACGACGTGACCAACGAATACCTGTTTTTTATTGACAGCGAGAACGACGAGACAGACGAAATTCCCACTAACGCAAAAAAGATAGTCGCGCAAACCAACGTTTCTCCGATGGAAGCCGCTTCGTCTTCAGGACGGCGTTCGGCGAAGGATTTGTGGGCGATGAGCCGCGAGGTCTTGCGCCACAAAATTGATCTGTTCTTTTTTCCGGCGGTTTATTCATACTATCCGATTTTTAATCGAACGAAAATTATCGTTACATTGCACGATGTGATTGCTGAACATCATCCCGAACTTATCTTTCCAAATTCGCGGCTAAAGATGTTCTGGAAATTAAAGCAAAATATAGCGATTCGTCAAGCGCATCTGATTTTGACGGTTTCCGAGTATTCCAAGCGAGAAATCATCGAGTATTTCAAGCTGTCGGAATCAAAAGTACGTGTCATTTCGGAAGCCGCCCGTTCGGTTTTCGACGTTCTTCCGCCGGACGACACAATGACGGAAACGCTTTCGCGCTTTGATTTGAAGCCGGATGAAAAGTTTTTGCTTTACGTCGGCGGCATCAGCCCGCATAAAAATTTGAACACGCTCGTTGATGCGTTCGACAAAATCACAGCGGATTCTGATTTTTCAAACGTCAAACTCGTTCTCGTCGGCGATTACAAAGACGACCCGTTTTTTTCCGCATATCCTTCGTTAAAAAAACAAATCGCCGAATTTAATTTAACGGACAAAGTGGTTTTCACGGGTTTTATCGAAGACATTGATTTGGCGCGTCTCTATAATGCGGCGACGCTCGTCGTGCTGCCGTCGCTCGAAGAAGGCTTCGGACTTCCCGCCGTCGAAGCGATGGCTTGCGGAACGCCGGTCGCGGCGAGCAATCGCGGCTCGCTGCCGGAAGTTCTCGGCCCGGCGGGACGTTTTTTTGAGCCGACGGATGTTGAAAATGTGGCGGATATTATCAAACAAATTCTAAACGATGATGCGACGCGTGAAGAAATGAAACGCACCGGATTGCATCGCTCCGAGCAATTCAAGTGGAAAGGAGCGGCGCAAGATACTTTAACTATTTTCAAGGAATTAGTAAGCTAGTCCGCTGATTAAAGTAACTGAAAAGAAAGCTAACCGGCTTAGTGCTTAAGCTTTGTGGCAAAAAATGTATGGAAACGGCAAATGATAGAACAATCAATTTAGCGAATATTTAACTGATTGCACCTTTTAATCAATTTTCAAATGAACAACAAGCCGCTCAAATTCTGTATGGTGTCGACCTTTTACCCGCCTTATAATTTCGGCGGCGACGGAATTTTTGTCCGGCGTTTATCAAACGCGCTGGCGCGGCGCGGACATCGGGTAGATGTTTTTCACTGCGCGGACGCTTATGAACTGATAAACAAGTCCGGCGTGAACGGCGATTATTCTGACCATCCGAACGTAAAAGTAATCAGATTAAAAAGCCGCGCCGGTTTTCTTTCGCCGCTTCTGACTCAGCAAAGCGGCGTTCCATTTTTCAAAAAAGAATTAAAAAGCAGTTTGGAAAACGGCGGATATGACGTTGTTCATTATCACAATATGTCTCTAATCGGCATTACAGCTTTGAGTTACGGTTCTGCCGCCGCCGTCAAACTCTACACGATGCACGAACATTGGCTCGTTTGTCCAATGCACGTTTTATGGAAATTCGACCGCGAGGTTTGCGCGAAAAAAGATTGCCTGGCTTGTCAACTCGTCGGGAAAAGACCACCGCAGCTTTGGCGATATACCGGACTGCTCGAAAAAATGCTGAAGTACGTTGATTGTTTTATCGCGCCGAGCCATTTTACTTTAAGCAAACATCTCGAAATGGGATTGGACGTGCCAATCGAACAGATTCCTCATTTTCTTCCAACGCCGCCGGAGTCGGAAGAAAAATTTTCATTTCAAAAAGCTAGTGAGCGACCCTTTTTTCTGTTTGTCGGGCGTTTGGAGAAAATTAAAGGTTTGCAAAATGTGATTCCGATTTTCAAACAGCGACAGGAATACGATTTACTGATTGCCGGTGACGGCGAGTATCGAGAGGAATTAACGAAACTGGCGGGCGACAGCGCGAACATCAAATTTCTCGGAAGGCTTGAGCAAAATCGGCTGAGAAATCTCTACCGTGAAGCGATTGCGGTCATCGTTCCTTCAATTTGCTTTGAAACATTCGGAATTATTATCATCGAAGCGTTTTCGATGAAAACGCCGGTGATTGTCAACAATCTCGGCGCATTGCCCGAATTAGTTAAGGAAAGCGGCGGCGGTTTCATTTATAATAATCAGAGCGAAATTATTGACGCGATGAATAAATTAGCCGAAAATCCCGCGCTTCGTGACGAACTGGGAAACAAAGGTTACGCGGCGTTTCTCAAGTATTGGAGCGAAGACGCGCATCTAACGCTGTATTTTAATTTAATTGAGGCGATTCAAAACAAATCCAACAAAGTAACAAAAAGAGCATTCTTTTAAGCTCGACTTTTCCAATTTTGACACTCAAAACCGACAGGCATAAGCTTATTATTTTAATTAAAAATTATTAAATTTGCCTTCTGAAGAATAAAAATATGAAATGGCTGCAATGATTATCGAAAGAATACTTTAAAGATATGAACGTCGCGCTAATTGATAGGATACCGATTTTAACTTACCATTCGATTGATACGAGTGGTTCGGTCGTTTCCAGCGCGCCGGAAGTTTTTCGGCGGCAGATGAAGTTTTTGAGCGAATCGGGTTACAATGTCGTAGCTTTGAATAAGCTGGTTGAGGTTTTGGCTAATAAACAGACGCATTCGCCCAAAACCGTCGCGCTGACCTTTGATGACGGCTTTCAGAATTTTTACACGACCGCGTTTCCGATCTTGAAAGAATACGGTTTTCAGGCGACGGTTTTTTTGGTCACTGATTACTGTGGTAAATATAACGATTGGGGCGACAATTTGCCCAAACTTCCGCGCAGTAAATTACTTTCTTGGCAGGAAATTAAAGAATTAAACAAATACGGAATTGAATTTGGGACACACACGCGGACGCACCCCAATTTGACAAAAATCGCCGCCGCGCAAGTCAAAGACGAAATAATTGACTCAAAGCGTGTTATTGAAGATTCGCTCGGCTGCGAAGTTACGACTTTTGCTTATCCATACGGCAAATTTAATGAGTCGGTTAAACGGATCGCCACGGTAAATTTACAGGCGGCGTGTTCGACAAATATGGGGAAAGTGCAGCGCGACAGCGATCTTTTTTCGCTCGAAAGAATTGATACATATTATCTGTCAAAACAAGTAATTTTCAACGCGCTATCGTCGAACGCTTTTGACCGCTATTTACAATTTCGCCAAATACTGCGCGATTTCAAAAAACTAATTTCGAGAAATTAAATTTAAAAATTGCTGCTATACTGACGAAATCTTTATGTAGTCAAGCATATACTTTCAGTCAGCTCAAATAATCAAAATGATGAACGGCTTGAAAACAATGTGACTCAGTTTAAAAATAACTGTCGCCGGCAAGATTTAATTCGATAAATCCTTGTCTTTTTCGGCTTCAAAAGTCGTCTCTGTTTGGGTTATGAAAGCTAATTTGCAAACTCTACAACATCAAACATACCCACAAAACCTTTTACCGTCTTTGCGGGAAGTTCAGTTTGTTTGTCCATTGTGTCGGGGCGGTTTGAATATTTTAGAGGGTGGCTACAACTGCAAAACCTGTGAAAAAAAGTATCCGTTGCACGCCGGAATTCCTGACTTTCGTGTTTTTCCCGACCCATATCTCGATTTTCAAGAAGAGTATAAGCGCACGGAAATTATTCTTGCCGGTTTGGATAAATATGATCTGGAAAAACTTTTGGAATATTACTGGACTTTCAGCGACATCACGCCGCCGGACTTGCGCTCGAAATTTATTCGGAGCGTGCTATTGGGCGAAGAGCGCAGCAAAGGCTCGCTCAAAACATTTGAAAACAGCACTTTCAAAAAAAATGTCACGGCGAAAAGAGTTTTAGAAATTGGCAGCGGCGCAGGCAGTTTTCTGGCAGTCGCTGCCGGACGCTACGAGCAAGTGGTCGGCACGGATATTGCGATGCGCTGGCTTCACGTCAGCCGTCGGCGTTTTATGGACAAAGGGCTTCCTGTTCCGCCGCTGGTTTGCTGCTGCGCCGAGTATCTCCCTTTCGCCGATGATTCCTTTGATTTGGTGGCGGCGACTTCTACTTTGGAATTCGTCAAAGATCAATCAAAAGTTTTATCCGAAGCGGCGCGAGTATTGACCGACGAAGGCGCGTTTTACCTCCATTCCGTCAATCGTTATGCGTTGGCGCGAGATCCTTATTCGTATCTGTGGGGAGTCGGGTATTTACCGCGCAAGTGGCAGGTGAAGTATGTGTATTGGCGATGCAATGCCGTTTATAAAACTCATACACTCTCCTACCAAGAATTTGACCGTCTCGCCAGCCGCAAATTTTCGGAACGGGAATTCGTGCTGCCGGATGTCAATTCGGCAGCGCTGCAGCAATTTTCGACTTTTACGCGGTTTCAAGTTTATTTTTACCGTTATTTGAGGAAATCGCCCGCATTTTCGCTTTTATTAAAACAAATCGGTCCGGGTTGGGATGTCATCTTGCGAAAAAAGCCGGTTGAGGAGTAGATATTGTGATAAAAAAGCAGACTTTTATATCGGTTATCATTCCCGTCTATAACGGCGGCAATTTCCTCGAAAAATGTCTCGATGCGCTTTTCGCTTCCGATTACTCGGCGTTTGAAGTAGTTGTGGTTGACGATGGTTCAACTGATGAGAGCGCTGAAATCAGCCGTAAAAAAGGCGCGACCGTGATTTCGACTCCGCGCCGTCAATCGGGACCGGCGGCGGCGCGTAATTTGGCGGCGGAAAAAGTGCGGGGCGAAATTATATTGTTTGTTGACGCCGATGTCATCGTTAAACCGGATACAATTGCCAAAGTCGCCGCCCGGTTTAAAAATCAACCGGAACTTTCCGCGCTTTTCGGCTCTTACGACGACGAACCAGGCGAGAAGAATTTTCTCTCCCAATACAGAAATCTGCTGCATCATTTCATCCATCAGAGTTCTAATTCGGAAGCCTGGACTTTTTGGGCGGGACTCGGCGCGATTCGTACCGAAGCGTTTAGGGCAG
>MWVV01000808.1_pt1 | contig 11335 bp, 15 predicted proteins | sample 1047281 | NCBI WGS metagenome assembly MWVV01 (sample SAMN06349986, study PRJNA376086) | soil metagenome | isolation source: PT-2 sample Antarctic (ecotone) soil | place: Antarctica | collected 2015-01-13 | reverse complement strand
CGTCAGATGTGCAGTAGAGACAGGGTGAAGGGGGTGATGCGAGCGGCCCAGATCGAAGGCACCCATGCCAGCCCCAAGGGACTGCGCCACGGGTTCGGAGTAGCTCACGCCTTGAACAAGACGCCGCTACCCCTGTTGCAGCGGTGGATGGGTCACAGCAAGCAGGAAACGACGGCGATCTACATGCAAGCGGTGGGTCAGGAAGAGCGTGAGCTAGCTGGGGCGGTGTGGTAGTGACTTGAATATCATGTGTAACATGGTTACAGTGGTAACAATTGGTTAAGGTAGCAAGGAGTAACAGAGTGAAATTGAACCATTCACGGGCGGCGAAAGCGGCAGGTATCAGTCGTAAGACGCTTTATGCCCATGTCGAAAGAGGCAAGGTTTCGCAGGAAAAAGACGGCGATAACAACCCGATCTATGACTTGTCCGAGCTGATACGGGTGTATCCAAATCTAAACACCGAAACAGTGAATACCTTACAAGATAATTCTGTTACCAGTACCCAAACCGAAACAGCAACTTTACACCCTCAAGTAACACCTGAAACACAGCTTTTAGAGCTGGAAATAAGGTACTTAAAGGAAAAACTGGAAGTAGAGCAAGAACGCCGACTCAAGGCCGAAGAGAGTGCTGCACAAGAGAAGGCCGAGAAGGTCAGTCTGCTCGAAATTGTTGATAGGCATAGTCGGGCGCTACCAACCCCTATAGAATCCGAGCTAACCGAACAAATGGCAAAACGAGGATTCTGGGGGCGACTTTTCGGCCAGTAAAGTGCTATGGGTTGCTTGAAAGGGGTTTAGACATGAAGCGCAAACCGCCGAAAAGTGATGCTCAGGTTGATCTATTTGCCCCGGCCTTCGGGGAGATTGCTAGCCGTGACGGTATCGACCTGATGGAGTTCCCGTTCTTCAGCCTGTCAAAGAAGAAGCGGTTTGAACCTATCGAGTACCAAAATGAAGCACGCGGAATCAGCGTTACCGTATCAGGCGGGAAACCGAACGGTATAGCGACGATCTGGGACAAAGATATTTTGATTTGGTGTGTATCGCAGGTTGTGGAAGCACTAGACCGAAATGAGAAGACAGATAGAACGGTGTATTTCCATCCATACCAACTTCTAAAAGCTGTTAGACGTAACACTGGCAAAAGAGATTATCAGGGTTTAGAAAACGCTCTTATTCGCCTGCGGAATACTTCGGTTCATACCAGCGTTAGAACAAAAGAATCGTTAGAGAAGCAGGGCTTTGGCTGGATAGAACGTTACCGGACAGCCACCGAGAACACCACGGGGGAAAGTGTCGGCATGTGGTCGATCACTTTGTCAGACTGGATGTACGAAGCTGCTTTGAACAAACGCTTAGTGCTGACCCTAGACGACGGTTACTTCTTGCTGATGGGTGGCCGCGAGCGCTGGCTGTATGGCCTTGCCCGGAAACATGGTGGCTATCAGGAACATGGATTTACCATCGCTATGAAAACGCTCTACGAAAAGAGCGCGACCAGCGAGCAATATAAGTTTTGGGCGCATGAAATCCGGCAGCTTGTAAAAGCGGACGACCTACCCGGCTACCATCTTTCGACTTTCCGGGGGCATGACAGGCAGCAATACATCAATTTTACCCGACGCGGCCAACTAGGTTATGACCATCCGGCCTACCACCCAGACTTCCCCCGTAACCTGAAAAAACGCTTTTCGCAGCTCGACTAAACAATCGCACTGTTGGGCTACCAATCACTCTCATGTTATGTACATAACTTATCCACAAGCAATCAAGGTATCGTGATATTAGGCTACCCACTATCGTGATATTAGGCTACCCAAGGTATCGTGATATTAGGCTACCCACTATCGTGATATTAGGCTACCCATACCCTCAGAAATCCCTGTGTGGGTGCGGCTTTTCAAACCCCTTAACTGTTTAACTATCCTTTTTATTTAACTCTTTTAACACCGCAGGCTGTGGATAACGCTCTCATCCAAAAAAAACAGGCCCGCCTACCGGCGGGAGACAGACAGCGCTAAACGCGCTGAACCCCTTTTGTTTTTGGGGAGGAAGAGCTATATCACGGCTTATGCTCCGGCATCAAGGCCAAGCCCCTACGGGGTTGCTCCCTACGGTCGCAAGCCTTGACCCCTCCGCAACACCGCGATGAAGGGAAACCATCCCCAAAAACAGAAAAAACAAGAAACATCTGTTAGTGAAATAAAGCACGCGCATACACACCGCGTTTGCTTGCCAGACTCGGCAAAAATACATCTACTGTGACCTCCCAGAGTGCTTAGAAGACGCAGGAGGGCCTTTACAGATATTCCGGGCGCGGATTTTCCGAGGCGGGGCATTCTGGGGCACCTGAGAGCGTCTTAAGGATGAGTAAAGAGAGCAGCTCGGGTAGTGAAAGACACTGGAATTTTTTATACCCTAAGCCCTGCTGGGCCTGCAACTCGGCTATCCCGTCCCGATCAAGCTAACAGCTGCCGTGATCAATAATTAAGATTTGATTAAGGTTTTACGTAACTTTTCTCATAAACTTCACAGGGATGCTTAGAGGGTCAGAGCGGGCGCGCCCTTTGGCAAAGGAGCACACTATGCCAAACCACACACCGCCTCAGACCGGCTGGGAAATAACCGAGCCGAGCACCGCCCTCACGTCCTTTTTGAGCACCTTGCCGATCACGCCACAGATTCTAGCTTTGGGCGAACCGACCCACGGCGTCGACGCCTTTCCAGCTTGGCGTAACCGTATCTTTCGCAGCCTGGTGGAGCATCATAGTTACCGCTCCATCGCCATTGAAAGTGACGTGCTGGCTGGCCTCCGGGTGGACGCCTACATCACATCAGGTCAGGGAACATTAGACGGGGTCATGCAGGACGGTTTCAGTCACGGGTTTGGTGAGGTGGAGGCCAACCGTGAACTTGTCGCCTGGCTGCGCGAGATCAACACGGGCCGTGACGAAGTCGATAGAGTGCGGTTTTACGGCTTTGACGCGCCGACGGAGAACATGTGGGCGGCCAGCCCCCGACATTCTTTGCTCGAGCTGCACGCCTACCTTGCTGGAAACCTGCCTGAATTGCCTATCGACACCGCTACCATCACACGCCTGTGCGGTGATGACGTCCGCTGGACGAACCAGGCAGCGGCGATGGACAGCACTCAATCTGTGGGAGCTTCTAAAGATGCGAAGGAACTAAGGTGGCTGGCTGACGAGTTGCTGACGCTTTTAGAGACGGAACGGCCTCACCTAGCAGTTCAGCGTGACGACTTCTGGCACGCCCGCCTGCACGCCCGGACAGCCCAGGGCTTGCTGCGGTATCACGCAGTGATGGCGGACAGCTCGCCAAACCGTCTGGCGCGGATGCTGAGCCTGCGGGACGTGATGATGGCGGACAACCTCACCGCCATCGCCGAACGGGAAACGCCGCGCGGCCCAACGCTGGTCTTTGCTCATAATTCGCACTTGCAACGCCACTTCAGTCAGTGGACGTTCGGAACCATGAACCTGGAGTGGTGCCCCGCTGGGGTACATCTGGCGGCTCGAATGGGTGAGCGTTATGCGTTTATCGCTACCACCATCGGTGAAGGGGCGGGTCTGCCCATGCCGCCGCCCACCACCCTGGAAGGGTGGCTGAACCAGCAGACCAGCTCACCCCATCTCTACGCTACCCAGGCACTGGTGCGCGTCCTTCCTCCGTCGCTAACGAAAAGAATGGATACTTCAGGGAATCGTGGCTATTCCCCCCTGAAACCTGAACACCTCCAGCAGACCGACGGGGTGTTCTTCCTCCCCACCCTGACCATCCGGGAGTCAAACCCATGAACCATAGTTATTTGGAACAGTGCCAGACCGCGACTATGACGGGTTTCGCAAACCTCAAAACAAAGGGGTTTTTTTGGAAGGCTTAGCGTATAGAAAATCCTGATGTCTATCACCACCCGAGCTGAGTGATGTGGTGAGTGCGCTACCCTTCAATCTCTGCTCTACCCCTGCAATTGACCGAACCCCATGAAACGCCTATCCTTGCGGCATGACGATAGAACTCACCGCAGAGCAAAAGCAGTATGTCGAGCGGCAGGTTGCGACTGGCAAATATGCCAGCGAGAGTGCTCTGGTGCAACAGGCGCTCGAGGTCTTACAGCGCCGCGACAAACGGATAGCCGAGGTACAAGCTGGGGTAGAGCGTGGCGTTGCGGATATGGAAGCCGGACGTTACCGGACGATCAGCACCCCGGCGGAAGCCGAGGCTTTGGCCGAGGAGATCAAACAGCGCGGAAGGGAGTTGCGGGGTAAACGTGAGCAGACCGCTCATTGATGGGCCGCTACACCATCTCCGACAACGCGGCGGCTGATCTGGCGACTCTTTGGGATAACTACATCGAGCGAGGCGGCGCTGAAACGAACGCCGACCACCTGGTTAGCCGCCTGTTCGAGACTTTCCAAAACCTGGCTGACTTTCCCGAGATCGGTACCCGCCGCGACTACTTGCCCACTGGGTATTTAGCTTTTCCTTATCAGGAACATATGATCTTCTACCGCAAGAGCGCCGAAGGGGTGGACATCCTCCAGGTGCTGTACGGCGGGATGGATTTAGCAGCCTATTTCGGTGAGCTGGAATAGACGGGGACGCCGCGATGAAACGGGGCAGCTGAACAACCGACGAGACCGCAGCTCATTGCGATATTCCTTATTCCGTCTCTTCACTCGCTTCTCCACTCCCCTGATCCTCTACCGGCTCCAAGCCGAACAACTCCCTATCACGGTTACTAGTCAAGAACGCATCCATACCCGCCATAAACCGCTCTTTGGGCCACTCTCCCTGCTCGACACGTTGCAATAAGAACGCACCCGCGAGAATCTTCTTACGGGTGTCTCTACGCCGTTCATCCTGACTCAGACGCGCCCGGTCTCTGGCGATACGGGCGTTGAGCTTGTTACGACGCTCCTCGAGCTGCTTGAGCTTCTCTTCTTTGCTCGACACTTGTGACCTCCCTTTGACGTGTGCTACCCTAGCACGAACTTTCAACTTACCGAACGAAAGCGTAGCGAAAGAGAGGGCGCACATACCTGTTTCTTCCGTTGGTCGAAACAGTGCGTTGGGGCTACGCCCCAAACCCCGTTTGGACTTGTTTTTCTTTACCCGCCTTAGCGAGCCGGAGGTCCGAAGATGGCTATCTACCACCTACAGGTCAAGACCGGAAGCCGCAAGAACGGGGCGTCAGCTCGAGCCAAGGCGCAGTACATCCAACGAGAAGCGAAATACGAACAGCAGCAAGACAGGTGCCTCTACAAAGAATCGGAGCATATGCCGGAGTGGGCCGAGGAACACGCCACCGACTACTGGGAAGCTGCCGACACCTACGAACGTGCGAACGGACGGCTTTACAAAGAAGTAGAGGTTGCCTTACCCAGAGAACTCGAGCTAGATCAACAGATCGACCTGGCTCGAGCCTTCGCCCACGAGCTGACCGATGACGAGAACCTCCCCTATACCCTGGCCGTCCATGAAGGTGGAGGCGACAACCCCCACGCCCACGTGCTGATCTCCGAACGCATGAACGATGGTATCGACCGAGATAAAGACAGGTGGTTCAGCCGCTTTAACCGCGACGAACCGGAACTAGGGGGCGCTGAGAAGACGACGAGCTTAAAACCCAAAGACTGGCTCGAGCAGACCCGCGAGGACTGGGCCAAAGAGGTGAACCAAGCCCTAGAACGTGAAGGCTACGACCTGAGCATCGACCACCGCTCGTTAGAGGCGCAAGGGATCGACCGAGTCCCCCAACTCCACCTGGGGTACGCCCTGGCGATGGAAGAACGAGGACTCGAGACCGAACGAGGAAACCACTTCCAGGAGATCGAACGGCTCAATAAAGACTATGAGCTGGAGAGGAGCCAACAGCTTGAGTACGAACGAGCGCTTGAACACGGGCAGGAACGCGGCCACGACCACGAAAGAACTCACAGCCACGATTACGGGCTTGAGCTCTGAGCTACGGGCGAGCGCCGAGCAGCTCGAGGCCACCAACAAGGAGCTGGCGGCGGAGCGGCAGAACTTTTTTTACCTCAACCGGGCGCTCGAGGAGGTGGTCGAGCAGGTGCAGCGCCGGGAGCAGGCGAAGTGGCGGCGTGCCCTATCCTTGCTGCTGACCATCGTGCTGAGTGCGGTTGTGGGGGCGGCGAGCTTTGCGGTGTTCTTGTGGCTCTACTATCGGGGGGTTATTACCCTGGGGTAGCCCTACGAAGGTTCAAAGGCAGGAGGACAGCTAGGGTGTAAGCAGCAGTGGGCGTGGCGCGAGGTCTAGACCAGTGTTTTACAAGACCGTGAGCGCGGCCTACTCGCAGCCCGCCCGGTCGCGCGCATCGTCGATAGAGAAATTGACGGCTACCTCGGTATCATTGCTACGGGCGTAGTAGACAAGGCCGTTCGCGCCACCCGTAATTTGCCGAACGTCCCAACCTGGGGCAGTGCGGCCCTGGTCGAGCGACGTTAGGAGCGTGGCAAAATCGTTCATGTTCAGACTCTACTGTAAAGAGTGCCATGCTCCTACCTCAACGGTTAGGGTAATTATCTGTACCAGAATAGTCGAACGTCGAACTACCACTCGGCGGTCGCAAATGCTTGTTCCAGGATGGCTTTAGCTAGTTTTCTAAGTTGCGCCAACGCTCAAGCCAGCCGCGAAGACCGAACACCGCAATGTCCTTAAAGCTTTCATCCCCCCGGCGCAGCGATTCGGCTAGGTGGCTCATGCCCACATTGGTTTGATGCGAGAGCACCTCACGTTCAAAACGTTCGCTCGCAAAGTCTGCCCCATAACCCTCGGCAAGCCAAGCTGTGTTCACTTCAGGATGAAACATCAGCAGCACCCCGATATCTAACGCCGGAGCGCTGCCCTGAACCATGCCAAAATCAATCATATCCACGAGGTTAAGTTCTTCATCGAAGAAAAGATGATCCGCACCCAAATCACCATGACATAAGACTGGTGTCTGGTAGGGCAGGTCTTGCATGTCTGCAACGATAGTGAGCAAGTCGGTTATTTCGTTAGCCGTCAGACCGGCACGTTCAAGCATCGCAACATCGTCTTGGCGAAACTCTAGCAGCGTCCTAGCATAAGCGGGCCAATCAGGGGCGGGCTCAGCTGCACCTTCAAGTTCATGAAGCCAACCAAAGCGGCTTAGCGAAACATCGTGCATTTTACTTAGAGCTTGACCAACGGCTTTGAAGACCCGGGCCATTTGAGGTTTGGTTAACTGCTCTAATTTCGTTGCCAGTGGGCGACCTCGAGCTACCGCTGTGACCATCGCCTCGCGGGGCTCAGTAGTGTCTAGTTGGCCGACGCCGTAGACTTCCGGAACAGGTAAACCAACCTCGCGGCAGCGGCGCATGGCCCAAGCTTCTTCGGCAAAACTGTTCACGCTATGCTTTTGCACGCGAACAACATAGTCATCACCATCTTGTGTGGTCACTTGGTAGGCTGCTGTCGATCCTCCTGGTTCAAGTTCACTAAAAGCCTGAGCTGGTTGCCCTAATATCTTTACCAAGAAGTTATTTAACGTATCCGTTGTTGCAGTTTCAGCTGATGATGTCGGATGTTCGCTCACAAGTCTGACCTCCAAGGCAGGCGCATATCACTTGGCTAAAAGAAATTAAGTGTAACCGTTTCAAGATAGCCTTTGGACGATGATTTGAGTGCGGCAACAGCTATGCCAGGCGTGTTTTAGCCTCCTATCGTGCCAAGAAACGTGGCAACGGTCTGCTTTACCTTTGCCGGTGGCAGGTGAGACGTATCGATGCTGAGCGAGAGCATCCGCTGCACCTGTGCACTATCAATGATCTCCTGGGAGCGCCGGTAATTGACCAGGAACCGTTGCTCGTCTATCGTGTCACCTCTTCGTTGCTTCCGCGCTATAAGTGCAGCAAGATTCGCGTAAAGCTCGATGATCACAAACCCTTGTTGATGAAATGCGGCGATCTCCTCGGGCTCGAGCCACGAAGTGACGTACAGCACTTCTTCTAGTTCGAGTACTCTTATGTTCGTAAGCTCGAAGAAGTGATCGATGGTTTCTTCCTGCGCGGGCCACACCCCGCCGTTTAGTCTCGTTGCTTCGTCGTCCGCCTCGAGGACGCGTAAGCCGAGGGGTTGACCTAAACTAGCGGCAACCGTGGATTTACCCACCCCGGAACAACCAAACAACATGACCTTCATACGCAACAGTCTTCGCTATTGGGTTGCGGCTTTGTACAAAAAGTGCCTCTTCACCTCATACTCTTTCATTCCGAACAATTAAGCCAGAGACCCTGAAAAAGATTTACCGTTCCGGAAGGCACTCGTAGCATCTTAAAAACCAGGCGGTTGTAATTAAATTCTGAAAACGGCATCGTTATGACTTTTTGTAAACTTTTTGTGCAAAGCCGAGTGTTGCAGCTGGTTTAGGCTCTACGGTTATCTAAAGCAGTACGATAAGAAAAGAAACCTGAGAAAAATTGGTAGCGTGCAGCGCGGGCAACTTCGTGTGTCCTTCGTGGTCTCGCTAATCGCATAACCCTCAGTTAGATAGGACGATCTCCATCCTCAACTCACCGCTTTATTCAAGAGCGCGCTGATTCGTTCCTCGACGGCGGCCGTCAACTCCGATAGCGCAAAGGCAGTCGGCCACATGTCGCCGTCGTCGAGGTTCGCCGTGTCGCTGAAGCCGAGCGTCGCGTACCTCGTGTTGAACTTCTGCGCACTCTGGAAGTGGCAGACCACCTTGCCGTCCTTGGCATACGCGGGCATTCCGTACCAGGTTTTCGGCGTGAGGGTGGGTGCGCTGGCTTTGATGATGGCATGGAGCCGCTCGGCCATGGCGCGATCCAGTTCCTTCATCGCGGCGATTGCTTCAAGCACGTCGCTTTCTCCCGCCGCACGGTCCTTGTTGGCGCGAGCTTCCGCTTTTAACTCTTTGGTGCGCTCTTTCATCGCGGCTCGTTCCTCGTCCGTAAATCCCTTGGACTCCTTATTGGTCGTGTTGGTGCTCTTGGTCATGCGATTCTCCCATCTCGTTTCGTAGTCTGATTGGATTTCTGCGCAACTGTGCGGGGCATCCTAACGGGAAGGATGTGTCCTAGCACGCGGCTTTCCGGTCGGAGCGCCCAGGAAACGACGATGAGCACGAGCAAGTGCAGCGCGTTGATGACGTGAAACATGGGAGAGCCGAATCCCGCTGGAATTGAAACGCCGTCAATCACTGTGACCACCAGCCAGGAGACAAACGCCCCCGTCATGTTGAAGACAAGACCTGCGTACGCCCATTCCTTGAGCCTGGGAAAACCAGGAATAACGATGGCGATCGCTCCGAGCATCTTGCAAACTCCAATGATGTAGACGAAGTAAAGCGGGTAGCCAAGGATTGCTACGACCGTCTTTATGCCGATGCTTGAGAACTCCAGTCCTATGGCTGCGTCAAGCACCTCCGCTAGGCCGCCGTAGAATATCGCCAGAGCGATGTAGCCGGTGAGACCCCAATAGGCGATCCTCCTTACCCTGGTGGGAATACCACTCCAGCTAGCTTCACTTTCCCTGCCCATCTTCAACCCTGTGACGCGCTCTTTCCTCGCGGCCTCCTCATCATCCGGGAAACCCTTGGTCTGCGTGCTCTTTATTGCAGCTTTCCTCTCAGCCATTGCGACGCACCTCCTGGATGCGAACCAAATTGCCCGCAGGATCGCGGAAGGCGCAGTCGCGAACGCCGTAGGGCTGCTCGGTCGGCTCCTGGACGACCTCGGCGTCACTGGTCTGGAGCCGCTCGAAGGTGCTGTCGAGGTCGGGGGTAGCCAGGATGATGCTGGCGTAGCTGCCTTTAGCCATCATCTCGGCAATGGTGCGGCGCTCGTCGTCGGTGATGCCGGGGGTGGCCTCCGGCGGGTATAAGACGACGGCTGTGCCGGGCTGATCGGCGGGGCCGACCGTGATCCAGCGCATCCCCTCGTAACCGACGTCGTTACGGACCTCGAAGCCGAGGGTATCGCGGTAGAAGGCTAACGAGGCGTCCGGGTCGGCATGCGGAAGGAAGCTTTGGTGAATAGTGATGTCCATAGCCGCTATTTTAGAGGCGGCTCGGTGTCAGATGCTTCTCGATTCCTGATCGGTCGGGTCACTTGTTTGGCAACGCATGGCGGCATCCCTGCTGTCGCGCGCGCTTCAAAGCGCTGGTAGACGCTGGGCGGCACACCGACCAGCTCGGTAAAGCGGGTGCTGAAGGTGCCCAGCGACGCGCAGCCGACCTCGAAACAAACGTCGGTAACGCTTATGTCGCCACGACGCAGCAGCGCCATCGCACGTTCGATGCGCCGTGTCATGAGGTAGCTGTACGGTGACTCGCCATAAGCGAGCCGGAACTGGCGGCTGAGGTGCCCGGCCGACATGTGCACGCTGCAGGCGAGCTCCTCGACGTCCAGCGGCTGCGCGTACTCCCGGTCGATTCGGTCGCGGACGCGGCGCAACCGCGCGAGGTCGCGCAGGTGCTGCGCTGCGGCGGGTCTGCGGGTCATTTGCGAGATTATGCCACGTCGCAGCAGATTCCTCTTAAACGGGCGCTACACCCCTCGGCGTAACCAGCACGCAAAGATCGAATGCTATGCGAGGTGGTTAAGCGCGAAACGCTGCCTGACCCAAACTGGCTGCAACTCTAGATTTACCTACTCCGGAACGTCCAAACAGCATGAGCTTCATACGCAACAATCTAGCTGATTGGGTTGCAGATTCGGCCCGCCGGGGAGCCTTAACCACCCTCGAGCGGGCCTTTTAGTTGCTTGAATTGCAACAAAACTGCTAGCTTATGTCGCATGGACTCCGAAGCTTTTAGCCTGTTCGACGACCGCGGCCAGCGCCTCTACCTCACCGCCGACGAGCGCCTAGCGTTTAGGGCCGCAGCCAAGGCCCAAGGGGAGAGAGAACTCCGTACGTTCTGCCACCTGCTCACCTACACCGGTTGCCGGATCAGTGAAGCGCTCGAGACCACCCCACAACGTATCAACTGGAATGAACAGGCGATCATCTTCCGGACCCTCAAGAAGCGGGGCAAGAAGGCGGCCACTACCTACCGAGCTGTACCCCTGCCTGCTGACTTTCTGGACGAGCTGGACTTGATCCATCATCTCCGGGGAAAAGATCGTATTCCAGCTAAGCAGCTCCTGTGGAACTGGCACCGCTCAACGGCGTGGCGGAAGGTGAAGGGGGTGATGCGAGCGGCCCAGATCGAAGGCACCCATGCCAGCCCCAAGGGACTGCGCCACGGGTTCGGAGTAGCTCACGCCTTGAACAAGACGCCGCTACCCCTGTTGCAGCGGTGGAT
>MWVV01000807.1_pt1 | contig 11338 bp, 12 predicted proteins | sample 1047281 | NCBI WGS metagenome assembly MWVV01 (sample SAMN06349986, study PRJNA376086) | soil metagenome | isolation source: PT-2 sample Antarctic (ecotone) soil | place: Antarctica | collected 2015-01-13 | reverse complement strand
CATCTGCGAAGCGGTTGACTTTCAGTTGCAGGAGATTTAAATTGATTGAAATTAGAAATAAAAGTAAGGTTTTTATTAGATGAAGAAATTTCAAATATTCAGCCGGATTTATTGTCAGTTCAAGAGGCGGCGACAAGGCTGAATTTTAATGTAAAGTAAGTATAAATTAAACAAATCCTTATTATCAAAACAATTGGTCGGTCGCGGAATTTTAATATAAAAGTTTTGCGGCTGACTTTTTTTAATGGAAAACAAAATGATAGAAACGGCGATATTAAAAGCAAAAGTTGAGACGGATTCCGAATTTGAGAAAAATTCAAAATTTTTTCTGGACGCGTCGATAGGCGATACGCCGTTGATTCGCCTGCGACGCGTAACAAAAGATTTGCCCGAAAATATAGAAATTTACGCAAAAGCGGAGCATTTAAATCCGGGCGGCTCGGTTAAAGACCGCGCCGCGCTGGCGATGATTCTGGCGGGGGAAAATTCCGGGGAACTGACGAAAGACAAAACGATTCTCGATGCGACGAGCGGCAATACGGGAATTGCTTATGCGATGATCGGCGCGGCGCGCGGTTATAAAGTTACGTTGACTCTGCCGAAAAACGCTAGTCCCGAACGTAAGCGAATTTTAAAGTTATACGGCGCGGAAATTATTGAAACTGACCGTATGAACGGCACGGACGGCGCGCAAATCGCTGCTAAAAAACTTTTTGCCGAACAGCCTGACAAATATTTTTATCCCGATCAATACAACAACGAAGCGAATTGGAAAGCTCATTACGAAGCGAGCGCGACGGAGATTTGGCAGCAGACGAACAGGCGCATCACGCATTTCGTCGCCGGTCTCGGAACGACCGGAACATTTGTCGGGACAACGAAAAGATTAAAGGAACTCAATCCGAATTTACAGGCGATTTCGATGCAGCCCGATTCGCCGCTGCACGGATTGGAAGGAATGAAGCATCTGGCGACGGCAATCGTTCCCGGCATTTACGATGCGAATTTAGCCGACGATAACGTCGAGGTGGCAACTGAAGACGCGCAGGAAATGACGCGCAGATTGGCGCGCGAAGAAGGCTTGTTCGTCGGCATTAGTGCGGGCGCGAATGTTTTCGCGGCAATTCGTCTGGCGAAAAAATTGAAGGAGAGTGCAGTCGTCGTTACCGTTTTGTGCGACGGTGGCAGCAAATATCTGAGCGAAGACTTTTGGGACTTTTAATCGAAGTTGGTGGATGGTTATTTAAAAATTCAAGTTTATAAATTCGTGTTTGACACGATGCGACTCAATCCTGTAAGTTGCCATTTATACCGAACGAAATTTTTTATAAACATAAAGATTCGGGCGTGGCGATTTGAGGTAAAACTTGCTCCACGTAAAAAACTGCTAAAGAACCGCGAGAAAATTTTTACGGAAAAACTTTCGTGCTTCGTTCAGCGCGAGAGTTTTTTATTTTGTAAGCTATTTTATAAGCTGAATTTCAAGCTGACTTTCAGGATGACTTTATAAGCGATTTTCGTTGGAAACCAAACTCGTTCACTCGGGCGAACGGCGCGAACCGCGTTTGGTTGATTTAGGCATCGCCGAAAGTTTAGTGAGAATTTCGGTCGGCATCGCAGACGTGAACGATATTATCGCCGACGTTGAACGGGCGTTGGAAAAATAACCGTTGCGGAAAAGTAAAATGATTTCATTAAGCGAACAGTTTATCGAACAAATCGAGGCGCACGGCGAGCGCGATTATCCGCACGAATGCGGCGGAATGTTAATCGGGCATTTTGACGATGAGAAAGGCAAACGCGTCGTTGAGCTTTTGCCGATGGAAAACGCGTCGGAAGAATCGACGCGGCACAATCGCGTGTTGATTTTGCCGAAAGACGTTTTGCGAGCGGAGCGTTACGCGCGCAGCAAAAAACTCGATGTCGTCGGCTATTATCATTCGCATCCGGACGATAAAGCCGTGCCGTCGCAATTCGATTTAGACCACGCGCTTCCCGTTTGGTCTTACGTTATCGTTTCGGTTTTACAGGGAAGAGCCGTTGGCGTGCGCTCTTGGGAAATGGAAAACGACCGCTCGAAATTTAATGAGCAGGAAATAGTCAAGGAGAATTAATTTATGGCAGTAACAATCGTAATTCCGACGCCGCTGCGGCAGTTTGCGGGCGGAAAATCGGAAATCGAAGTCGAGGCGGCGACGGCAGGCGAAGCGCTTGAAAAGCTGACGACCGAACACGCCGAGCTTCGCAAACATTTATATAATGACGGCGGAAATTTGAGAAATTTCGTCAATGTTTACGTCGGCGACGAAGACATACGCGATTTAGACGGGCTGGAAACCGAATTAAAAAGCGGCGCGGAAGTGCTGATTGTGCCTTCGATTGCCGGCGGAAATTTGGCAGCGGAAGCGCGCGCCGAAAAAGAATTGCCGACGCTTTCCGCGGATGAATATGCCAGATATTCAAGACATTTAATCTTGCCCGAAGTCGGTCTGGAAGGTCAGAGAAAATTAAAAGCGGCGCGCGTTTTGATGATTGGCACGGGTGGACTCGGGTCGCCGTTAGGTTTGTATCTGGCGGCGGCGGGAATCGGCACAATCGGATTGGTCGATTTCGACGTCGTCGACGAATCGAATTTGCAGCGCCAGATTATTCACGGCACGAAAGACGTGGGACGACCGAAAATCGCGTCGGCGCAGGAACGCCTGAACGACATTAATCCGAACGTGAAAATCGAAGCGCATGAAACGCGTTTGACGAGCGAGAACGCGCTCGAATTATTCGAGGATTTCGACGTAATCGTTGACGGAACCGACAATTTTCCGACGCGCTATCTGGTCAACGACGCTTCGGTTTTAACCGGAAAGCCGAACGTTTACGGCTCGATTTTTCGTTTTGAAGGTCAGGCGAGCGTTTTCTGGGCTGAAAAAGGCGCGTGTTATCGCTGTTTGTATCCCGAACCGCCGCCGCCCGGACTTGTTCCGAGCTGCGCCGAAGGCGGAGTTTTAGGAGTTTTGCCGGGAATCGTCGGCACGATTCAGGCGAACGAAGTGATAAAAGTTATCTTAGGCGCGGAAGGGATTTTATTAAATCGCCTGCTTCTTTTCGACGCGTGGAAAATGCGTTTCCGCGAGCTGAAACTAAAGAAAAATCCCGATTGCCCGATATGCGGAACAAATCCGACGATTACAGAATTGATTGATTACGAAGAATTTTGCGGGTTAAATCTTCCGTCGGCAGCTCCGATTTTAGAAGAAATCACGGCGACCGAATTGAGCGATTTGATTAAAAATAACAGCGAAGTTCAAATTATCGACGTGCGCGAACCGCACGAATACGAAATCGCCAAAATTCCGAATACGAAACTGATACCGCTCGCGCAAATTGTCAGCCGCGTCAAAGAAATCGACCAGTCGCGCACGGCAATCGTTCACTGCAAAGCGGGCGGTCGCAGCGCGAAAGCGATAGAAGCGCTGAAAAATGCGGGATTTGCCGGACGTCTTGTAAATCTCAAAGGCGGTATTACAGCGTGGTCGAATGATGTTAATTCGACAGTGCCGAAATATTAAGCGAGCGTTTTTGAGGAAGTTTTAACCAAGAAAAAGTTCATAAGGAGCAAAAAAATTATGTCTCTCAGAATAGGCGACGAAGCGCCGGATTTTACATTGCAATTTGGATGTCAGAAAACGTTAGATATACGTATCACAAAGTATAATTCCCGATACCAATCTTTTGCTTTACGCACATGTTCCGTCTTTCCGGGAACATTCCGCTGCCAGAAATTGGCTCGAAGATTCGCTTAACTCTGGGAAAGAAACGCTCGGACTGGTTTGGCAGGTCATCACAAGCTATATTCGGATCGGGACAAACCCGAAACTTTTTCAAATTCCGATTACCGTAACCGAAGCCGACAGGCAGTTGACCAGTCTCATCAAGCATCCGCTCGCCCAAATCATCACTCCACAATCAGGGCATTGGGAAATTTTTATCGGTCTCGTCAAAACCGAGCAGGTCACTGCCGATTTGGTGATGGACGCTCATCTGGCGGCATTAGCCATTGAACACAAGGCGCGGCTGGCAACCACTGACCGTGACTTTACCCGTTTTGGCGGGCTGAAATTTTTCAATCCTTTAGCCGGTCGAATTTAATTACGGAAATTACGAAGTAATTGATAGAAGAAAATAAGTTTTACAACTCTATTAGTTTTTTTTCGACTTTTTTTATTCACAGTGGGTTTAATACCCCGACAGCTTGCTGCGGCTTTATACTGAGTGAATGAGCAAGTTCATTCATAAGAACCACAACGTATCGGTTTTGATGTATCACATCGTATGCCCGACAAAATATCGGCGAGCCGTGTTTGCCGCATCAATAGATGCCAAGCTGAAAGAAGTTTGCGACCAAATCCAAAACAGATACGAGATAACGTTTTTGGAAATCGGTTCGGACGACGACCATATTCATTTTCTCGTGCAGAGCGTCCCGATGTATAGTCCGAAACAACTGGTGCAAATCATTAAAAGCATTACAGCACGGGAAATATTCAAAGCCTGCCCGGAAGTCAAGCAATACTTGTGGGGCGGCAAATTCTGGTCTGACGGATATTTTATCAGCACAGTCGGCGCGCACGGCAACGAACAAATGATAAAGAACTACGTTCAGCAGCAAGGCAAGACGGATGAAAATGGTCAACTCAAACTCTTTTAATACCCCGTCAGCTTGCTGCGGGGTAGTTTATTTTTAGGTTGTGTTTGCGATGTGCGAACTTCAAGCCAGACAGGTTTTGTTCCGAGCCATTTTTGGACGGGCGCAGGTGTTTTGGCGTGGCTTAGTTCATCAAAAACCGCCTGCGGAATAATAATTTGTCCGAACAAAGTTGGCAAAACGTCTTGATAACCAATCAGGATTAGATAATTAAGCGGCGAAGTGTCGGAGACAATAATCATTTTTTCAATAAACGATCGAGTGCGGCTTGCTCACGCTCTAAATCTTCAAAGGTATATTCGAGTTCGATTTTGTGGGCTTTGAGAAAAGCGTCAAGCTCGAGCCGTGTTTCAAAGCCGAGCAATTCTCTGACCTGAAACGTGCTGAGACGGTTCGAGCGATATGCTTCGAGCGCAATTGATTCCAAAGCCGTGCGCGATAAATTCGACGATTTACCCAGCAGCGCAGCGACTGCTTCCGGTAACTCGACTGTAATTGCAATACTCATAAATTTTTCCTTTTAGAATTCTTACTAAACAATTTATAAATTTTACCATTTCATCTAATAATTTATTACAATTAGTTATCGAGTCCGATAATACTCAACTGATTATTCAGATATACGGATATATTTAATCTTAAATATAGAAACGTTACTGTTTAAAATTGTGTTCATTATCAGACCCGATTATTATTTGACTGCTTTCATCTCTCAATACTTGTACAACTTGCTTACTAACCCTACTCTGCTGCTTCTCATCATATCTGAGCTATAAGCCGATTTAGTCCTCTTTCGCAGATAAGAAGATGTTTTAAAGGGTTTGAGCATTCCAGAGGCTTTATGTGAAAGATGATAGGTGTGAAGGAATTGCCGAAGATACTATCTTTATTTGATTGGCGCTTTGGAACTTTTTAATCGCTTGTACTGATTCGTTAAATCTTCCAGTTGTGTCTGGAGTTCGTCATCTGTCACAGTGGTGCGGTCAACGTCTGCGGCTTCCCCGCCCAAGCCTTTGATGGCTTTGACGGCATTACTTATCCGCGTCCGTAAATCCGGCGCGCTTGCAGCATTTGACACAATGACGGCGTCTGCCTTTGATGGATTAACTGCCGGTCGAGGTGTTTCCTTTTGTTCCTTAGCCGGTTCGGTAACAGTTTGGCTTTTATCAACCGCTTGACTTTTATCCGGTATCATTTCTTCTGACTCTAGAACAGATTACTTTTGTTCGCCAGAAATTTCCAGTTTCCGTGATGTAGTTTTCATATCAAAGACAATGCACTCAAGGATACCGATTAAAGCAAAATCCGCAATGCCGTTATTTATTACTCGATATTTACCGTCCGTCTCGGTGATAACTACCGTTTTCTCGCTCATCATTGCCCGTTATTGGCTCTCTTTCTAAAAAAGCCTGCCCTGTATATCAATTTCTTCCATAATGCGCTTTATGGCTTCTTTCTTTTGATTTTGAATCGGGCAGCTTTTTATTGCCGACATACGCCGTCCAGACGTTTCCCCGATGCCGGATGATGCCCAGCTTGGTTTCATTGAAAATTGTAGTTTCGCCTCTGGCAAAAGGCAGCGGCGTCCAGGTTAATTGCATATTGGCGCCAGCGGCAGCGGCTATTTCTCCAGTTGTTTGATTAACCACGACCAGTCTTCCGGGGTATACCACTTTTTGAAATCCTGCAAAAAGTCATCAGCGGCAAATTCCCGTAATTGTTCGAGCGCTGCTTCCCTGCCCTTTTCATCAAGCGGCTTGATTTCATAAATTTCGGAATCGGATTTGCCGACCACGTCCGATTTCGTTTTTGATGTTTTTGAAGAAGATGATGATTGTTGCTGCCGTGCGGTGAAAAATTGGCGGCGCAGGATCTCGGTTAAAAATGCCGGAACCGATGAAACTCCGTCCGTGCGGCGCGCGGCAATTTCCAATTCCAAAATTAACAGATCGGCAATCTTTTCTAAATTGGCGGCGTCGCGGACTGAAAGATTTTTACCCGTCAGTTCTGCGGCGGCAGCTTGAAATTTTTTGATGAATGGGGCGAACGCTTCATCATCATCTGTCTTTGTCTTTAAAGAAGTTTTAGGAATCTCTGAAACCTTTGTATCTGTTGAGTTTATACTCTGACTAGTCTGACTAGTTTCTAGACTGACTAGTCCCTCTAGTTTCTGGGCAGGGTTAGTCAGACTACTATGACTACTCTGACTAGTCAGAGTTTTTACTTCTTCAGGAAGGAATATTTCAAATTCATTTCCCTCATGTTCACCGGTAAAAATTTCCAAATGTAGTAGTCCCACAACCTTCAGTCGCTCAATACACGAATCAAATGTGATACGCGAACCAATGCCGGATAATTTCATTAGTTTTGTCTTGCTGACGCGGATTTTTCTTTTGGGTTGAATTGCGCCGCGTGTCAAACCGTATAACACATCATATAAATGTTTATCTTTTCCCTTGAATAATCCCTCTGGAATTGCATGCTTGGTTATTGAATTAGCAACCTTTTGAAAATCTTTTGTTGGTGCAATCTCTTGACTCTGACTAGTCTGACTACTGCGTCTAGTCTGAGTACTCATACCAGACTGACTAGTCTGCCTAGGCAGAGATGATTTTATATTTTGTGTATTTGGCGACTTCTCAAAAATTTCAATCTGGGATTTGTCTTCAGCCGTATATTGATTCAATAATTCATCAAGCTGGTTGAGGTTTTTACGCTTTGGGGGCTCTAATGCCTTATTGAGCGTTTCGTTTAGTTTGAGTTTGGTTTTCTTGTTCATCGGTTAAAACCTCTTTGATTTCCTGTGTTAATTTGCGGAAAGCAAAAGTTGCCGGCGAATCTTTATCCGCTTCAACAACTGCTTGCATCGTCGCGGTGGCTTCACCGATGGAGACAGCGCGGGGAATCGTGGTATTAAAAACAAAATCTTCGGTAAATCGTTCGATAACTTTATCCCGAATCGTTTTATCTAAATTCTGGCGCGCGGCGTAAATGGTTGATAACGCCATAACCATCATATTCGGCGCGTGCGCATTTCTAACTTTGGCGATTGTTCGCAATAATTGAGTTAAACCTAAAAGTGCAAACATACTCGATTCAATCGGGACGATACTTAAATCCGCAATTGCAAGAGCATTTAATGTCGGCGTTCTAAGCGATGGGGGAGTATCAATAATACAATAATCGTAAGCAGGGAAGGCGGGAGCGAGTTTTTGTTTTAATAACAATTCGCGCGAAACTGCCTGACCATCCAGTAATGCTTCGGCGTCGGCATCAATACACGAGCCGATAATATCAAGGCGCGGGCGTACGTTTGTTTTATAGATCGAAAAATCGCCGGATTCATCAAGCATCAAGCGGTGGGACGTTAAGCGTGATTCCTCCAGATTCTGCAGATCGACGCCTAAACTTGCCGAAAGATTACCCTGCGGGTCTAAATCAATCGCTAGGACATTAGCGCCAGTCAGCGCAAAAGTGACGGCGACGTTTAATGCCGTGGTGGTTTTCGCACAACCGCCTTTATGATTTGTGATTACGATGGTTTTCATAGGATTATGCTGCCTTCTTGTGTTTGCGCCCGCGTCTTTCAGGACGGTTTCTGATAATTTCAATGTATTCAGCGTCAATCATATAATCACGTCCGAATTTTTCTGCTTTAATATCACCTCTGAGAATCATTTGACGGATACGAATGTCAGATAATTCAACCTCGCCTGCTAATTCTTTAGTAGTTATTTTTTTGCTCATAGCGGACAAAGAATAAAATACTTTTACATTTATTGCAAACAATAATTATTGTAAATGCTACTTTACAAATTTTGGTAAAACTATACTCTGGTTGGGCAAGGCAACGGAGCGCTTAGAGCAAAAATATGTTGAACTCAATACCGGCAAAGCTAGCGGCAAAGTTACCGGCTTTACCTAATTAATTTATTTTGCTATCTTACTAAGTGTCTTTGGTTTACATAAATACATTGACGGTAAAAACAGCGGCAAAAATGTTATTGTTTTACCTATCTAAAGGAGTCAAGATTTCCTTTTAGAGGTTATTTTTTGTATACGGAAATTTCACAAATCGAGCCGCTTTTGCCAAATGAGAGCGAACAATTGTCAAACGGATCGGCAAGCTGACAAATCTTAAAATTTCATTATCGGATCGAACTTGAAGACGTTATCGCGGTTACACAAAAATACGCGAAATAACGTAAAATCTGGGAAAACCGACTTTCATATTTGCCCTACAATCGTTTTTGGAAAGCGAGCCGACTCGTACCATTCGTCAAAAACGACTATTTTAGTGGTTTTCGATTGTTTAGCTGATTCTCAATCCCAAATGATCGCACGGCGCATCGGTTAAATCCTGCTCAACCCCCAAATACTTTTCAGTCGTTTGAAGACTCGGCTTATTCAAGCCCATCTGCGAAGCGGTTGACTTTCAGTTGCAGGAGATTTAAATTGATTGAAATTAGAAATAAAAGTAAGGTTTTTATTAGATGAAGAAATTTCAAATATTCAGCCGGATTTATTGTCAGTTCAAGAGGCGGCGACAAGGCTGAATTTTAATGTAAAGTAAGTATAAATTAAACAAATCCTTATTATCAAAACAATTGGTCGGTCGCGGAATTTTAATATAAAAGTTTTGCGGCTGACTTTTTTTAATGGAAAACAAAATGATAGAAACGGCGATATTAAAAGCAAAAGTTGAGACGGATTCCGAATTTGAGAAAAATTCAAAATTTTTTCTGGACGCGTCGATAGGCGATACGCCGTTGATTCGCCTGCGACGCGTAACAAAAGATTTGCCCGAAAATATAGAAATTTACGCAAAAGCGGAGCATTTAAATCCGGGCGGCTCGGTTAAAGACCGCGCCGCGCTGGCGATGATTCTGGCGGGGGAAAATTCCGGGGAACTGACGAAAGACAAAACGATTCTCGATGCGACGAGCGGCAATACGGGAATTGCTTATGCGATGATCGGCGCGGCGCGCGGTTATAAAGTTACGTTGACTCTGCCGAAAAACGCTAGTCCCGAACGTAAGCGAATTTTAAAGTTATACGGCGCGGAAATTATTGAAACTGACCGTATGAACGGCACGGACGGCGCGCAAATCGCTGCTAAAAAACTTTTTGCCGAACAGCCTGACAAATATTTTTATCCCGATCAATACAACAACGAAGCGAATTGGAAAGCTCATTACGAAGCGAGCGCGACGGAGATTTGGCAGCAGACGAACAGGCGCATCACGCATTTCGTCGCCGGTCTCGGAACGACCGGAACATTTGTCGGGACAACGAAAAGATTAAAGGAACTCAATCCGAATTTACAGGCGATTTCGATGCAGCCCGATTCGCCGCTGCACGGATTGGAAGGAATGAAGCATCTGGCGACGGCAATCGTTCCCGGCATTTACGATGCGAATTTAGCCGACGATAACGTCGAGGTGGCAACTGAAGACGCGCAGGAAATGACGCGCAGATTGGCGCGCGAAGAAGGCTTGTTCGTCGGCATTAGTGCGGGCGCGAATGTTTTCGCGGCAATTCGTCTGGCGAAAAAATTGAAGGAGAGTGCAGTCGTCGTTACCGTTTTGTGCGACGGTGGCAGCAAATATCTGAGCGAAGACTTTTGGGACTTTTAATCGAAGTTGGTGGATGGTTATTTAAAAATTCAAGTTTATAAATTCGTGTTTGACACGATGCGACTCAATCCTGTAAGTTGCCATTTATACCGAACGAAATTTTTTATAAACATAAAGATTCGGGCGTGGCGATTTGAGGTAAAACTTGCTCCACGTAAAAAACTGCTAAAGAACCGCGAGAAAATTTTTACGGAAAAACTTTCGTGCTTCGTTCAGCGCGAGAGTTTTTTATTTTGTAAGCTATTTTATAAGCTGAATTTCAAGCTGACTTTCAGGATGACTTTATAAGCGATTTTCGTTGGAAACCAAACTCGTTCACTCGGGCGAACGGCGCGAACCGCGTTTGGTTGATTTAGGCATCGCCGAAAGTTTAGTGAGAATTTCGGTCGGCATCGCAGACGTGAACGATATTATCGCCGACGTTGAACGGGCGTTGGAAAAATAACCGTTGCGGAAAAGTAAAATGATTTCATTAAGCGAACAGTTTATCGAACAAATCGAGGCGCACGGCGAGCGCGATTATCCGCACGAATGCGGCGGAATGTTAATCGGGCATTTTGACGATGAGAAAGGCAAACGCGTCGTTGAGCTTTTGCCGATGGAAAACGCGTCGGAAGAATCGACGCGGCACAATCGCGTGTTGATTTTGCCGAAAGACGTTTTGCGAGCGGAGCGTTACGCGCGCAGCAAAAAACTCGATGTCGTCGGCTATTATCATTCGCATCCGGACGATAAAGCCGTGCCGTCGCAATTCGATTTAGACCACGCGCTTCCCGTTTGGTCTTACGTTATCGTTTCGGTTTTACAGGGAAGAGCCGTTGGCGTGCGCTCTTGGGAAATGGAAAACGACCGCTCGAAATTTAATGAGCAGGAAATAGTCAAGGAGAATTAATTTATGGCAGTAACAATCGTAATTCCGACGCCGCTGCGGCAGTTTGCGGGCGGAAAATCGGAAATCGAAGTCGAGGCGGCGACGGCAGGCGAAGCGCTTGAAAAGCTG
>MWVV01000806.1_pt1 | contig 11344 bp, 7 predicted proteins | sample 1047281 | NCBI WGS metagenome assembly MWVV01 (sample SAMN06349986, study PRJNA376086) | soil metagenome | isolation source: PT-2 sample Antarctic (ecotone) soil | place: Antarctica | collected 2015-01-13 | reverse complement strand
GTGAGGAGTGAATAGTTGGAAAGCACTGGAGTGCACACATGAGTACAATAATTCCATGTATTATTCAGGAAACTCAGATAAAAAATTATTATGGGATGGATACGATGCTATGGCCCAAAGTGATGATGCGTGCCAGTATATAACAGAGCAATCAAAAGGCAGGAAGCCTTTCCTGCTGTTTGTTTCTGTCGGGCCTCCGCATGATCCCTATCAGACAGCCCCCCAAAAGTACCGGGCCCTGTATGAGGACAAACAGTTTGAAATAAATGCAAACGTGCCTGCAGAGTTTCGGGAAAAGGTACAAAAAGATATGAAAGGATATTATTCTCACATTGCAGCTTTGGATGATTGTATAGGTAAGATCTGGCAAACTATTAAAGATGCCGGGATAGAGAATAATACTATACTGGTGTTTACCGCAGATCATGGCGACATGTTGGGGGCACATGGTTCCTGGAATAAACAGCAGCCTTATGAAGAAAGTATCCGCGTTCCTTTCCTCATCCATTATCCTGCGTTGTTCGGCATCAACGGTAAAACTGCTACGGTTCTTTTAAATACCCCCGACATTATGCCTACTTTATTGGGGTTTACAAACATACAAGTTCCTCCATCGGTAGAAGGGAGAGATCTATCGCAGGTGTTATTGGGAAAAAGAAAAGACAACGTCGCCGAAACTATGATTGCCTGTGTACAGCCCTTTGGCCAGTGGAACCGAAAAGCAGGTGGCAGGGAATACCGCGGAATAGTAACTAAGCAGTTTACTTATGTAAGAGATCTGAAAGGTGCGTGGCTGCTGTTTGATAATATAAAGGATCCTTTTCAGCTAAATAATTTAACTGATCAGGCAAGTTTCCAACAGGTTCAGCAAGACCTTAATACAAGGTTGAATAAAATGCTTCGTGAAAGAAAGGATGAATTCAGACCGGGAATGGAGTATGTAAAAAAATGGAATTACGTGGTAGATGAAAACGAAACGGTTCCATACTTGAAGATGAATTATGAAGGCAAAGAAATTATTGAATAAATTAAAAACACCCATTGGTATAAATAAATGGCTCTATGATGATTTGTGTGGGTAATCCCAATTAGAGAAAGCAACATTCAACCTTAGTAGAAATGAATTGTATAGTGGATTATAACCTTATTACCTTATTACCTTATTCAAAAATAAATGATGTCAGAAAGCCAAAATAAAGTAATAAGGTTGGACAGATTCCGTAGGACTATCTTCTCTACTAAGGTTGAAGAGGAGTAAGCATACCCAGGCTACCGATGGGTAAATTTTCACCCACACAAATCGTCATAGAACCAATAAATTTTACAATTTTATGCGTACCCGCCAACTCTTCCTGGTAATTATAATCATTGGTTTACTGGTTCCCCCACTGCTTCTTTCATTTAAAAAAAAGCAGGCAGAAAAGCCAAATATCATTTTTCTTTTAGCGGATGATTTGCGATATAATTCTTTGGGATGCATGGGTAATTCTATTGTTAGAACCCCTAACATTGACCGGCTTGCCAGCCAGGGCACCTTGTTTAAAAATGCCTATGTAACAACTTCTATTTGTAGCATCAGCAGGGCAAGTATGTTTAGCGGTCAGTATGCAGCCAGGCATCGTATCCTCGACTTTACTACCGATTTCTCAGATTCTGCACGAATGAAAAATTTTCCAGCGTTGATGAAGAGGGGGGGGTATTATACAGGTTTCATCGGGAAGTATGGCGTTGGCACGCACCTGCCTGAAAGTGACTACCATTATTGGAAAGGTTTTCCTGGTCAAGGTGTTTATTTTTATAAAGATGCCGCTGGCAAGCCACTTCATAGTACCGATATGATGGGTGAGCAGGCTGTTGAATTTATAAGAACAAGGGATAAGTCGAAGCCGTTCTGCCTGCAGGTAAGTTTTAAAGCGCCGCATGTGGAAGATAATAACAAGCTTCATAACGGATATGTGTACAGCCCTTTTTATGAAAATTATTATAATAACGAAACTATCCCTCCTTCGCCTACAGGCGACAGCTTATTCTACTTAACTTTTCCTGAAACATTCAGGAAGAATGCAAAAGGAATTCCCAATGAGGCACGGGTTAGATGGGAACAAAGGTTTTCCACTCCTGCCAAATACCAGGAATCCGTTAAATCATATTACAGGTTGGTAACGGGTATGGACGATGCGATTAAACGAATTGTTGATGAATTGGCTAAGAAAGGACTTGAAAAGAATACCGTAATTATTTTCTCAAGTGACAATGGCTACGCTTTTGGGGATCATGGACTGGAAGGAAAGTGGTTTGGCCAGAATGAATCTATCCGTGTGCCTACCATTATTTACGATGGAAGAAGCCTGCAGCAAAAGCATAACAACAATGAACTCGTGCTAAATATTGACCTCGCTCCAACTATCCTTGACTATGCAGGTATACCAGTTCCTGCTTCCATGCAGGGTAGTAGCCTGCGGTCGTTGGTCGAAGGAAATGTGCCGTCGTGGAGGACGGAGTTTTATTACGAGCACCAGTACGATACCGAAGGATCTAAAGTGTACCTCCCCATGTCTGAAGGTTTGGTGAGACAGAAATATAAATACATGCGATACTTCAATGGTAAGAATCAGGATGATTTTTTTTACGAGGAATTATACGATCAGTTGCTGGATCCCTTTGAAGTTCATAACCTGTCTAATAGTCCCGGTCAGTCGGCTTTAAAAGATCAGATGATCCAAACAATGAAGCGTATGAGAAGCGAATTGAAGTAAAGTTTCTTATAAAGTGCAGTTAGCGCTTATTATAATTCGAGCCGACGATACGGGGATAGGTGGAATGTTAGTGGTTAAGAAAAGGATACGGGTGAAAAATCTGGTTGATAAAGGAATATAAAAATTATGTGAGTCTTTTAGAAGCTGTCTAAAAATGAAATTTACGTTACCAGTTGCAGTTGGTCAGGCGACCAACTGCGGCGGTTGGTGCCGTTGCTGGTCGCCTGACCAGCGACTTTTTGAGTGTTACAAAATCTGCGGAATTACTTTTAGACAGCTTCTTAGATTTAAATTTGATTCAGTTACTTAAAGATTTAATTGTTGCCAAATGAAAAAATGTATTTGGATAATATTTATTCACTTGTATTCAGTATGCTGCTTTTCTCAAATACAGGTGAAAGAGTTGTTATGTGAAAACAGGAATAATCCCGTTGGGTTGGATATACGTCTGCCACAATTGAGCTGGCAATTGGTCTCGTCAAAACGGAATTGCATGCAGACCGCCTATGAAATAAGGGTTGCAGAAGAAGCAGCCGACCTGGTGAAAGCGAAAAACCTTCTTTGGAAAACCGGGAAAGTAGAAAGTGATCAGTCAGTACATGTGTCCTATTCCGGCAAAAGCCTGCAATCAGGGAAAAAATATTACTGGCAAATAAAAGTTTGGGATAATAAAGGCAATGTTTCAGCATGGAGCCAACCCGCTTACTGGCAAATGGGTTTTTTGAATGTTGCAGACTGGAAAGCTCAATGGATAAAAGCAGGGTACGATGAAGATACCCTATTACGACCAAGTCCTATATTCAGAAAAACCTTTACCGCAGCAAAAAAAATTCAATCAGCAACTTTGTTCATCACTTCTCATGGTTTGTATGAAGCTTTTATAAATGGTAAGCGAATTAGTGACGATTATCTTACTCCCGGATTTACCAGTTTTAACAAGCGGCTTCAATACCAGTTATATGATGTGACCAAATATTTGCAGCAAGGAAATAATGCAACAGGCGTTGCATTAGGCAACGGTTGGTACCGCGGTAACCTTGCCTGGGAAGGTAAAAAAGATGTGTATGGCAACGAATTATCTCTTATTTATCAACTTAGGGTTACCTATACAGATGGCACATCTGAAGATATTATTTCTGATAATACCTGGAAATCCTCTACAGGTGCTATCAGGAGTTCGGAAATTTATCATGGTGAAACCATTGATGCAAGATTGGAAAAGAAAGGATGGAATACAACTGCTTATAATGATGCCGGATGGAGCGGCGTTAAAGCAGTATCTTTTAATAACAGCAATTTAGTAGCTACCATTAACGAACCTGTTACCAAACATGAAATATTTAAACCGTTAAGGATATTTAAAACACCAGCCGGCGAGCAAGTGATAGATTTCGGACAAAACCTGGTGGGTTTTGTAGAGGTAAGAGTAAAAGGTAACGCAGGCGATAAAATTCAGCTACAGCATGCAGAAGTGTTGGATAAAGCGGGTAATTTTTACACCGCCAATCTAAGGACTGCCAGGCAACTTAATACCTATATTCTGAATGGAGCAGGTGGCGAATATTTTGAACCCCACTTTACTTTCCAGGGTTTCAGGTACATAAAAGTTGAAGGATTTCCAGGAGAAATAAAACCCGAAAATTTTACCGCGGTGGCATTATACTCGGATATGAAACCAACCGGTACGTTTACTACATCCAATGCTATGCTTAACCAGTTACAGCATAATATCCAGTGGGGACAAAAAGGAAATTTTGTTGATATTCCTACGGATTGTCCGCAACGGGATGAGCGACTTGGATGGACAGGTGATGCCCAGGTATTTAGTCGAACTGCATCGTATAATATGCAGGTAAATAACTTTTTTAGTAAGTGGATGAAAGATGTTGCAGCAGATCAGTTGCCGAATGGTAGTGTGCCCTTTGTAGTCCCCAATGTGTTGGGCGTTGAATCAACGGGCTCTACAGGATGGGCAGATGTAGCCACTGTAATACCCTGGAATATGTATGTTGCCTACGGAGATAAAAGATTGTTGGAAGAGCAATATCTAAGCATGAAGGCATGGGTAAGCTTTATGGAGCAAAGAAGCAAAAATGATTTGTGGAACACGGGATTTCATTTTGGTGACTGGCTTTTCTACCGTCCTGATGATGACAATGATGGCAGAGCTGCAATTACAGACAAGTACCTTATAGCTCAATGTTTTTATGCCCACTCAACACAATTGCTTATCAATGCTGCATCTGTTCTTGATAAAAAAGATGATATTAAAAAATATACTGAACTGCTGCAAAAAATTAAAGCTGCTTTTCTAAAAGAGTATGTTACACCCAATGGAAGGTTGGTATCAGGTTCGCAAACAGCTTATGTGCTGGCATTAAATTTTGACATGCTGCCCGAGAACCTGAGAGCTACTGCAGCAGAAAGATTAGTGACAAATATTAAAGATTACAGTCATCATTTAACAACCGGTTTTTTAGGCACCCCTTATTTGTGCCATGTATTAACAAGGTTTAGCTATCACGATGTTGCATATACATTATTGATGCAGGAAACATATCCTTCCTGGTTATATCCTGTAAAAATGGGCGCAACAACAATATGGGAAAGATGGGATGGACAAAAGCCTGACAGCACTTTTCAAACCATTGGAATGAACTCATTTAACCATTATGCTTATGGTGCTATTGGTGACTGGATGTACAGGGTGCTGGCCGGCATTGATACAGACAAGGAAGCTACAGGCTATAAGAAAATAATTATTAAACCTTATGTAGATGGGAAAATTGTAAATACTGCCGATAATAATAATGAGTGGTCTAAACTGCCAGGCTTGAATAGTGGCATACAACATGGTAAAAGTTTAAGCAGTGTAGCTGCTGATTTACAAACATACTATGGTAAAATAAGCAGCCATTGGAAAATTGAAGATGGAAAACTCTCCTTAGCTGTAGAAATACCGGCTAATACAACCGCTGTTATATATTTACCAACAGGAAAACCTGAAGCAATTAAAGAAAGCGGAGCCTCAATTTCAAATAGTCAGGGTAGTATAATAATTAAAGAGAAGAAGCCTGATTATACATCGGTAGCAATTGGTTCTGGTAAATATCAATTCAGTATAGAGTAATAAAAGGGTTCTGAAAGAATTATTTGCAGCATTGTGAATATTGTGAGACGAGAATAAATTGAACCAGGTGATTTCAAACTATCAGAATATGTAGTACCAGAAATGTTTTAAGCAGGACTATAATTACCAAACATAACATTAAGTAACTATTGTATTACTGACATTGCTGCTCCATAAATCATCCCGTAAAAAACTTTAAAAAATAGATATGATTTATACCATTAATATCTGCTATAAAACCTGGCTTGTTGCGTTGCTAATATTAGTTAGTACTTCTCTAAGCCAGGCACAACCAAAAAAGCCATACAACGTTTTGTTTATAGCAGTGGATGACCTCAACGATTGGGTAGCTGCATATGGCAAACATGCCGGGGTTAAAACGCCTAACATAGACCGGTTAGCCAAACAGGGAATGCTTTTTACACGAGCCTATTGTTCGGCTCCATCCTGTAATCCTTCAAGGGCAAGCATGTTAACGGGAGTACGCCCATCCACGTCAGGAGTTTATTTAAATGATCAGCCGTGGCGTCCTGTATTACCCAACGCAGTAACCATTCCTCAATATTTTACTCAAAATGGTTATGATGTTATGGGAACAGGAAAGATATTTCATGATGTTTATAATGATAAGGCTTCATGGCCTGTCTTTTACCGGGTACCTCCATCGCTTGAACCGGCTAACGCTAAAAAGAAAGTAAAAGGTGTTGCAGGTACGCCTTTCGATTGGGGCCCTCTTGATGTTGAGGACAGTCTGATGGCGGACTTTAAAATTGCACAACGCGGGATCGATTATCTTCAGCAGGAACATAGCAAACCGTTCTTTTTGGCAGTCGGTATTATTAAGCCACACCTTTCGTGGTATGTTCCTCAAAAATACTTTGATTTGTATCCGCTGGCAAACGTTAAAAGACCACTAGTTATACCAAATGACCTTGATGATGTTCCGCCGGCGGGAGTAAAAATGTCCCGACGGGAATTTGATCACAAATACATTACGGAAAATAATTTATGGGAGAATGCTGTGCAAGGTTATATAGCCAGTATCACTTTTGCCGATGCACAGATAGGTCGTTTGTTAGATGCTCTTGATAAGAGTGAATACAAACAGAACACTATTGTTGTACTGTTTGGAGATCATGGCTGGAACCTGGGAGAAAAAGAGCACTGGCGCAAATTCTCATTATGGGAAGAATCAACCCATGTGCCCTTAATTATTTCCGCACCTGGTATGGTTCAGCCCAATAGTGTGTGTAACCGTACAGTTAACCTTATGGATGTTTATCCAACATTAATTGATATGTGCAATTTTCCTGCGCGGAAAGGTTTGGAAGCAGTAAGTATTTTCCCGCTTTTAAAAAATCCTAAACTTGAATGGAATCATCCTTCAGTTACTACCTGGCAACGAAATAACCATTCTGTAAGAACGGAGCGGTGGAGATATACAAGATATAATGATGGCGGCGAAGAACTATACGACCATAACGCCGACCCGCATGAATGGAAAAATCTTGCAGCAGACCCAAAATTAACAGGGCTAAAGAAACAACTGGCTTCCTGGTTACCTAAAGTTAATGCTGCAAATGCACCTTCAGACAATCGGCAGGGCAGTAATGGTGAATAACAATACCTGCAATTCTATCATAACGGAAATTCTTATGAACCTGAAATACTTGAAGACAAAGAATTACTCTCTACAGCAAGGATAGGTGTGTGGATGGTTTGAATAAGGCTGTATATTACTTTTAAACGTTTTCTTTTGAACAAATTTTTTTCTCGTTTCAGCATAATTGAAAAAATAATTTACTTACGATGTTGATTTAACTTCTTGTATTAATACCAACTAATTGATTTTTTGTTATGCGTAACAAGATTTTATATCACACATCAATTATACTTTTCTTACTCTTATTGAGAAGGCCTCTGCCGGATTTTTAATAAGCAATTGTTTTATATCAGCATCAGTAAACCCTTTCTTATTCAATAACGGTATCAGCAGTGTAAAAATATTTGTATAGCCTGTAAAGTTTCCCCCTTCTTTCTCGCCGGGTTTATACCAACCTGCATCATGTGATATCAAAGTTTTATTTAACATGCCTGCCGATCTTAAGTTACTAATAGTGTCCGCATATTTTTCAAGATTACCCCAACCGATTCCATCCAGGCTTATCCATGCTCCTAATTTAGCTGCTTTTACAGGCAGCATCTTATCCTGCTCATTTTGCGCATGGGTCCATACAAATGCAGAAGGATGAACCTTTGCTTTTTGCAACAGTTCAATCTCTTCAAATGCTGGTATAGCAAGACCTGTATGGGAGCAAATGGTTAAACCGGTTTGCAAATGTGTTAGTGCTGCTGCCTTTACTATTTTTTGATGAAGCTCAGTTAAGTGTTCCGGATCAACCCCTATCTTAATAAAACCTGGTTTTACTGATGTGTCTTCAATTCCGTTTTTAAATTCATTTATCCATCTTTTGGCAATTTGCCCGGATGTTTCTGTAAACGCCCAGTGTGGTAAGTATTTATTACCTATTGCTCCATAATAACCTGTATTAGTTAATATCTGCAAGCCACTTTCTTCTGAAAGTCTTTTTTGTAATAACACATCACGACCTAAAAATGCAGGGGTACAATCTAAAATTGTTTTAACCCCATGCTTTTTTACTTCCAACAAAAAAGGTAGTACTTTCTTTACAACCTCATCCCTGTTCCAACGCGTAGAATTTATTTTATCAGCACCAATAAAATCAACAAGAAAATGTTCATGAATCAAAGTGGTTCCCATTCTTGATGCCGGGATGGTCCCATCTACAGTGATTATAGATAGCGACTGACGGGTATTAAAGACAACGAAAAATGATGCTCCTGCTTTAATGAATTTTCTTCTTGACAAATAAGTCTTCATATAAATTCGTTTGGATTTAGCATTAGAACTAATGTTAGCTGTGAGGCTGTCAAATTAATTTGTCTTAATCTCCATAAGCGACTATATGAATAATTTTTCCTTCATATCTAAATGCTCTCCCATGTTTTTCCAGGAATTTATTTCTGGTTTTTTCATCAGAAAAAATAGGCCGGACAAATGCTTCAACTTTTGAATTAGCAATTGTGGGAGGCTCTCCAATTTGAACAGCAAAATCTACATAGGCTGATAAGTTATTCAAATATTGCACGTTTTGCATATCGGTAGTTGCATAAAGATCACTCCCAAAGATTGTGTTGCCTGTAGCAGCAATGAAGCCGCAAAAATTTCTATCGCTTTGTAAGAATTTATTTGTAAAAAATTTCATATAACCAGTATCAACTACAGGCGGTGTTTTAGTAACATCTTTGTAAGCTGAAGTTTCTGTTTGTTTTTTAGCGGCTTTATATCGTTCATCAATATGTTTCCAAATGTCTTTTTGTGTTCGGTTTACATCCATTACCTTTTTAAGTTTATGCTCTGCGGTGGAGTAGTATTTAAAAGATTTAGGCTTTCTATCCCACCTTCCTTTTTCAACGCAATAAACATTTAAGTATTTTTCTTCTCTACCTGGTGGGATGATAATTGTTTCAGCTACCATCCTGTCTTGCTTACCACCTGTAACCACATCTCCCCTATTTATTAAGATATTGTCTTTTGATAGGTTTTTAACAACAAGCACACTTCTGTCAGAACCTTCATCTGTAACAATCTCTTTCACCCTCACTTTTTTTTGCTTCATAGCGGAGGGCAGCGAAACAACTTTTTCTAAAGTAGCGGTAAGATTATTTTTTTTACCAGGAGCGCCGGTAAATCTAACGGGTATAAGTTTTAAATTTTTATATGTCCATCCAGAATCATATTGCACCTCTACAGGCCAATCAAATTGAGCTTGAACACTTATGAAAGAAGCCAGGGCAAATAGAAAACATACAGACTTCATACAATTGAAAATAGCCTATTTATAAAAGAAAAAATAATAAAAATGCACACAAAAGTTCAAAGATTAATAACTATTCAGTCCTCCATTTCATTACCATTAGCCATTTTTGAAGGCTTCCACTTATATAGAATTACTTTTGCTTAAAGCTTATTCTCTAACCGCCGCATTGCAAAATATGTGTAGCTAAAAGAAGATCTATGTTTAAAATTATTGGGAAAGTTTTCGCGTTAGGTTACATGATTATCATTTTTCTGCTAATCTGTTGTGGGCTCTCGCTAATCTACTTTGCAATGTCGGAGCTGTGGCATGGCGTTAATCCTGCAGCAGCGCTTGAAATTAAAGATCGCTTTGACTCTATACTTGAAAGTATTGGCTTATTAACCATTGCCATAGTGGCTTTTGAACTTGGGCAGACCATACTTGAGGAAGAAGTGCAACGCGAGGCACAGGTGAGTGCTCCAACGCGTGTAAGAAGATTCTTATCACGATTTATGGTTGTCATTATTGTGGCACTATCTATTGAATGCCTGGTGGCGGTCTTTGAAATTGCCCATAAAGACGCATCCAATCTACCACAAGCCGCTTCCATTGGTGTGGCAGCAGGTGTATTGCTTGCTGCATGGGGTGTATTTATTAAATTAAATAAAAGCGCGGAAGAGTTGGAGCCAGAAGCAATGGAGAGAACTAAGCGTGAGGATAAAAAACTGGAATAAATAAGTTTATTCATAGTCTTTGAATTGGTTTTTCAAATTTTGCTTTTATAGAGTTAAGCTCTATGCTGCTAATGAGCAAAAGGATTTGTAAGTACTTGTCAAGGGAAAGTAAAATTGTTGTTTTTTGATCATCCTTACTATTTCTATACCTGATAATGTTCTCGATGCTAATTTAAACTCTTAAATCCTAGCATGTGTTGAGTTCTCCACTTTATTATCGATGATCTCCTTCTACCCTATTATTAAATACTTACATTGCCTAATTCTTATTTTCTTTAAGCACCTGTTGTTGTAGGTTCTGATCGCTTCCTTATTCGCTCCATAAATACTTTCCATAAGCTATTGTATTTTCTAAAAAATTTTGAAGTAAATTTTCATTCGAATTCTGCCTTAAGGGAAGGCAACTCATTGTAGAAACAAAATAAATGCTGCCATATGCTATCCATCGTTTTTTTATTTCAACTTGTTTTGGAAGCAACGCAATGGGTTACTCCTGTTGCAAAGTTTGAATCGCAAACAATTGATGCTAATATTTCAATAGGATACGGTCTTGCTCTTGGTGATGTAGATGGTGATGGGAAACCTGACATTCTACTGGCTGATAAGAAGCAATTTGTATGGTATCGCAATGGGGACTGGAAACGTTTTGTGATGATCGAAAACCTAACGGAGCAAGACAATGTTTGTATAGCTGCCCGTGATCTTGACGGTGACGGTAAAGTAGAAGTGGCTGTAGGAGCACAATGGAACCCGGCAGAAACTTCTGATACCACTAAATCTGGTTCTGTTCACTATCTTATCCGGCCTAAGGATCCGAGCGCGCTTTGGGAGGCTATCCAATTA
>MWVV01000805.1_pt1 | contig 11352 bp, 18 predicted proteins | sample 1047281 | NCBI WGS metagenome assembly MWVV01 (sample SAMN06349986, study PRJNA376086) | soil metagenome | isolation source: PT-2 sample Antarctic (ecotone) soil | place: Antarctica | collected 2015-01-13 | reverse complement strand
TAGCGAAGGTATTCACCATCTGCGGCTTCGGTATAAAGTCGAGCCTATGTGCGGGTGGAGTTAGCGAAGGTATTCACCATCTGCGGCTTCGGTATAAAGTCGAGCCTATGTGCGGGTGGAGTTAGCGTGACGGCAGCCAATTGAGAATCATTTTCGGGTGTCGAGCCTATGTGCGGGTGGAGTTAGCGCAACCAGTCGTGCAAAATCCATCATTAATGATGGTCGAGCCTATGTGCGGGTGGAGTTAGCGATAATCATTTATCAATGACCCTTGATAAATACGTCGAGCCTATGTGCGGGTGGAGTTAATGCAGACCACTCGCGTCAGTCGTAACCATTCTGACATCGAGCCTATGTGCGGGTGGAGTTAATGGATGGGTTGGTATATCGCCGATAGGCGATATAGTCGAGCCTACGTGCGGGTGGAGTTACTGAGCATACCCAATGGGTATGATTTTACATCTGTTAAGCATTGTTATATATCTTATGATAACAGTTCTTCTCGAAATCTATTTGTCATTGAGTGTCAATCAGCTGCAAGGCGAAAGACTAGCCGCAAGTTTTGACGCTTACGGCTTTTGGTTAGCGGAAAAGTGGCGGATGTTCGGCGGCTTTAGCTGGGGGGTTTGTTTGTCGGTAGGACGTTCGTAAAGATGCCGTCGGCAAGTCTGTTTGTTTGTTGCGCCCGCGCCCGCAGTTCACTATTCATTACAGAATTAAAAGTTTGCTTGACTTCGTTCTCTGTCGGCACTCGAAAGAAATGCGGATAATCGCGCATTATAAGTTCGGCTGCTTTATCGCCGTTAACCACGCCGGACGCTGTTAATTTGCGGAAAATACGCACAATTTCTTTTTCGTTTTCGCTTTTGATTATTTTCTCATTTTCCATTTATCTGCCTCCGTGCATTTGCAAAGATGTCGGCGCGATTTTGACGTTTCGCGCTTCACGAAGCAAAGCCTCAATCGTTCGTTTTCGCTCGGCAATCGCCATTTTTGTCTCGCGGACATCTTCCCCGGCTGAAGCTACCGCGCCGCTTGCGATGTTAAATTCCCTCTGCAAATCAATGATTTGCTTTTGCATTCCCTCGATTGGTTCGGCTTGTTTTTGCGCTTCGGCTTGAAGCCGCGGCAATCGCAGTTCATCGCGCTGCACATAAAGCCGTTCGAGTCTGATTTGCGTTGCCAGAAGCTCGACTGGTATGTCGTTAGCGCGATGCTTGAGACTGATTAAACTCGCACTGTCGGCATCGTCAGCCGCGATTGCCATTCGTTTTGGTAAATCAGATTGCTCTGTTTCAAGTTGTGCCAATAAATTATTGGTCGTTTCTATTTGTTCGGTTAAATTTTCTTTCATAATGTTATTTTCCTTTTCTGTCTTTTGGTTTTCTGTCTAAAGTTAGCTTTCACTTAAAAACTATAAAATTGTGCCGGAGTTGTTCCGGTTGCCGACCACAATGCCAAAGCCGCGGCAAGCACTAAATCATCGTGAGTTCCTTCACGCCACGCTCCGTATGTATCGTTAGCGTTATCATTTATTTTCACCTGAAAATTTTGCAGTTCACGAATAAGCGTTTCGGCTTCTGGTAGTTCCGAAGCAATCTTTAATCTTTGATTTTGTAGATAGACCTGGACGGTTGAAACTAAATCTCGTTTTGGAACACGGTTTGTTCCATTCTCTTTTGTAGCTTCACTTCCGCCCGTTATTTGAATCGGTTCAAGCCGTGCGTTCATCCGTTCACGCTTGAACAAGTCAATCACGGGTGCGCCGACTCCAGTCGCGTCAACCGCTAAAACAGGGCGTGTGCGCCCTTGTTGAAGCTCACGGCTGTTCATCATTTTGACTGTATCGGCAACTATCGCCGGGTATGGTGTGCGAAGTTTCCAACGCTGGAGATGTCTGCAACTAAATTTGTAAGTGTCTTTGGTTAATCCGTGCATTTCCATAACTGCGATGGCTGAAAAATCCTGACTTTGCCCTAAATCCAAGCCGACGAAATAACTTGGTTTGGATAAATTAGCAAGTGCGTCTCTACCTTCAATAATTCTCATTTTTAAATTTCTCCAAAAAGCGGTTTGATATTTGAATCGAGTGCCGCTTGAATATCGTCATAACTAAAAACTTGGTCGTTGGTTTCTACAAATTCGCAAAAGTATTCCTGCAAATACCACCAGTCACCTATCATTTGTCGTTCACGCTCTAGCCATTCTTTATCAATGCGCGGGCATTGGTCGGCGGTTATCTTTACCTTTCGCCAGTCCGCGCCGTCCGTCCATTCAGAGTGAAAAAAGCCGCGTTTGCCGAACGGAGTTGATAAAAGAATGATTCTACCGCCGCTTACCGCTAGCATTGGTCTAATGGCTTGATAAAGCTCATCCGGGACGCGGCTCGCTTCGTCAATGATAAGCAGAGAAACGCCGCTAAAGCCTCTGATTGTGGCTTCTTTGCCCGGTAGTGCAACGATGCGTGAGCCGTTGTCAAATTCAGTGCGTAATGCTGATTCTTCTATCGGTTGCGGTAAATTTGATGATTCAAGCGCGTTATAAAAAGTTTGTAATTTACGAAACAATTCTTGCGATTGACGAAGCGACGGCGAAAGTAAAAGTATCAGTGAATCCGGTGTGTAAATGGCTTGGTGAAGCGCAAGAATTGACGTAATTGTGCTTTTGCCGGATTGACGTGAACACAGCAGAATCACTTGCCGCGCGTCCGATTGCAGCAAGTCGGACTGCCACGCATCCGGCACAATTCCGGCACGGTTAGCCATAAGGACGGCATCGCCTTTTTCTTGTTCCAAGCGTTCTTTAATCGCCGCCCGCATCGCTTGATTCCAAAGCGGATTCTGCGATAAGTGGGCGTATTTGTTTGATGATGTCATCGGTTGATAGTCCATATTTTGCGGCTTCAATGCGCCAATCATTGACTTGAACATTTAAGTCAACCCGGTCGCTAAATAATTTGTGGTATTTGCCTAACAACTCTAAAGCCTTGATTTTGTCACTTAGCTTCAATGTCGCATCAAGAACATCGCCTTCTTTATCGCGGCGAATCTCAAGAAAGTTTTGCCAGTCGGCTTTGGCAATCGCGGATAGTTCGCCTAATACCTCATTAGCACGCATCACAGCCTCTTGGACGCGCACGCCGATAAGCTCCGCTATCTTTGGGTTATGCACCAATTCAAAGCCGCGCTGCGATAAAGTGTTGTCATCACCCGAATAGCCAGCCGACCGCGCCGCTTCCCGTGCGTTTCCGTTGCACGCTCCAATGTATGCTTCGACAAAAAGGCGCTGCTTTTGGGTAAGTTCATTTTTCATATGTGCGGCGTTATGACGTTGTAAAGGTGTAACGTCGTAACGTTAATAATTATACACGAAAAACAAAAAACTTACTATAAAAATTTCAGTAAGTTTCAGTAAGTTGGGTTCTTAAATCTTGTTTTGAGTGATAGCATCAAACGCCCGGTTAATCTCAATCATCTTTTCGCCGTCGCCCTGCACGTCCGGGTGGTGGATTTTAGACAATGCCTTGTAGCTTGCTTTGATTACTTCCGGCGGAGCGTTCGGGAGCAAGTAGAGAGTTTGAAACGGCGATACAATGCTTTGCGGCGGCGGCTTTTGGCTTGGCTGTTCGTTGTCATATTCGGTTTCAACTGAATACGCGCTCCGCAGCTCGCGGAGCCATTCATCGAGGCAACCCCAATCCGTTATAATCCAAGTTTTCTTCGTCGGTTCGTAATTACGAAAGGCGACGGGAATAATTCCCTTTAATTCTGAAATTGCATATGTGAAGGCGTTTGTGTCGGGAGCGAAAATCTTCACTCCGCATCTGCCATCGGTGATAGTGATTTTAATTTTAATATCCATCGTTGCTCTCAATCAAGATTCATTGTCTCAACTTCTATTTCCGGGCTTTGCCGTAGCCAAAACTCGCGGATAACCCACGATTGAATTTCGTTGCAAGTTACCGATTCTAAGCGCTCGCCGTTTAACCTGAGCGTCAGATAAAACAAAGGCACGTCTTTGCCTGTCCACGGCAAAGAAACGCTGTTGGCGTGCAAATGTGCGCCAACAAACTGCTCTGCAAGCATCTTTAGTGCTGCATCTGTCAAATCGCCCTTTGAATGTTTGCTGACACCTTCGACCAACGTGCATTCTGTTTCGTAAGCGTAAATCGTCGGCGTAGTCAAAAGAAAATCGTCGCCATATTTTGCTGCTGCGGCAAAAAGATAGTCAATTACCCGTTGCCCGGATTCGTTTTCACAGTCGAAAACATCTTCAATAATCACGGGGTCGGCTTGCGGTTCCGGTTCAATCAATAATTCATAATCAGGATATACCGCGGCAATCTTTTCTTCGACAAAACGGCGTAACTCGGGCATACCTATTTTTAGTAAAACGTCGTTCCAATCCTTCCCGCCTGCGGGTCTGAGGCGAACCGCCCGCGCTCCGTGCGCTCTCAATTCGTTTATATGCTTTTCGGCGTCCCGGTCGCCTGTTTCGTCGGCGTCTAAGGCAACCATTACCTTTCTGAATGCCAAACGATTCGGCAGCCAGGTCGGTATTGAAGTGGCGACGGACGCAACCGCCGAAAATCCGCACTCGTGCAAAGCCATCGCGTCCGCCGGTCCTTCGCACAAAAACAAAATGTCAGCGTCAAATGCGTTCGCGGTTTGAAACAATGCTTCTTTTCGGCTGCCCTTGGTTTTTTTTGGCGTGTCAATAAATTCCGGGTCAATACTTCGCCCGTGAATGGCGAGAACACTGCCTTCGGGGTCGGTAATTGGAAAGACAACGCGCCGGTCTGTTCCGGTCAAGTGCCAATGTCCTGTTTTGTCCTCCCAGTGCTCAAAAGCTGCTGCATAACCGCAACCGAATGCTTTGGCAGTCGCCGCAGTTATGCCGCGAGAATGTAAATAGTCCTGAGCCGGTGAGCCTTCAAACGCAGCTTGATATCGTTTCATTTCACGTTGAAGACGTTCTAATTTTATTTGTGCCTTGCTCAAATCGCTCTCTGAGGCGTTTTTCTGTTCCGGGGTAGGTGTTGGTAAGGCTTCAAGCCCGAAAAAACGAGACATAGCGGCTGCTGCGCGAACTTTGCGCGGTGTAAATGTCTGCTTAGTCCAATTATCTTTTAGCAAGCCGATTGTTTTGCATCGGTGACAAATGAAAGCGCCCGTGTCGGTGTTTACCGAAAACGAGCGGTGAGCATCATCGCGCGGTTTACCACTTCCGCAAACAGGACATAAAAATCGACGTTCGCTGCCGTGTCTTTTAGCCTGGGCATCAAAACTTTCCAATTCTGCGAGGGACAATGTCTCAGTCATAATTTTTATAATTCACGGAACGACTGCAACGCGCCGTTAAAACCCAATTTAACGAAAACGCCCGCCGCGCCGTTGCGGTTTTTCTCAAGTTTTGCCGTAATTTCGGTTTCGCCGTTAGCGCTATCCACTTCTTTAGTTTTGTTCAAATCAAGCACAGATTCGGCTTCATATTCGATTCCGCCGCTGCCTTTCGCGGCGTGAAGTCCGCCGTCGCTGCGATTGCCAGCCCGGTTGCGGTGAGCTACGGTTAAAACGGGGCATTTCAAAACTGAGGCGATTTGAGCAACAGACTTTAGCGCGTCGTTTATAAGCGAGTACTCCTCTCTCTCAATTGGATTGCTATCTAACCGAGATGCGGAGCGCGCCCAGACGTGAAGTGAGTCAATAACAACAAGCACGTTATCGGACTGAAACTTTTTGCGCAGAGCGTCGGCGTTTTGCACAATAATGCCATAGGGCGCCGGGACCCGTGTTGCGTCCATAATCCGTAAATGCTGTAGGTTTTGAGCGGTTTGCAAAGCAAGGTTTCTCGCTTGGTGTCCAGATATTTCGCCGGACTTTAAGCGTCCGAGAAATGTCCCGGTTTGCCGCGCGATGAGACGGCGGAAAAGTTCGAGCGCACCCATTTCAGCGGAGACGAATAACGCAGGACATTGGCAGTCGCTTGCGGCTTGAAGCGCCATCGCCGTCTTGCCCGCGCCGGGTCCCCCTTGTAAAACGTGAACGCCGGGCGACAGATAATTACCAAAGTGGCGGTCGAGTTTCGTGAGTCCCGTTATCGCGCCGCGCGGTCGGTTGTTGCGCGCGGCTTCGGCGGCGGCGTCCGTGTCTGCGACAAACTCGGTTACTAGGTCGGCTAAATCAAGGGTTGGTGGCAAATTGTTTACGTCTTTCATAACTCGGTGTTATGCGTGGGTCTCACGCTCAACTCCAAGTATAATGATGGCGAAGTGTCCGCGATAGTGGACAATTTCGCGCATCTTCTTATTACTTATTACTATTAAGAAGAAAAAGGCGTTGACAATAAAGGACTTACGGAGAAACTCCGCCACTTTTGAGCAGAACTCCGCCACTTTTGAGCAGAACTCCGCCACTTTTGAGCAGAACTCCGCCACTTTTGAGCGGTATTTTTTTCAAATTTACGAATTTTTGTAACGGTTTGGTTTTTTGGCGAAAGTTTTCTTCTTTTTCTCCGCCGCTTTCGCTATTTCAATAACATCTTGTTTAGCTTCGTTGGCGGGTCTGATGTCGAGTAGTTCTTCGTGAAGCCAGAATTTTTGCCAGCCTTGACGGGGAAGTTTTGCTGCCGGAGATGTGTAGCTGATAACACCTCGTTTTTTGAGCCATTTTACAGCACCGTTCCAATGCTCTTGCGCGCGATGCGGTTTGTCGCTCTGCAGTATTTCTTGCACTGGAAATTTTACAGATGGAAACATATTAAGAAGTTTAAAGCGCGTAAATTTGTTAAATACCGGCGATGGCGTGTTATCCTCGCCGCTTCGAATCAATTCGACTCTTGATGCATCTTGCCGCCAGTAATAATTAAGCGCTAAACCGATACCAACCCCCCATTCACCTTGCGCTTGTCCGGTCGGAAGTCCCGCTAAACGTCGTGCGTTACCAATATCTTGCAGAATTTTGTGATTACCCCTGTATTGGTTTAACTTGTCGCCGGCGACAATGGTAACCGATGTCGGGATAGTATCTCCGTTTTGGATTTGCCGTTCTGTGAAATAAGGATCTAAAAGATAGATTAATTTACCGAATCCGTATATTTTTTCCTTTTTGTTGGTGAGTGTGTCTTTGTACATTTCTACTCGTTCGCCGTGATTACTTAACTGGCTTAACAAACACAAGCGCTTGTAAACCGTTTCGCGCATTTTTTGTCTTTCAGCCCCCGAGCGCGGTTTCCATCCCAGTTCCCGAATTAGATAATCAAGTTCAAGATACGCCCGCTCGTGCGTCAAAACAGCTTCATACACAAATTGTGATTGCAAAGCGCATTCAGGCTCGCTAACTTCTTTTAATTGCTTTTCCAATAAATCATAAGTGGAGTCTGCATCCAGTCCGGTCAACTTTGTTTCGTGTTTTTTATTAGGGATAGAGTGGATTAACGCGACTTCACTCTTACTGCGTTCCCAGTTGCGAAGGTCTGCGCCGTCTGAAATCGCCCGTAAACTGCCGATAATTTCAGGGCTTGTTTGAAACCGAACCACAGCCGGTAATTTTGAGTTTTCTCGTTTTTGCTCTTTCGCTTGTTTCCGCCGGCTGACTTCATCGCGTAACGCATCTCGCACAAGGTGAAGGAAAGGGTTTCCTCCTACAAAATTTTCAGATGGTATCAAAGAATTGTTTGAAGGTTTTAAATCTTTTATTAAACCTGACTCGGGAACTTTTCCTCTTTTTGGAGAATTATTCAATAGCTCCATAAGCGGTTTGCAGCTTCTGCTGACGTTCAGATAAGCAGAGAAATCATTATCTTCCGGTAAATCTAATTCGGGAAAAAGCACCCGAGTAAATTCGATAATGTCTTGTTTTATGCTTTTAATAACATCAAACTCTGCCTGTGACTCTCTTGACACTTTCAGTATCTCGTTTGAGACATTTTCAAGCCCAACAGATTGCTCCAATAAATCTGGCGTGATTTTTCCCCTTTTAACCCAATCTGTCTTCCCGTCTTCTGGGAGGGTGTGCCACTGCTCCTTAATTGCTTTAATAAAACGTTCCTTAAATTCTTTGTCTGTTGGTATTTTCTTAAATTCTTTGTCTGTTGGTATTTTCATATGAATGCTCTTCAAATTATTGAATTGGCAAAATATAACTTTATAAAGTTCTGACGGTATGAAAGCATAAAAGTTTAACTTTATGAATCATTCTCAACGAGCTCGCGGATTGATTTTGCGCCGCGTGATTTGAACATCATATCAAGCCCTGCCATTAATAAATCGTGCTGTTTAACTTTTTCGTGAAACGCGAGAATGCGCAACTGTTCGTGCACAACTTCCGGCAAGTATAAAGTTTGTTTAATAATTCGCGGTTTGCCAGGCGTGACGGTTTTCTTCGGCACTTCTTCCGGCTGCGGAGTGTCCGATAATGAAAGCTCGTCGAGTGATGTTCTTTTCTTCGGCATAATTTTATTTAATTTTCTTGTTTACCCATTGCCAAACTTGCTTTGTTTCTTCGGCGGCTTTGCCCTTCGGTTCAAATTCGACAACACCAAGTCCGACACCTTGCGCATCTTGGTATGCGTTGCGAGTAACGACATAGAAAGGGCACACATCACCCAATTTATTTAACGCTGATTGCGCCTCACGCACGCGAAAGGACCGTGCAGGAGTCTGAGTTAGGACAAAAGCAAAAGTCTTGTTCAATCGCTTGATAGTGGCGACGGTTGCCGGTGTAGCCTGCAAGTCAGTCGGCGACGGTCGGCAGGGAATAACGCAGAAATTCGATTGCATTATCGCGGACGCTTGCGCCGGTTCATCGCGTCCGGGTGTATCAATAAAAACAAAGTCGAATTGTTTTGCGGCAAGGTTAATTGCTTTTGGCAGTTCGGCGGCTGTCACGGTCACCAGCTGCGGCGCGTCGGCTTCGCGTTCCTGATACCAATTCTCCGCTGATGCCTGGTTATCCATATCAAAGATAACAACGCGGCGTTTACGCAACCCTGCGGCAGCCACAGCGCAATTGATACAAAGCGTCGTTTTACCGCTTCCACCTTTTTGCGTAACAAAACTAATTACCTTCATAACAATTTAACTGTGTAACGGTATAACGTTATAAAGTTACTTACTTACTGAAATTGTTTTTTGTAAATCTTCGATGTGCCGCTTCTCAAGCGCCTCTAAAACCAAATTCATATGCGCCGGAATTGGTAGTGAGCCAGTCTCGTAGCGTGATACCGTATTTGACGCCACGCCTAACTCCACAGCCAAATCAGCCTGAGTCATTCCTAATCTTCCGCGCCGTTTTTTCAATGTGTTCTTATCCATACAAAACAATATACCAAAGAATGAAATGAATTGCAAATAAACTTGTCTTTTTCTACTTTTAGGATTGACAACCATATCTAAGGTATTGTAAACTTGTATTCAAGTTAAGCAATTAACTTAATAAACAAAAGGAAGGAATAAAAAAATGAATAACGAAACGACAAACAACGAAACACAAACAACAACCGGTTATTGCGATATTTGCGGAGCACAGGAAACGGACTGCACAGAAACATTGAAAAGTGAAGGCTGGTATCTAGGACGCAGAGAGCATTTCTGTCCGAGCTGCAATGACTAAAGGCAAAAGGCTTAGGATTGCGCAAACATTCCTAAGCCCTTCTACTCATTCACAGTTTAAAAAACAAAAGGAAAAAACAATGAACAAAAATAATATATCACAATCTACAATCGAAGCCGAACGCAAGACACTAGACACGGTTTTCATCATACTGCTGATATTCACAGCTATCTCGCTCGCGTTCTGTTTGGGCTATTTCGTCGCAATGAATGAAGCTCTGGCACTGGTCAAAACAACTCTTAACTAATCACGAATGATTAAATTTTTGGAGGATAAATAAAATGAAACACACAAAAAAGAATCAAAAAACTAAAAATCAAACCGACTATGAAGAAAAGATAAAAGAAGCCGTTGGCGAAATGTGGGTAACTTTTAACAAATCAAAAGAAAATCGTCAGTTTGTTTTAGACGGATTCGACCAAATTAAAGAACAATTTGCCGACAAGTTGAACATTGTCGAATACTTTGAAAATATCAAACAGGCGTTTCTAAAATCGGAGGCAACAAAATGAGTAATCAAAATTCAAACAGGGATTTCCGCGCCAACTTCGATTTCAGCGAATACGAAAAATACGAGATTACGGGTTTTCGTGACATTCACACCGTCGGTATAGAAAACCAATTCGAGACAATCGTCGGTGTTCCCGTTGATGGCGATTCGTTAGCTCACATCGGTATCTTTCACGGCGATTTATTAGTTACCAAGATTACCGATAAGCACACGGAAAAAGACCTTTGTGTTTGGGAAACTCCGAACGGTCGGACGGCAAAATTCAGTTATGAAAACTTCAGTGAAATCGTTCTGCATAACAAAGCCGATTGGAAACGAAGCTGGAAGCCAACCGAGATAAAACTTTTCGGCGTGGTTATCCGAATGGAAAGGGATTTCTAACCAATTAAGCAAAGTCGCAATTGTGACTTTGCTAGCCAAAAACAAAAGCCGTGAGCGTCAAAACTTACGGCTTTTGGTAAAATAAAAACCACAGGAGAAAATAAAATATGAAAATTAACAACCATGACAACGAACTTTTTGTAAGGCGAGACTTACTCGAAACAATTGACGACACTGTAGCTTCTTTAATTCCTAAAATATGTGTCGTAGGCGAAGTTAAACCTTTCAAAGAAATTGTAGATGCGATTCTTGATGCCCCAGAACTTGTTAATTCACTCGCGGGTTACCCTGAGCTGCAAAAGAAATTTATAACAGGGGACAGCGCAACTGTCGATAACACGAGCCACTTAGTAAGAGATAGAGTTTTGCACAATGTTGGCAATATGAAAGACGATTCAGGTTTGGTTACATACCGTCCGATTATTTGTTGACGAGAAAAGCAGCAAATAACAATTTACAAAGCCGTGAGCGTCAAAACTTACGGCTTCTTTTTCGTTTAAGGCATACCAATACAAGGCTTCCGTCATAAAAACGCCTCTGTGCGCCCGTAAATCAGACATAGACGGCTAAACCCATACTCAAAGCTAGTGTTAATCAAGTGTCGAGCCTATGTGCGGGTGGAGTTAGCGCAGAAACGGCGCGGGGTAATGCGCCAGAGCGTGTCGAGCCTATGTGCGGGTGGAGTTAGCGAATGAAAAGCTAGAATCTAGCTTTTCATTCGCGTCGAGCCTATGTGCGGGTGGAGTTAGCGAAGGTATTCACCATCTGCGGCTTCGGTATAAAGTCGAGCCTATGTGCGGGTGGAGTTAGCGAAGGTATTCACCATCTGCGGCTTCGGTATAAAGTCGA